>WNFH01003337.1_pt1 | contig 11369 bp, 9 predicted proteins | sample 5400411 | NCBI WGS metagenome assembly WNFH01 (sample SAMN13153347, study PRJNA577476) | soil metagenome | isolation source: 200 cm saprolite under Douglas fir tree site 2 hole 3 | place: USA:California | collected 2015-04-18
GGTCGCCCCGGCCGTCGAAGAAAAAACTTTCGCCTTCGCGCAGGCGTACGAAGTCGATCCCCGCTTTGAAAAAATGTCCGCGCCAGGAATGTGAAAGGTCGCTCTTGATTCCGAGAGTGAACGCCGCGCGCGACGCCGACGAAAGCGGCGTAACGGGATCGGTCGTAGGGAGCACGTGGTCGGAGCTCGTGCGTTCGTAAATGGAAGTGTGAAGCAGAGTCTGCGGAGAAAACGTGTGCAGCCAACCGAGTATCGCGGTGTACTGGCGAAGGTGCCGCTGCGCGTCACGGCCAACTGCCTGATCATCGGTAATGTTGGGCTGCTGAAAATTGGTGCCCGAGCCCATCAGCAAAAGTTTGATCGAGTCGTTGTTTCCGGCGCGCCAGTCGAATTGCGCCGTGGCCCGCGACCCTTTGCCAAAGTCAAAAAGCTGTTTCGGCTCGGGAGGATCGAGGTAGCGTCCGGACGTAAATCCATCGACGAAAAAATAGTAGCCGAGCCTGCCGGCTTGCCCGCCGTAGTCCGCGTTGAAGTCGTAATTCTCGACTGACGCTCCTCGAAAATTCACGTCGCCGTGTCCGCCAAGATCGGCGCCGGATCGCGTGGTGATGTCGAGCACGCCGCCGAACCGGTTGCCATATTCGGGAGTGAATCCTCCGGTCATCAGGTCCACAGTTTCGAAAATTTGCGGGCTGACGCCGGGAGAAAATTGCGGCTGCGCGTTATCCAGGAAAGAGACACCGTTGACAAATTCGTGCAGCGAAAATTCGGTTCCGCGCACGGCTAAGAAATTGTCGTGGCTGTCGCTGGCACCAGGCATCAGATTGTTGACCAAATCGTTGGTGCTCTCGATCAGGGGTTCGGGCAGCCGCTCGAGATCCTGGCGGGTAAACGTGTAAGAGCTCCCGGTTTTCTCAGGATCAATGGTCAGGTAGTTGGACTGAACTTCGACTTTTTGCCGCAGGGTTTCTTTCGCTTGCAGTTCGATGTTCAGCGAAATCGGCTGGCGCGGGCGCAGCACGAATTCGTAAGTGGCTTTGAAGTAGTTCGCAGCTTCCGTTTGCACTATGTAGGCTCCGCCTTCCACGCCTGAGAAACGAAACTTTCCATCGCTGTCCGAGACCGTAGTCAGAGCAGTTCCGCCGTCCCGGTGTTGCAGCGAGACAGATACATTCGGCACGGGTTGGCCCGCAGCGTTGCGCACTGTGCCTTCGATCGCCGTTTGGGCGTAGGCCGTGCTAGAGATAAGGAGGATGAGACAAACGACACGCAAGCAGTAGGAGAGCATGTTTGGGAGAGCCTCCGTGACGACGATCAAGGTCCTGTGCGGGCAGGACGGGCGCGAAAGGCGATAGTCTAGCATAGGCCTGCGCGACCTCAACGCCGCCATGCGCGACCCTCGTTCGAATGCGCGACGCCGCAAGCTGATATGCTTCCTCTGGACTGTGACGACGGATCATCACGAGCATGACCGACAACCGCAATTCCGACGCTGCCTGGAACTATCACAACGCCACCAAGCACTCCTACGCCAGCATCCGCAGCAACACGCATTTCATGGACTGGAGCAACCAGCCGCTGCCGTTCAAGATTTATCCGACGCTGGAGCCGATGCACTTGCCGGGCGAAGTGCGCCAGAGCGGGGTGGCGGCGCTTTCGGCAATCGCTGAGAGAGTTTCTGCCCAGACCAACGCAGGTCCAGATCTGGAGGCGGTGGCGCAGTTGCTGTACCTTTCCGCGGGCATCACGCGAAGGAGGAAATATTCCGGGGGCGAAATTTATTTTCGCGCGGCCGCCTGCACCGGGGCGCTCTACGAGGTTGAGCTGTATCTGGTTTGCGGCGAGCTGGGCAGCTTGGAGGCCGGCGTCTATCATTTCGGTCCTGCAGAGTTTGGCTTACGCAAGCTGCGCGCCGGGGATTATCGCGGTGCTCTGGTTGCAGCTACAGGTGAAGCGGCCATCGCGCATGCGCCGCTCACTATCATTTGTACTTGCACGTACTGGCGCAACGCATGGAAGTATCAGGCACGCACCTATCGGCATTTCGGCTGGGATAATGGCACGCTGCTCGCGAATCTGCTCGCGGTGGCCACGGCGCTGGGCCTGCCGGCTAAAGTGGTGTGCGGCTTCGTAGACGCGAGCGTTAACCGTCTGCTGGATGTGGATACCCAGCGTGAAGTGGCTTTTTCGCTGGTGGCTCTCGGCCACGCCGATGCTCTCCCGCCGAAAGCACCTGCAGAAATATTGCCGCTTCGACTTGAAACCGTGCCGCTCTCGCAGCGCGAAGTGGACTATCCGCTGATGCGGGAGATGCACGCAGCGTCTTCGCTCGATTCGAAAGAAGAAATGGAGGAGTGGCGCGGGCGCGCTCCGGTGACAGATTCTCCGCCGCCCGCGGGGCCAATTATTTCGCTCAAGCCTTTGTCCGATGCGGAAATGCCGCGCGACTCTGTCGAGCAGGTCATTCAGCGGCGCGGCTCCACGCGCAAGTTTGCGCGGAGCGCAATCACCCTGGCGCAGCTTTCCACGATGCTGGACCGCGCGACCCGCGGCGTGCCGGCAGATTTCCTCGATCCGGCCGGAGCCCAGCTCAATCATCTTTACTTGATTGTGCACGCCGTCGAAGGGCTTTCGCCCGGAGCATACGTCTTCCACCGAAGCCGCGGCGCGCTGGAGTGCCTGAAGCAGGGAGATTTCCGCGTCGACGCCGGTTACCTTGGATTGCAGCAGGAACTGCCCGCGGACGCGGCCGTGGATATTTTTTTTCTAGCGGACTTGCGGCCCATTTTGCAGCGGTTCGGCAATCGAGGATATCGCGCCGTGCAACTCGAAGCGGGCATTCTCGGTGGCAAGCTCTATCTAGCCGCCTACGCCCAGCGGCTGGGCGCCACGGGTCTCACCTTCTTCGATGACGACGTGCCCCGTTTCTTCTCTCCTCACGCCGAAGGAAAGAGCGCCATTTTCCTGGTAGCAGTCGGCCACAGCGCGAAACACAAACCCTAGCGATCGAACCTGAAGGACGGGTGTCTCATGTTCCCAAACTCCGCCCGGTCCCCGAGATCGGGCTGACTGTTGATAGGGGTCATTTTCCGATTGGCCCCTTACACGTCCACTGGCAGCAGGGCAGTTTAGCGGCGCAAAGCACATTCCGAGTTCATTTGTGGATGTCTAGCTCTTCGTAGGTGGGCACATCTAGCGGCGTATGTTGGTCTATTTCCGCCCCGTTAACCACCAGAGATTCCTCGCCCCAGCTCTAGGTTGCCCCATATTTCCGGGGAAACCCCTGGCAAGTCGAGTATTCAGAAACTGATCCGCCTCCAGCAGTTTAGTCTCGGAACCCACTGCCACCATCCGGGTATACTGGGTGACCAATTCCAGGAGGTTTCCATGAACCGTGTGATTCGACTGTTTCCACGCCTGGCTGTATGCGGCGTACTTTTTCTCTGGGCTACATTTTCGGGGGCGAGTTGCGCAAATGCGGCGGACAAGGGTTTTGCTTCGCGCACGGCGGAGGTCGATGGCGTCAAACTGCATTACACGACGGGTGGTCACGGCGCGGCGCTGATTTTGCTACATGGCTATGCGGAGACTTCGCGGATGTGGACTCCGATCCTGCCGCTGCTCGGGGAGAAATTTACGGTGATTGCGCCGGACCTGCCGGGCATCGGGGACTCTTCGATTCCGGCGGAAGGGCTGGACATGAAGAGTGCGGCGATTCGAATTCATGCGCTGGCGCGCTCGCTGGGCGTGGAGAAAGCCAGAGTGGTCGGTCACGACATCGGCTTGATGGTCGCCTATGCGTACGCCGCACAATTCCCAGCGGAGGTGGAGAAGCTGGTGGTGATGGATGCGTTCCTCCCGGGAGTGGGCGGCTGGGAGGCGGTGTACAACAACCCAGCGATCTGGCACTTCCGGTTTAACGGGGCGACGCCCGAAGCGCTTGTGCAAGGACGCGAGCGCACGTACTTCGAACACTTCTGGAACAACTTCGCGGCCGACAAGACACGCTCGATTCCTGAGGCCGACCGGAAAGCGTACACCGAGGCGTACGCGCGTCCCGGAAGGATGAGAGCGGGCTGGGCGTATTTTGTTTCATTCCAACAAGCGGCGAAGGATTTCGCGGAACTGTCTCAAACCAAATTGAACATGCCGGTTCTGGCGATCGGCGGAGAGAAGTCCTTGGGAGAAGCGCTGGCGCAGCAGATGAAGCTGGTGGCTTCGGATGTGACCGTCGTCGTGCTCAAGAACACGGGACACTGGGTGCTCGAGGAAAATCCCAAGGAGACAACCGAGGCGCTGGTAAAGTTTCTCTGAGATTTGCGGCTACGGCACGCGCTGGGCTTGTGTCCGTGCGCCGATCAAGCCGTCTTTCTGCGTTTCAGCAATTGCAACTTTGTGCTGCCTGCATTCCAGGCGGGCGGATCACTCGCGGGGAACGACTCCATGGAGGCTTCTTCAACGATGTCCAGCACTTCTTCCTGAGGAAGAGGTTCGTGCGGGTCGATCGGCGCCGGTGGTGTCCCTTGAGGGTGCTCAGCCATGACAATCCAATTCTACGCCTGCGGGCACCCGAATTGATGCGCCGGACGAGCCTTGACTTGCCTCGCAGGGCGCGCCCGTTTGACCGGGCATGAATCAGCGGCCTAAGATGGATTTTCAGCAGCCAGCAATCACGGGAAAGTAGTTAAGAGCCATGTTTGAGAACCTGACAGAAAAGCTGCAACGCACGTTCAAGAACCTGCGCGGGCAGGGCAAGCTCACCGATGAACACCTGGACACCGCGCTGGCGGAGATTCGCGAGGCGTTGCTGGAAGGCGACGTGAACGTTGGCGTAGCGGACGAATTGCTTGCGAATATTCGCGCGAAGACCATCGGCAGCGAAGTGATGCTGCAGCTTTCGCCGGACCAGCAGGTTGTCAAAGTAGTTCGCGATGAGCTGGCGGCGATGCTGGGCAAGCATGCGAAGCCGATTTTTGCTTCGCGGCCGCCTTCGGTGTGGATGATCGTCGGGTTGCAAGGATCCGGCAAGACGACGACAACCGGAAAACTTGCGAAATGGCTTTCGCAGCATGGGCACCGGCCGCTGGTGGTTTCGACGGACGTGTATCGTCCCGCGGCGCGGGAGCAACTTGCGCAAGTGGCGAAGGCGGTGGGGACGGCGCTGTGGCCGGGCACGGGGACGGACAAGCCGCTGGAAATCGTGAAAGGCGCGATCAAGGAAGCAAAACTTTCCGCGAGCGACGTGGTGCTGGTGGACACCGCGGGGCGACTGCACATCGACGATGATTTGATGAATGAGCTGAGCATGCTGAAGAAAGAATTGCAGCCCAGCGAAATGCTTTTTATTGCGGATTCGATGATCGGGCAGGATGCGGTGCGGTCGGCGGGCGAATTCCACAAACGGCTGGGGCTCACCGGAGTGATTCTGACGAAGCTGGACGGCGATGCGCGCGGGGGCGCGGCGCTGAGCATCGGCAAAGTTACGGGCGCGCCGGTAAAATTCGTCGGCCTCGGTGAAAAATATGACGCGCTGGAAGGATTCTACCCCGAGCGCATCGTTTCGCGCGTGCTGGGCATGGGCGACCTCATGTCGCTCATCGAACGCGTGGAACAGACGGTCGACAAAAAAGCAGCGGCGGAACTCGAGCGCAAGCTGCGCAAGGAAGAATTCACGCTGGAGGATTTCCGGGATCAACTGAAGCAGATTCGAAAGATGGGGCCGCTCGAAAAAATTGTGGACATGCTGCCGAAGATGGGGCCGCTGCAGAATCTTCCGAAGGACGCGAAGGTGGACGAGGGCCAACTGACGCGCGTGGAGGCGATCATCAATTCGATGACCAACCAGGAGCGGCGCGATCACAACGTGATTGACGGCAAGCGGCGCAAGCGCATCGCCAAGGGGAGCGGCACCACCGTGCAGGATGTCAATACGGTCCTGAAGCAGTACTTGCAAATGCGGACGATGATGAAGCAGTACGGCAGCATGGCCGCGCGCGCCAAGTTGAAAGGCCTGGGGAAACTCTCCGGGCTTTCGTGAGCGGGGAGTGATTCACTTCAGCGGCGGATAATAGCTGGCGATTTGCAGTGCGAGTTTCTCCGGATCGAGATCGGTGCGGTTGCAAAGAATGATTACGGTTAGGCCGTCGCCTTCGGTCAAGCGCTCGATCACGGTGCGGAAACCCATGGTGCTTCCGGTGTGCCACATTCGCGCGTGCCTACCGTTGGATTCACCCGGAACTGATTCGAATGGATCGAGGAACCAGCCGAAGCCGTAGGAGACGGGCTTGCCGGGATGGAGATTATCGTCGTTGGGCTCGCGGGGCCAGCGGGGTTCGGAGCCGTCGTTGAGTTTGACTGGAGTTAGCGCGGGCTGAATTTCCTTTTCGCTGAGCAAGGTGTGATCGCGCAGCGCGTCGTCCCATTTGGCGAGATCTTCGAGATTGGAATAGATGGCGCCATCGCCGAGAGTGGCGGAAGTGGAGCTCTGGTCCGTTTCCTTCAGTGAGCCGGATGTTTTGGTGTGGCCGAAGGCGCGATTCGAAACTTCATTTTTTCCCCTTTGGTAGACGAGCGTGTGATTCATTTTCAGCGGCGCAAAGATGCGTTGCTGGAGAAACTCGCCGTACGATTTTCCGGAAACCCGGGCGATGATGATTCCCAGAACGACGTAGCCGGAATTGCTGTACGACCAACTGGTTCCCGGCGCGAACTTTCCGTGCTCTTCCTGCTTCAGCAATTTCAGGACTTCGTCATCTTGAATTTGTTTTTCCGGTGACCACAGCGGCCCCTTCCGTTTTTCCACGGCGTCCATCAAGTCTTCGTAGTCGGGGAGGCCGGAGGTGTGGTTCAAGAGGTTTCGAACGGTGATGGATTTGCCGTAGGCGGGAAAATCGGGAAAGAGCTCCGCGAGCGTTTGGTCGGAGCGAAGTTTTCCGTCGTGGACGAGCAGCATGACGGCCATGGCGGTGAATTGTTTGGTGAACGAAGCCAGGCGGAAATTGGTGCGAGCATCTATCTTCGCTTTCGAACGAAGATCGCGCACGCCTTCGGCTCGCTTGTAAGCATTTCTTCCGCCATATCGAATCAAGACAGCGAAACCGGGTTGGTCCGGCTTGACGAGCGAGCCGAATACAGACTCTTCCACGCTCTGCACGGGTTCTCGAGTCTGGCTCAGAAGCTCCGGGGCGTGAAGCAAGGGAAGAAACAATGTTGCAGCCGCGATCCAAAGAAGCCTGTTTGGCACGCCGCACCTCGGGTCAAGGGCAGGAGCATATCATTCCGGCGGGGCGTTCATCTTGCTGTAACCTGCGGTTTTCTCGGGAGGTGAGACTTACGCACCGAGCTTTTTCGTGCTGACACGGAGGAGAGAAGACTGCGCGTATCATTTTTGTAAGACAAGTACTTCCGTTGAAGTAACCGCGAGTGGTCTGGATCCTACAAGGAGAAATTGCGATGCGGCTATCCCTTGGAGCGCGAGCGCTTTCAACGGCCGGCTTATGGTGTCTGGGCTATTTGCAGAACGCAAACGGGGCACCAATTCCACAGACGGAGAAGCAAACGCCAGCGGCGCAGGTCATGCTGGCACCTGCGCAAGTCAGCACCGGGCAGCCTCCTCCGAAAGAGCCTTTGCCTGCGGATGCGCGGAAGCCCGATCGCATCCTGCGCGCCGGTCACAAGGGCTCCGTGCAGGCGCTGGCTTTCAGTCCGGACCGCAAGTGGCTCGCTTCCGGCGGCGATGACAAGACGATTATCGTTTGGAATCTATCTTCGGGTCGTGAGGAATTTCGGCTCGCGGGGCACAGGGACACCATTACCTCGCTGCTCTTCAATTCCGAGGGCACGCGGCTTGCTTCCGAGGACATTTCCGGTGTCGTCAGAATGTGGAATCTGCAAACGCGCAAGATGCTTTTCACCATCCATCCGAAACGCTTGCACCGCTATGGACAATCCCTCACGTACAGTGCAGATGGCAAGCAGCTGTTAATAAGTCTTGAGAAGCCCGCCGGAGATGGGACAGAGGCCGCGATCGGTTTCTACGACGCGGAAACCGGGAAAGCGCTTCACGTCATCTCAACGAAATGGAATTTCCTCACCGCCATCGTATCGACCAGCGACGGCCGCCTAGTCGTTTCTGGCACCGTGGGGGCGGACGACGATGACGACCCCGACGGGTCGGTGCAGGTTTTTGATGCAGCTTCCGGCGAATTGCAGAAAACATATCCGGTGATCGCTTCGACGATCAGTCTGGATGGGAAGTGGATGACCAGCTTCGACAACTCTTCCGGTGGCTACCATGCCGTTCTATGGAATCTTGCTGACGGGCGGCGCGCGCACGATCTCACGCCACGCAATGCGAGCCGCGCCATGTTCCGGCCGGATGGCCAGGAAGTAGCCATCCCGCACGGAGATTCGAACGCGATTGATTTTGTTTCGACTGCGACAGGAGTCGTTATGAAATCGCTGCCGGGAGGGGGCTACGGGCTGGGAACAGTGGTATACAGCGCGGACGGAAAGCTGCTTGCGGCGGGTTCCTATTCGTACGGCACGATCAAGGTCTGGGATCTAGCCGCGATGAAAGAGCAGGCAACTTTCTACGGACAGAGCCCAGTGCAAAGTGTGGCGTTCAGCCCGGACGGAAAGCTGCTTACGACTACGTCCGGTGAATTGCGTGTCTGGGACATATCGTCGCTGAAAGAAATCGTCACGCTCTCGGATGCACCGGTCAACCGCGCAGTATTCAGTGCGGACGGCAAATGGCTCGCCGCCAATCCCGGCGGCCCGTATCCCGGGAAAACGCTAAAGATTTGGAACACGAAGACGTGGAAGGAGGCAGGGAGCTTTTCCCAAGAGAATGGATTTCCGGTTTCCTGGTTGGCCTTCAGCAAGGTAACATCCGCACCGGAAAAGATTGGTCCAGTGCGCTCCTGGAAATTCGTTTCCGAAGGAGAATTACAAGTTGTCTGGGGCTCTTCTTCGAGGATGGCCCTCAGCCCGGATGGCAAATGCCTAGCGCAGCCAGTGGAGCCCACCGGCACCGTGGAAATCTGGGATGCAACATCGGGGCAGAAGCAGCGCAGCATCCTCGCGCACAAAAATTACGTCACCATGCTTTCTTTCAGCAAAGACGGACGCTGGCTTCTCACCGTTGGGCAAGAAAGCAATCCCGTCATGGTGGAGGGGCAGCCGGGCGTGATGTATTCCCCCTTTACCGTGGCCGTTTGGGATGCTGTGACATGGAATAAGGAGTTCGCCTTCACATTTATCAGTAGCGGAGGGCCGGGCGCCGACATTTCGGCCGACGGAAAATTTTTGGCGGTCACCAAAGGCGGAGGCGCAACCAAGCTCTTTGATCTGGAGCAGAAAAGGCCGGTTGCGGTCTTTGCCTCTCCGGATGCCTGGCCCGGAAACCTAGCGTTCAGCCCGGACGGCAGCATCCTCGTCCAGGGTGCGCCGGAAGGCATCCGCCTGTGGAAACTCACGCCCCTTAAAACGGCGCCGAACTGAATCGACGGGGCAGTGGACCGTGGACCGGTAGGCTCCCTGATTTGGCGGTCGATATCCGTCAGTTTGCTGCGGTCTATGCTTGCGCCGTGGATTCCAGATTTCAGGGCCCTGGCGGGTAACGAACGGGCCGCTGCGCGCGCCCATGTGTGCCATAGGGGGCAGATTCCGGGCAGGCGATCTGCCAGGATGACTGCATAGTGGGCAATACATCGACTTCTACAAGAGTCCGTGTCGCTGTCTAGCATCCCTGACATTTCGGGAACGGAGAGTACATGAATCGAAATCTAAAACAAACAGTATGGGTGTTGGCACTTGGAATCGCTTTCACCGGGCTCAGCACGACTAGTCTGACTGCCGCGGTTCCTGCACAGCAGGGCCAGGATCAGGATCGCAACCAGAACCGGGACCGGGACCGCAACGACAATCAATTCGAAGACAGAGGGTACTTTCGGCAGGGCTTGCAGGACGGCGAGCACGATCGCCAGTTTGGCGGCAACCGCACGGATCACCAACAGCCCAACTACGGGAGAGATGCCCGTGCCTATCAAGACGGCTACAGACAGGGCTTCCGGAACACTTCACCGGAGCAACAGACCTATCGAAGCCGAAGCGTTAATTACTTCGAACAGGGTTTGCGGGACGGCCAGCACGATCGTCAGTATGGCGGCAACCGTACGGATCACCAGCAGCCCAACAGCGGGAACGATGCCCGTGCCTACCGAGACGGCTACAAGCACGGCTTCCGGAATACTGCATACAACAATGAGCAGGACTATCGAAGCAGACGCGTTAATTACTTCGAGCGGGGTCTGCGGGACGGCCAGTACGATCGTCAGTACGGCGGAAGCCGCACGGATCACCAGCAACCCAACGATGCGAATGACGTTCGCGCTTACCGAGACGGCTACAAACACGGATATCGCAACATCGCCGTGCGGTACAACTAATTCTTTTCACACCGCAGGCTGAGAAAAGGCAAGATAACTATAGACAGCAAGGCTTCCCACCAGATGACTGGATTTCTGGTGGGAGAGGATTTTCCAACATCTTGGGAACAGGGTTGATCACGACCTGAACAGTACGCTGCCCGAAGAGCACGCTCCAGGAAAAATGGCTGGGAGTTTCCGTTTGGCCGTTGCTCCCCGATGAAAACTGATGTCCTAGCAAGGACCCAAGACCGCGATGAGAGTTTGATTGGCGCGGGGTGGCTTGGCAGGCTAGAATGGATGGGTTTAGGAGGAGTGATTAGTGCTAACGATTCGTTTGTCCAGGATTGGAAAGAAAAAGAAGCCCTTTTACCGTGTGGTGGTGATTGAGCGGACCCGGCCGCGGGATGGCCGCGTGAAAGAGGCGGTGGGAACATACGATCCGCTGAAGAAGCCGGCGGAGATCAAGCTGGACGCGGAGCGCGTCAAGTATTGGCTGGGCCAGGGAGCACAGCCGAGCGACACGGTGCGCAGTTTCCTCAAGCTTCAAAAGATCGCGTAGACCCAGCACCTTCCTCAAAATTGCGCGGCCGGTTGGGCCGGGCTGCCATTCCCAGGTGCCCATGAAGGAACTGGTAGAAATCATTGCGAAGGCGCTCGCGGACCATCCGGAGGAAGTGCGGGTGAAGTCCGGCGAGGGAGCACAGGTCACGGTGCTGGAGCTGCAAGTGCACCCGGAAGACTTGGGCAAAGTGATTGGAAGGCAGGGGCGGACGGCGAAGGCGATTCGAACGGTGCTTGGCGCGGCGGGGATCAAGGCGCGGAAGCGGTATACGCTGGAAATCCTGGAAGATTGACGGATTGGCGTTTCACCCACCATTGCATTCAGAAACTCCACGCTGGTTACTGATAGCGCGTATTCTTCGCGCCCGGGGCAAC
>WNFH01003339.1_pt1 | contig 11369 bp, 12 predicted proteins | sample 5400411 | NCBI WGS metagenome assembly WNFH01 (sample SAMN13153347, study PRJNA577476) | soil metagenome | isolation source: 200 cm saprolite under Douglas fir tree site 2 hole 3 | place: USA:California | collected 2015-04-18
CCATTTCTGATCAAGGGTTTGGTGCGCATCACGAAGAAAGTCGTGGACCGCCTGCACCTTGAAAAACTGCAGAAGAAAGCTTCGCGGCCGGGCGTTATTCAGGGGCGGCTGGAAGAGATGAGCATGATCGACCTGATGCAATCGCTGGAGATGGGGCAGAAGTCGTGCCGGCTGATGGTTCGGCAGGGTGGCGCGCAGTGTGAACTGTTTTTTGCTGGCGGGCAGTGCCGGGACGCGAAGATTGGTTCGGTGGAAGGGGATGACGCCGTTTACAAAGTGGTGTTGTGGACGGCGGGAGAATTTGAAATCGATTTCAACGCCGCGAATGCCCCGACAAAAACGACCACGACGCGCAACACCACCGGGCTGTTGATGGAAGCGATGCGGCTGATGGATGAGGCCAATCGCGATACGGTCGGGACGCCGTGAGTGGCTCGAAGAAACCCTCCTGATGCGCGTAGCGGTCCTAACCATTAGCGACTCGGTGACGAAGGGCGAGCGTGAGGATTTGTCTGGCCCGGCGGTGGTCGCGTTTTGCCGCGGGCTGGGCTGGGAAATCACCTCGACGCTGCACGTCTCGGATGATCCCGCCAATATCCGCGAGCAATTGCGCGCGGTGGCCGATTCCGGACGCGTCGACGTTCTCTTGACCACGGGCGGAACGGGGATTGGGCCGCGGGACAACACGCCGGAAGCGACTCAGGCAGTGGCTGACCGGATCGTGCCCGGACTTTCCGAAGAGATGCGGCGGAAGGGCCTGGAGAAAACGCCAACGGCAGTGCTGTCGCGCGGAACGGCTGCGGTGCGAACCAAGACGCTCATCGTTAACCTTCCGGGAAGTCCCAAAGGCGCAGTCGAATCATTGGAAGCGGTGGCGCACCTGCTGCCGCACGCGGTGAAAGTGCTGCACGGAGCGCGGCACGATTGATTTGCGTCGTTTCTGAATGTCCTCTCATGGTGACCAGTCCTGCGCACCGTGAAGAATGCGAAGGATTTCCACCGCGTCCCCTCGGAAGCGATAGACGGCAAGATACGGCAAGCCACCGAGTATTAGTTCGCGGGTGCCTGACTTTCGGCCGGTCCGCCCCAACTCGGGGAACTCCGCTAGTGCGCTCACGCGTTTGTAAATGGACAATGCTACACGGCGGGCAGTGGTGCTGCCGTTGTGCTCCTCGATGCAATCGCAGATATGAGTGAGGTCACTGGCTGCGGGCTCCGTCCAGCGGAGACGCATCAGCCGGGATACCGGCCGTCAATCAGCTTTCTGACATCCTCATGGTCGATGAGTTCGCCACGGTCGGCGGCGGCAAGGCCTTTTTCCACTTCCTGGAGGTACCACTCATCGTAGTTGACGAGGCGCTCCACGGCTTCAACCACCAGCGACTCGCTGTCGCGGCCCTGTTCGGTGGCAAGGCGGGTTAGCTTTTCTTGCAGGTCCGCTTTAAGACGTACTTCCATGGCTCCAGCTTAGGGAAGGCAGAGAACCGTGTCAATAACCCGAACGATAGCAAAGCAGACAAGAAGCTACTTGCTTGAGGGCGTCACGTCCATCCTGTGCTTGTCATGCCGGTTTCTCCGCCTCATTGTGGTTGCGAGGGAGCCTTGGGACTGCGCAGCGGGATGAGCGTGCGGAGCCGGGGCTCCCGCAAATACAGACCACCCCAGAGCAGCACGCCTAAATACGTCGGGAACAAGACATGGCTGAATAGTGGATCGCCGACGCGCAAGTGCGTGGCAATGGCGCCACCAAGATAACCAGTCAGCAGGATCGCGCCAAGAACGGAGGTGATCGGGATGACATAGAGGGCGGTGGACACCAATAAGATCGTCCCGAGAACCGGCGCAAGGCTGAGGGGCCAACCCAGGCGAGCGGATGTCTCCACCACAGGTGGAGGAGCCGGCTTTACGAATTTAAAGGCCACGTCAAGAGCGAGAAACGCGATAACCAACGCGCTCAGGATGCGTCCGGCCCAGAGGCTTTTCTTCGAGACGGGAGCCGTTTGCGTGTCTGATGGCATGAATTTTCCTCCGTATTGTGTTCGAACCAAAAATCAATAGATGGTTGTAACCGCTTCCCCTTAAACAGGAAAGTCGTCCGCCGCGGCGGACTGGCCCTCACCCGCCGGCAATGGCCCCGATAATGAGAAGTGGCTCTTTCCCCGAGGCGATGGCGTCGGGCAGCGGCGTATCCGGCGGCTCGAGGGAATAATCTTCCTCGCAAGCGAAAAAGCGCAGGAACGGACGACGCTCCTGCGTGACGTGATCGCGGATGGTGCCGCGCAGCATAGGATATTGCGCCTCGAGAGCGTCGAGCACAGAGCGTTGCGTAACAGGGCCCTTGATGTCCAGTTGGACCTCGGCGCTCACACGCGCCAGCGTTCGCAGATGCCCAGGAAGCACGACGCGGATCATGCCAGCGTCTGGACCTCGACAGAAAGCACGGCCGGAAGGTGTTGCACTATCGGGGTCCAATTGTCTCCCGCGTCGGCGGAAGCGTACACTTGCCCGCCGGTTGTGCCGAAATAGACGCCGCACTTATCGAGCGAATCGACGCACATCGCATCGCGCAGGACGTTTAAGTAACAGTCTTTTTGTGGCAAGCCCTTGGTTAGGGCCTCCCACTCGTTTCCGCCAGTCTTGCTGCGGTATACGCGCAGCTTGCCGTCGGGAGGGAAGTGCTCGCCGTCGCTTTTGATAGGCACGACGTAGATGGTCTCCGGCTCGTGGGCGTGAACGTCGATGACGAAGCCGAAGTCGGTCGGCAAGTTGCCGCTAACTTCTTTCCAGGAGTCGCCGGCGTTGTCGCTGCGCATGACGTCCCAGTGCTTTTGCATGAAGAGAACACCGGGGCGCGAGGGGTGCATGGCCACGTGGTGAACGCAATGGCCGACTTCGGCATTGGGGTCAGGAATGTATTGGGAATGGAGTCCTTTGTTGATGGGCCGCCAGGTCTTTCCGGCATCGTCAGTGCGGAACGCGCCTGCGGCCGAGATGGCGATATATATCCGGCCCGGATCCTTCGGATCGAGAATGATGGTGTGCAGGCACATCCCACCCGCGCCGGGCTGCCAACGAGGCCCAGTGCCGTGGCCGCGCAGTCCGGAGAGTTCCTTCCAGTTCTTCCCGCCGTCGTTCGAGCGGAACAAGCCGGCGTCTTCTACTCCGGCATAGACGGTATCCGGGTCGGTGGGCGACGGCTCAAGATGCCAGACGCGCTTGAATTCCCACGGATGCTGCGTGCCGTCGTACCACATATGAGTGGTGAGAGGTTTCCCGGTTTCCGCGGAGGTGTCATACACGAACTTGTTGCTCTCGCCTTTGGGTGCGCCTCCGGGGGCGGTTTGTTCGCCCGGCGGCGTTCCTGGCTGCGTCCAAGTCTTGCCGCCGTCGTCAGAGCGCTGGACGATCTGGCCGAACCAGCCGCTGCACTGCGAAGCAAAGATACGATTCGGGTTGGCGGGCGAGCCCTTGAGGTGGTACATCTCCCAGCCGGCAAAATGAGGGCCGCTAACGTCCCAATTTTGGCGCTTGCCGTCCGACGTCAGGATGAACGCGCCCTTTCGTGTGCCAACCAACACTCTCACCTGGCTCATGCCTGATTCCCCCCTGAATAATACGTATATACTTCTCAAAACTATCGAAGCTCTTAGTCCAAATCCGTCGATCACGGCAAATGGGCCGCCTCTTGAGAGCGGCAGGTCATTCTGAACGCAGTGCCTCGATAACATTGATGCGCGCAGCGCGTGCCGCAGGCCATGCCGACGCGCCAACCGCGGCGGCCAGCAACACGAGCACCGAGCCGACGACCGGCAAAGCGCTGGGCATGCGCACATCCTCGAAATAGCTGCCCGCCAAACGCGCCAGAGCATACCCGCACACCGCGCCAGCGACAACGCCAAGGAGGGCCATCGCGGCGCCTTCGGCAATAACACCGGCCAGGAGATTCCGCGGCTGGGAACCAATGGCCAGCCGGATGCCGAATTCGCGCGTGCGCGCGCTGACGGAGAAGGCGAGAACGCCAGCGACGCCCACCAAGGCAATGGCAAGAGCGACGGCCGCAAAGACACCGAACACAACGGTGTTGAGACGATCCGGAGTGAGAACTTCAGCGCGCACGTCTTCGAGCGTAGCCGCGCGCTCAACGGGTTGGTCGACCGACATTCCGCGGATGATCTGAGTGACCGGCGTGACGAGAGAATAAGGATCTGCGCTAGCGTGGATGAAGAGGCGGCCGCCAAACAGGGGACCCTCTTCAAAGGGATTATAGACGGTGAGGCTAGGGCCAGGAACGACATGTTCGTCGTCAATATCGGCAGTGACGCCGATGATGCGGTGCGGCGCGGTGCTAATGGGGACGAATTTCATCACAGGATCCGTCCAATAGACATGTCGATTGAGAGGATCCTGATTGGGGAACATTCGTTGAGCGAGAGTTTGACTGACGATAACGACCGGATCTTTGCTTTGGCCGTCGAGCTGATTGAAATCGCGGCCGGCGATGATGGGAACGCCGAGCGCGGCAAAAAAGCCGGGAGAGATGGTGCGCAACTGGGCGCGAGGATCTTCTTCGCCGGGGGCACGAACATGGCCGTCCGCAGAGAACTGAAAGCCGGGGCCAAAGTTGCCGGCATCGCGCCAGGGAACGACAAGGCCAAAAGCGGTCTTGTTCACACCGGGCAACGCCTCAATGCGGCGAATCGATTCCTTGTAGAAGTCGACGACTTGTTCAGGAGTCTTGCCGTAGGAAACGGCGGGGACATTGATGGCAAGCACGTGGCGGGTGTCGAGGCCGGTGTGTGCCGCCTGTATCGCTAGAAGCGTCTTGAGCAGCACGCTGGCGCCGACGAGGAGTATGAAAGAGGCGGCGATTTGCGTGACGGCAAAGATGCGGAGGCGGCGATTCGTGCCGCCGGTGATGCGCACACTTCCGCTTGACAGACCCAAACCATGGGATGACTCGGCCGACGGCAGGCGCGGGACAAACGCCAAGAGCACAGCCGCGACCACGGCCAGCGCCGCCCCCACCCACAACATACTGGAGTCAACCGTCAAATCCAGCGCCCGGACGGAGAAGCGCGAGGCGTAGCGAGCAAGCACGGCGAGGAGCGGCCGTGCAGTGATTACGCCGAGAGCGGCCCCAGCAACGCAAAGAATGAGACTCTCCGCCAGCAAAGTGCGGCGAAGGGCGCCAGTGCCCGCGCCCAGAGCCGCGCGGATGGCGAGCTCGCCCTCACGGCGGACGGTGCGTGCCAGGATAAGATTGGCGACGTTGGAGCAAGCAATGATAAACACGAGGCCCGAGGCGGCGAGGAGAACAAGGAGAACGGTTCGAGCGCCGGAAGTGATTTGCTCGCGGAGGAGTTTGGCGTCGATTTGGAAGCGTGCCTGGGGCGAATAGGCGTCGGGATGATCCTTGAGCATCGGCGCGTAGACGGTGCGAAGTTCGGCGCGGGCTTGATCCAGTGTTACGCCGGGAGCGAGGCGGCCGAAGAGTTCCGTCATGCGATGGACGCGCCCGTTCTGCATGGTCGCGGACAGGTGGTGCGGGCTGGTGACAATGTTGGCGATGATTTCGGTATCGGCGGGATAGGGGATAGAGGGCTCGAGGACGCCGATGATAGTGGCGGATCTATCGCCGAAGCCGCCGCCGAGGCGAACGGTCTTACCGATGACGGAAGGATCGCTCTTGAAAGCGCTCGACCAGAAACGATAGGTCAAGACGACGACGCCAGCGGCTTTAGGACCGTCGTCTTGCGGGCCGATGAGACGGCCGAGGACGGGATGGAGGCCCACGACGTCAAAATAGGAGCCGTCAACGACGCCGGCGCGAACTTCCCGGGGCTCGCCGAGGCCGATCATGGTGAAGCCGACGGTGGAGAACTCGCCGAAGGAGGTGAGCGTTTTGACGCCCGCGCGCAGGTCTTGAATTTCCGGCACGGAGAATGGGACTTCCCCGGGACTGATACCAGGCGCGCTTTGTTGGATATAAATGAGGCGGTTCTCGTCACGGTTGACGAGCGGCCTTAGCAGCACCCCGCGCACCAGACTGAAGATAGCGGCGTTGGCGCCGATGCCCAGCGCCAGCGTGAGCACCACGGTTATCGCCAGCCCTTTGGTGCGCGCCAGCGAGCGCAGCGCGAATTTCAGATCACGGAGAAAAGTCATGGCAGCCTCCCTCACCCGGAACCGCTTAGCCGATATGGCTTCCGTCGATTATGCACGGTGAATAGTCTTCACGGAAGCAGAACCCCTGGATGACGGAAAACAGTCTGCCCAACTTACTTGCCAAATGCAAGTGAAAATCTGTTAAAGTGAAAGCGTGCCGAAAAAGAAGGCCACTCCGAAGTGGCGGTCGGCGTGTCCGCTGAATGCCTCGGTAGAGATCCTCGGCGATCGCTGGTCGTTACTCATTATCCGCGACATGATGCTGCGGGGATTCCGGAGCTACAAGCAATTCCTGGAGTCCTATGAGGGAATTGCCACGAACATATTGGCGGATCGCCTGAGGAAGCTGATCACCCACGGAATCATTACCACCGAGCGAGACTCCTCCGATGGGCGAAAGACGATCTACTCGCTCACTGCCAAAGGAAAAGATCTTGCGCCGGTGCTCACGGAAATGGTGCTGTGGGCAGCCGCGCACGAAGACACGGACAATCCAGCGCTTGTGCTCCGAATACAAAAGGACAAGCAGCAATTCCTGGCTGAAGTGCGCCAACGCTTGGGTTAAAAAAACTTTCAAGTTTGCGCTCGAAGCTCTTGCTGGGGAAAATACGGTGGCTAGGAATGCTGAGTCTTGGCATCCGGGATGTAAACAGTGCGACAGATACTCGGGCAAGCGTGAAACCGGCGGAGTGGGGGCCACGTCCTTCCAATAGGCGCCAATGGGTGAGAATTCGGAGGCGACTAGCGATGCGACGAATTGTGGCAGCAATTTTGTTGACCGCTTGGGCAGGCATGGCGCAGGAAGCAGCAGCGCAAGCTCCGCAGCCTGACGTACCACTCCCACAGCAGGACGCAAGCACAACTCTGAAACCAACCATCACGGTTCCGGCAGGGACCAAAGTGGCGTTGGCGCTGACAAGCCCGATTTGGGCAAAAACGGCCAAGGTCGGCGACAGCGTCCATGCGGCGACGGCTTTTCCCGTGGCCGTAGGAAACTACATGGCGATTCCGCCGGGCACCTACGTGGAAGGCAGGATTGACGCCTTGACGCGGCCGCGCTGGTTATCGGCCCACGCCGAGTTTCAAATGCACTTCACGAAGTTGATTTTTGCGAGCGGCTACACGGTGGAGCTTCCCGACGTCATCGAAAACGGCGGAGCCACTGGGAGTCAAGCAGGGTCCGGCAACGCCACGGCGTTCCAACCGGCCGGGAACACGCTCGCAAGCGCGAGCGCGGCCGCCGATATTGAAGCCGCGGTTGCCAGAGTTTACGTGGATGTGACCTCGAGGAGCGACATCCTGCTGGACAACGGCGCGCCAATCGAAATGCTGCTGCAGGGCCCTCTGTCGTTGGACCCCGGCTCCGTCGCCGCGGCGGTGAGCCGATCCAAGCCGCTGAAAATCGGCCCGTCTAAGTCCTCGACGCGGTGCGCGCCGACTCCGGGCACGCCCGGAACGCCAGACACGGTTATACCTGGCACGCCCGGGACACCGGGTACACCGGACATAATAATTCCGGGCGCACCGGGAATGCCAAGCACCGTGATTCCAGGGACTCCCGCTACGCCAGGCACGCCACCAACGGTGATCCCTGGCACGCCGGGGTTTGCCGGCACGGTCTGCCCGGGGCCGCCCATCGTGACGTCACCGCCCAGCGGAAAAGACCTGCACACGAAAACGATCGCGCTGACGGGTCCAGTGCAGGTCGGAGGAGTGTCGCTGGCTGCCGGGATATACCAGATTCGTTGGTCGGGACTCGGTCCTGCCGCGCAGGTGGAAATCGCGCAAAACAAGAAACAGCTCGTGCAGACACAGGGGCGGATTGTCATTCTTGGAAAAGCACCGCTTGCCAACGAAGTAACGCCGCGCACGAATGCCGACGGATCCCTTGCGCTGAGATCGCTACAGTTTGCGGGCGAGACGTTCGCGCTGTTCTTCGATTAGAGGCCTTGGAAGGGATTTCGCCGAAACAGACTGAAGCGCAGAGGTGTGTCCGCGCTGATTGTGCGCTCGACTGCCGTGACAAAAGGAAGGAAAAAAATCATGCGAATACTTGTGATCGTGGTGCTACTTACCGCTACAGCGTGCGTTGCACAGGAACCGGCGCAAGAGGTCCCGCAGGCCGCGCCTCCTATTCGGAGTCAAATTCCGCCCGAGCCGGAGAAACACACGCTCACGATTCCCGCGGGCACTCGTGTGCCATTGACACTCACAAGTCCCATGCGCGCAAGAGCGATGCGCAAGGGAGATTCCGTCCGCGCGGTCACGGCTTTTCCCGTTACGGCCGGGCAACAAGTGGCGATTCCCGCGGGCATCTACGTGGAGGGCATGATCGATAAAATCATCAAACGAGGGCCAACCGGCAGCACTGGACTGGAGATGCATTTCACCCGGATCGTTTTCCCGAACGGCTACAACGTGGCGCTGGAAAACGCGACCGCCGTGGCTAAAGCCGGCAGCCCCGGCGCGAACATCCCGGAATCTACGGCGTCTGGGAGCAGCAGCGCGGCCGGATATGCGGAGGGCTTCCAGCAACCTCCTCCGCCCACGCCCCCGCCACTGCCGAAGGTTGGGCCGAGCATCGGGGCTGTGGTGGGAATCGGTGTAGCGGTCACCGCGGCCACGACGGTTGGGCTGATTCTCCTAGGGCGACATCGTGCGGGCGACATTGTCTTTGATTCCGGCTATCAGTTTGAGATGGTGCTGGAGACTTCGCTGATGCTGGATGCCGACCGCGTCGCCGATGCTATGGCCGGTTCCAGCGCACAGTAATAGCACAAGTGGCGCGGCAGGGACTCACGCGAGTCATCTGCGCCTCCCGATTCTGTGACGCAACTCGCCGCAGTTTAGAGAGTCTGCTCCAGGATTACGGGGTCGCGAGCGACCTCGCCGGCGTGGGACGGGGCGAGCGACATTTTATAGTGGAGGCGAATGATGGTAAGGCCGAGGAAGGATATGGTGTGCTCGGTGCGGAGCACCCCTTCGTCGTCCACGTAGACGTGGAAGAGTTCGTGGAGCGTCTTGACGTATCGGACGCGACGGTGCTCTGCGCCGGAACGAACGATGCGATAGAAGCCGGAGCGTCCCCATGCGGAGCCGGAAGAGTCCAGACCAAACGAGCCGTCGGGATGAGCGACGGGGGAAAGGTAGACGTTCGCGCTGCCATCGCAGGGAAAAGTGACCTTGACGCAAGGGTCCGGCTCGCCAGGGACCTGAACCGTGGAATAGAGTCCCGCGTAAATAACGTGGCCGGATGATTTCAAGCGGCGAAGCCAGCCGGTGTAAACGATGCGGCCCGAGGCCGGCTCGATGAGCTGAACGACTTCGCTGCTCATGCCTTTGGCCACTTCCAGGGAAGAAATAGGGAAGTTGAGCTGGTCCATGCGCCGGCTGATGAATTCAACCAGAAGCCAGAGAAAAAAGCGGCCGAGGAGAGCGACCTCGGTCCAGACCTCGAGGCGATATGCGGCCGCATGTTCATAGAAATGACGAATGGCCGGATGAATGGCGTCCGGATCGAAGCCCGGTCCCCGAAGGGCGATGAAATCAGGAATCAAGCCGGCGGCGGGGGGAACGCGGATTTCCAGATTCTCGTCGCGCGCGATGCGCTCGTAGATTCCCGTGCCGATGCGACCGCGTTCGCCGAGCGGGCAGCCGAGCCAGGTGGCATCAGCATCGCGGATGCGTTTGCCGGTAACGCGGACCCAGATTTTAATACCGCTTTCGAGGAAGAAGGCGATCAAGTCGTAAAACACAGAGCGTTTACCAGCCGCGGGCGGGGCGTCGGCTTTCGCGTACGCAGTGGACGCATTTGGGATGGAAGGAGTAGGGTCCATGGCACCATCTTCTCATTGATAGAGAGCGGTAGCAGAGCTTCGATCGAGTTGTGCCCGCGGGATTAACCGCGAGGCGGCGTCATTTGAGATTCTTGGGTTGACCGATGGCGGATTCAAGTCAAGAATGTTTGCCTATGGCGCAAAAACTATCCGACAAGAAATTGGCTGTTCTGGGAACCGGGAAACTCGGCGGGATTTTGCTGCGAGCTTACCTGAAGCAGGAGCTTTTCTTGCCGAAGCGCGTTACCGCGACGGTGAAGCACGCGGAAAAGGCCTCGGTGATGGCGAAGGAACTCGGCGTGTCTGTAACGACCGAGAACGCTAAGGCGGCGCGCGGCGCGGACATCGTGCTCCTCGGAGTAAAGCCACAGGTCGTTGGCGATGTACTAAAGGAAATTGCTTCGGAGCTAAATGAGAAGACGCTGGTCATTTCCGTTGCCGCGTCCGTGCCAACAAGTTACATCGAGCAGCGTCTTGGGGAAAAAGTGCCCGTGGTGCGCGCGATGCCCAATACGCCTTCGGCTGTCGGATGCGGAATGACCGGAATTTGCCGCGGCGCGCATGCAGGAGCGGAGCACCTCGAAATGGCCCGCGCCATGTTCGACGCTGTCGGGCGCACCGTGGTCGTTGACGAGAAAAATATGGACGCGGTGACTGGGTTGTCGGCGAGCGGCCCGGCATTTGCTTACATCATTCTCGAGTCGCTCGCGGAAGCCGGCGTGAAAGTGGGGCTCTCGCGCGACGTAGCGACGCTGCTTGCAGCGCAGACGATGAAAGGCGCGGCGAGCGTGGTTTTGGAAACCGGCGATCATCCCGCGCTACTGAAGGACGCCGTGACCACGCCCGCCGGCTGCACCATCGACGGGATTATGGAATTGGAAGAGGGCAAACTCCGCGTGACGCTCATCAAAGCCGTGGTGAAAGCCACCAGCCGCGCCGGAGAGCTGCTGTTCGAGAAGTGAGCCGGCCCAAGATTGACAACGGTGGTAGGATGCTCCGTGTGAGGAAGTGATGCAGAGCGCGTATATTCCCGTGTTGATTTACGCGGCGCTGGTGATCGCGTTTCCCGCGGTGACGCTCGTCCTGGCAAAGCTCATCCGCCCGGCCTCCACCTCCTTCGGAGCGAAGCTCAAGCCCTATGAGTGCGGGATCCCTCCGGAGAGCGATGCGCGCGGGCGCTATTCCGTCCGGTTTTACATCGTGGCTATGCTGTTTGTGATTTTTGACGTGGAGACGATGTTCCTCATTCCCTGGGCGATTCTGTACAAGGGATGGGTCGCGGCGCACCTGGGGCTGTTTGCCCTGGTTTCCATGATGGCGTTCCTCGGAATCCTGCTGGTCGGGTATCTGTGGCTTTACAAAAAGGGT
>WNFH01013074.1_pt1 | contig 11369 bp, 10 predicted proteins | sample 5400411 | NCBI WGS metagenome assembly WNFH01 (sample SAMN13153347, study PRJNA577476) | soil metagenome | isolation source: 200 cm saprolite under Douglas fir tree site 2 hole 3 | place: USA:California | collected 2015-04-18
GGAGTTCACGCTGGAATACGTCGTGTACCGCACGCCCAAGGGATTTCGCGTCAATGGCAAGATCAAGCAGCCGCTGGACACCTTTCGCATGCCGGTGGATTTACGCATCGATACGGAAGGAAATCCGGAGCTGAAAACTGTCGACGTCACCGGCACCGAATCGGGGTTCACGGTGGAAACGTTTGGCAGGCCGAAACCGGGCGGGATCAAGGTCGATCCCAACAATGTCATCCTGAAAGGCAGCACTTCGCTGCGGGCCCGCGCGGCTATTGCGCGCGGAGAAGATCTCGCCGAGCAAGGCCGCTTTTACGATGCGGTGACGCAGTATCAGCGCGCGCTTTCGATTCAGCCGAACCGGCCGCTGGCGAATTTCCGCATGGGCGAGGCGTTCTTCTACCAGAAAAACTATCAGGCGGCAGCGAATGCGTTCCGCGAAGCCTTGCAGACCGTTCCGGAGCCCTCGGAAAAATGGACGGAAGTCTGGAGCCACATCTATCTCGGCAAGATTTTTGACGTGCTCGGGCAGCGTGAGCGCGCCGTGAACGAATACAGCAAAGCGAAGCAAACCAACGATGATACCGGTGGCGCGCAGCAAGTCGCGGAAGGATTCGTGAAAAAAGCCTACTCCGAAGGCGGAGCCTCTGTCGCCGCCCCTGCAGCCACCGAACCTGCGAAACCCTCCGCAGCCATTTCCCCGCCCGCCTCTGGCGAAAGGCCCGTCCTCAAGCGGCCCAATCCTCCTCAGCGATAGCAATTGTTTCGCAGAGTCAGTGAGCCTCCCAAGAACTAGTAGCAGGCTAGTCCAGCCGCCCAGTGCGGCGCGCGCAGACGCTGCCACGCACGAAAATGAAGAGTGAGTAAGACTTTACAGCTTCCAGTTTCTTCCGGAAACAATTTGGCGGGGAATATTCAACCGACCTCTGCACTCTTCCCGAATGCCTGAATCGCGTTGTCTTCATCATCCAGCACGTCAAGCAGCGTATCGAGCTTCGTAACCTTCAGCAGTGTCTTCACCTGGGAAGTGGGCTTCAAGAGCTTCAATGCCGCGCCGTGATTGCGCGCCGAGGCAAACGCGCCCGCCAATTGCCCCGCGCCCGAACTGTCCACAAATCTTACGCCGGCCAGATTGAGGAGGATCTTTTTCTGCCCATTCTCAATCAACTCGCGAACCTTTTCCCGTAGCACTACACCGCTCTCGGGCCCAGAAGCATAGGGCTCGCCCAGGCTCAGGAGCCCGCTCAAATCAAGGATGGTCACATCGCCTCTACGCCGAACGCCACAATTGAGAGTCATAGTAGTTTCCTCCTTTGCACTCTCAGTGCCCAAGACCCTATGCCTGCCGCCATCAGATGTCAAGCTTAGATTGCTCTGGGCGCTCGCTGGGCACCGCCAGCCATGAACGCGGCAATCCGAACGACACGTGCTGCGTGCAAATGGTTGTCGCCTCCGAGCAGGCTGCTTCCGGAATATCTGCACCTTTGTCTATCACGGTCAACCGCACTTGTTCCCACTCTCAAGACAGAATGACGACAAACGCTCTATCGAATATGGGTTGCCTCACTATCAACTGATTAGCCGGACTTCAACGCCCGATTACGGCCAAATCGGAAACTAACCAATTTTGCGAGAACTCCTTGACTTCTTATATGTCATTTGGTACTCTACCTTCTGGGTAAGAGTGCGGATTCTTACCGATTGCAGCAGCTTCTCTGCCGCTTTTTTCGTTCCTCTCAGCGCAAATTTCGACGCCATTTCTCACGTGAGTTCGCCTAGCTCGCAGACGCCCCGTGCGGCCAGCTTGGAGTGCGGCGGCTTGCCGCCGCTTTTCCGCCGTCGAGTCCGCACCCCAGCAAAGCATCCGCAGCCCCGGCTCATCGCAAGAAAAGCAGCTCCGCTTCGATAGTTATGTAAACCTCTAAGCCCTCTAGATGCAACACTTACAAGCAGCGGCGTAAGTGTTGCAACCAAAGAACTTACGCATCCCCTAAGCCCTTTAGATGCAACACTTACAAAAAACGGGGGGGTACTTAGATCCCCATTTATGGAATACGCTCTGCGCCCATCGCGACGAATGAAGATTCTGACCATGTCGGAGGGGGCCCCTCCTACATTTGAGTGGGACACTAAATCAGCCGCCAGATTCCCCCAAGCCCTGTCAGTCTCCCGGATACATCGCCTTTTCGCTGGATAAGAACCTGGAATCGTTCTCCCATACCTTCGGGGTGGATCAGCGTCTTGAGTTGCAGACGCGCTTTCGTGCGCTCCGCCTCGGTCTGTCCTTCATCGCACAGGTCTGCAAATTCATTTCCCTGCCCGAGCGCGAGCAGAAAAGCCGTCTGTGAAGTGAAGCCCGCCGTTTCCAAGCCCGACCGCTTTCCCCAGCGTTCGAGCGCGGTGAAATTGACGTGCGCTGTCAAATCCTGCTCGCCGGGCGCGCGATAAAAATCTTCGCTGGCGCGATGGTTTTGATAAGCAAGAAGCGTGCCGCGCATGTGGTGCTCGTCAAAGAGGTCCGCAGCAGGATGGCCGTAGTCGATGGTCAGCACGTACCCGCGTCCGAGACGCCGGCCGATTTCACTGATCCAATCGCACGCTTCCAGCCCTGCCTCGGCGTGCTGGCCCTCGCGCAGCACAATGCCTTGCGCGGCAAAATATTCGGTGATGGCGCAAGTCGAGACCGGCGCCAAGACGTCTGCAAAGTGCCCGTCGCGGAAGCCAACAAAAATCTCCCTCAACGTGCCGCTATCCATCACCACCCGATGCACCGGCAGCGCGTCGAGCAGTTCATTGGAAAAGAAGCAGCCGGTAGCGATGTGCGCCGGAGTCTCTGCCGAAACTGTGAAATGCCCGGCGGCGGCGTGGCGCTTCGAGTGAATCGTCGCCTGTTCGCGCCGCGAAGCAGAGCGTTCCACAGCGACGTAGCGCAGGGCTTCATAAAAAGCAGGCGCCTTCGCCGCGCAAAAATCGAGCACCTGGGCAGCGAACCGCCCAACACCTGCACCCGCCTCAACAAGACTGAATTCCGCCGGGCGGCCCATGCTTTCCCACATCTCCACGAACTGTCGCGCGAGCAGACGAGCGAAGATGGGATGCACGTCGACGCTCGTGTAGTAGTCGGCGAAGCGCTGGGACTCCGCTTTGCTGTAATACCCGTGGACCGGATGGTAGAGGCATTCGCGCATGTAGTCCGCGAACGTCAGGGGGCCGAAGCGGCGAATACGATCGGAAAGTAATTCAGCGAGCGGCGTCACGCGCCCTTGGCTCCCGTCGCACCAGAAGCGGGTTCAGCCTGGATCTTTTTCCAGGCCCTCTCAAACACTCCTTGCGCCGCTTCATCGAACAGCACGAAATAAACCGTTTCGAGAGAAGTTTCCCCTCGCAGATGCTGTGCCGCCTCGCGAATCATGATCTCCGCACATTCCTTCAACGGAAATCCAGCGATGCCGGTGCCAACGGCTGGAAATGCGATTGTTTTCAGGCCGCGCTCATTGGCGATCCTCAACGAATGCGCCGTAGAACGCCGCAGCGATTCCGCATTCGTTTTCCCACCGAGCTGCATGCTGGCCGCATGAATCACGAATCGCGCCTTCAGTTTTCCGCCCGTGGTGATGGCCGCATACCCGACGGGGATGCTTCCAATCGCATCGCATTCGCGTTGGATTTCCTCGCCGCCTTTGCGGCGAATCGCTCCCGCAACGCCCGCGCCCAGAATTAAATCGTTGTTGGCCGCGTTGACGATGGCGTCCGTATCCATCTCCGTCAAATCGCCCTGCTGAATGACGATTTTCTCTGCGAGTGATTTCATCGTTGAATTATTCCGTTCTCCGAAAAGCGATCATCTCGAAAGCCGGAATTGGCGGCCGTTAGCGTTTAGCAGGGTTTGCACGAGTCACCAGTCCCGAGTCACCAGTCACTTTGCCCTTCCGCTCGCCCAACTTCGGAACCCGCGGCTATGCTTTCTTCCCGGCGGCCTTTTGTTGCGTGTAGTCGTAAACACCGCGCCCCGTCTTGCGGCCCAGCCGCCCTTCCTGGACGTATTGCCGCAGCAACGAATTGGGCCGGTACTTTTCGCCAAGCGTTTGATGGAGATATTCGAGAATCTTGAGCCGCACGTCCAGACCGACGAGATCGACCAACTCGAAGGGGCCCATCGGATGGTTTAGTCCGAGTTTCAGCGCTTTGTCAATATCGCCGGCAGTGGCGATCCCCGCTTCGAGCATGTTAAAAGCTTCATTGCCGATCAGTGCGTTCACGCGCGTGGTGATGAAGCCGGGGGCCTCGTTGACGATCACGACTTCCTTGCCCATGCGGCCGGCGACCTCACGGCAGGCGGCCACGGTTTCATCGGAAGTATGCGGCGTCCTCACCAGTTCGATGAGTTTCATTTTTGGCACGGGGTTGAAGAAATGCATCCCCACGCAGCGATCGCGCGAAACGGTGACGTCCGTGAAATCCGTGATCGAAAGAGAAGATGTATTGCTCGCGAAAATGGCACCGGTCTTCGCGAACTTGTCGAAGATAGTGAAAAGTTCTAGCTTCATCTCCAGCTCTTCCGGGACAGCTTCGATGATCAGCTCGGCATCGCGGATGGCGTTTTCGACGCTGTTCGCGGTGGAAATCAGCGAGAGCGCCCGGTCACGGACGCCGGCTTCGACCTTGCCTCGGGCCACTCCCTCTTCGAAGGATTGCCGAATCCAGGCGACTCCTTGTTCGAGCACGTGACGCGAGACGTCTTCGAGGACCGTGTTGTAGCCGCCGAAAGCAGCGGCGTAGGCGATTCCCCGCCCCATCGTGCCTGCGCCAATCACCGCGATTGTCTTGACATCCATCCTTTGCTCTCCCATCTTCGGAGCATCATTCGACAAGCTTCCTAAAAGTTTGTTCATCAAGACCCAGCACGATTTGCGCGCCTAGAATGACGGCTTCTGCAAAAACTTAATTTTTATAATTCGCGAAGTTTTCTTCGCTGGTCCCGTTTTTTTCTCTTTGTAGGGGCGAACTTCAGTTCGCCCTGCTTTTGTCTTTATAGGCGCAGCCCGCCGCGGCGGGCGTCCCTATCTACACCTTTCGTCTTTCTAGTAACGCGGAACGTTCGGATCGATCTCGAGCGCCCAGCGTTCGATCCCGCCGGCCAATGATTTCGCTTTTTCGATGCCCTGAAACCGCAGCCAGGCCGCCGCGTCCAGACTGCGCATGCCGTGATGGCAATAGCAAATCACTTCGTCCACATCCGGCAGCGACTGCAAGCTTGCCGCCAGCGAGCCCAGTGGCACGAGTTTCGCGCCTTAAATCTGACACAGTTGGTGCTCCCAAGGCTCACGCACATCAATGAGAAACAACTTTTCTCCGCGGTCCAGCCGCGCTTTCACGTCCGCTGGTGTGATCTCTAAATCGTCCATCTATCTTCCCTTCCAAATGGGTGCGCGCTTTTCGAGGAAAGCAAGTATTCCTTCCTGCGCATCGTGGCTCTGCATCAACTCGGACAAGTATACGCGTTCCGCTTCTTCGAGTTGCTTCGTGAAATCCGCAAAGTGGAGACGGCCCATGGCCTTGCGGGTTAGTTGGAGAACGCTCGGACTCAGCGCGCGGAGTTCTTCGAGCAACTTATCCGATGCAGCAGACAGCTCGGAATCGGGAACCACGCGGGTAACCAGGCCTAAGCGCAGGGCTTCGGCCGCACCAATCGAATGGCCTGTCAGGATGAGATGTGCGGCCGCGCGCATCCCGATGAGCTGGGGCAAAGTGACCATCGCCACGGGAGGAAAGCAACCGAGCTTGATCTCCGGCTGGCCAAACTCCGCTGACTCCGCAGCAAGAACGAAATCGCAGAAGGTTGCGAGTTCCATCCCGCCGCCAAGACAGTAACCATGGACAGCGGCGATCGTCAGGCAGTCCGCGGCGGCGAGCCTGCGAAAGACAGCGTGAAACGCGGAGAGCATTTCCCCGGCGCGCTCGGGAGTGTGATCGGCGACTTCGGCGCCGGCGGAGAAAGCCTTGCGCCCTGCTCCCTGAAAAATCAGGAAATCACATTTGGGAAGAGCGCGTTCCAGCGCCGTATCCAGCGCCCGCATCATCGGAATGTCGAGAATGTTGAGCGGTTGTCGATTGAGCGTAATCCACGCCGTGCGATGTTCGAGCCGCAACTGAATGGTTTCGTGGCCGGTGGTCATGATCCTCGCGGGCACTGGCGCGGGAAGGCTACTTGCCCTGAAACTTCGGAGGCCGCTTGTCGAAAAACGCGCGAATTCCCTCGCTGCAGTCGAGTCTTTTTTACGGCGCGGATGGCCAGCGATGGCCCTGTTGCGATTTTCTGTGCGAGCGACCTCACTTCGGTCTCTAGCTGCGCTCCAGGTACGACATGATTCACGATGCCGAGACCAAATGCAGTCTTTGCGTCGATCATCTCACCGGTATAGAAAAGTTCGGCAGCTCTGGCTGGTCCAACAAGCTGCGGCAGAAAATACGTGCCGCCATAATCCGGAAAGAGCCCGACCTTCGCGAAATTCTCCCCGAAGCTCGCTTCTTCCGCCGCAATTCGAATGTCCGCCGCCAGTGCAATGTTCATGCCTGCCCCAGCGGCAGCGCCGTTCACAGCCGCGATCACGGGCTGGGACATGCTGCGCATCTTGAGGACCGCCTGCATACCCGAGCGCAGCAGTGGCTCCAGTTCCTGCGTTTCACGGCTGCGCCGGCCTTTTCCGATCAAGGCGAGGTCCCCGCCGGCGCAAAAAGCCTTACCCGCGCCGGTAATCACCACCACGCGGACGGTGTCATCTTCCGCGATACGCCCCAGGGCTTCGTTGAGCGCCGAGGCCAGTTCGTTGTTCAGCGCATTCAAGCGTTCCGGCCGATTCAGCACCAGGGTTGCAATGCCATCTTGTTTCCGTTCCAGAATGACCGGGCCGGCTGGCGCCGGTTGTGCAGTATTGCTCACGGGGAACTCCGTTCAGTGGTTTCGGGTCTCATGTTCTTTGCCGATGCGCGCAACCAGTTGCGCCAGCTTTCTAAAATGCCGCAGCTTCTCGCTCTTGCCCGTGGCATTGGCCCCGCTTGTGGAGGGCAAAACATATACACGCGCCCCGTAGAGCATTTCTTTTTGCATGCCAAATTTACATTTTCGCTGGGAAAACTGTTCGTAAGTCAGCTTCCCGTTGAAGGCTACGACGTGGGGCGCGAACTCCTCGAGCTTTTGCGAGAGGACGATTCGGCCTTCGGCGTAGTCCTCGCGCTTCAGCTCTTCGATGCCTTTCGTGGGACGCTTCACCAGGTCGGTAAGCCCAACGCCGAATTCGATCACGCGTTTGTCGTCGTGGTAATCGAAGGGCTCCGGCACAACCCCGCTCTCATAGAGCATGGGCCAGAATTCGTTTCCGCGGCCGGCATAGTAGTGGCCAACGCGGACGGAGGACTCGCTCGGATTGCAGCCGACGATTACGAGTTTCATTCCTTTGCGGAGGTGGTCGGGAAGTGTTCGCATTACGCCAGCTTACTATGCCTTTTTATTTTTCTGTTTACCATCGAATTGGGGAGCGCACTTTTGGACATCGGCGGCAAGCTCTTCCCAGGCATGCTCACAGGCAAAGAGAAACTATTGGATTTCGCCCCCCCATACCATTCACAAAACCGGATCATCGTGCCGGCGAGGCTTAGGGCGGCGAGCCGCGGATTGTGCAGCGAAACAACACCGCCGGAAGCACGTACGTCGAAGGGCTCCCGCACCAAATTGTACTAGCCGCGGTGCCCAGCGGCAACTTCCGCGCGAGCCAATGGACACCCGACGGTCTGCTATCCTCTTGGGGTAATCATGAAAGCGATTCAACAAGCGCCATTGCGCATTGTTTCGCTGGCCCCCAGCGGGCGAGAATTGTGGAAGCTGCTTAACTCGCAGAATCCGAGCTAGCACGAAGAGCGATGAGAAAGATAACGCAGAGACGCTGAGGACGCCTAGGAACGCAGAGAGATGTTAACCGTAGTGGCGGCAGTGATTGAGCGCAGCGACCGGCGGCTGCTGATCGGCCAGCGCCGGAGAAACGATACTTCGCCGCTCAAATGGGAATTCCCTGGTGGAAAGGTAAGGGATGGCGAATCGCCAGAGGTTGCACTCGCGCGGGAATTGCAGGAAGAACTCGGGGTGACGATGGTGAAAAGCGTTGAGATTGGCCGCGTGCGTCATCAATATGCGGGAACGCCGGAGGAGCTGGAGATCCGCTTCTTTGCGGCAGCGATCGCGGAACTGGAATTGGTGCCGCACAGCTTTGAGAAGATTGCCTGGGCCTTGCCAAAGGAGCTTGGAGATTACGATTTTCTGGCGGCAAATCGCGAACTTATCGCGCAGCTGGCAACAGGTCGCATCAAACCGGCAGAAATCCTCGATAGCGCGCAAGAGGCCGACGCAAGCCACGGCCCGGACGCAGACTGATTCTCTATTTCTTAAGAGATCGGCGTCAGGAGATCACTGGATTCGGCTTGTCAGTATTTATGCCCAGGTCCTTGATGGCTTTGTCGAGTACGGAGCGCTCGATCTTGCCGTCCACGAAAAGCTCATGCAGCGTTGCCAGCGTGATGAAACGGGAATCGACCTCGAAGAAGTCGCGCAAAGCTGCGCGCCCTTCGCTGCGGCCGAACCCATCCGTGCCGAGCGAGGCCAGGCGCCGCGGCATCCACTTGCTGATCATATTGGGCAAGGTCTTCAAGTAGTCGGAAGCGGCGACGAGCACCCCAGGCGCGTCCGCGAGGCATTTGGTGACGTAGGGAACGCGCGCCTTTTCGCCCGGGTGCAATCGGTTCCAACGCTCGGTCTCGTTGCCGTCGTTGTAGAGTTCCTTGTAGCTGGTCACGCTCCACACGTCGGCAGCCACGCCGTACTTGGTCTCGAGAATTTCCTGCGCCCGCAACACTTCGTTCAGAATTGCGCCGCTTCCGAATAATTGCGCCCGCAGCTTCGCTTTCACGTTTGCCGAAGCCCTGAAGCGGTACATGCCACGGAGGATGCCGTCCTTCACGTTGCCGGAAATCGGGGGCATTGCGTATGGTTCGTTCATCACCGTGATGTAATAAAAAATATTTTCGCCATCTTTGTACATGCGGCGAATTCCATCCTGGATGATGACTGCGATTTCATAGGCAAACGCGGGATCGTAGGCTTTTATGTTGGGAACCGGCAGCGCAAGCACCTGGCTATTACCATCCTGGTGCTGGAGACCTTCGCCGGAGAGCGTCGTGCGCCCCGAAGTGCCGCCGAGCAGGAATCCGCGAGTCCGCATATCGGCTGCTGCCCAGATGAAATCCGCAATGCGCTGGAAGCCGAACATCGAGTAGTAGATAAAGAACGGAATCGTATTGATGCCGTGCGTGGCGTACGCGGAACCTGCGGCAATGAACGACGCCATCGAGCCGGCTTCCGTGATTCCTTCTTCGAGGATCTGTCCGTCCTTCGCTTCCTTGTAGTAGAGCAGCGTATTGACGTCCACGGGTTCGTACTTCTGTCCCACGCTGGAATAAATGCCGGCCGTGCGGAAAAGCGATTCCATGCCGAAGGTGCGGGCTTCGTCCGGAACGATGGGCACGACGAGTTTGCCGATCTCGGCATCCTTGAGCATTTTGCGAAGCATGCCCACGAACGCCATCGTGGTGGAAACTTCCCGGCCGTCGCTGCCTTCCAGAAACTCCTTGAAGAGTTCGTCGTGGTCGGCCACCAACGGTTTGGAACGGATGCTGCGCTTGGGAACATAGCCGCCCAGCGCTTCGCGCCGCGCGCGAAGGTACTGAATCTCGACGCTGTCCTCGGCCGGCCTGTAAAACGGCACTTCGATGCAATCCTCGTCGTTCAAAGGAATGCCGAAGCGCGAGCGAAACTCGCGAAGCTCGTCTTCGTTGAGTTTCTTCTGCTGGTGCGTGACATTCTTGCCTTCGCCCGCTTCGCCAAGCCCGTAGCCCTTGATGGTGCGCGCGAGAATCACGGTCGGCGAGCCCTTGTGTTCCACGGCCGCTTTGTACGCGGCATAGACCTTGCGCGGATCATGCCCTCCCAAACGCAGGCGTCGCAGCACCTCGTCCGGGAGCGGCTCGACAAGCTGGAGCAAACGCGGATCACTGCCGAAGAAATGCTCGCGGACGTAAGCGCCGGAAGAAACCACCAGCTTCTGGTATTCGCCATCCACCAATTCGCCCATGCGCTGGACCAGCAGGCCCTCGGTGTCGCGTTCGAAGATGGGATCCCACTCGCTCCCCCACAAAACCTTGATGACGTTCCAGCGAGCGCCACGGAACGCGGATTCGAGTTCCTGAATGATCTGTCCATTGCCGCGCACAGGGCCGTCGAGGCGCTGCAAATTGCAATTGATGACAAAAATCAGATTGTCGAGTTTCTCGCGCGAAGCCAGCGTGATCGCTCCAAGCGATTCCGGCTCGTCGGTCTCGCCATCACCCAGAAAGGCCCAGACCTTCGCGTCCGTGACCGGCTTCATCCCGCGATCTTCGAGATAGCGGTTGAAGCGCGCCTGATAAATCGCCATCAGCGGGCTGAGACCCATGGAAACCGTTGGAAATTCCCAGAAATCGGGCATCAGCCACGGATGCGGATAGGAACAGAGCCCGCCGCCCGGTTTCAGCTCGCGCCGAAAATTTTCCAGCTGCTGCGCGCTGATGCGGCCTTCCAGAAACGCGCGCGCATAAATCCCGGGTGAGGCGTGCCCTTGAAAATAAACCGTGTCGCCCTCGAACTCCTCGGTGCGCGCGCGGAAAAAATGGTTGAAGCCCACTTCGTAGAGCGCTGCCGCCGAAGCGTAGGTGGAAATGTGACCGCCGATGTTGTGCTCGACGCGGTTCGCGCGAACCACCATGGCCAGCGCGTTCCACCGAATCAGGCTCTTGATGCGGCGTTCAAGCTCCTGATCACCGGGAAAAAGTGGTTCGAGTCGCGGGGGAATCGTGTTGGCATACGGAGTGTTCGCGGTGAAAGGCAGGTCGATGCCGTTCACGGTGGCGTGTTCGCGAAGCCGCTCAAGAATTTCCGCGGCGACTTCGGGCCCGCTGGATTCCAGAACGGAATCCAGAGATTCGAGCCATTCCTGAATTTCTACGTCTTCCATGCCATGTGGCTGGGTCGATATTTCGTTGTCCATGACTTCGGTGGGTCCTTCTTCTTTCGATTTGCCGGATGTCCCCCGGCAAGCGCGGCCGTTTTTGTGCAAGCGGTCAGCAGAATAGAATACACCGCGGCGCGTTTCTCTGCACAGCCGGAGTGCCAGATGCTCAAAATTGTTTCTGGGAGTTTGTAGCCGGAAGAAACTTTGGCAACGGAATTAGAGCGTTCGCCCGCCGTCCACTACGAGCACCTGGCCGGTGATGAACTTCGATTGAGCCAGGAA
>WNFH01003340.1_pt1 | contig 11368 bp, 6 predicted proteins | sample 5400411 | NCBI WGS metagenome assembly WNFH01 (sample SAMN13153347, study PRJNA577476) | soil metagenome | isolation source: 200 cm saprolite under Douglas fir tree site 2 hole 3 | place: USA:California | collected 2015-04-18
CAGCAGTAGCAAGTCCCGCTCCCCGGCCACCAATGCTCCAAAAATAGTGAGCGTTGATATTCAAATGCTCGCTTCCCGCCGGCCGCGACCGCCGGGAAGCGGATACCAGCACTACTGCACAGTGAAAATCCCAGGCCCCGTGGCGGTGCCTCCCGGAGTTTTCAGCGTGACTTTGCCGGTCACGGCGCCAGCGCCCACTGTCGCCGTCACCTGTGTGTCGGAATTCACGGTAAAAGTGGCCTTCGCTTTGCCGATGGTTACGCTGGTGGTTTGCTTGAGGCTCATGCCCGTGATCGTGACTTGCGTTCCCACCGGACCACTCTTGGGACTGAAGCTCGAAATCGTTGGAATGATTTTGAACTTCTGCGGCGTAGTAAGGTTGCCGCCCGGCTCCAAAACTGTGATGACACCGGTCGTCGCTCCAGCCACGACGGTTGCGGTCATGAACGCGTCGGTGCTGGCGACGAATGTTCCAGCTCCGGCGCCGAATTTGACCCCCGTGGCGTTAGAGAATCCCTGACCCAGGATGTCGACCGAGGCTCCAACCTTGCCTGAATAGATAACAAACTGCGAGGCAAACGGGCTGAGGCCAGCGTCCATGCTGTAGATCGTCCCGTAGGAGGTGTGGCTGCCTCCATGAAATGCTAGTCCGTAGATTTTTCCATTGGTGTGCAGGAGCGGTGTAGAAAGAGGTGTATCGCCCGTGGCCGTCGCGAAATCGTGAAGGACGGCGAATCCCGTCCCGTTGGTCTGGACCTTGAATAGAGTTCCTAAGCCATTCGCGCCGCCAACCGAAGCGACGCCATAGAGAAAGCCATCGCTTCCCTGCACCAGGCCCGCAAACGGGCTGGCGCCATTTGCCGGATGCAAGGTGTCGAAGTTAACGAGCACCACCGTTTTGCCGGCGGTAGTCATCTGGAACACCACACCGCCCGACGAGGTGCCGCCGCCCGACGTCGTGCCGTACAATTTTCCGTCAACGCCTTGCATCAGCGGGCCCTGCGGCGACACTCCGTCCGAAGTGCCCCCGAAGCTGTGAATGATCTTCAACGTCTTTTTCGTTGGAGAAAATTGGAAGGCAGTCCCGCGGTTAAATGTCCCCCCCAAGAGCGTCGTTCCATAGAGGTTGCCGTCAGTGCCCACCAGAAGCGGTGAATAGCTTTGTGCGGGCAAGTTGACGACCACGCTGAAGGTTCCCGACGAAGTGATCTTATAGAGCGTAGCCACGGTACCGTTTCCGGTCGTGCCGTAGAGGTTGCCATCCGGCGCCTGAACGGGTGGGACCTTTGGGAACGCACCGTCGGTGGTGTTCGTGAAGTTATAGAGAACGGTCTGTGTACCTGTTGGCGTGATCTTGAAAACCGTGCCTGCGCCGCTGGTTCCTCCCTGGTAGGTGGTGCCGTAAAAGTTGCCGTCAAAGCCCAGGCTGAGCCCGCCCTGAGGGCCACGTCCGTGGGTGCCATCGAAGTTGAACAGGCTGTTGAACGTACCTGTCGGAGTTATCTTGAAGATGTTTCCCGCGCCATTGCCTCCCGAAGTGGTAGCCCCGTAGATGTCTCCATCCTCCCCCTGTGCGAGCATGCTGGGATAGTTGGCGCAACAGCCATCCGAGTTGTTGAAATCGTGCATGTCGGTATAGGTCTGCGCGCGGAGCAGTGGGCTGACAACGAAGAGGATCAGCGCAGAGGCGATGCTGAGAAGGCGATTCGGCGTTTTCATAGTCCTACTCCTGAAGTTCGGGATTTTGTTGCCCGGTCAGACGGCCCCCTGGAGGCGAAGCCGCCGCGCGTACCGGTGACCCTCCCCTGGACCACCCGCCCGCGCGGCCTGTTCGCCTTCAGTCATTCAAAGCGTTCAGCTGCGGCCAGTGGATCGAACCGGAGATGATCGCTTCCGGGCTACTTCTTACTGAGTAATGTGAGAAACAGAGAGGAATTGGCTCAGGATTTGAAAATGGTTGTTACGGATTGGGTCCTTGACTCATAACTCCTGTATTTTCAGCTTATTGACTTGGGAACGGAGAAAAGCTATTCTGTCGCGCACACAGCGCTCTCCCCCGAGCGCTCTTGGAATCCATCCTTGCATCGAGAACCTTCCAGTCCGGTCACGGAGTTGCTCGTTCGCTGGCGGGAGGGAGACCGCGAAGCACTTGAGGCGCTGATGCCGCTGGTGTACGACGAACTGCGTCGGCTGGCCCACCACTACCTTCGCCAGGAACGAAGCGATCACACCCTGCAAAGTACGGCCCTCGTGCATGAGGCATATTTGCGTCTGGCTGGGCAGAATCCCCCGCAGTGGCAGAATCGCGCACATTTTTTTGGAATCGCGGCCCATATCATGCGGCAAATTCTAGTGGAGTACGCGCGCGGGCGAAGCACTGCCAAACGAGGAGGCGGCGCCTTTCGACTAGTCCTGGACGAGGCCGTTGCGCTTCCGCAACAACTTGATGTGGACGTGGTGGAGTTGGACAGAGCTTTGACAGGACTGGCTGAACTGGATGCACGGCAAAGCCGGATCGTGGAACTGCGCTTCTTTGCCGGGCTCACCATCGAGGACACCTCCGAGGTTCTGGGAATTTCTCCCGCCACCGTGAAACGGGACTGGGTTACCGCGCGGGCCTGGTTGTATCGAGCCATGACCGGCGAGGCCCCCGCATGAACGCGGAACGATGGCAGCAGGTGAAGCAGTTCCTGGAGGAAGCTATTGCGCTCGACGCCGCCGAGCGCTCTTCTTTTCTGGATCGCGTATGCGACGGCGATTCCGAGCTGCGCCGTGAAGTTGCCTCCCTTCTTTCTTCTCATGAACAGGCGGGCACCGGTTTTCTGAAGACTCCGGCGGTGGATTTGAAGTCGGCGGTGTCGGCGGCCCCCGCGCGCGCCGGGCGGCGCATCGGCGTATATCAGATCGTCGAGGAAATTGGACACGGCGGGATGGGCGAAGTGTATCGCGCTGTCCGCGCTGACGGGCAGTACACAAAGGAAGTAGCAGTCAAGCTGGTGCGCGGCGGATTTGATTCCGCATTCGTTCAGGAACGCTTCCGAAACGAGCGACAGATTCTGGCTTCGCTCGATCATCCCAACATCGCGCGATTACTCGACGGCGGCACTACTGAAGACCGTTTGCCGTACCTGGTCATGGAATTGATCGAGGGCATTCGCATCGATTCCTACTGCGATGACCACAAGCTATCGATCACCGAGCGGCTGCGATTGTTCCGGCAGGTCTGCGGGGCGGTGCAGTACGCGCACCAGCGGCTGGTCATTCATCGCGACATCAAGCCCAGCAACATTCTCGTGACAAAAGAGGGCGCGCCGAAGCTGCTGGATTTCGGGATTGCGAAGATTCTGGATCCCGCTCTGGGAGCCGGAGCCGAGACCACGATGGCGCGGCCGATGACTCCGGAGTATGCGAGTCCCGAGCAAATTCGCGGCGAGCCGATTACGACCGCCAGTGATGTGTATTCGCTGGGAGTGGTGCTGTACCAGCTGCTGACGGGACGGTCGCCTTATCCCGGGGAAACGCGCAGTTCTCATGAATTGGCGCGCGCCGTGTGCGAGACCGATCCCGGACGACCGAGTACGGCAGTGCTCAAACCACAAACGGTTCGTACCGGCGATCAGGTGGAAGAAGTGCCGGCGGAGTTAATCAGCAGTTCGCGCGAGGGATCGACAGCGAAGCTGCAGCGGCGCCTGGCAGGAGATCTCGACAACATTGTGCTGATGGCCCTCCGCAAGGAGCCGCAACGGCGGTACCCGTCGGTGGAGCAGTTTGCGGAAGACATTCGACGTCACCTGGAATCGCTACCGGTTACGGCCAGCAAAGGATCGTGGCGATATCGCGCCGGCAAGTTCGTAACCCGCCATCGAGCAGGTGTCGCGGCGACGGCCGCGGTATCGCTGGCGCTCATCGCCGGAGTTGGCGCCACGATACGGCAGGCCCGGATCGCCCGGCAACAGGCGGAGATTGCCCGAGCCGAACGTACCCGGGCGGAGAAACGTTTCAATGACGTTCGCAAGTTGGCAAACTCTCTGATTTTCGAGATTCACGATTCCATTCAGAGCCTTCCAGGCGCCACGCCTTCGCGCAAGCTCCTGCTGGATCGCGCGGTGGAGTACCTGGACAAACTCTCGCAGGATGCCGGCGGCGATGTCGACTTGCAACGCGAACTGGCATGGGGTTATCAGCGACTGGCTACTGTGCAGGGCGATAGCACGCAGTCAAATCTCGGCCAGGTCAGCGCTGCGGAAGCGAGCCATCGCAAGGCGATGGCGCTGTTCGAAGCTGTCGCCAAGGCCAATCCGCAGAGCGTAACCGATCAACTCAATCTCGCCATGGCCTATCGGTCGCGTGCTTTATTCGACATCTACGAACCCAGCGGTCGCAAGGAGATTGACCAAGCGATCGCCGTCACCGATCCGCTGATGCGGACCGATGGCGGCAAGATCGAAGTCAGGAACGAACGAGCGCAGGAGTACTACATTCTTGCCTATATTCAGGATGCGGTGGGAGACCGCCTGCAAGCGGTGGATTCGTTTCGGATGGTCCGCGATCTTCGGCACGAAATTCTACGCACAAACCCCGACTACCCGGGAATCCGCCAGGGCGTGGCGAAGGTGACCGTTCTTCTTGCGCACGAGATGGGGCGCTTCAGTTCGCGAGACGAGGCGATGCAACTGATGAATAGCGGAATCGCCGACTATGAAGCACTGGTCAAAACCACGGGAGGAGACCCGGGTGTGATCCGGGAATTAAGCACTGCCGAGGAGAGGCGCGGCGACGTCGAATTGATGACGGGTGACATTGCGGCCGCCCGATCTGATTTCCGCCGGTCGCACCAACGTATTGAGCGGCTGGCCAAACTCGATCCCGAAAACAAGATGTTGCAATCCGATCTGTGGGTCGCCGACTTTCTGGACGGAAGAGCGCTGGCGGTTGCTGGAAAAAATGCCGAGGCTCTTGTGATTCTGCGACGCGCGTTTGAGGGATACCAAAATCTGCATCTGGAAAACGACGTAGGACCCGGTCCCGGCGCCATGCAGGCGTGGATCGGAGAAGCGCAGGCCGGTACCCACAACCTGACCGAAGCTTTGAAGACCTACCAGAAGGCGGCGACGATCCTGGCGGCAGACCAAGCGTCGTACGACGACGCGCGCTGCGATCTGGCAATGGTGGAGACGAAGATCGGCAGCACGCTCGTGAAGATGGGGAAGCTGCACGAAGCGTCCGCGGAATACGCGCAGGCGCTCGACACGGCGAAACTCTCATTCTCGCTCGAATACAAGGACTTCCCCAGCATCTACGCCGCTGCGGACGCATATGCTGGCTTGGGTGATGTTGCGGCGGCAGAAGCTCACAAGACCCAGGATTCTGCCCTGCGATCAAAGCTCACGACTGAAGCTCGTACCGAATACGAGAAGAGCTTGAACACCTGGAAACAGATTACGAATCCGTCTCCCATGAACGGCAACGGATATCTGGCAGGCGATCCGAAGGAAGTGGCGCGCCACCTGGCGGCTTTGGGGCCAGGCACGAGCTAGAACTAGACTTCGAGTCCGCCACCTCTTTCTTCAGCACTGCAAGCGGAAAACAGTCAGCAGCCCCGCGCACCTACACAAATGGAATCCCACACGACAGCTTAGAAGGAGTATTGCGGACCGAGCGCCAACCGGAACATTTTTTCGCCGGTTGAAGGAATGAATAGGGCCCCCACCGATAGTCGTAAGGACAACCCCTTTCCTTCCGGGCGTCCAGGATTTATGCCACCTCCAATTAAGATTCCTCCGTTGTGTCCAGTGAAGTGTTTGAAATCCGGAGTTTGCAGAAACCCTGAACTAGCGGATCGGACAATCTCTCCGCCTTTCAGCTCTACGTACAAATGGAGCCGGTGTTCGACCTCGAGTTTCAGACCGGCGAGATAGACGTTGGCTTTGACTTGGAGGCTCGTGCCGTTGGTGGACTTCACCTGTCGGCTGACGAGGGGAAGAGAACCGTCAATCTCGACGTTGCCAAGGGGTGTCTGGAGGAGCGCCCCACGGAGAGCCAGATTTGGTTGGATCTGGGTCGAACCGTTGTAGAGGAGGACCTCTTCAAACGCTCCGATCTCCTTGCCGTGATAGTCCTTAAGGGTTCCTCCAATGCCTTGGATAAGGAGTGGTTTCGTTCTATCTTGGTTCAGGTTCCCTTGTTCTTTTCGATACTCCTCTGCATAACTTGGCTTGAACGGCTCAGGAGGGCAAGCTCTTGTAGTTTCGTCCCAGCGAACCGGATAGGAATCTCTCGGGGGAGTGTCGTTTGTGCGTTGGGTTGGACGTGTGTGGGGTTTCTCGCTCTTAGGGGAAAGCCAATTCAGGCGCAGGACCCCGCTGATACGAACCATCTCTCCGCTGCGAACGTGCTTGCACCTGCTTTCGACCAGGGGGACCAGGGAGAAAGTAACCAATGCTCCGGGAGGATCCGTCGATGGTTTCATGCTCCAAGTTAGACCCGGGATGTTGGACGTGAAAGGTGTTCCGTCCGTTGCCAGGGCAGGGATGCCTCCCATCGCGCCCGCCGGAGCAGGCAGCAGCATTGTGTAAACATTGCGGTCTAGATAATGCTGATCCAGCGAGCAATCACCCTCATTGCCCTGGTTGCGGACAAAAATCATCCAAGGGTCATCGTTGTCCTTTTGTATGTCATCCACACTTGTCACACGTTTTATTTTATCCTCACTGTTCAAACGCACGGCCATGGCAAGGACCGGATGCAATTCGGTGTGGCATTCGTGTACGCAGTCCAGGTTCAACAGGCCGGTCACAACTGCGGTCCTATCTGTTATCGGCTGACACTTCGGTCGTTTACATGTCAGAAAGCTGTGCCAGCCACAAACATTGTCCTTGTCATTGTCCTTGTCCTTGGGACAAGGATCATCGTGCGGAAAATAATTAATGGTCTCGTAGGCGGCGAATTCAAGCCACAGTGCGTCCTTGTACTCAGAGTGGCCTTGGGAATCGTTGGTGAGAATCGATGAGACGGTGCTGGTCTTGACGGTGCCGGTCTTGTTGCCGGGCAGAAAGCGCTGGGCACGATCCAGATCAGTGAGGGTACGGAGCTGAAGATCGAGGTCGTCATCCGGGGCATGGTCATGCAAGGTCAACTTGCCGATAAAAGTGGATGGGACCCAGTTCACGTGGCCATGGAACTGACCAAAAGCAGGGCCGAAGGCGCACTCGCCAAATCTAGTGGGCTCGTCGAAGGAAGCTTGTTGGGTGCACGAACTCTTTATGCCGCGGTTGACCAGCATCCATTTCTTGTAGGGAAAGTTGTCACATTCTTTCCCTGCTTCCAAGTCGGTGAGATCGCTGCCCTGTTGGTAGTTTCTGAACCAACGGGGTGCGAGCATGAAGCCGTTCGGGTCGAGCTCCGTGGCTACTGGATCAAAGGCAAGCAAAGATCGGGTCGGCCTCGCGCCAGCGCCAAGGTCCTTCGGCATGATCGTGACCTCGACAACCGCATCACCCAAACTTTTCTTACTCGAACCCTTGGTATTCTGAACCGAACATTGCCCCATTTGGGGTGGCTTTCCTCCATAGGGGTCAGTGGGATACGAGGGATGTTTGAGGTCAGGACGATCTGCGCCGACTTCATAGCCTAGGTGCAGCGTCGCTACCGGATCGGGACGGGTCGCTCCTTCCTGCCCATTCACGCTTCCCTTTTTCGGCGGGAACACGAGTAACACGCTATTGGTGGGGTCATCCTTCGATCCCGAAATACTTGATATCCGCACTGGTGCTGTGCCCACCGGCGTGACTAAGAGCTGCCCGTCGCGGGCAATTCGTGCACCTGGAACCCACACGGTGCCGTGAAAAGAACGATCGGTATGGGTGCCTTCCGGATCAACGTACCGCCTCCAGTCATCGCCCTTTTTTCCCGCCCCCTTGACGTTCACGCAGCCGTGTGCGGAAATGAGCACGCTCTCGCCGGGGTTGAACACGATTTCGGGATACTCAGTCAGCCGTTGGCGTACCTCGGGCCTTTTGATTGTCCATCGGCGGATGTCCCCAGGTAAGAGGTCGCAGTGCAGGTCAGGTTGTGGACTGATTCCCGGTCGGTCAGGCTGCAGGCAATGGGGAACAGCTGTGGGGATCGTTCCTCCGACGTCCCCACTCTGCCCTGCAGCTAACAATGTCGCTGCTCCCGCAAAGAGAACTACAGCCGTAATCTGGCTTTGACGCCAACTCATCTTTGTCCATTGCAGTCTAGCTGCCGGCGAGGCCACGAACCCCGACCGCATCGATCTCAAGGAAAACGCAGAAAAGTGGGGCAGGTTAAACGAGAACTGCGTGCTGAGGGGCATGGAACCTCCGCACTGTTGCCCGCTCTTGAGCCTTGATCAACGAGATTCAACGGCCGAAGCGAAACAACAATGGATTGATTTGCCAGACTTTCGCGCCAGCGACACGGTGTTTCCGAGAATTACAGAGCCAACTACACGGAAAGAAACGCGTGTCCCCCTCGTGCCTAGCGCTTGGGAGACGAAGATACACAGTGATAAGACGAGTGTCAAGATAAAGGCCTAGATGCCTTGCCAGCCGCGCTGCAGGGTTTGGAGCACATTATTCCACAGGATTTTTTCTGCGATAGGAAGTCCGTAGCGTTGAGTGATGAAGTCTTCCACTGCTTGGATGTTTGCCATTGTAGGGCACTCCTTGATTGGTCTAATGAAGCCAGCCAAATCAGTACCGATGGCAATGTGATCGTAATTCCCGACCTGTGCGTGAATGCAGTCGATCGTCTCTGCCACTTGCTGGAGGCGGTTCCTCTTTCGTTCAGACTCCGATTCGGGAATCAGCCAGTAGGGATAAAAGATCACTCCAATGACTCCGCCTGAATCTACGATCCGATCAACTGTGTCAGAACTCAGATTTAATGGGTGATTCGACCTTGATCGCACACCCGTGTGCGATGAGATGATGACCGCCTCGCCATACTCACGCTTGGAAGCACGCAGGGCAAAAATGTCATTGATAGCCAGATCAGAGCAATGCGTCACGTCAACGATTACGTGCTCTTTGAATAACGTTTCGACCAATTGATGTCCGATCTCGGTGAGCCCTTTATTCGTGGGCTGATTGTTGATGCGCGCAAAGACTTCATCTGCGATAAATGGAATCGCGTTGTTACATGTAGCGATGTTTTTAAAGAAAAGGTGCGCCACGATAACATAGGCAATGCCACGCCTTGCCAGTTCGGTTGCGTGGCCAGCGTCATTCTCGATACAGAAACCACCTTCCACACAATGGAACAATGCCTGCTCGCCCTTAACCAAGCATGCTTCTAATTCACGCGGATTGCGCACAACCGCTAGCCCGCATGTGTCTTTAACCGCCTGCTCTACCTCATCAATCTGGATTAATGTGTGCGCGAAAGAATATTTGCCAGGATCGTGTCCGAGTTGGAATTCATCAGCGGGGTTGTATAGTACTGAGCCCAACGCGGCCACTCCGCCTTCTTTAATATTCTCGACCGTCACCCTTGGGTGGCCATGGTGCTCATTTAGCGCCGAGCTCATGAGCTTCAGAAGAAGTCTCTGCAACTCATGCGTGGCGATTGAGTCTTGGGGCGCCTCCGGCAAAGGGAGGCTCATCGGGAGGTGCGCGTGGAGATCAATTATCATGTGCTATCTAGAGGGCACGATTAGGCCAGCCAAAAACCGGACTGCAGCCAGACAGAGTGGTCTAATTCGCATGGAAAATATAACATTCGCAAGCATGGCTTAACGTAGTGGGGTTACCAGATATGACAAGACATTTCGTCGCAATCTTCACGTGCATTCTCTTGGTTGGCTGTACGCATCGTGTAGCTCCAGTCGTAAAATATTGCCTGCCCCCGACTGCATTTCTACCCATCGAGAGCGCGAATGTCCGCGATGCCAGCCCCGATTTTGCAGCGGCATTCTGCAATATTCTGAAGGCAGAATTCCAAGCGAAATATAGTAAGAACTGCTACAGCTATCTGCACGACACACAACCTAGAAAACTGCCTCCGCAAACGCCACCCCTTGCGTCGGATGCTGAACTCTCCGGATACCGAATATTTCTCGTATCTGGATTTGCTTCGGCATGTTTTCACGATGCACTGCTATACAGCGAGGCGGCAAAGCACCTTGCCGAGCAACATGGCGTCAAGGTCGAGAATCTCGATCTTGTCGGACTTGGTTCTGTGGATGACGAAGCCTCTCAGATTCTCGTCCAGTTGCGGAGCAAAGCCGCGGAAGACACCAAGAAGTGGATTGTACTGGGGTTCTCGAAGGGCGCAGTAGATTGGGAGACGATAGTCGCCAGCACCGCAACAAAAGAGCCACAGATCCATGATCGTATTGCCGCGCTCGTCACAATCGCAGGCATGATCGGCGGATCGCGGCTCTATGATCAAGTTCCGAACGTAGAAGAAGTTGCGAAATTTGGCTCCCACTTCCCGTTGTGGCAGTGTAAGCCAGGCGTACGAGATGTTCGCAGTCTTAATCGTCGTGAACGCCAGGATTTCCTCACAGCTAACTGGAGAGTTCTAGCTCAGACTCCTACGTATTCGCTAACGACCGTTTCGGAGCGCTCGCAGACTTCTCGCATCATGCAACCACTGTGGGACTCCCTGTCGGTCTACAGCGTAGATCAAGACGGCCAAATGGCCCAGCCCGAGCAGATCGCGCCGGGAGCGAGCTTTCTTGGAACCGCGAATGCTGATCATTGGGCAGTGGCGATCTCATTCCCAAACGATCCGATCGTACGGGCCGCGGTGGATCGTAACGAATTCCCCCGAGAGCCTTTACTGGAAGCGCTCTTACGCTTCGTGGTTGCCGACTTGAACCATACAACAAGAAAGTAGGGCGCTACCCACATCCAAGATTTGTATTAAAACGTGCGAAACCGAATCGCTACAAGTGTTAGCAAACTACACCTTATCTAACGTCGAAACCTCGACGCAGGAACCCAATGTTTATGCGGGTCAAGAAGAGCGGATTTTGAAAGGGGTTTTCTCAAGTCCATCAAAACCATCCTCCTACACCCAATGGGCTCTCGAGGATGCGAAAGTGGGGTTACCCCAGCCGGGGCGACATCTCTAGCCCATTGAAAACAAATGATAAATTTGGTGGCGGCGGTAGGACTCGAACTTGAGCTGCTTTGACGGCGTGAGGAGCGCAGCGACGGAAGCCGGCAGGCGAAATCCTGAGCGCAGCGAAGGACCTCTCTCTAGATCGTTGTAGGACGTTATTTGGTGGCGGCGGTAGGACTCGAACCTACGACCTACGGATTATGAGACCGTCGCTCTAACCACCTGAGCTACACCGCCAACTCGCGTAACGTGCGGAAGCCTACTGTTTCGGGGAGCC
>WNFH01005269.1_pt1 | contig 11368 bp, 9 predicted proteins | sample 5400411 | NCBI WGS metagenome assembly WNFH01 (sample SAMN13153347, study PRJNA577476) | soil metagenome | isolation source: 200 cm saprolite under Douglas fir tree site 2 hole 3 | place: USA:California | collected 2015-04-18
GGAGAGAGATCACCAGAAAGCCGACCACCCTTACCGGCGTGACGCTCGCATCCCAGAATGGCAGGGCTGGCACGCGGCGCGGCGTGGACTCGGAAGCAACCTGTATCGCCTTGGTGTGCCGGACATGGTAATTCAACGAATCCTGAGACACGCAAATGTGAGCACCACGGCGACGTATTACATCAAAACCGCTGCCGACGATGTCCGCAAGGCGATGACGACGCTGGAAAAACGCATCACGGAGGTGGGACGGATTGAATCGGACAACAAGGGAACCCCGGATAGAAATTCGCACGTGGAGCACTCCACGATTCAGTAGAGCTAAAGTGGTTGGAATCGCGAGGCCGGAATAGAAAGGATGAACTCGGACCCTGGTAAGCAGGCAAGGATGGCAAAGGTTGTGATCCGACCGATGTTATTTAATATGGCGAGGAATGCGAGACAATCACGAGCAGGTCGAATTGTTTCGCGAGGCGATTCGAGCGGCCGAAAAAAGCTTGGCGCGATAAAGTGGCCGCAAGCCTTTACGTTTGTCTAAACACTGAGTACTCATGTAGATGCGCCTCCACTACCTTACCTGACATGTCCTGGTGTATGCTCTACTTCGTTAGCTTCCCCCCAAGCACAAATGCGAATCGCGTTCCTGAAACCACTTTTTGAAAGGCGCGTTGGCAAGTCGAAGCGCATCATATACGCGATGAACGAAGTAGTCTCGCGGACGGAGCAAACACCTTGCTGAAGGACGTCGTCAGTGCCACCGGCCTTGAGCAGGATTCATGTGCTTCCCTGCTCGGAATAGACCCCAAGCTCTTCAATGAGTGGGTTATGGGTCAACGACCGATGCCCGAGTTTTTGATCCCACAGCTTTCGACAGTTTTTGGAGTGTCAGCGCAAGATCTCGTGAGTGCCAAACGGATCTCGGACGCGCCGGCGATTTGGTACAAGCTTCGCGATTCGCGATTCGTCCCATCGGATCGTGAATCGATCGTGCTTATTCGCAACCTAGGTTTTTTCTTTGCGCAACTGCAGGATGTAACCAAGTCAAAGAATGTGCTCTGGAAAGCACTCTTCGAGCAAATCAGGACACACATCAGCAAGCAGGCATCCCCTTCCGATCAGGGCAGACTGGCCGCAAGGCTATATCGCTCGGCAAGAAATCTGAGCCACGGAGCGCGCGGGATCGGTATGGCAATTCGCGAAAATCTGCGCGGAACTGGGCTGCTACTTATTGAGACTCCACTTCCAAAAAGCAACATCGAAGGCTGCAGCTTTTACGTCGGGCAAACAGGATCGGATGTGCCATGCCTATTTGCGAACACATATGGCACGACCTGGTTTCGGCGCAACCTTGTCTTGATGCATGAATTGGGTCACGCGCTTTTTGATCTCGAGTCCGAAGCCTTATCCGTGGATTACAAAGGTGAAGAAGAGTACAGCCAGTTGCAGGAACGCCGCGCCCAGGCCTTTGCGCTAGAGATGCTAGTCCCAATGGAAGTACTTCGACACATCCAGACCTCAAATGGGTTTAAGTGGCACGATCTTAAATCACGAGATCTCGCTTTGATTGTGGCTGGAACGGATGTTGAAGCAGGGACCGCGATGAGAGCGGCATGGGAAGCGGGCTTTATCGATGAGCAGCTCTACGCAAAGTATTCTGAATATCAGATTTGGGACGATCTCAGGCAACTGACTCCACGAGCGTTGAGCACAAAAGAGTTTCTCAGGCAAACTATCGGTGAGCAGTCTATATGGCCCGCGAACAAACGCACTACGACGATTTCTTCCTTGCGTCTTCGTTTGCCAGTGACCTATGTCAAAGATGTCCTAACCGCCGCATGTGCGCAGGACATCAGCCTGCGGAAAGCCGCCGAAATGTTGATGATCGACAAAGACACGCTTGTAGAGCGGTTTGCAGCCGATCTAGGTGTCGGAAAATAAAGTGCTCGACGGGCGGCCTCTTCCCTTGGCGCAGGCGGCTCCGCCCAATCCTCCCCTGATCATTATCGATACTGATGTTCTGGTGCAACTTCTCCTAGCGAATGAATTTCGTCCTCTTCGCGACTTAAAGCGCCTCTACAAGATTCAGCCTGCCATAGTGGAGGCTGTCGAGATGGAGACGAGAACACCGGGAAGGTCCCTGAGGCGACATATGGCAAGCCTCGAGCCTCGCTTACAAAAAGCGCTCGGCAACGGAACTCTTCTACTCCTGGATGGGCGCAGCCTGCCGGCCGTGGTCGGTGCCGGTGCACATGCAGTCGACACGGAAATATCGATCACTGGCACGCGCTACCACAATGTTGCTGATTACGGAGAAGCATATAGCCACGCTGCAGCCGCAATCTTAAATGTTCCGCTCGTGTCTCAAGACATGACAGCAATCCATGCTCTCGAGCGCGCCGGCGAAAGGATTTCAACCCATGTCTTCAGAACATTTGATTTATATGCATTCTCCCATCAATGTGGGACGCTCAGTCACGCGGATTGCGATGGTGTGAGACAAACGCTTCATAGCTGTCAAGAATGGCTCCCCGAGGCATTCTTGCACCGCAGCTTCGAAGATGGTCTTTCGTTGTTCTACCCAAGATTGCTCGATAGGGACCTAGGGCCGGTTGGTTCAGCAGTGCAGCTAGAGTTGTACGATAGGCGCTTGCTCGTTAGCAAGCTCTCGCCCGTTTCAGGTGCGCCAAGGCAGCCCTGACTTAGCTCCCTAAGTACAGCACTATTCTTTGTGCACTCCTATCACGCGGTTCTACTATCGCGGACAAATGCAAAGCTGGACGTGAAACCGACAACGGCGACGGCCACGGACAGACGAAGTGAGCAGCTATCTAGTATTCCTCAACGGCAAGCGTCCTCAGAAATCCAATGGGACACTTGTGGGACACTGGAATGCAATCTTGCCGTGGCGGCCTTCGGAGTTCAGTAAGGCCGAAATGGTTGAGATTGTTGGAACTGGCGGAGAGGGAGGGATTCGAACCCTCGGTACAGGTGTTAGCCCGTACAACGGTTTAGCAAACCGCCGCATTCGGCCGCTCTGCCACCTCTCCGGCGTGGCTTTCTAGTTTAACACCGACATGGGTTGACGATGCGTTCGCATCCTGGCGGGCAGCTTGGCTGCCGATGGTACGGATATCAGGTTGGTTACTTCAGTATGTTCCCATGTCCCGCAGCGCCGTTTGTATTCGGGAGCACGGTCTATAATCTGAGCATTTCTCGAACAAATTCAGGAGGCCCGATCATGCATCCCCAAAGAATCTTGCGGAGAGGGTTAGTGGCAGTGGGGTTCGTGCTGCTGGTGGTTGCGTGGGCAGCGGCGCGGCAGTATGGCAACGGTGATGAGGGGCAGTACCAGATCCTGCATGCACGTTATGGCACGGCCGAAAGAAATGTGGATGTCACGCAACGACTCAGGGAACTCGCTCGTGCAGACATAACCTTTCGCATGGGCAATTCTACTTTTGGAGTGGATCCCGACCCGGGCCGCGTCAAGACTCTTCGCATCTATGTTCGCGGACGCAACGGCCAGGAACGCATGTTCGAATACCAGGAGGGCAGTGTCGTCGATGGCAATCAGTTCACGGGCTGGGGCCGGGGTGATTGGGGACGCGGCGAATGGACCGGCGAATGGGGTGGCGGCAGCGGCAATCGCAACGGCGATGATGGGCAGTATCAAATTCTTGCGGCTCGCTATGGTACTCGCGAGAGAAATGTAGACGTAACCCGGCGGCTCAAGGAACTAGCTCGCGCGGATATCACCTTCCGGATGGGCAACTCTACTTTTGGCGAAGACCCTGATCCGGGGAGAGTCAAGACTCTGCGCATCTACACTCGCGACCGCGACGGCCAGAACCGCATGTTCGAGTTTCGCGAAGGTAGCGTCGTCGACGGCAATCAGTTTACGGGCTGGGGCCGCGGCGAGTGGGGCGAAGGCGGCTGGACTGGCAGCTGGGGTGAAGGTTTTGGAAATGGAAATAGAGATGACGGGCAATATCAGATCCTTGGAGCCCGCTACGGAACCCACAGACGTAATGTGGATGTCACGGAACGACTCAGGGAATTGGCCCGCCGGGACGTAACCTTCCGCATGGGAAATTCTACCTTTGGAGTGGATCCGGACCGAGGCCACGTCAAGACTCTGCGCATTTACACACGCGGGCCCGACGGCCAGAACCGCATGTTCGAATACGTCGAAGGCAGTTTCGTCGACGGCAATCAGTTTACCGGCTGGGGCGGGGGCGACTGGGGTCGCGAGCGCTGGACCGGTGGCTGGGGGGAACGACGTAGGGAACGTGACTGATCGGCGGCGCATGGCTTGCTCAGCATTCCCTGGAATTGCCTGGAAGCTTTCACTCTCGCCGTTTCTGAAGCAACAGACCGGACGGACATTTCGTCTGCCTCCGGACGAAGAGCACGACTTCCTGCAATGAGGAAACATAGTCGTTTCCGGTAACGCTCGGATATTCTAGGGCGTGCACATTCCTCCCGAGTCCAACGCTGGTTCGACGTTGCAACCTGCTACCGCCCGCCAGCGGCGATGGCTGATCGTGGCTGGGCAAGTTGCGTTCCTGCCCACTGGCATGCTTACGACCCTGCTCTGGCCGATGTTGCCCATCTTGAGCGCGCGCTGGGGGTTGACTGACACACAGTCCGGAAATCTTTTTCCGATTCAGTTCCTGGCCCAACTGGCAGGCGTACAACTCTCCGGCCTGATGCTGGCGCGGTTTGGATTCCGTCCGGCATTTCTCTCCGGGTTGCTGCTGATGGCGAGCGGCGTGGGCACGCTCTACCTGGGATCGCCTTGGCTGGGAAGGGCCTCAGTGGCTGTCTATGGCTTGGGACTCGGGCTGATCATTCCAACCGACAACCTGATGATCGCCGAGGTCAGCACCGGTTCGCGAGCGGCGGCTGTGAGCCTGCTGAACTTTTTCTGGGGGCTGGGCGCAGTCCTGTGCTCGTTGCTAGTCGCGTGGGCCCAGGCGCATCAACTGCTGCCGGTTCTTCTCGAATCGGTAGCGCTGTTTCTGGTGCTTATGGCGGTTGCGGTGCGCAATCTGTCATTCCCCGCAGCCAAGAAATCGACTGACGCGCCCATTTCATGGCGCGAGATTTCCCAGAATCCCGCTACCTGGCTGTTTGCCTGCGTGTTTTTTCTTTATCCCGGTACCGAGACCGCTGTCGGAGGATGGATCGGATCGTATGCAACAAGAATGGGTTCGCGCGGAGCAAGCATGGGCGCGATGATGCCGGCTCTTTTCCTCGCTGCTCTTACATGCGGCCGCGGTGCGGGCGGCGCTCTGCTGCACTACGCGTCCGAGCGTCAGGTTCTTCGCGCGGGGTACGGACTGGGGGCAGCGGGTATCGGACTGCTGCTGTGGTCTTCCTCGCTGCCGGGAGTCGTTGCCAGCGCGCTGATTACAGGGTTGAGTTTTGCCACCTTGTATCCGGTCACGGTCGCGCGGCTTTCGCACCGGTTTGGCGTGGAAGCACGGAGTGTCGGCGCGATCATGTTTTCGATTGCGGCGCTCGGGCCGGCCGCCCTTCCCTGGCTGGTCGGAGTGATCTCGCAGTCTGCCGGAAACCTCCGGGCGGGATTGGCGGTGCCCTTCGTCGCGACAATAATCCTCTTTCTAATTCACCTGAAAGAATGGTAGAGACGCGGCTTGCCGCGTCTCCGCGTCCACTCCCGACCTCCGCGCCGGGTCTGAGACCGGGCACCCACCGTCTCTACACTTGGGTTCTGGTTAGCTGCGGAATGCACTCGCACGTTTTTTCCGCGTCAGCTGAAGTGCTGTGTTCGAAGCCAGTTCCACGCGGTTACGTCCGTTGTGCTTGGCGCGGTAGAGGGCTTGATCAGCGGCGTGGATGACTTGCTCGGGCTGGCGATAGCGAGTGCTCGGCTCGGCGACTCCGATGCTGACGGTCACCGACAAATCATCCGCCGGGCGCTGGAGAACCGGAGTGACCTTCTTCCTGCCGGGCTTTCTGCGTTCCGACACTCCCGAGCGAGTCTCGCTTCTTCGCTCCGAGCCGCGAAAGTGGAAAACAGAGCCTTGAATCACCTGCCGAAGCTGATCGAGCCGCTCGAAGGCGTCTTTCGTCGAGCTGTTGCGGAAGAGGATGGCAAACTCCTCGCCTCCGCAGCGAAAAGCCTGGCCGCCACCGCCAACGTCGGCAAGGCGCGACGCCACCATGCGCAGCACCTGGTCGCCGGTGTCGTGTCCGTAGGTGTCGTTGAAGTGCTTGAAGTGGTCGATGTCCACGATGGCGATCGCGTATTGCTGATCGAGCGAGAGCAGGGCTTCGTTGAAAGCGCGGCGGCCGCGGATCCCTGTGAGTTCGTCGTGATAGGCAAGCACGTACGAAGTTTCGATTAGCGAAGCCGCTAAGATCAGACTGGCGGTGGCCACGTATGCGTCAGCCGCGTTGCCGATCGGAGCGAAATCAAGCCACAGAAACACCGCCAGCAGAGACCAGAAAAAGCCGGTCTCCACCGGCTTGCGGTTTTGATAGAAACGCACGACCAGCACCGCTGCCGCCGCCACAAAACCGATGAGAGCCCAGGATGGAAGGACATTCCCGCCGGTCGGTGCCGAAACCGTGCGGCTGTTTTCCGGCCTGCATAACACAGCTACCGCGACCGATTGGAGAAAGAGCATTCCGAAATGCGGCGCGACCCCGGAGACCGTCAATCCGCGTTCACGCATGAAGGCCAACCCGATGTAGTTCAGGGGAACGAGCAACGCCGCCAGAATGAGCGCGGTGCGGCCGGGGCCGGCATGAGTTTGTCCGAGCGAGAAGAACTCTACCGCCCGGTGTGCCAGAAGCAAGACCAATAACGAAAACAATACACGGCTTGAATTGAAACGCCAGGAGAGCAGCAGTCCGGCGGCAAACACTGCGAAGTAATAGAAGGCCAGCGAGGGGGCAACCCGCCCCAGCAGAGAGCTGTTGACGAGCGCTGCCGACAGCGCCAGCAACAGGCCCCCGGGAACCAGCCACGCCTTCCAGATATTTCCGGTCACTCGGACCTCGCCGCCCAATACTGCATCCTGCTCTCAGAATACGGCAGTCCGGCAGAGTGACAGGTTAGTTTTCCGGTGCGGGACGTTGCACAGACAGGCACTGATCCCATTTCTGCCTCGCAGCCCAGGCCGCGGTACGAAATTCCGCGCAAGAGTGCGTGCCGTTCGCCGTTCAACAAGAAAGACGAGTCCTCTCCCCGACAAAGGACGCCCGAAGGAGTCCCAATGCAAGAACAGAGAGGTTTTTCCCTGATTGAGTTGCTGATCGTGGTGGCGATCATTTTGATCATCGCTTCGATCGCAATTCCCAACCTGCTCGCCGCACGCAGACAGGCCCATGAGGCGGCGGCAACGGAAGCGATTCGAACCATCAACGCTGCCCAGATTTCCTATAGCTCGGCTTATCCGACGGTAGGCTTTGCCAGCACGCTGAGCGCTCTGGGTGGGACCACCTGCACTCCGCCGTCTTCGTCCAGTGCTTGCCTGATTGATAGTCAAGTTGCCTCGGGGACGAAGAATGGCTACACGTTCACGTTGTCGGGAGCGACCGGAACGCCGGCTGCGACCTATCAGATCATCGCATCGCCCACGGTCCCCAATCAGACCGGCGTGCGCTACTTCTGCTCGTCTCCAGATGTTGTCGTGCGTGTCTCGATGTCGGCCATCAGCACGTGTGACGGCAGTCTCAATCCGCTGCAGTGAATTCGCGCAGCAATCTGGACCGTACTGCACACGCCCGCAGGCAGTGGTAGTCTTCCCTGTTCATGGCCCGAGCATCGCGTCCAGAGATCCGCATTGCGATCGACACCGGAGGAACCTTCACCGACTGCGTGTGGGCGGAGGGCGGTGCGCTGAAGACGCTGAAAGTGTTCTCGACTCCCGACGATCCGTCGCGCGCTATCGTCCAAGCTCTGAGAAAAATCGGCGTGGGATATGGATTCACGCTCCTGCACGGGACGACGGTCGGCACCAACGCCCTGCTGCAAAGAAGGGGCGCGAGAGTAGCACTGATTACGACCTTGGGATTTGAAGATGTCATCGAAATCGGGCGGCAGACGCGGCCCCGGCTGTATGACTTCTTTTTCGAACGAGTGCCTCCACTGGTATGCCGGGAACTGCGCTTCGGAGTGAAAGAGAGAACCAGCGCGGACGGACAAGTCTTGGAACTCCCGTCCGCGGAAGAACTGGCACGCCTGCGTGAAGCTGTCAGGCGCGCACAACCGGAGGCGATCGCCATCTCTTTGTTGTTCTCGTTCGCGAATCTGAAGAGCGAGGAGGCAGTTGCGGCGGCGGTGGCCGAACTCGGCAAGCCGCTTTCAGCATCTAACAAGATTCTCCCTGAGTTTCGCGAATACGAACGCACCAGCACCGTGGTAGTGAACGCTTATCTGCAGCCGCTCATGCAGAGCTACCTGGGAAAAATCGGGGAACAGGCTGGCGCATTCGGCCGAGACTCGGCCGCCGCGAGAAAAAAACCGCGCATCTTCGTCATGCAAACGAGCGGCGGGATCACCGCGCTGGAGGCTGCAGCGCGGGAGCCCGTGCGAACGGTGCTCTCCGGACCGGCGGGTGGCCTGGTCGGCGCCGCAGCCATGGCTGCGCGAAGCGGGTTCCCGCGCGTCCTTTCGTTCGATATGGGAGGAACATCGACCGACGTCGCGCTGGTTGAGGTCGAGGCTCGTCCCGGCAGCCAGGCGGAAGTCGCTGGGTTCCCGGTGGGCGTCCCGATGCTCGACATTCACACCGTCGGCGCCGGAGGCGGTTCGCTGGCGCGCTTTGACGCCGGCGGCGCACTGAGGGTGGGGCCTGAGTCGGCGGGTGCCGATCCGGGACCGATCTGTTATGGCCGCGGTGTGCAGCCCACGGTCACCGATGCCAACCTGATATTGGGACGGCTTCGGCCTGATCGGTTTCTGGGCGGAGAGTTCAGGCTGGATGTCGAGCGCACGCGCAGACTCACGGCGGAATGGCTGGAAAAGTGCACCTCGCGTCTGACGCTGGAGCATTTCGCCGCTGGCGTGCTGCAAGTCGTGAATGCAAACATGGAGCGCGCCTTGCGAGTAGTGTCGATCGAGCGCGGATACGATCCACGAGAGTTTGCCCTGGTGGCATTTGGCGGAGCGGGTGGACTGCACGCTTGCGAACTGGCAGAGGCGCTCTCGATCCCGATCGTGATTCTCCCCGCTCATCCAGGTGCGCTCTCAGCGTTTGGGATTCTGACCAGCGATGCGGTGAAGGATTTTTCGCGCACGCTGTTGTGGAATATCGCGGATGGATACCCTCGCGCTGAGTTGGAGAAAGAGTTCCAGAAGTTGGAGCAGGCTGCACAAAAGGAGTTTAAAGCGGAGCATTGGGCGGGGACGCTGCTCTTCGAACGCAGTCTGGATCAGGAACATCAACGCCGCTACGGTTATCACCATCCGGGGAAAGAGATCGAGCTGGTGACGGTGCGTTTGCGGGGGAGAGTCAAGGCGCAACGGTCGGAGTTCGCGGAAGTTGCGAAAACATCAAGCCGACCGTCCAGGCTAGCAAGAGCAGTGGAGCAGGCTACGGTGGTCTTTCAGGGAAAAGGCATCAAGACTCCGGTCTATGAGCGCGGCGAACTGGCGGTGGGACAATCATTAAGGGGTCCAGCGGTGATTACCGAATACAGCACGACCACCGTGATCCCGCCCGGGAAGAAGTTTCGGGTGGATCGGGCGGCGAATCTGTTGATCGCGGTCAGGTGATCAACAGACCAATTTAAGGATTCAGTGTCCGACTACCCTTTTGGTGGTGTCCAATATCTTAAAGGGTGGGCTGTGCCCGGCCAGAGAGGTCTGCATATGCGACTGCGCCATCGATTCTGCTTCTTGCCTGCATGCTTAGTTGTATTGATGGGTTCGATTGCAGGCGCCCAATCATCTGGCTCAAATGCTGAACTTAATCTAGGAGTGCAAGCGTACAAGCATGCAAAATGGGAGGAGGCACTCGACCACTTTGAAAGAGCCGTAGCGCAGGATCCGGCGAATGTTCGCGCACGTCTTTATCTAGGCACGGCGTATGCACAGCAATACATCCCGGGTGTGGATACGACGGACAACAATGAGATGGGCGAACGGGCCATCGAACAGTACAAGAAGGTGATCGACCTCGCTCCGCCGAAGACCGAGACTCTCAACGCGGTGAAGGGGGTCGCCTACTTGCACTTACAAATGAAGAAATTTGACGACGCGAAGGAATACTACCGTAAGGCAACGGAATTAGATCCCAATGATCCGGAACCCTACTACTCCATCGCAGTCATCGACTGGACCGAGACCTACCAACCGCGACAGGAAGAGAGGATGAAACTGGGCCTTAAGGCCGATGCATCCCTGCCGGCGAAGAATCCGAATGTCTGTGACATGCTCCGCGCGAAGAATTGGGACAAGATTCAGGAAGGAATCGACAACCTGAACAAAACGCTTGAGCTTCGTCCCGACTACGATGATGCCATGGCCTACATGAACCTAATGTACCGAGAGCGCGCCGATGTGCAGTGCGGAGATTCGGCGGCTCGCAAGGCTGACCTGCAAACTGCGGATGAGTGGGTGGATAAGACCATGGCGGTAAAGAGGGCCAAAGCCGAAAAGGAACAGTATCTACGGGGGAAAGAACAGTATGTACGGCCCACACCAGAACAGTGACGGAGTTTCCTTACGCTCACAAGGCTTAAGGCCTGAATAGTTGGTCGAGCGCTATTCCGGATCCGGGACTTTTGCCTCTTCGAGTTCCATGTCCTTGAACTCGCTGGACTCGAAGACGTCGCCGCATTCCTTGCATTCCACGTATTCGGCGTCCTCGTCGCGGGAGACGATCTGCACCCGGGGATGCTTGCACTGCTCCCGGATCGTCGTGGCAGGGGGTTGAGGCGGCTGGCTTGTCGTCATAGATTCCGGGCTTCTCTGCTTTCCAGAGAGCTCTTCCGTTCATTCACCGGAAAATGGCCGTATTTTAGAACGCTGGTTCAGGATGTCAAGTACCTGCGGAGCATGGCCGTGCTTACCTCGCGGGAAAGGCCGCTAAACTACTCACCTGTCGAAAGTTGCCGTTCAATTGCAAAATGACTCCGTTCCCTGATCGACCTTGCGGGAAGCCGGGGCCAGCGTTAGAATATAAATGCGACCAAATCAGTCGGCAATCTATCCGACCATATAGGTCGGCATTCGTTCTATGCTGAAGCTGACGAAAAAAGCCGACTACGGACTGATGGCGATGAAGCACCTCGCCGAGAGCGCACCGAAGGGTGCGTGCAGTGCCAAGGACGTAGCGGAAGCCTACGGGATTCCTCAGGAAGCCTTGGCGAAGATCCTGCAACGGCTGGC
>WNFH01006191.1_pt1 | contig 11356 bp, 9 predicted proteins | sample 5400411 | NCBI WGS metagenome assembly WNFH01 (sample SAMN13153347, study PRJNA577476) | soil metagenome | isolation source: 200 cm saprolite under Douglas fir tree site 2 hole 3 | place: USA:California | collected 2015-04-18
GAGCTGGGTGCGCCAGGGGGGCGTGCTGATCTACGCGTCCGAGCAGGGGGATGCACAGCTGGACCGGGCATTCTCGGTCACGAGGCTCAACGGGTATGTGCCGGGCCACACCGAATACGCAAACCCTGTCCTCGACGGCGTGACCACCGTTTCGGGCGGCGGCCTCGCCATACCTTTTCTCGCCTCACCGGCACAGATCCCGATCCTCCGCGCCGGCAACGCCTATCCCTTGGGCTACATCCAGAAGGTCGGCTCGGGGACTGTGGTCGTCCTCGCCGATCCACTCGTGCTGTGCAACGGCTATCTCGACAAGGCTGACAACGGACGGCTCCTTTCTGATCTGCTCGGGCTGGTCGGCCCCACCGCGGCCGTCGGCTTTGACGAATACCACCACGGCCTCATCCTGAGCGACCTGGCTCCCCAGGCATGGGTATCGACCCCATGGGGCGCGGCCATCCTGTGGTTTCTCGTGGCTGTGTTCGTCGGGCTCCTGCTGCGCGGCCGCCGCTTCGGGCCACTGATCCAACGTCCCGCGGAAGTGCGCCGCGCCGACGCCGAGTGGGCCGTCGCCGTCGGCGAGCTGCTTCGACGCTCGGGCGCTCGCGCTCTCACTCTCGGCATGCTCGCCACGGCGAGCGAGCGCGCGGTCGCGGTGCGGACAGGACTGCCCGCCCAGCCGCGCGACCGATTCTGGAATGCCCTGTACGCGCGCGCGCCTGAGCTGGCCGGCGAGCTGGCGGAGGCGGAGCGGGCGCTGTACGGATCAGCCGGCGGTGACGCGGAGCTGCTGCGCGCCGCCCAGCGCCTGCATGGACTGGCTTATCCCCCGGCGCCCGCGCGCCGCCAGCAATCAAAGAACTAGGAGGCTCGATGACCGGTTCGACCGCGATGACCGCTCCAGATTTTTACGCCCGCTTCCGCGAACAGCTGGTCAAAGCTGTCGTGGGCCAGGAGGAGGCGATCCGGCTGTGCGCGGTGGCACTGGTTTCGCAGGGCCACATCCTCCTCGAAGGTGTGCCGGGTACCGGCAAGACGCTGCTCGCCAAGGCCATCGCGCGTGTGCTCACGTTGAAGTACGGCAGAGTCCAGTTCACGCCCGACCTCATGCCGGCGGACATCGTCGGCACGGCGGTCTACGACCTCGTCAATCGCACCTTCACCTTGCGCAAGGGCCCGATCTTCACCAACGTGCTTCTGGCCGACGAGGTCAACCGCGCTCCCGCCAAGGTGCAGTCCGCGCTGCTGGAGGCGATGGAGGAGCGGGGGGTCACCCTGGAAGGCCAGCAGCAGCCGCTGCCCGCGCCGTTCTTCGTTCTCGCAACGCAGAACCCGATCGAGTACGAGGGCACCTATCCGCTGCCGGAGGCCCAGCAGGACCGATTTCTGTTCAAGGTCCGGCTCGACTACCCGTTGCCGGACGACGAGATGGAGGTGTTGAGGCGCTGGGAGGCGGGCATCGAGCTTCGCGACCCGATCAAGGCCGGCGTCGAGCCGGTGCTGGGCGCCGACGACGTCGAGGCCTGCCGCGCCCAGGTCGCAAAGGTCGTGCTGGACGAGAAGATCCGGCGCTACATCGTCGACCTCGCCTCAGCGACCCGCAACGCGCCGGAGATCGCTCTGGGGGCGAGCACGCGTGCCGAGGTCCTGCTGATGCTGGCGGCGCGCGCGCTGGCCGCGTTCGACGGTTCGGAGTTCGTGACCCCGGACCATGTGAAGACGTTGCTCGCGCCGGCGTTCCGGCATCGCCTCGTGCTGCGGCCAGAGGCGGAGGTCGGCGGCCAGACACCCGACAGCGTGCTGGAAGCGGTGGCGAGCCGCGTCGTCCCGCCCCGCTGATGCGAATCAGCCTCGCTCGCGGGTTGGCGCCGCAGCCCCGGTTGCTGTGGGCGATCGCGATCGGCGCGTCGCTGATCGCGCTCACCATCGTTTCGCCAGTGCTGGTGGTGGTCGCGGTCACTTACCACGTTGGCCTCGTGCTCGTCCTCGCCCGGGACATTGCGCTGCTGCCCGGTCGATCTGGCTACCACGTGAGCAGGACGATGCCAGAACCCTTCTCGCTCGGCGAGCACGAAGAGGTGAGGGTGGTGATCGAAAATCCAAAAGCGGCGGGCTTGCTGGCGACGATCGCCGACCACGCGCCCGCCAGCCTCACGCCCCAACCTCGCGAGATCGCGGGGAGCTTCGATCGCAACGGCCGGCTTGAGCTTGCATACGGCACCTCGTCACCCAAACGCGGCGCGTACCGATTCGGCCCGGTCGACCTCCAGGTTTCGAGGCGGGACGGCTGGATGCGGCGCCAGGTGCGGTTGCAGCATCCACACGAGGTAGCGGTCTTCCCGAACGTCGTCGCCATCAAGCGCATGCAGCTCACGCTGCGGCGCGGCCTGCGCGTGATGGCCGGTTTGCGGAGAGCGCGGCCTCCCGGCGCCTCGACTGCATTTGCCGGCCTGCGGGACTACGTCCGCGGCGACGACATCAGGCGGGTCAGCTGGACGGCGACGGCACGACGTGATCACCCGGTCGTGGTCGAGGTCGAGGCTGAGCGGGGGCAGCAGGTGATGATCGCGATCGACTGCGGGCGTCTGATGACCGCGCCGGCCGGGGAGCTCGACAAACTCGACCACGCCATCAACGCGGCGCTCATGCTCGCGTGGGTCGCGCAGGCGTATGGCGACCGCGTCGGCCTCATGACCTTCGACGATCGGGTCACGAGCTTCATCAAGCCCGAACGCGGGAGCGCACAGCTGCGCCGGATCACCGAGGAGCTGTACGCGATCAAGCCGGAGTACGTGGAGCCCGACTTCGGCCACGCATTCACTCACTTGTCGCTCCGACTGGGCAGGCGATCGATGGTGGTCGTCCTGACTGACCTGCAGGACCCCGAGGCCTCCAAAGAGCTGGTCGCGCACAGCCTGCGGCTGGCCGCCCGCCACCTCGTGCTGGTCGTGGCGATGTCCGATCCCTCGGTGGTGAACGCGCGCCAGGCGCCCGTCACCACCTCGTCGCGCGCTTATGAATGGGCCGCGGCGGAGGAGTTCATGGCCAGCCGCCGCGAGAGCTTCGAGTTGCTCCGTCGCGGGGGCGTCCTGGGACTGGACGTCGTTGCGGGCAACCTCAGCCCCGCGCTGGTGGAGCGCTACCTCGAGCTGAAAGAGCGCGCGTTGCTATAGCCGGCCGATGAAGGGACGGCGAGAGATTCGGTGATCCAGGTGGCCGCAACAACGGAGATCGGCCGCATGGGCGCCGAAGTACGCCGATCCATTTCAGCGGCCGGCTATCAAGGCCGGCGCCGGCACGGCGATGTCCGCCTCGCGCCGCGGCTGCCGTGCTGTGAAGAGCAGATACGTGTACAGGAGGATGCCGGTGGTCAGGCCGATCGTCACCTTGGCAGCGAACGGGGCGTCGGATGGCGAGATGTTCCCCTCGATCGTGCCCGCGATCACGAGCAGCGGCGCAAGGCCGATCAGCAGCGTGAACGCGCGCCTCGCGGCCAGCACCAGGGCCTCGGAACGCTTGCGGTTGCCGGGGGAGATCAGCGCCCAACCCATCATCAGCCCGCCCGCACCCTGGGCGATCACGATCGAGAGCTCCAGGATGCCGTGGCCGATGACGAAATCGAAAAGTCCGCCGCTGACGCCGTAGGCCTGGGTGAGCCCGAACAGCGCGCCGAGGCTGATGCCGTTGGTGATGAGGACGTAGATCACCGGGAGGCCGAAGATGACTCCAAACGCCATCGCGAGCATCGAGACGTAGATGTTGTTGAGCATGATCAGACCGGCCGCCTCGACCCGGGCCTCGGGCGGGATGTCGGTCCAGAGCTTGTGGTGGTGCACCTGGTCGATGAGTTGGGCCGGGGCGAGGCCGTAAGCCGTATCGGGGTAAGCGAGAACCACGAAATAGCTGATGATCGCGGGCACGAACAAGAGCGCCGCCGAAGCGACCAGGAACGGCCACGCCTCGCGGTATGTGCGCGGAAGGGTCTCCGCGAAGAAGGTTCGGAACCTGCGCCAAACATGGCCGCCGCGGCGATACACCACGCCATGGCCGCGGGCGACCAGACCATTGAGGTAGCGGTGCACTGGTTCGCCCGGCCAGTCCCTTTGGGCTCGGGCCAGGTCGGCCGTCGCTCGGCGGTAGAGGGCCGTCATGGTCAATACCTGCGCAGGGGCGAGGCTGTTGAGCTTGCCGGCGCCGGCACGTGCGATCAGGTCCTCGAGGCGGTTCCAGTCGTCTCGGCGCCGCAAGACGAACTCATCAGCCCTCACTAGCACCCAAAATAACCCAATGGAGCAGCCGCTCTCCGACACTGACCTCGTCGTCTCCACGCCGGAGCGAGTCTCCTTCGACTACCAGGTGGCGGGGCTGGGCACTCGCGGCATCGCGCAGATCCTCGACCTCCTTATCGTCACCGGCCTCCTGATCGCCGTGTTCTTTTTGGCTTCAGGCGCGGCGGCATACACTCAATCGAGCACCATCGCCGTCCTGATCGAAGGGTTCGGCAGCTTCATCGTCGTGTTCGGGTATTTCTGGATCAGCGAGGCCCTCTTCTCTGGGCAGACACTAGGCAAGAGGGCGTTCCGGCTTCGAGTGGTGGGCGACCGCGGCGAGCCGATGACCTGGGTCCAGGCCGGCATCCGCAACGTGATCAGAATCGTCGACTTCCTGCCCTACGGGTATGGGGTGGGCGTGATCGTCTTGTTCGCCAACGGCCGCGGCAAGAGGCTCGGGGACCTGGCGGCCGGAACGATCGTGGTCAAGGATTCGGATTCGGTTAGGCTCTGGCAGCTCGCGCGCCCGGCATTTCGGATGCCGCCGCCGCCACCGCCGCCTCCTCCCGGGACTCCCCCTGGAGCTCCGAACCAGAATCCAGCGCTCCCGCCGCCGCCGCCACCACCGCCGGGGTACGTCTTCGCCGCTACGCCGTACGCACCCGCGTCCCAGGGGGAGCTCATCCTCCGCCGTCTCGATCCCGATCTCCGGCGTTTCGTGAGCGCGTATGCGCGCCGCCGCCCGCAGCTCCCTCTGGACATGCGCGTTCAGCTGGCCAGCACCGTCCAGGCCAGCCTTCGCACTGCTCTACCCGATGTGTTCGCGCAGCGCGGCCCGCTGGCGGCGCTCGACGAGCTCGCCAACCTGGAAGGTCAGTAGTCACCCAAGCCAGGTCCGGAGCTGCTCTTCGGTCACGTTCCCGCCTGTCAGCGGAACAGCGACCCGCCTGCCGGCGAGCTCGTCTCGTAACTTCGCAACGGCGGCGATGCCGGCAGCTCCGGCCGGTTCCACGACAAGGCCTTCGTCTCGATGAAGCCACCGCATCGCTTCGACCATCTCCGGATCGCTGACAAGCATCACCTCGTCCACAGCCGAGTGCATGATCTCGAGCGCTTCCGGCACCGGCACGCGCACCGCGATCCCGTCGGCGATGGTGTCGATCGCCTGCGTGCTCATCGGTTTGCCGGCGCGCCACGACATGAACATCGCGGGCGCGCCAGTCGGGCAGACGCCTATGACCGTGGTCGACGGTGAGAATCGTTTCAGCCACAAAGCGATCCCATTGATGAGCGAGCCGTTACCGAGTGGAACGATGCATGCGTCGAGCGGATCGTCCATGCGCCCAAGCTCGGAGGCGATTGTCCCTGCTCCTTCGGCAATCGGACCAAGCAAGCCGTCCTCGACGTAGAAGGCCTGCGTTTCGGTGGCGTGCCGCAACGCGGCGTCTTTGGCCTCGTCGAAGTCCTGGCCTTCGAGGATCACGTTCGCTCCAAGGGCGCGCATGCGGTCGACCTTCAGCGCATTGGCGGTGACTGCCGCGAAGACTGTCAGGCGCATTCCTCGCTTGCGCGCGGCGTACGCCATTCCCTGGCCGAAGTTTCCCGCTGATGCGCACACGAATCCTGCGGGCTGGGATTCGACGCGGTGAAGCAGATAATCGGCGCCGCGGCCCTTGAAAGATCGGATGGGGTTCACGGTTTCGACTTTGAGAACCAGGGTCACCCCGAGGCGGTCGCTCAGTGGCTCGCTGACGTACTGGGGAGTGTCACGAAAGACCGGATCGATCACCTCGGCCGCCTCTGCGATGCGGTCGACTGAGATCGATGCGTCCACCCAGAGAGGATATGTCGACTCTCCACCTGCCTGGGTTAGTGCGACTCCCCACCCGCCCGGCCGCTTCGCGGCGGGGCGACCTCCCCACAACTGGGGAGGCGAGTAGCGCGATTCCCCACCCGCCCGGGCTCGCTGCGCGAGCGCGGCGGCCTCCCCACTGCGTGGGGAGGTGAATTCCCTCATAACTGAGGCACCGCCCCGGGGGTAGTCAGGGCGGCGCCTTTCGTTTGCGAAGAGCCGGGTGTGGGGTCCGGCGCTCTATTCAATAAAACGGCTGAGCTGGTAAAAGGCTACGTGGGCACTTGTAAAAATCCCATGATGGGTGGAGAGTCAATCTGATGCCGAAGCCGACTGTGACCTTCATGTGCTCGGAATGCGGGGGCGAGAGCCTCCGTTGGGCCGGGCAGTGCCCGCACTGCCACGCCTGGAACACGCTTCAGGAGTTCCAGGTCCGCAAAGCAGCGCCTGGGCGCGGCGGGCGCATACAAGGCGGCTTGGCTGGGCGCGGCCAGGCCGCCGAGCCACGTGGCAGTCGGCCCGTGCCGCTGAACGAGATCGAGTCCGAATCCGCCCTGCGGCGGCCCCTGGCCTGGGGCGAGTTGAATCGCGTGCTCGGGGGCGGGATCGTGCCCGGCAGCATCGTCCTCGTCGGTGGAGAGCCGGGCGTCGGCAAATCGACCCTGCTCATGCATGCCGCCCAGCAGATAGCCGCGAAGGGCGGGAAGGTCCTGTATGCATCGGGCGAGGAATCGCCCCAGCAGATCCGGATGCGCGCCTCGCGCCTCGGCACGTTGTCGGCGGGAATCCTGCTCCTGGCCGAGAACGATCTCGATGCCATCTGCGACGCGATCCGTACGGAGGCGCCGCAGCTGGTCATCGTCGACTCCATCCAAACCGTCACCGACGCCGGCTTCGAAGGTGGCGCCGGCAGCGTCACCCAGGTGCGCGAATCGGCGGCGCGCCTGATGCGGCTGGCCAAAGAGATCGGAGCGCCGATCTTCCTGGTCGGCCACGTGACCAAAGACGGCGCAATCGCCGGACCAAGGGTCCTCGAGCATATCGTTGACACCGTGCTGTATCTGGAAGGCGACCGGCGGCAGGAGCTGCGCATCCTGCGGGCGATGAAGAACCGCTTCGGCTCGGCCGAGGAGATCGGCGTCTTCGCGATGGGCGAAGCTGGACTCGAGGAGGTCCCCGACCCTTCGGCGGCTCTGCTCGCCAACGCCGTCGTCGCGTCACCGGGCACGGCGGTCGTGGTCGTGCTTGAAGGGACGCGTCCGCTGTTGATCGAGATTCAGAGCCTCGTCAACAAGGCCAACACCAATTACCCCCCGCGACGGATCGCCAGCGGCATGGACATCAACCGCTTGCACATGCTCATCGCGGTGCTCGAGAAACGCGCATCGATCTCACTCGGATCGTCTGACATCTTCGTCAACGTGGCGGGCGGCATCCGTATCACGGAGCCGGCCGCCGACCTTGGTCTTGCCCTGTCCATCTACAGCAACACGAAAGACAGGTCCCTGCCGGACGGCCTGGTCGTAATCGGGGAGCTGGGATTGGCGGGCGAGGTGCGTCGCGTGGGCCAGTTGGAACGCCGCCTACACGAGGCGGCGCGTCACGGCCTGACGCGCGCTTTGATTCCGGCCGGCGCCAGAGCCGGCCGGCCGACAGGCCTCGAGGTCGTCGAGGTCCGGTCGTTGGCGGAGGCGATATCCGCCGCTTTTCTTCCACCTATCAGGTCCGGCGCATTCATAAAGGAGGCCGAGGCATCGGTCACCTGAGGAGGTAACCCGTGAAGCGTTCCGATACCCTCGCCCGTCGCATCGGAGTGGGGATCGGAGTCGTCGGTGGCTTTTTCCTTGGTTACGCGTTCGTCCGCCTGTCGGGGATCACTCACCAGGGTTGGGTGCTTATCAGCCTGACCACGCTGGAGGGTTTGATCTTCGCGTACCTGGGCACGCCGTACGTGCTCGGGGGCTGGCGAGGGTTCAACCAGCGCCTCGCGTCGACTCCGTTACCCGACCTGCTCAGCGGACTGCTGGGCATGATCGTCGGCCTCGTCATCGCTGTGCTCATCGGCGTGTTCGTCCGCGACCTGGTCGCGCCCTACGGCATCGGCCTGTCGTTCGTGCTCGCGTTGCTGTTGGCGCTGCTCGGTGCCTCGGTGGGCACAACGCGACGCGAAGAGCTGACCGCCCTTTTCTTCGGACGTACACGGGAGGAGAAGGGCCATCGCCTGGACGCTGTTCTCCTCGACACCTCGGTCATCATCGACGGACGAATCTTCGACATCGCCAAGACCGGCTACATCGACATGCCGCTCGTCGCGCTCAGCTCCGTCCTGCGCGAGCTCCAGTTCGTCGCTGACTCCGCCGATGCGACCCGCAGGCGCCGCGGGCGTCGCGGGCTCGACGTGCTCGGCGAGATGCAGAAGGATCCGTCCATCAACCTGCAGGTCGTGGAGGACGATGTCTCCCCGAATACCGAGATCGACACCCACCTCGTGCGCACTGCCAAGACCAGGGGGTGGGGAATCATGACGAACGACTTCAACCTAAACCGGATTGCGCGGCTCGAAGGCGTCACGGTCCTCAACTTGAATGAGCTGGCGCAGGCGATGCGGCCCATCGCGATCCCCGGCGAGGAGATCGTGGTCATGGTCGCGCGCGTGCGGCCCATCGCGATCCCCGGCGAGGAGATCGTGGTGATGGTCGCGCGCGAGGGCAAGGAGCCCGGTCAGGGCGTGGGCAGCCTTGACGACGGTACGATGGTCGTCGTCCAGAACGGGCGGCGCCTGATGAACCAAACCATCACAGCAGTCGTGACGTCCGTGATCCAGACGTCGGCGGGCCGGATGATCTTCGCGGAACCCGCCGGCCCGGATGGCCGGCGCAACAGCCGGTCCAAGCGCGAAGAGGAGTCCTGAGCGTGGCCACGGTTGGCGCGATCGTCGCTGCCGCGGGGTCGGGCTCCCGCCTCGGGAGAGGCAGCAAGGCGCTAGTGCGCCTGAACGGCCGGACCACCCTGGCGCGGGTTTTGGAGCTCTTCCTGGCGCTGGACGAGGTGGACCGGATCGTGGTCGTGGGCCCGCCCGGCCGCCTCGAGAACGCGGAGCGCGAGGTCGCATCGCTCGCTCCCCGCAAGCCGGTCCTGGTCAAAGCCGGCGGAGGCAGCCGCCAGGAGTCGGTGCGTCCTGGCGGCGGCGATGGAGTCCGGCGCAGCCTTCCCGGCCATCGCGCCCCGCGACGCGGTCAAGCGGGTGGAGGGCAACCGGCTCGTCGAGAGCCTCGACCGATCACGCATCGTGCTCGCGCAGACGCCGCAGGCCTTCGCGTACGAGCTGCTCGCGCGCGCCCATCGCGAGGCCGCCGACGCGGGCCTGGTCGGCGACGACGATGCGCAGCTCGTGGCCGCGACCGGTCACGAGGTCACGGTCATCCAGGGCGAGCCGGCGAACATCAAGCTCACCACGCCGGAGGATTTCGACGTGGTCGAGGCGCTGATCAAAGAGCAGGAAGCCGCCGCCACTTGAGGATCGGCGCGGGTTACGACATACATCCACTCAAGCCGGGTCGCAAGCTGATCATCGGCGGCGTCCGCATACCTCACGCGCTCGGACTTGACGGTCACTCGGACGCGGACGTGCTCACGCATGCGGTCATCGACGCGCTGCTGGGAGCAGCGGCGCTCGGCAACATCGGCGATCACTTTCCGGCCGACGACCCGAGGTATAAGGACGTTTCCAGCCTCGACATGCTGGCCACCGCCAGCGCGGCCTTGACGAAAGCGGGTTACCGCGTGGTCAACATCGACAGCACGGTGGTCGCCGAGGAGCCGCGGCTCCAGCCGCACCTGAGCGAGATGGAGGCCAACATCGCCACGCGGATCGGTGTCGACCGCGGCGCGGTGAGCGTCAAGGCGACATCGCCAGAAGGGCTGGGGGCGTTGGGGAATCGCGCCGGCATCGCGGCGCAAGCGGTGGCGTTGATCGACAAGTGACCCTGAAGCTCCACAACACGCTCACCGGGACCAAGGAAGTCTTCGAGCCCCTCGAGGCCGGACGCGTCGGCATGTACACGTGCGGCCCGACCGTGTGGCACTTCGCCCACATCGGCAACCTGCGCGCCTTCATGTTCTACGACCTGCTGCGGCGGCAGTTGCAGGCGAGCGGCTATCGCATCACGCACGTGATGAACCTGACCGATATCGACGACCGCATCCTCGACCAGGCGATGCATGCAGGGACGACGATCGCCGAGTACGTCAAGCCATTCGTCGAGGCCTTCTTCGAGGACATGAACGCGATGCGCGCCCAGCCGGCCGAGCAGTACCCGAGGGCGACCGAGCACATCCCGGAGATGGTGGCGATGATCACGACATTGCTCGAGCATGAGTTCGCATACGCCGCCGACGGGGACGTGTACTTTCGCATCGAGAGCTTCCCCCGCTATGGCGCGCTGTCGCACCTCGACCGTTCTGGTTTGCGTGCCGGCGCGCGAGTGGCGCAGGGGGGGCGCGGGCGGAAGGGCTCCGCCCGGCCCGCGCTTGGGGGGGAGTTGTCCCCCCGCATTCGACAAGACAAATATGACAAGGAGTCCGTGAGCGATTTCGCGCTGTGGAAGAAAGCCCAACCCGGCGACGAGAAGCTGGGCGCGGCGTGGGATGCGCCCTTCGGACTCGGCCGCCCGGGCTGGCACATCGAATGCTCGGCGATGAGCAAGCGCTACCTCGGCGACACCTTCGACATCCACTGTGGCGGCATCGACCTGATGTTCCCCCACCACGAGAACGAGATCGCGCAGTCGGAGGCGGCGAACGGCAAAACGTTCGCACGCGTCTGGCTGCACTCGGAGCATCTCGCCGAGGCGACCGGGGAGAAGATGTCGAAGAGCGCGGGTGGCTTTACCACCCTGCGCGACCTTGTCGCGGCCGGCCACGACCCGCTTGCTGTCCGCTTCTTCCTCATCGCCAACACCCACTACCGCCAGCGCATCCGCCTGACCGCAGAGGCACTGCACGCGTCGGCCGAACAGGTGCGTCGACTGCGGGACTTTGCGGAAAGGGTGCGGACACCCTCCCGCGACGTCGTGACGGGGACCCCGGACGATGATGCCCTGATAAGTCGCGTCCATCAGGTTCGTGCCGCGTACCGGGCGGCGCTCGACGACGACCTCAATCTGCCCCAAGGCATAGGCGCGGTCTTCGAGCTCATCCGCGAGGCCAACGCAGCCCTCGACGAGCTGAAGGTGGG
>WNFH01012462.1_pt1 | contig 11354 bp, 11 predicted proteins | sample 5400411 | NCBI WGS metagenome assembly WNFH01 (sample SAMN13153347, study PRJNA577476) | soil metagenome | isolation source: 200 cm saprolite under Douglas fir tree site 2 hole 3 | place: USA:California | collected 2015-04-18
GCGCCGTGCAGGACGACATCCGCCCCATAGCCGCGCGTCGCCGAAACCTTGATCAAGGGCGTGGTCAGGGGCATGCAGATCTGGGCTTGAATGCCGAGTTTCCCGGCATGGTAGGCAACGCCCTGGGCATGGTTGCCGGCCGAGGCCGCGATCACTCCGCGCCCGCGTTCTTCCCCGCTGAGCGAGAGCAGCTTGTTGAGCGCGCCGCGTTCCTTGAAAGAGCCGGTGCGCTGCAGGTTGTCGAGCTTCAGATAAACGTCGTTCGCGGTCGACTGCGAAAAGGTTTCCGAGCGCGCGCAGGGCGAGAGGTAGATAGAATCGCGAATCCGGCGCAGGGCCGAATGAATATCGTTAAGGGTGATCATTGCTGGCCGCAGCCGACTGGCAGAAGAATCTCAACATCTTACCTGACAGGGGATGGTTGGGGAGGGGACGCCGGCATCAGGGCCGGAAGAGCACGAAAGGAGGTGGTGCTCCTGTACAAAAGTGCCATAGGGGTCGTGCCCTTTGCGCCCATTACCCTCGGCCCTTCGAAACCTAGGCAGACGCCAAACCGCCCGTCAGAATGGGGTTTTAAGCAGTTCATTCCCCGGACTCATGACAAACCCATTTGGCACCTCCCCCATGCCTGCCCCCGTTCCGGCGCATATCCTCCGAAAAGTCAACGCTCGCGCCGCCCTGTTTAACCTTTCGGAGCCTTCTTCCAGCCTGCTGGCGGAGTGTTTCCGTCAGTTCGGAATCGAAACCGTGCCGGTTTCCGATGCCGACTCGGAGCGCTTGCACAAGCAGAAGTTCGATGCCTGCGTGCTGCCTCTGGGAGACTCGGTGGGCCACATCATTGAACTGGCGCGCAGCTCGCCGTCCAACAGCCGCCTCGTCATCTACGGACTGGGTGGGAGCGCGCAGGATGCGATGCGGTACTCGAAGCACTGCATCAATGCCATGTTTCATGAACCTCTGGAACGGTCCGCCACGCTGAAGTTGATGCGCTCCACGCGGCCGCTCGTGCTCCACGAATTTCGTCGCTACGTCCGCATCCCGGTCATGACCGACGTGACAGTGGTGGCCGCCGACAGCTCCCGCTTCCTCGTGACCAGCCAGGAGATCAGTGCGGGCGGCATGTCGATGAAAGGTACCGCAAAGCTCGAACCCGGCCAACTGGTGGAAGTGTCGTTTTCGGTGCTGACCCTGCCGCACATCCGGTTACGTGGCTACGTATCCTGGAAGAAGCCCGACAAGAGCGTAGGAATTCGCTTCGACGCAAATGACGAGCGCAGGCAGCGGCTGAGAGAGTGGATCGTCTCGTATGTGGAATCGTAGCGATCAGGTGTCAGCTCTCAAAATACGATTGTGTAGGGCGCGGCATGCTGCGTCTCTTTGTCCAGCGAGAGGCACCCGCTTTGCCTGACACCTGAGACCTTTTCGTCCCCTCGACTAAAATAGCCCGGTGAGTTCTTCTCCCGCCACGGCTGAGCCTCCGCAGAAAGTCGCTTCTGAAGAGCGCGAGTTCTCGCTACGCGAGAGAATACTGCTCTGGCTCATCAGCTGGGCGGGATATCTCGCCATCTCCATCATCGGGCCGACGCTCCGTTATTCGATCTCTTGGGAAGAAGAGCCCTCTCAGCCCGACGCAATTTTCGAGAAGCCTGTCATCTATTCCTTCTGGCATCGCGCCGTTTTTCCCGCTTCGTGGATGTGGAGGAAGCAGCGCATCGCTGTCATGGTGAGCCGCAGCTTCGACGGCGAATACATCGCACGCATCATCGAGAGACTGGGGTTTGTGGCAGTGCGCGGATCGAGCAGCCGGGGAGGGGCTGGAGCACTGATTGGGATGAAGAGCGTCCTGGAACGCGGCGAGTCGGTGGCATTCACGATTGATGGGCCGCGCGGCCCGAAGTATGTGGCCAAACCTGGGCCAGTGGGGCTCTCCAAAGTCACGAGCATTCCGATGGCGGCGTTCTATGTCGCCCTCGGCAACTCCTGGGTGCTGAAAACGTGGGACGACTTCATGATCCCGAAACCGTTTTCGAAAGCGCTGGTCCGGCTGAGTCGCAAGACAGTCGTTACCGCAGACGCCGACGAGACCCAAATGCGCGACGACCACGCGCAACTGCAGGCCGCGCTGGAACGTGTGACCAAGTTCGCGGAAGAAAACGTGGCGCGGGTTGGCTCAGAGGAATTCCCCATCGCTCTAGCGTAGCGCCGCCGTCCTGGCGGCTGTCGTGGGGGCGTCCCGCCCCCACCTGCGAGGCCAAGATGGCCTGGCAACAGTGGGCAGAGTCTGCTCTGAGCGAAGCCGAAGGGATGCCGGCGCTACAAGACTGACCTGTTTGACTTGCACCCGACTCTCCCGGTAAATTTGCGGAGCTAGTTCGCTCTTTCCAAAATTGGGTTCGCGCATGATCGTGGGCCGGCGCTGTGCCGGTGCTACGAGGGAAGCGGGTGAAAATCCCGCGCTGCCGCGCAACTGTAAGCGAGGACACAGCGGACGTCCACTGGGAGTTTTGTAAAGACTCCTGGGAAGGGCGGACGCAGAAGACGGACTCAGACAGTCCTTACTCGCAAGCCAGGAGACCGGCGCGAACCGTTACCTGAAAGCCCTTTCGCGTGTAAAGGAGGACGGTATGGTCCGCTTCTTTGTACCGTGCGGGTGAGTCGGCGCCGCTTCAAGTGAGGACTACGTCGGGTGAAGGCCTCGCCACCTTCAACGTGGACACTTCCGCGCCGCTCAGCGTTGAAGTGCTCGCGCCGGGATTCGCCGTTGCTCGAACGGAAGTACAGGCCGTGTCTTCCATGGCGACCGTAGCGTTACAGCTAGCGAGCGCCTCTGAGATTGTCATCGTCACCGCTACCCGCAGTCCCGCTCCCGAGCAGGAGACAGCCAGCAGCGTGTCGCTACTGACTGGCGACGAAATCACAACCATGCAGCCGGTGGCGTTTGCCGACACTTTGCGTTTTCTACCCGGAGCGGTCGTCAACGTCGCCGGGCAGCGTGGTGGGCTCGGATCGCTGTTCGTGCGCGGCGGCGACTCGCGCTACAACAAGGTTCTCGTCGACGGCGTCCCCGTGAACGAACCTGGCGGCACGTTCGATTTCGGCACTGTTCCGCTCGCTGAAGCTGATCGGGTCGAATTTCAACGCGGATCTCAGAGCACGTTGTACGGCTCCGACGCGATGACCAGCGTAGTGCAGGTCTTCACCCGCAATGGCACAACCGCAGTGCCTGAGCTTCGCTTCGGCGCAGATGGCGGCAACTTTGGCACGGCGCATGGATTTGTTTCGCTGGCAGGCGCCCGCTCGCGCTTCGATTACAACGCCTTCGCAGACCAGTTCCACACAAACGGGCAAGGACCGAACGCTGACTACTGGAACGCTCTACAGGGCGGAAATGTGGGGGTTCAGATCAGTCCGACAGTGCTCTTCCGCCTGCGGGCACGGCATTCGAACCGTCGCACCGGGGTACAAGGAGAATGGGATTTCAATGGGCAGCGCTTACTTCCCCCAGACGAAGATCAGCGCGCCCGCTCCAATAACTTTCTTGCCAGCGGCGAGCTACTCATCTCCTTGCCCTCGCGCTGGCAGCACCGGCTGACGGGATACGAATACAACACGCGGCGACTCAACGAGGACGACATCACCGATTCCGGGCGGGACTGCTTGACCCGGTTCATCGATTGCCCATTTCTGACGACTGCTCATATCAACCGTGCCGGCTTCATGTACCAGGGCGACTATACTCCGCGCACTTGGGCACAAACGACTGTTGGGTACGAGTTTGAAGACGAGAATGGCCGGTTCTTCACCCAGTCCCCGCCCCCATTCGAATTCACGCAGTCCATTGCCGGGCTGCGTCTGAACCACGCGGCATACCTGCAGCAGAGGATCACGTGGAAACGGCTCACGGCGATTGCAGGAGTCCGCTACGCCCACAACGAAACGTTCGGCGACAAGGCGGTACCGCGTGTTGCGTTGAGCCTGTTGGCCCTGCGGGGCGGGAATTTCTTTTCGGGTACCCGCCTGCGGTTTTCTTACGCGACTGGGATCAAGGAACCGCGCTTTGAGGAATCCTTCCCGAACGACGCATTTACAAAACCGAACCTGGATCTGAAAGCGGAAGAGAATCGTGCATTTGAAACTGGAATCGAGCAGAGCCTGATGACCGGCAAATTCTCTCTGAGCGCCGTCTATTACAACAGTCTGTTCCGGCGGCAGATCGCATTCAGCTGTTGCGACGAGCAGTTCCGCGGGCAATACGTCAACCTTAACGAGTCCATGGCGCACGGGGCAGAAATGCAGCTCACGGGACGACTTACTTCGTATCTTTCGTTGAATGGCGCCTACACCTACACTTCGACACAGATACTCGAAGCTCCCCTCTGCACTCCGGAAAACTTCTGTGACCCTTTGTTGGCCGCCGGGAAGCCACTTCTACGCCGTCCGAAGCATGCTGGAAGTCTGCTCGTCACCTACCTGGGATCGCGTTGGGGCGCGAACCTGGGTGGAACTTTCGTAGGCCGTCGGCCAGATTCCGATTTCCTCGGTTTCGGGTTTACTCACGCCCCAGGCTACGCTCGTGTCGATCTCGGCGGATGGTATGCGATCAACTCGCGCATCACGGCCTATGCCAACCTCGAAAACGCGCTGAACGATCACTACAACGAAGTCGTCGGATACCCGGCGTTGACGGCGAGTTTCCGTGCCGGAATTAGGTTCCGAATCGGCGGCGAGTAAGAGATCGCGAGAGGAGGGGCTGGACCCGCTCTCCGTCGCTATTTTGAGAAGTACTTTTTCTCCACTCTGACATTTACGTCAAGGTGAGGGGCGTGCTCGCCTTTCAAATACTTGCTAAGAAACTCTTCCACCAGGCTTCGAGTCGAATCGATGAGAAGCAGTGCGCGCTCAAACGCGTTGCGATCAGGCTGCTGTTCCCGCGAGAAACGGCTGGTCAGCAGCCGCGTGTCGCTGAAGTTCATGTGGTCGGCGCTCGGCACCACAACATAGTAAGAATCCGATTCGCGGCCGGCGAACTCGCGCGCCTGGGTTCCGGGATCGGAAGCATGCTCTTCCGTTGCAATGAACAAGAACGGCTTGTGCAGCTCAACCGGCCGCACATCGTCGTTCATGCCGGGAAAGGTGGACCCGTCCAGGTTGACGCCGGCCAGAATTCGACGCTCCTCTTTTGTGGCCAGCGCTGCCGTCGTGCCACCCATCGAGTGGCCCACGATTCCAACCTTGGATAGATCCATGTGGCTGTGCCAGGAAGCATCGCGCGCGTTCATTTGCTCAAGTTGATCAAGAACAAATCGCACATCGGCTACCAAAACGTCGTCAGCGAACTTGCCGATGGCGATACCCTGGGTCCGTCGGTCGGCCTCCACTGGCCAATAGGGCGCGGATTTAACTTCATGCCCGTCCGGATAAACCGCGATCAAAGAATCGGGCGGGTGATTGGTGGCGACAACGATGAACCCGCTGCTCGCCAGGCTTTCAGCAAGAACTGTGTAGATTGCCGGCACGACTCCCGAGCCATGCTCCAGAAGGACAACCGGAAACGGCGTTCCCACCGCGACCGGTTCCTGTGATGATGAGTGGGTACGTATGTGACCCTCGAAGCCGGGCTGAAGTTTCCACTCTTCCGCCACTGCATCGGCCGTTCTCTTGTCCATATAGGGCGCCGGCGTGGACTTTCCGTCCGCTGCCGGATACCACATGGTCACCAGTAGATCCCGAGTGCGATCTGTGTCTTTAAGAACGATTGTTTGGGTGCCTACTGGATGGCAGCCGTTCGGCTGAGGAAGGTCCAGGTCTCCTTGCGCTGATGCCTGAGAGATCAAACGCAACGGGGCGAGCGCGATCATGAAAAATAACAGCGCCGCAATCTTGACCATGGTTCGTGCCCCGCATCGAGGATGGTGACTCTCTAGCAGACGCCGCTATCGAACTTTCGTGAGCATCGGCGGGCTGCCGGGTTGTGGCGAGAGTCGCTCGCGCCGGCAATCAAATTGGAGCGGGATAGTGGATAGCTCTAGCGCCGGCTTCCGGAAGTTTCTTTCGGGTCGGTTTCGCGTCCGAGATCGTCATTGGCAGCTGAAACGCGTGCCGGAGCGCATTTCCCACCGCCATTATAACGGTGGCGTACTGCCCACAACTTCTCGACTTCTTTTTCGCCGAGCGGCTGCGCGCGGCCCAGCAGGTGGGTCACCAGTGCGATGTGGGCAAAGTGCTCGACGGTCTCCATCTTCATGTAGGCATTTTCGAGGGTGGAACCGTATGTCACGACTCCGTGGTTGGCCATCAGAATGGCATCGTGGGCGGGAACCAGCGGCTCGAGGGCCTCGGTCAGTTCCGGAGTACCAGGCGTGCCATAGCGCGCCAAAGGAATCTCGCCCAGACCGACTACGACTTCACATACCAGAGGCTGGTTCAGGTCCATGCCCGACGCCGCAAAGCCGGTGGCCGTCGGCGGATGCGCGTGGACGATGCCCTGCACGTCCGGTCGCAGGCGGTAGATCAGCAGGTGCATGCCGATCTCGCTGGAAGCGTTCCTCTTGCCGGCGAGGCGGTTCCCTTCGTTGTCCACAATGACCAGATCGGAAGGCCGCATTCGGCCCTTGCTCATGTAGGTGGGGGTAACCAGCAGGCGGCGTTCGTCCAGTCGCACAGAGAGATTCCCGTCCGTGGCCGCGACGAACCCGCTGTCGTGCAACAGACGCCCAAACTCGACGATCGCCAGACGGTGCTGTCGCTCGCTCGCCATCTTCTCCCCAAGCCCCGCCGGTCATGGTACCGCAGGTCTTGGAAACCTTCCAACCAAATCGAACGCCAAAACCGTGAAACTTGGGATTTCTCGCCCTGGATATGGATCAAAACATGGGGCCGTCCACTTCCAAACCCTATAATTTCCCGGTGCTGGTCTCTGACTTCCACTACTATCTGCCTCCCGAACGTATTGCGCAGGAGCCGTTAGCCGACCGGGCCGGGTCGCGTATGCTGCATCTGGCTCGTGGGTCGGGAATCTGGCAGGACCGCACGTTCCTGGAGTTCCCCGATCTTCTGCGACCGGGTGATGTGCTGGTCGTGAATAACACCCGAGTGTTCCCGGCGCGGTTATACGGACACAGGAGCGGGGAGCGGGCGCAGGTCCTCAGTCCCCAGAATCCAGCGGCGCGAAATTTCCTGCAAGGACGGGTCGAGGTACTGCTGACCCGGCAAGTTTCGGGCGATCCGAATGAATGGGAATGCCTGGTTCGCCCGGGCCGGAAAATCGGAATCGGAGAGCAAATTTTCTTCGGCGACCCCGTTGAATTGGAAGCTGAGGTCATTGAACGGGGCAGTTTTGGGGAACGGCGCATCCGCTTTGCTCCGACCGCGGACTTCTTTCCCAGAGTCGAACGCGTCGGACACGTCCCCTTGCCGCCCTACATCGACCGCGAAGACCGTGCGGCGGATCGCGATCGCTACCAGACCATCTATGCCCGTGAGCGAGGGTCGGTAGCCGCGCCCACGGCGGGCCTTCACTTCACGCGGAAAATCCTGCAGCGCATTCGGAGCCGAGGGGTCGAAGTTGCCGAGATCACTCTGCACGTCGGCTTGGGCACATTCCAGCCGGTGCGAGTGGAAACGGTCGAGGCACACAAGCTGCATCGCGAGTGGTACGAGATTTCCACCGACGCGGCCCGCCTCATCAATTTGGCGAAAGAAGAAAAGCGCCGCGTCATCGCCGTCGGGACAACCTCTGTACGGACTCTTGAATATGCCGCGCAAGCTGCGGGCGGCCCCATCGACTCTGGAAGTGGCGAGGCCGATTTGTTTATCTATCCCGGATTCCAGTTTCAAGTCGTGGACGCGCTGCTGACCAACTTTCATCTTCCCCAATCCACGCTGCTGATGCTCGCGTGCGCGTTCGGCGGCAAGGACTTCGTGATGAACGCTTATCGGCACGCCGTCGGTGCCAACTATCGCTTCTATTCCTATGGCGATTGCATGTTCGTGGAATGAGCGTGTGGCGCGGGCACCCCCGCCCGCGAACCGATATACTGACTGGTTTGCAGCCGTCCCACACAATGAAACCTGCCGCCATTATTCTCGACGATTTTGTGACGCGTCTCCGGGCGTTTCCGCCCTCGGCCTTCGACCGAACCGATGAGATTCGGACTTTCTTGCAAGAGGCTCCGGTTGATCCAGCAAGCCTGGCGCCCTATCTCACATGGAACCGGCAGCACTACACCCGCAACCTGATCGACAAGACAGCGCTCTATGAACTCATCGCCATTTGCTGGGAAGTCGGTCAGGCGAGTTCGGTGCACAATCATCGCGACCAGAACTGCTGGATGGCGGCTCCCATCGGGAAGTTGGTGATCGAAAATTTCCGGGTAGGATTTCAGGATATTGAGGCGGGCCATTGCCGCCTGGAGGCATCCAACCGAGTGGAGTTGACGGCGGAGAATCCGTGCGCCGTTGATCCTCAGGAGCCGGTGCACCGGGTGGTCAACCCCCGGGAAACGAACCAGCGCGCCGTGTCGTTGCACGTTTACTCACGGCCGTTTGACACTTGCATCGTCTATTCGCCCGAGCAGGGCACCTGCGGCGAGATTCGGCTTCACTACAATACGGTGTTTGGAAAAGAAGTACCCAGTACCTAGTACTCAGTATCCAGGAGGGCAGCGCATTCCCTGGGTACTGACAGCTGGGTACTGGGTACTGAATTTAAAGGAGGAATCGTGAGGAGAATGCTGGGAGTGTTGGCGGGAGTGGCTGCGCTGTGCGTCGTATCGTGGGCGCAGGAACTCTTTGGCGGCTACTCGTACGGGATGACGGAGTCGTTCAACTCCGGACACATCGCGCGGCCGAATGGCTGGAACGTCTCGCTCGGACTGAATGTGGCCAAATGGATGGGGTTCGTCTTCGAAGGGAACGGCCTCTATGGGATCTCAAAGATTCCGCGCGCCGTGCCTGCGCCGTTTCCGGCGTGTCCGCCGCTCTGTTTTAACGGGGATGACCCCACCTTCAATGTGGACACCAAGCTCTATAACTACCTGGTCGGGGTGCAGTTCCCCTACCGCAAGTCCGACCGCTTTACTCCCTTTGGCGAGTTGATGTTTGGGCACGCGGGCGTCCGTGGGGAGGCGCGTTCGAATGATGGCCGGCTGTTTGCCGAAACCAGCGGCGGCCTGGGCCTGGTCGCCGGCGGCGGCGTGGACTACAACATCAACCCACGCTTCGCTCTGCGCTTCAAGGCCGACTATCTGCAAACACGCTTGTTCCGCCAGAAGCAGGACAATGGCGTTTTCTCGGTGGGAATTGTTATCCGCACCGTGCGCAAGAAGAAAAAGACGCTGGAGGATGTCGACCAACCGCAGCCGTAGCTCCCGGCAAACCGATTCGTAGAGACGCGGCGTGCCGCGTCTCCCGCCGACAGCGGAAGCCTCCCGGGCAAAGGGACACGCGGCAACCGCGCGTCTTTACCCGGTGGACTAGTCTCGCCGCAGGATGCGGGTCAGCGGTTCAGCCTTCGCGCGCAGCTCTTCGGTAAGGTCCGAGCCCTTCTCCACTACCTCTTCGAAACGTTCCTTCGCTTCGTCGGTCCACTCGGAGATCGTGTCCAAGGTGTCGTCGTAGGAACGGCGCAGATCTTTCCGGATCTGCTTGCCGGACTTCGGCGCCAACAGCATGCCCACCGCAGCTCCTACTCCCAGACCGATCAGCAAAAAAGAAATGGCGGTGCCGACATTGCTGCTGCTCTCTGAAGTCTCGTATTTTCCAATGCGCATAAAAACCTCCAAGAGCTTATTTTAGACCCTGAAGGGCGCTACGGCGGCACAGGGCGAGTCGAAGTTAGGCCGGGCCCACAAATTACTCTAATCACTGGCGGCCGCAGTTTCCACAAGCCCCGAAGCCTGTGTAAAATGAAACGTTAACCGTAGAGGCGCGGCAAGCCGCGTCTGGCGGAAGCCCCGGCGTCCCGCCCCGCTGCCGAGAATTTCCAAGAAGAGCGAAGGAGATGTAAACCAGCAATGTCGATTCCTGCGACCCAGCTCCGCCCCGGCATGATCATCAAGCACAACAATGATCTACATTCCGTGTTCAGCGTCGAGCACCGTACCCCTGGCAACCTGCGCGCCTTCATCCAGGCCAAGCTCCGTAACTTGCGCACCGGTGCCATGTTCGAGCATCGTTTCCGCTCTCCTGACCCGATCGAAAAGGTCAATGTGGACGAGGTCGAAATGGAGTTTCTGTACGCCGATGGCGACAGCTATTACTTCATGGACACTTCCAATTACGAGCAAACCCACCTGACCCGCGAAGTTCTGGGCGACGCGGTGGATTACCTGACGTCAAATCTCCAGATCAAGGTGGAGTTTTTTGATGGCAAAGCTGTGGGCATCGAGTTGCCGCAGACCGTCGTGTTGACCGTGACGGAGGTCGAGCCCGGATTAAAGAGCGCGACCGCCTCCAGCGTCACCAAGCCCGCCACGACTGAAACCGGACTGATCGTGCAGGTGCCGCCCTTCATCAATGAAGGCGAGAAGATCAAAGTGGATACGGCGGAAGGAACGTATCTGTCGCGGGCGTAGAGTTTTGTCGGAGCGTTAGCGCTCTCAATTTCTGTCATCCTGAGCGTAGGAGGAACTTCGCGAAGCGAAGTTTCTACGAAGTCGAAGGACCCCTGCGAGCTTGGTAGATGCCGGGGCGTGTCAGGGAATTCCCCCGAGCTTTCGAGCTCGCCGGGAGAATTCCCTGAAGCGTCGCGCAAGGTTTTTGCGGTGTAGGGGTCCTTCGACTCCGCGGCTGCTTCGCTTCGCGAAGCAGCTACTCCGCTCAGGATGACAGTGCTTAAAAAACTATTGTGGTCGATCAACCCATATCTCAAGCTCGTTGCTTCCTGGTCCGCGGACGCGTCCAGGGCGTCGGCTTTCGCTGGTTTGTCGAGCGCGAGGCGCACATCCTTGGGATTGCGGGATGGGTTCGCAACCGATCCGACGGAACCGTAGAAGTATTAGCCATGGGCACACGTGACCAGTTGTCTGGTTTGCGTTCGCGCCTGCGCGAGGGCCCGCGGGCCGCGCGCGTGGATGACGTTGAAGAATCCGAAGCCGAGCCGGTCAAGGGATTGAATGCATTTCGAATCGAAGGAGCCTGGTAGATGGCGAGCAAGACCGCGAATTATGATGGGCTGAAGAAGCTGATCCGGGAGGTGCCCGACTTCCCGAAGAAGGGCATCCTGTTTTACGACATCACCACCCTTCTGAAAGACAAGCTCGGCTTCGCCACGCTGATCGACGCGCTCTCCGAGAATTACATTGGCAAGGAAATTGACGTGGTCGTGGGGATGGAAGCACGCGGCTTCATCTTCG
>WNFH01003355.1_pt1 | contig 11343 bp, 7 predicted proteins | sample 5400411 | NCBI WGS metagenome assembly WNFH01 (sample SAMN13153347, study PRJNA577476) | soil metagenome | isolation source: 200 cm saprolite under Douglas fir tree site 2 hole 3 | place: USA:California | collected 2015-04-18
TGATTGCCTGATCGTGTCCTCGGTGAGCTGTATCTACGGCTTGGGCTCGCCTGAGGCCTACTACGGCATGCTACTCTTCCTGGAGAAGGGCCAGAAGATCAAGCGCGAAGACATTACCCGCAAGCTCGTAGAAATCTTGTACGAGCGCACCGACGGCGACTTCCGGCGCGGTACGTTTCGAGTGCGTGGCGACGTGATCGAAATCTTCCCCACCTACGACGACATGGCGTACCGGGTTGAGTTGTGGGGAGACGAAGTGGAGTCGCTTTCGCAGATCGATCCTCTGTTCGGAACGGTCAAGCAGAAATACGTGCGCCTGCCCATTTATCCCAAGACGCATTACGTGATGAAGCCGGAGACTCGCGACAAAGCTGCACAGTCGATTCGGGAAGAGTTGCTCTGGTGGGAAGCGGAACTGGAGAAACAAGGCCGCCTAGTGGAGGCGCAGCGCGTACACCAGCGCACCATGTATGACCTGGAGATGATCAAGGCTATGGGTTACTGCCATGGCATCGAAAACTATTCCCGCCACTTCACCGGCCGATTGCCGGGCGAGCCGCCGCCGACCCTGCTCGATTACTTCCCTCGTGACTTCATGATGTTCATTGACGAGTCGCACCAGACGGTGCCGCAGTTGCATGGCATGTATCACGGCGACCGGTCGCGCAAGGAGACGCTGGTGGAATATGGCTTCCGACTGCCATCGGCACTGGACAACCGTCCGCTCACCTTTGAAGAGTTCGAACACCGGATGAACCAGATGGTTTACGTTTCCGCCACACCAGGTCCCTACGAGCTGACCAAATCAGCGGGAGTGGTGGTGGAGCAGATCATCCGCCCGACCGGCCTGGTCGATCCTCCGGTCGAGATCCGCCCGGTCAAGGGACAGATTGACGACTTACTGCACGAAATTCGTGGACGGGTGGCGCGGGGCGAGCGCGTACTTGTGACCACTCTCACCAAACGCATGGCCGAAGACCTGGCCGAGTATTACAGCGAAGTGGGCGTAAAGTGCCGCTACATGCACTCTGAAATCGAGACGCTCGAGCGGGTAAAGATTCTGCGCGACTTGCGCAAAGGCGAGTTCGACGTGCTGATTGGCATCAACCTGCTGCGCGAAGGCCTGGACCTGCCCGAGGTCTCATTGGTCGCGATTCTCGACGCCGACAAGGAAGGTTTCCTGCGGTCGAGCGGATCACTTATCCAAACCATCGGCCGTTGCGCCCGCAACCTGAATGGCCGTGCCCTTCTCTACGCCGACCGGAGGACCGACTCGATGAAGAAAGCCATCGACGAAACCGACCGCCGCCGCGCCATCCAGGTGGCCTACAACGAGGCCAACGGAATCACGCCTGAGTCCATCATCCGGCCGCTCGACATGACCCTGGCCCGGATCGTCGAGGCCGACTACACCGATCTGACCGATATCGAGTCCGAAGGCTCGCCCGACTTCAAATCCCAGGAAGAATTGGACGCATACATCGCCAAGCTGGAGAGCGATATGCGCGAAGCCGCCAAGCGCTTTGAGTTCGAGAAGGCGGCCAAGTTGAGGGACATGATCAAGGAGTTGCGGACGAAGGAGTTTTTGTTTGCGTAAAACAAGGAAAGCGACAGATCGGTCCGACAAAGTGACAGGGCTCTAAATCAAAGACCTGGTCGACGAAGGACGCCGGTGAGCCGGTTTGCGTTGTTTGAGGAGAGCCCCGGACTCAGAAACTAGCGGCGGCCCGGGACTTGGTTCTGGCTTCATTCTCGGCCTGCTTTTCCACCGCGTTGAGTTCCTTTTCGATGGAGGAGAACCGCCGGAGGATTTCGTGCATACGCACGGCCATGTTGCGGATGGTTTCAATTTGCGAGCGCTCGGCGGCGGAGAGCGATCCCGGGTCCAGCACCAGCAGTTCAGAGTTGCCTAGAACCGACGTCAGCGCGTTGTTCAGCGTGTGCCGCACCTCCAGCATGTAACGGCCCAACGCGGCCTGCTGCTCCAGAAACTTTTTAGCCTGCTCGGCGCGATGGGCGCGCGCCAAGGCCTGACCCAGCCGCAAAATTTCTGCTGAGACCAGCACCAGCGCATCCAGCCAGCCTTCTTGCTGCAGCAGGATTCTGATCTGTGGCCCGGCCTCCCCAGAAGATTGCTTATTCTTGGACACGAACAATACTGGCTTGCCGGACGGATCGAGAGCGTTGAACACAGAAGGCAGAACCGCGTGGCGCACCGAGCCCACAATGGCCAGATCGAAGCCGTCCGCATCCAGATCGCGGCAGACGTCAGCGCTCATCAGGGTAAATGCCGGAGCATTCCGTTCTCCCTGCCACCGATCCATGACGACACGCGAAAATTCTGGGTCGTCCGAAATAATTAGTGCCGCGGCTCGGTCCAATCTGATCTCCGTTCCCTCGATCGCTCGTCTGCGCCTAGACTTTGTCGTCGTTTTCCGGTTGCCGGTGAGTCTCTGCCGAGTCTTCATGCCCCTCAGGATCTCTTTTCACCTCGAACTCGGGGACATCGGAGCTGGCCGGGGCAAACTGCACGCCCGCCGCCGCGGCGCGCGCTCGTGTGGCTGGCGGCTGAGGCGGTCGCGCGCTGGCCTTCTTGCCAGTGCGCGTCAAAGCAGAGTCCACTACATTGCGCAGGTCCACGAGCATGCGCAGGGGGCTGCCGGCAGAGTACTCGGCGTGGAACATTACTTTCCAGGACTGACAGATCATGCGCAGCCGGTCCACCGGCTCGTCGGCGGAGAATTGCGCCGAGCGGCAATCCAGGGTGCTCACCCCGCGGGCTTCCAGTTCGCGCAATCCATCCAGAATGGTGTTCAGATCCTGGTGCATTAGACGGAAGAAAACTCGCCGCATCAGGAAGCTGAAGCGGGTGAACGCCACCATGGCCACGGGCTCAAAGTAGTCTTCTCCCACCGAAACTTTGAGTTTTCTGCCTTTTTCCAGAGTGCCGCTTGTCAACAACTGGTTCAGACTCCGGCATGCGTCGGCTGCCTGTACGAAATCATCGAGCGGGTCCAGCCAGGAAGGAAGAGTAAGGTCCACGCTTCCCAGAACCGGATCCAACATCTGGGCCACGTAGTCCAGATCCACGTCTGCATCTTCCAGGCGGGAGGGAGCGCAATGGGAAAAATATTGGACCAGCAGGAAATCAATCTTGTCGCGATCCGCTTCAAGCCGGGTGGCGCGGTGCAGATGATGCTCCAGCAGCGTCTGCAGGCCTTCTTCGCTGGTCAGGTTTGTGGTCTGAAGAAACTGGCGCAATTGATGGACTTGTATCTTCTGGTCCATTTCCAGAAACCATTGGCGGGCCTGTTCCACGGACTCCTGCGGCGGATCGTCGATGGCTGCTTCCAGGTCGTGGCAAGCGGGCAGGTCGATCACGAACTCACGGGCCAAGGCGCTGTATAGAGGATGGAGCAGCCGCGCTTCGCGCCACTCCGCGACCAAATCCTTCGTTTTCGGTGTCACGCTCATGATTTCACGATCCAGTTGGAGACTTCTTGGGTGAAACGGGCGGCGACGGCAGTGCGCCCGCTGGTATATTGCAGCGCCACAACAGAAGCTTCAGCGTCCAGCGTGCCATCGGAATTCTGCAGCCGTAGCATATCGGCAAATTCCAGGGGCAAGGTTGACGAGAAGAGAACTTCCCGGGCAGTACCGAACTCAATCACGGTGCTTTCGGTGGAAGCCTTCTCCCCAACGACTCGAGTCAGGCGTACCGGAATACGAACCGGACTCGCCTCCGGAAAGAATTTCGCCAATTTGGCAGTCGAGCTTTCCTGCCGGACGCGCGCTCTGCCGGTGGCCTGTGAGGGCAAGGGATACCTCGGGTCTGCAGGATCGACGCGGCCTGGGTCCCCGCAGCCCGCCGGTTAGCGTTGGCTAGGGCACCCGGACCACATCGGAATGAAAGATTGCACGAGCGCGGCCAAAGTCATGGTCGTCGAGAATTTTCCGTAAGTTGCTGATTACTAAACAGGTATGTTCGACGCCGAACGGGGGATGACAAAAGGCGAGAATCAGACCGCTGTCTCAGAATGAAACATTGTCTCACCTGTAGGCGCGGCGGTTACAAGCGCGCAACGCTACTGAAGCGATTGGGTGGCAGCTACGTCCTCCCGGCCCCCGATGTTGTAGCGCTTGAGCTTGCGATAAAGCGTGGCTCGGCTGATGCCCAACATCTTGCCGGCCAGCGCCTTGTCACCCTTTACCTGCTCGAAGACACGCTGAATCGTCGCCCGCTCGATGTCTTCCAGATCGGTGCTTGAGAGTCTGGAAGAGGGGGCGTCATCTCCCAGTTCCGCTCCCGGGACGGCTGTGGTGATGGACGGGGGCAGATCATGGAAATCGATGGTCCGCTGATCGCCCAGGGCCACGGCTCGTTCAACGCAATTCTCCAGTTCGCGCACGTTCCCCGGCCAGTCATACTGCAGCAATGACTTCATGGCTGCGGTCGTAACCTGAATCGAGCTGCCGCGAGCGTAGCGCTCCAGGAACCAATGCGCCAGCATCGGGATGTCAGACCGGCGTTCGCGCAGCGAGGGCAGGCGCACCGTCACCACGTTGAGGCGGAAGTAGAGGTCCTTGCGGAACGTGCCGTTGCGGTATTCCACTTCCAAATCGCGGTTGGTGGCGGCAATCACCCGCACATCCACTTTCACCTTCTGATTGCTCCCCACCGGACGGACCTCTTTCTCCTGTAGAACTCGCAGCAGCTTGGCCTGCATCTCCAGCGGCAGCTCGCCAATTTCGTCCAGAAAAATAGTTCCGCCATTGGCCGACTGAAACAATCCCGTCCTTGATTTCACGGCTCCCGTAAAAGCACCCTTTTCGTAGCCAAACAATTCGCTTTCGATCAGGGTAGGGACGAGCGATCCGCAATCGACTGCCACGAACGGACGTTTGGCGAACGAGCCGCGGAAATGGATGGCGCGTGCTACCAGTTCCTTGCCGGTACCGCTCTCACCGGTGATGAGGACCGGAGTGTGAGTGTCTTTCAAGCGCGAGATCATGCGCAGCACATCCTGGATTTTGGTGGACGCGCCCACAATCCCGTGCAGCTCGGTCTCGGTATCCACGCGCTCCCGCAGAAATTCGTTTTCTTCCACCAGACGAACCTTTTCCGCCATCCGGCGCAGAAAGAGGCGGAGTTCTTCCAAAGGAGAAAAGGGTTTGCTGATGTAATCGTAGGCGCCTAGCTTCATCGCCTGCACCGCGGTTTCCACCGATCCGTGACCGGTCATGACGGCGACCTCGCTGCGGGGAAGCATCTTTTTCACTTTCTCGAGGAAAGTGAGCCCGGACATGTTGGGCATCACCAGATCGGTCAGAATGATGTGCGCAGGCTGCTCTTCGAGCAAGGCCAGGGCCGAATCTCCGCCATCGGCTTCCATGCAGATAAACCCGAGGGCCTCGCCCACGGTCATACAGAGCTGGCGGATGCTCTGCTCGTCGTCAACGATCAGGAGGCGGATTCGCAGGTCTTCGCTCACAGTGCCTTCCCCATGGTTTTTTCGACTACTGAGATGAACTGCTGTACCCGGAATGGTTTCTCCACGCAGGGAGCGCCGGTCTCGCGCAACGTGGCGACAGTTTCCTCATTGGCGATATCCCCGGTGATGAAGACGATGCGAGCCGTCAGTTCGGGGCGGTGCCGCACCACCCAGGCATGGACGTCGGCTCCGTTTACTCCTCCGGGCGTGCGCATGTCGGAGACCACCCCCAGAAACTCTCCCGTCTCCAGCAGCCGCACCCCTTCGGCGCCTGATTCGGTGCAAACTACGGAATAACCGCTGCGCTCCAGCGTGGCTCGGACGTAGGCCATCACGGCAGGCTCATCCTCGATGAGCAATACCGGCAAAGCTGCGGGTTTGGTGACAGGTTGTGTGGTCATCTTTGTATGACTCCGGCAACGGCCCCGATTGAGGCCGTTTCTGGCGCGGTAGGAAGACTCACGACGAAGGTCGCTCCCTGCCCACCGGTGTTGTTGTGGCAAAGAATCTCGCCACCATGCTCGTGCACAATGCCGTAGCAGATGCTCAACCCCAAGCCGGTTCCCTTGCCCACCTCCTTGGTGGTGAAGAACGGATCGAAGATGCGATCAGGGTGCGAGATTCCAGGCCCGTTGTCGCGAAACGAGATCTCAACCGAGTTGCCCTTGCGCGTGGTCGCAATCTCGATCCGCGCCACGCGGCCGGCTTCGCTGACCGCGTCATAGGCGTTGTTCAGGATATTCAGGAACACCTGCTGCAATTGGTGCGAATCCCCAACCACGCTGGGCAGGTCCTGATCCAGATGTTCGACAACTTCCACACCGTGGCTTTGGAAGTCGTAAGATCGCAGTTGCACCGTGCGCCGCAGAATGGGATTCAATTGCAGGGCCTTGCGCTGCGGCGGCATCTGGCGAGCAAAGCTGAGCAGGTTCTGCACGATCTGCTTGGTGCGTTGCGCTTCCTGCAGGATGACCCGCAAGTCTTTGCGGGCACTTTCCGGCACTTCCGCATTTTCCATCAGCAGGTCGGCAAACCCCAGAATAGCGGTGAGTGGATTGTTGACCTCATGCGCCACGCCGGAAACCAGTTGCCCCACCGCTGCCATCTTCTCCGCGTGCATCAGCTTCGATTGCAGGCTGGCGGCATCCGTGACGTCGGTCATGACCACCACCAGGCTGGTCACGTGGGACTGCTCATCGCGCATGGGGCTTAAGTTAACTGAAAAGTGTCCGATCCTCCCGTCCCCGCGCAGGATCTGAAGTTCGAGATTGTCCACCTGGCGCCCGGCTAGGGTGGCGCTCAGAGCTTCGCTGAGGGTCGTGCGCCGGGTCGGCGTGACCAGGTCTTCCAGAGGCCTTCCCAGCAACTGCTTTTGCTCGTAGCCCATGTCGTACCAGCGCCGGTTGGCATAGCTGATCAGTCCGGCGGTATCCGCCACCAGGATCAGGCTCTGGGTGTTGTTCAGGATCTTTCCGGAGAAGTCGCGTTCGCGCTGCAATTCCGATTGGAAGCTTTTCAGTCCGCTGATATCCAACATCAAGCCGCGGTACTGTGCGATTCGCCCCTGGCCGTCGCGTACCGCGAAAGCGTTGATCAGTACATGGACGATCGATCCGTCACGACGGCGCAGCGCTTCTTCATGATTTCGCACCACGCCGTGTTCCTGCATCTGACGCGCAAGTTCCTGATGTCGTTCCGCGGAGAAATAGACCTGGGTACGAACGTCGGCCTGCAGCAACTGTTCCCGGTTGCCATAGCCGAGCATGCGGACCAGAGCATCGTTCACCTCGACAAAGCGGCCGTCCGGAGTAGAAAAGAACAGCCCCTCCTGAATATTGTCGAACAATTCGCGATAGCGCTGTTCTACTTCCCGGCGATCGCTAATGTCCTTGAGCACATGGATGGTCTGCATCCCCTCGTTGCTGGCGCCGTGCACCCGCGAGGTGGAAACCAGATAGGTGCGCTCCAGCACGGGATGAACATACTCGTCGTCCCCGTCCGCGGTATTTCGGCAGAAAGGGCAGGAACGCATTGGCGGAGCCTCGCCCACGGCCAGCAGGGCGCACATGTTGACCCCAATGAGGACTTGCGGCGCGACTCCGATGAAATCGGCCAGCGACCGGTTCACGCGTAACACGTTGCCCGCCTCGTCATGGGCAACGATGAAATCACTGATGGCATCGAAGATTTCGATCCAGTGGCGGTTGGCCTGGTCCATCCGCGTGAACAGGCGGGCATTCTCCAGCGCCACCGCAGCGTGCCCCGCGATGGCCTGCAGAACCTGCTCGTCGTCATCAGGTAAAGGCTGGACGCGACCCTCGAGACACTACACGCCGACCAGATCCCCGGAGACTCCGATCAGCCTTACCAGGGTCAAATCGCTCGCGCCCAGTTCGGATGCGAGTGCGGGACCCAATAGTTCTGCCGCAGTGCCCGAGACTGTCGCTCCCTCTCGTTGGTCCAGAGCATCTTCCAGGGCATGGCTGAAGCGCCGCAGCACCGAGCGATCCCGGATTTCTCTACCGGCGGCATCGCGCAGGAGCGGGGTTTCCAGGCCACGTTCTTGCTTGACCGCGAGCGCAGCCCGGCGCGCGCCCAGAATGTCCGCGGCGCGACTGGCAAAACTGCGGACGAACTCGGGAAGTCTCAGGTGGGATTTCAGTTCCAGCGCCAACGAGGTCAACGATTCAGCCCGCTTGCGATGCTGCTCGGACTGGTGAAGGTTGCGAGTTACTTCCAACACCATCGCAACCTGGGCCGCCAAAGCGCGGGCACGGCGAATATCCTCCTGCGAGATACCGGCTCCGTCCAGGCGGTCCAGCACGCCGAACATGCCCCGGACCTCGCCGTGGGTGTCGAGAAGGGGGACCGTCAACAGTTGCCGCACCTCGAACCTGCTCAGAATCTCAAGATTTACGCCGGGAACCTTACTGGGATCGTCGGACCAGAAGACTTCCTTGGTGAGCAAGGCACTACTCAAAGACCCGCCCGGAAGCACAAAGTCCACGCGCTGTGACCGGCTATTTTCCGCAGCCCAGCGCACGTGAAAGGCGCCGTTTTCCAGCAGTCCGATGAAGCCGCGTGCGAACCCGAGGAAGTCTGCTGCGCGGAGCGCAAACCGCTGCAGAAACTCATCCAGTTGGCCGATCGAGCCCAGTTCCGCCGAGATGTCCAGCAACTGATGGAGTTCGTGAGCCTGACCACGGGCCGTGTTGTAAAGCTCCGCATTGGCGATGGCCACCGCCCCAAAACCGGCAACCACGGAAATCAGTGACTTCTCTTCCTGGGTAAAGACGCCTTCCTGGCGCGGGTAGACCAGAACGGCTCCCTGGGCAACGGAAGTGCGGAAGGGGGCAGAAATCAGCATCCCGGGCGGGACCAGTTCGCCCAGCGCGTGGGTTGCAGGATCAATGGTCACGCTGATGGCTTCTCCTGACGCTACCGCCCGGCTGGCAAGATCGGCGGCGAACTGCAACCCCCGGCGATCATGCCGGGCCCGCACCGAAGCCGCCAATTGAGGAGATTCCGCAGCCACTGCGCGCAAACTGAACCCCGTTCCTTCCCGCAGAAGGATGCAGACCAGACGAGTTCGCAAAAGAACCCGGAGCCGGTCTGCCACGGCCTCGACCACCGCTGCGGACTCGGGTGCCGAGCGCAGGGCCTGCGCGACGTCAACCAGAATCTCGGTTCGCCGGCGCTCCTCGCGGGAGACCTGGGTGAGGCGGACGGCCTCCAGCAGACTACCCAGCTGTCCGGCCAAAATCGTAGCCTTGGCGGCCAGGTCCTCGTTGAAGAAATCCGGGTCCGTGCAGTGCACAAACGTCGCCGCCCCAATGGCCTCATTTCCGACGACCAGGGGTGTCCCCATGATCGATAGGGCGCCATACTCGGCCGCCATCCGATAAAGGGCAGGGTCCAACCGGTTCTTTAGGACTGCTTTGCGTTGTTGAAAAGCTTCGATGGCAACAGCGCTCTGACCGGCTGTCAGCCTCGTCCCCGGGAAGCGATCGGCCAGAAGCCCATCAGCCTCGGCACCCATCAACTCGTTAGCGGATACCCGCTGCCAGAAATAGGCCCCATCCACGTGGAAGAACTCGCGCGTTTCCCGGCAAAACAGGCGAATCAACGCAGGCGGCGAGGTTCCATCGGCAGCAGCGGCAGAGAACCTGAGGAGCAATCGCTGAAAAGCGTCGTCCGAACGCGGGCCGCTGCCTTGCGCCACGGTTGTGTCTCCGGCTGACATGGTCAGACTGCCACCGCCCACTCGGTGAGAGATTTACAAGTAGTTGATATACAGCAAATTAGCGTGCAATCTCAATTTGAGTCAAGGGAATAAGAGGTCGGGTGCCGAGTTATGAAATCGAGTCACAAGGCGAGACTTGTCTCATCCTGATACACTACCGGGCAGCTGAGACGGTTCTTAACCTCGACGGAAGGCACATGTTGCCACAATCAATCCATGTAACCTGTTTAGTTTCATAATTTTAATACGTTGTTACCAATTGCTATTCACACATGGCTAGGCTGGCATGGGCATTGCACTCGCACCTACAGGGGAATTCCCCATGCTCAGGAGAAAATCGTGCCATTAGCAAAGATGCAGCGGTGGGTAGCCAGTCTGTGGCTGGGACTTGTGGCGGCAACGGCGGGTACCGCGATTATCTGTCCAGCACCGGCGATGGCCCAGCAGGAGAGCAGGACCGACGAACTAACCCGCAAGCCCAAGACAAAGGTGTCGCCGGTCTATCCCGAGTTGGCGCGGCGTATGAGCATCACTGGCACGGTGCGGCTGGCGGTAGTGGTAGCTCCCAACGGACAGGTGAAGAATACGAAAGCTATTGGCGGCCATCCCATCCTGGTCAATGCCGCCATGGACGCCATGAAGCAATGGAAGTTCGAACCTGCTCCGGCTGAAAGCACCGGAGTTGTGGAATTCAGGTTTCAGCCTCAGGAATAGACCCAAATCGGAGTGGTTCGCCCCGCGCCCGAAAAGTGCGGCGGCCGAGGACGGAGGGATCGCATGACGATCGGCAAGAAACTTTATTTGGCCTTCGGAGCTGTGCTCGCGATGGTCGTGGTGCTGTTTGCCGTGAACCTGTGGTCCGTGCATCGCGAGCACAGCGCCAAGGCTGCGGCCTCGCAAGCGCTGGAGCTGGCCGACGCCACCGACAAGATCAGATTTCAGATGATGCAGAACCGCCTCTATCTGACCAACTACCTGCTCAGCGGCGACAGCCGCGAATTCGACCACGTAAATGACGGAATCCGCGGCTTCGCCGACCGGCTGCAAGTCGCGATTGCCCTGGCTACCTCCGAACAGCAACGATCTGCCCTGGCCAAAGTTCAACAGACGGAGCAAAACTGGGCGCGAGATTTTGCCGAGCCGTTAATGCAAAAACGGAAAGATGTAGATCAGGGGAATTCCACCGTAGCCGAACTGCAAATCTTTTATCTGCAGAAAGATGCTGCCAGCTGGATAAAGAGCTCCACTGAATACCTCGACACGGCGGACGTTGAAAGCAGGAAAGTCCTTGAAGACCGGCGCAAGAGCGACGAGAGCGCCAGCAACTGGACGGTCGGAATCGCGCTGTTCAGCACGCTGGGGGCACTGGCCGCGGGCGTGATCATCGCCTTCCGTACAGCTAAATCCATCACCGAACCGCTGGCCGAGCTCATGCAGGTCACCAAGCAGATCGGCACAGCCGGCGACCTGGATCATCACATCGATATCCAGCGCAAGGACGAAATCGGGGAACTGGCAAGAACCTTCAACGGCATGGTGGGCTATCTGAGAGAGATGGCCTCGGTCTCCGAAGCGATCTCGGGTGGTGATCTTGCGGTTCAGGTCACA
>WNFH01003356.1_pt1 | contig 11343 bp, 8 predicted proteins | sample 5400411 | NCBI WGS metagenome assembly WNFH01 (sample SAMN13153347, study PRJNA577476) | soil metagenome | isolation source: 200 cm saprolite under Douglas fir tree site 2 hole 3 | place: USA:California | collected 2015-04-18
CTGATCGACGAAGAAGAAGTCGGCCGCGGTCAGCACGTCGCGCAATAGCTTGATACGCTCGCGAATGAGCGGCGTAACCGCAAGCATTTTCTCCGGCGTGACCTTAAACCCCGCGTCGCGCACGATCGGCAGCAGCCGTGCGCTCAGCTCTGCGATCGACAATCCCCGGATGTGCTCGGCGTTCAGCCAAACGGCCTTGGGATCGAATGCCTCTTCCGGCGTAGCCGCGGGCTCCTTGAAATTCACGACCGCGTTGGCGCGATTGATGCCTTCTAGTGAGAAGGCATCGATCAACTCCTGCCGCGTCATTTTTTCGCGATCGTCTTTCGGAGACCATCCCAGCAGGCACAGAAAGTTGATAAACGCCTCCGGGAGAAATCCGGCATCACGATAAGTAGTCACGCTCACGACCGGCCCGTGCCGCCGCTTGGAGAGCTTCGATCCATCCGGAGCGACCAGCAAGGGAAGATGCGCGAACTGCGGAGCCTTGCCCCCGGCCGCCTCGAAGATCAGCACATGCTTGTAGGTATTCGAAAGATGATCCTGCCCACGGATAATATGACTGATGCGCAAGTCCACGTCGTCCGCGCACGACGCCAGGTGATACGTCGGCATCCCGTCGGACCGCAGAAGGGCGAAGTCTTCAATATCGTCTGCCGATTTGACCTGCTCTCCATAAACCGCGTCCGCAAAACGAACTGATTCCCCCGTCCCGCGCGGCACCCGGAACCGCAGGGCGAATGGCTCCCCGGCAGCCGCCCGCCGGTCGCTCTCGTCCCGCGGGAGTTCACGCATGCCAGGATTGAAGAGCCAGGTCTGTGCCGGCCCCGATCTCTCGCTGTCCCCCGTGTGCGCAGGCGTAAAGTCGCGGTAAGCCAGTCCTCTCTGAAAGATCGCCTCCGCAATCTGCCGGTGCAAGCCAAGCCGTTCGGACTGCTTGTATTCCTCGTCCCAGCCCAGGTCGAGCCACCGCAGACCTTCAAAAATCGAATTGACGGACGCTTCTGTATTCCGCTCAACGTCAGTGTCGTCCAGGCGCAGGACCATCGTCCCGCCATTCCGGCGGGCATAGAGCCAGTTGAAAATAAACGTGCGCGCGCTGCCCACGTGCAGAAAACCCGTGGGCGACGGCGCGAATCGGACGCGCAGCATAACCCGCGAGTATAGCAAGTCGGACTTGAGGCTCTCCGCCCTGGGCTCTTGGCCGGCTGGAGGCACATCGGCTTTCAAGAATTGCTTTTGGGAGAGGCCGGGTTCGTATCAGGGCATCGCTTCAGCGATGCCGCAAGCGTGTAGTTGAATTGCCCCTTCAGGGGCAGAACTCCTTCAAGTTTAGAAATCGTAAAGAGGTCGAGGAGGTCCGGTTACTTTAGTAACCGGAGTTCAGGTTACCCCCGGCGCCCGCGTCTGCGTCCTGGCAGCCAAAGTTCGCGTCATATTAATAGAGTGAAGAGATTGCCGGCAAACGGTTAAGGAAACAGCAACTCCTGCATACTGTCTATTGTCTTGTTCCGGCAAGGTGTGCCACCATGAGTCGCTAATTTCTTGCGCTTAGTTGACACAGAGCCATGAACACCGTTGCCACAGGTTTGGTCTTGATTCCCGGGGTTGTCGCCCTGCTCGTATTTCTCGTCTTCACCTACCTCTACGAGCAGAGCCGGCAGAACTATTTCCGCGCCTGGCAACTAGCCTGGGCTGCCTACACGCTGCACTACGCGATGGAAGCCTTCGGACACTTCCGCGGACCTTCCGCTGGCCTGTTTTTCCTCAGCTCTCTGCTGCTGGTGGCGATGGCCATTTGCATCTTCGTCTCGACCCGCCTGATGAGGGGTCCGTTCCAGCTGAAGTGGTATGACGCAGCTCTGGCGCTGGCGGGCGTCGTTCTCGCCTACCTGAATCTGCGCGCGCACATGGTCGGCGGCGTCTTCAACGAGAAGGCCACGGCGCTGGTCTATTACCGGCTGGAAGTGGGCCTGGCGGCTATCCTGCTGTATTGCTCCTTCCATTTCTACCTTTACGCTCATCGCAAGGATTCCCTGGCCTTCCGGATGTTGGCCCTTTCGCTGGCGCTATGGGCCGCGCTCATGGGAGCGGGACAGGTTCGTTATCCCTTCCTCGAGATCTTTGGCCAGTTAGGAGACTTCCTCGGCCCCATCCCGCAAATGTTATTGGCTATCGCCATGGTAATGGTCTTGGCTGAAAACCAGCGCAATGCGGTGCAGGAAAATGCCCTGGCGTTCTCGACTCTCGGTGTCGATCCCCGCCGCCTGCTGTCGGCCCATGAACTGGTGCCCAGCATGCAGAGTTTTCTCGACCGGCTGGTCGCGCCGCTGCCCACGCACCGCGCCATCGTTTTCATCTCTGAGCCCTGGCGCGCCACGCTGCCCTCGGTGCAAAAGGGATTTTCGTCTGAGTTTGTGGAGAAACTGCAAAAGTCTGGGGCCGGCGATTACCTAACCGAACTTGCCTACCGCCGCGGCGGAGTGGTCACTTTCCACCGTCTCTCAGAACTGGAAGAACCGCTCCCGGCATTTCCGCGTGGACGATTCGAAGCCTTCAAGGAAACGCTGATGTCCGAGGGAGTCCGCGACCTGATGGCGGTCAGCCTGCAAACTCGCGAGCACAACTTCGGCGTCATTTTGTTTCCCCATGCGGAACGTCGCATGTTCGGTTCCTCGAACCTGCGGCTGCTGATCGGGCTGACGTTGCAGATCGCGCTGACCCTTGAAAACTACGTGGTAATGCACGATGCCCAGCGCCGCACCAAAGAGTACGAACTGCTCACCGAAATCGGTCAGGCGATCAGTTCACACCTGAACCAGGACGAGGTTCTGCGCACGGTGCACGTCGAACTGGGCCAGATCTTCGATACCAGCAGCTTCTATATCGCGTTCCAGGAAGATGACGAGATTCGCTTTGAGCTTGAAATTGAGGGTGGCCAGATCTTGCCAAAACGCTCGCGCCCGGTCAGCAATGGACTGACCGAGCATATCATTCGGACCGGGCAACCGCTGCTCATCCAGTCTGATCTCGAGCAGGTGCGGACCAAGCTGAGCCTGGATTTCATTCCTCCGCGTCCGGCCAAGTCGTTCTGCGGAGTCCCTATCATGCTGGGAGGCATACCGGCCGGAGTGATGGCCGCTCTCAGCGCGGAACGGGAATACGTCTTCGAAGCGCGGGATCTCGAGGTCATGAAGACCGCCGCCGGCCAGCTCGGCGTGGCAGTGGAAAATGCCCGTTTGTTCACCGAGGAGCAGCGCCGCGCCAAGCACCTCGCGTTTCTCAACACCATCTCGAAGACCGCCATTTCGAGTCAGGACGCCGAACAGATGATGGGCGACATCGTGCGCGAGATCCAGAAGAACTTCCACTACGACCACATTGGCATCGGGATTATGGACTACGCCACCAAGGACATCGAGATCAAAGCCGAGGCTGGAACCACCTCGCTGGCGCTGGGTAAGCGAATTCCGGTGGGAACGGGAATTCTCGGCCGCGTCGCCCGCACCGGCGGAAGTGCCCTCGTGCAGAATGCCGGACAGGGCCATCTCTCGGGAGTGTTGCCGGAATCGCGCGCCGTGCTCTGTCTCCCGATCACCTACGGTGAAACTTTGCTGGGAGTGCTCAACGTTGAGAGCCGCGATGAGAATGCCTTCGCCCCACAGGACGTTTTGATCCTGAACACGCTCGCCGATCTTCTGGCAACCGCCCTGCACAATTCCTTTGTGTTCCAGAAGCTACAGCAGCAATCCATCACCGACGGTCTGACCGGGATTAAGACCCGCCGCTTTTTCTGGGAAGCAGTCAGTTCAGAATGGAAACGCGCTTCCCGCTCCGGACGCCCCTTCTCGGTTGTGCTGATCGATCTGGACAAATTCAAAGAGGTAAATGACAGCCTGGGCCACCTGGAAGGCGATCTGGTGCTGGCCCGCGTCGGCCGGCTGCTGGAGCAGAAATGCCGCCAGTCGAACGTGGTCGCCCGCTACGGCGGAGACGAATTCGTCATCCTCATGCCGGAAACCGGCATTGATCAGGCACAAGTACTGGCTGAGAGGCTGCGGCTCTGGCTGGCTACCGATCCCATGCTGGAAGAGCACCAGATCACCGGCAGCTTCGGGGTCGCCAGCTTCCCGGTACACGGGTTCTCCGCCGAGGACATCATCCGGGTAGCCGACGCCGGCATGTATGTCTCCAAGCATGCCGGCGGAAATCAGGTTCGTTCCGCCGAATTGCTCAGCGATGGTGAAGGTTCAGCGGTGCAGCGGCAACTCGTCTCAGGTTACATCGAAGGCTTTCTGCAGCGCGAGGATACCCGTCCCGAACAACTGGACGAACTGGTCTCGACTCTGCGCAAAATGTGCGGGGGACGAGAAGAGCTGGACCGCCTGGCGCTGAAAGAAGGGATCGAAGCCCTGACCCGTGCGTCCGAAATGCGGGAACCGCACGCCGCCGGACACGGAGAACAGTGCGGCCACTATTCCGGAATCATCGCCCGCGGGCTGAATTTCTCTCCGCAAGAAGTACAGGACGTTACTTTCGCTGCGCGCGTCCACGACGTGGGCAAGCTATTTATCTCCGACCGCATCCTCAACAAGCCCGGCCCACTCACGGACGATGAGTTTGACGTGATCAAGACTCACCCTCGAGTGGGCGCGGAAGTGCTCCGCGCAATGCCCGACAGCAAGCTCCTTCAGCAGGCAGTAGAGTTTCATCATGAAGCCTTCGATGGCAGCGGCTATCCGGCTGGACTGCAAGGGGATAACATCCCGCTCTGGGCGCGCATCATCTCCGTCGCCGATGCCTACGTGAATATGACCAGCGACCGCTCCTTCGCGGCTGCCAAGTCCCATGACCAGGCCATCGCGGAGCTGGAGAAATTGAGCGGCACCCGCTTCGATGGAATGATCGTCCGCCTGTTCGCGCGTCAGTTGAAACTCGACAAAGTCTGATCTTTGGCGGCTAGCTGCTCGCTTGCACCTTCGGGAGGGCGCGGCGTCCGGGAGGGCACGCTTCCGGGAGGGCACGGCTTCAGCCGTGCCGCAAGAGTCTTATGAAGAAGGGCTTTAGCCCTGAGCACTTTCGCCCAAGACTATTCTCGCCGTTCTTCTAGCTCTCACTCATCCGCAAGCTGGCATTCTTCGCCAGGTAACTCTTCCTCCGGAACCAGTCCTCCATCGCCTCCCGGAGCTGTTCCAGCGGCACATGCGTCCCGATCTCCATACTCCCGTCCGCCATCGGCAGGGTGTCGTCAAACACGGTCGCATTCGTGAAATTGCGCATGCTGAAACTGTCGAGCCATTTCAGCGGGCACGCTTGCAGCTTCCCATCCTGCAGGTATTCCACGCGGACTTTCCGGGCAAACATGCTTCGATTTAAGCACAGGATCGCACTGGGTGCCGTCCCGATGGACCGGCATCCGGCTTTCGGTTACACTCTGCGTTTCGTCAATCACGCCCCGCGGAGGTCAATCCATGTTCTGGTTGCTCTGGGTCATTCTGGTAGGTCTGATCGCCGGCTGGGCCGCCGGCAAGATCATGAAGGGCTCCGGCTACGGCGCGCTCACAGATATCGCTCTCGGCATTGTCGGCGCCGTCATAGGCGGCTTCCTCGTCCGCCTGGTGGGTTTCGAGCCGATGGGCGGATTGATCTCCAGTCTCGTCACCGCAACGATTGGCGCGATCGTCTTGATCGCTATCGCCCGCAAACTAAAATAGGCGGCTTATCCGGCGCACAAGTTCCGACGCGCTACTTCTTCGCCCGGCGCAGCCGCTCTTCGAGCTCGCCCACCTCTCGATTCAAACCCTCAGGCAGATGATTGCCGAACTTGGCGAAATGTTCCCGAATGAGCGGGACTTCGGCCAACCATCCGTCGATGTCAACGCTAAGCAGTTTCGCGACATTGCTCGCGGGTAAATCAAGCCCCTTGGTATCGAGATCAGCAGGTTCGGGCAGACGGCCAATCGGTGTATCCACAGCATGAGCCTTTCCCTCGCAGCGCTCGAAGACCCACTTCAGCACCCGGCTGTTCTCGCCATACCCGGGCCACAAGAACCTGCCGTTTTCGTCGGTCCGAAACCAGTTGACGTAGTAAATCTTCGGTAGCTTCGCTCCCGGCCGCGCGCCAATCTTGAGATAGTGCGTGAAGTAATCTCCCATGTTGTAGCCGCAAAAGGGCAACATCGCCATCGGATCGCGGCGGAGCTGTCCAATTTTCCCCGCCGCCGCAGCCGTCGTCTCGCTGCTGGCGGTCGCGCCCAGAAATGTTCCGTGCTGCCAGCTGAAGGCTTCAGTAACCAGAGGAACGATCCCTGCTCGACGCCCCCCAAATAGAATCGCGTCGATCGGAACGCCCTTCGGGTCCTCCCATTCCGGCGCAATGACCGGGCATTGGCCGGCTGGAGTCGTGAACCGCGAGTTGGGATGCGCCGCTTTCCGCCCCGAGTTCGGGGTCCAGGGCCGGCGCAGCCAGTCCATCAGCTCCGGAGGCTTTTCGTCGGTCATCGCTTCCCACCAGACGTCACCGTCGGGCGTCATCGCGCAATTTGTAAAGATGGAATTCCGCGTCGCCGTGAGCATCGCGTTCTTGTTCGACTTCATGCTTGTTCCAGGAGCCACGCCGAAGAAACCATACTCAGGATTAATCGCGTACAGCCGGCTGTCCGCGCCGAACTGCATCCACGCGATATCGTCGCCGACCGTCTCTACTTTCCAGCCCGGGATCGTCGGGATCAGCATTGCCAGGTTGGTCTTGCCACATGCTGAAGGAAACGCTCCCGTGATGTACTGCACTTGTCCCGCCGGGCTGGTCATCTTTAGGATGAGCATGTGCTCCGCCATCCAGCCCTCGTCACGCGCCTGCACCGACGCAATCCGCAGTGCGTGACACTTCTTCCCCAGCAACGCATTCCCGCCATACCCTGAGCCATACGACCAGATCTCGCGGGTATCCGGAAAATGACAGATATATTTTTCCTGCGCATTGTTAGGCCACGGCGAATCCTGATCGTTCGGCCCCAGCGGAGCTCCCACCGAGTGCAACCCGCGCACAAACTCCCCGTCTTCGCCCAACACGTCCAACACGCGCGTGCCGACCCGCGCCATGATGTGCATGTTGGCAACGACATAAGGCGAATCGGTGATCTCCACTCCAATGTTGGCGATCGGCGACCCAATCGGACCCATGCTGTAAGGAATCACGTACATCGTGCGACCGGCCATCGCCCCGGTGTAAAGTCCCTTGAGCTTGGCCTTCATCTTCGCCGGATCTTCCCAGTTATTCGTGGGACCTGCCTCGTCCTTGGTCCGGGCACAGATGAAAGTCCGGTCCTCAACCCGAGCCACGTCGGCCGGACTCGACCGCACCAATACGCTATTCGGCCTCTTCTCCTCGGCTAGCGGGATCGCCGTTCCCGACAGAATCATCAGCCGCAGCATCGCCTGGTATTCCTCGGGCGAACCGTCGCACCAGTGCACCCGGTCCGGCTTGCAAAGCTGCGCGGACTCTTCCACCCACTGCGCCAGCCGCTTGTGTTTTCTTGCGCTACCGGTTTCCATATCCAAGGTAAGACTGGACATAAAGACAACTCCTCAATTAGCAGCTACGGGCTTAAGGACTGCGAACGGGAACAGAAGCATGATGAATCACGTTTAGCCCGCGGCGCAGGACAAACGAAGTATTGTCCCTCATTTGTAGGGAACTTTCCAAGTACTTGGGGGTCGGGGTAGTGGGTCAGCTTGGAATTTTTTCGCAAATGACTGGAATTGCATTGCACAGGCACGCCCCATGAGCCCAAAGCAACTCTGGCTTGCGTTGCGCGGACAAAGCGGCTGGTTGGCTAACTTGAATCGTATAGCTGCCAGGCTCCCCGAGTTGCACGATCTTATGACAGACGCAGCAGGTGAATTTCATGCCACAGCCTCAGACAGCCTTCCGCTCCAACAAAATTTCAAGCTGACTTATAGCCGGGGTCGCGAGTGAACAACGAGAGCACCAGCCCCGGAGGGGCGTTCGAGCTTAGCCCAGCGCTTCAGCGCTGGGAAAAGTGGAAGGAAGGATTCAAGTCCCGGCGGGACGACCGAGTTCTTTCCTCACACACTTAAGCGCTGGCTACAAGGATCAGGGCGCAAATTCCAGTCGGGCGCGCCCCACCTCGCGGCCCCGATCAACTCCACCCTACTTCGCCACCGGCGACCCCGCCTCCGCCACGACAGCTTCCAGGTGCTTGAGCATCTCTTCGATGGTCAACGAGTACATCTCCTTACCCACGCCCTCGCCCGATTCCAGACCCGTCTTAATGAAGTGCCCGGCAATTTCCTTCGCCAGCGCATCGGTGATAAGCGTGCCAGTCCGCTTCTTATACTCGACCCACGCCGGATGAGGCAGTGCCACCCACACCGGACGCCCATCCACCAGGAACTTGATGTCCACGGCATCAGCATGGCGTGTCGCAATGGCCACAATCAGAGCTTCATACAGGCAATGCACCGGCTTCTTGGTCCAGCGGTCAGTGGTAGTGAAATCAGTAAACATGGGATCTTAAAACTATATCGCCCCGCCGGGTAAGCCCGCAAATCATTGGCCAGCAGCTGCCGTTCCGGCCGATTCGAATGCTTGCCTCCGCGTTATAAGAAAGTAGAGAGGCACCGCGAGCACAGCCAGTCCCAGGCACGCTCCGACGATCAGTAATGGCGTGAGATCCACTTGCTGTAAAAACTGGTTTTGCCCGGGCGGTATCCATGGAAACATCGATTGTTGCTTTTCAATCAGGGCGAGCATGCGCGCATGGCCTCCCGGGGCCAGATAGAAAATCGCGGCGTTTACGAACCCGTACGCCAGATACCATATGCACACGACGCGGGCGGCGGGCCGTAGCCGCAACAACCCAATTCCGATGTAGAGTTGCAGGCCTGCAAGGGCGATGTAATAGACCGACGCGGGATAGCCAGTCACCACTTTCGTGAACAACACTGCGGGCGCGCGCAGCAGGACATTCAGTGGAATCATCGCGCAACCAGCCAGTAACAACCAGGCCAGAATCGTGATACTCAATGGACGCCGAGGGGTGCTCGGCATTGTTTCCATAATCGGCGGAAGCGGTAGCGAATCCAATACTTGAGGCGGAGCGCCATCGGCAATACCTGCTCGCAGACCGACAAATTGTTGCCTGACTTTCTTTCGACTAAAGAAGGCCACCCACCAGATTCCCATAGCCAACAGGGCAGCCGAAAACACACCCATCGATAAGCGAACGCCGACCTCGATCGATTTATCGGAAGGAAGGTTTGGAGGAGTGGGAAGGGGAATAACTAACGACATCAGAATTCCGAATGCGCCCATTAGAATCAACAGCACCGCGAACGCGATCATCGAAATGCGAGCCCAATCCTTCAGCCGGAACAGCCCGATGCTGGTGCAAATGCCCCAGATCGCCGGCACCACGTAAAAGAGAACACCCACCAACATCATCGCCTTAAAGAATGCCGGAGAACCCGGGTATTGATCCGGTCTCGCCACAGGCGCTCGGAACATAACCCAGCCAATCAAAACTCCCGTCAGAAGGGTCAACACTGATCCCAGCAAAGACAAAACCGCGATCACCGTCACGCCGATCGAGCGCTTCATGGCCAACCCTCCTGCTTAAGAGTCCTCAGAAATCGGACGCACGCATTCTTGCCGCCCCAAGCCAAAGTTGCAAGCAGAAGGTGCCGAACCCTTCAGTCGAAAAGTGAGTGAACGGGCGCCCGAGCGTCAAGTATGATCGAACCGTGGTGACCAAGTCCCTCCCGAAAACCAAACTCCAACTCCTGCACTCCGAAAAGCTGGCCAAGCTGCCCTGGCTCGTCCACGCCTTCTCCACCCGGCATGGCGGAGTCTCTCGCGTCTACGGTGGGAATACCCTCAATCTGGGCTTCACAAATCACGACTCGCGCGCCGTTGTCGAACGCAACCGCACGCTCTTCCTGAAACAACTGGGCGTTCCAAACCCACGCAAAACGCTCATCACCCTGCGCCAGATTCACTCCGATCTAATTCACCGAATCGAAGGCGCGCCGAAACACCCTCTAGCCGGAGACGGACTCATCACCAACACTCCCGGGCTGCTTCTCGCCATCCTGACCGCCGACTGCCTGCCCGTCATCCTTGTAGACAAGAAAAATCGCGCCGTAGGCGTCTTTCACGCCGGCTGGCGCGGAACGGTCAAGCGTATTGTCGAAAAAGGAGTCGGCGAGATGCAGCGATATTTCGGCAGCGATCCACGAAACATGATCGCCGCTATCGGCCCCGGCGTGCAGGCCTGCTGTTACCAAGTCGGAGCAGAAGTTCGCCAGAAGTTCGAAGCCCAGTTTGCCTATGCCGCCGAACTCTTCCGCGAAGTGAAGGAATCAGATCCAGTCCGCGAAAAGTATCCCATGCTCTTCTTGACCGCTCGCGCCCCCGGCCACAGCGAACTCCCCGTGAGCCTCTTTCTGGACCTGGTGCAAGCCAACCGCCGCCAGCTCATCGATGCCGGCGTGCCCGCGAAAAACATCGACGCATCTTCCCCCTGCACGGCGTGCCGTACCGATCTACTCTTCAGCCACCGCGCAGAGAAAGGCGTAACAGGAAGACTGATGGCAGTAGTCGGAGTGCGGCCACGATAGTGGCTGGCGATCGCACGGAAAATCCCACGATTCCAAGGTTCGTATCAGGGCATCGCTTCACAGCTTGCGGAAAAATGACTCGAAGTAATAATTCGGGCGCCTGGTAGAACGAAGAATCAATAACTTGTGAACCACGTTTTGGTCAAAAAACGACCAAAATTACTATGTTGGTTCATTTTTCCGCAAGCTGTTCAGCGATGCCGAAAGGGGTGCATTTTTGCCGCCCCTTCAGGGGCCGTCGCTAGAGCGCCGCGGGAGCCGGTTCCGTCCCCGCTTCCGCCGCCGCCGGGGTCGCGGGCGCCGCAGCACTCGCTTTCTTGCGCGATTCGCGGATCTTCTTGATCTTGTCGAGCCGCTTCAGTTCTTCGTCAGTGCGCACGGTGAGAAACTTGATCACCGGTTCAGTCACGCGCAGGCGGCGCTCCAGTTCGTGCACCATGGCGCCCGTGCCTTCCAAAAGCAGCAGCACGAAGATGCCGTCATTGAACTTGCCCACCTTGTAAGCGAGACGGCGCTTACCCCAAATCTCGCTCTTTACGGTCCCGTGTCCGGAAGTCACCGACGACTCCAGCATGGAAACCAGCTTGTTCAAATCCTCGTCCACCATGTCGGGCCGGACGATAAACATCAATTCATAAGTACGATTCATTCGTTATCTCCAAAATCTGACCGCGACGCTTTCCTAAGTCGACTGCCGCTCGT
>WNFH01003357.1_pt1 | contig 11342 bp, 10 predicted proteins | sample 5400411 | NCBI WGS metagenome assembly WNFH01 (sample SAMN13153347, study PRJNA577476) | soil metagenome | isolation source: 200 cm saprolite under Douglas fir tree site 2 hole 3 | place: USA:California | collected 2015-04-18
GGGAGAGACGCCAGGGCGATGTTACCCGCGCGTCCAATTCCTGACTCGAGCATCCCGCCACACCAGACCGGAATATTCTTTCCGCGGCACACGTCGTGGACTCGCCGGGCTTCCGTAAAACCCCCCACGCGGCCCAGCTTGATGTTGATGATCTTGCAGGCCCCGATCTCAATGGCCTTTCGCGCATCCTCCGCAGTGTGGATGGACTCATCCAGGCAGACCGGAGTCGAAATTTCGCGCTGGAGCTTCGCGTGGTCCAGCAAATCCTCCCAGCCGAGCGGCTGTTCGACCATCATGAGGTAGAAGCGGTCGAGCATTTTCAGCCTTGACAGGTCCGCCAGCGTGTACGCGGAGTTCGCATCCACCATCAAGGCATTCCGCGGGAATTTCGAGCGGATGCGTTCGAGTATTTCTACGTCCCACCCCGGCTTAATCTTTACCTTGATGCGCTGGTAGCCGGCTTCGAGCTCGCGCTGGATTGTTTCCAGAAGTTCTTCGACCGAATCCTGGATGCCAATGGAGACTCCGCAAGGAATTTCCTCGAACGTGCCTCCCACGAGTTTCGATATCGGAATGCCGCGGCCCTGCGCCTCGATGTCCCAGAGGGCATTTTCGAGCCCGGCTTTTGCCATCGGGTGACCGCGAATCGGCCGAAAGCGGGCTGCCAGCTCGCTCGGCGAACTCCATTCCCGGTGCAGGGTCCAGGGGATGAGGTAGTCGCGCAAAATATGCCAGGCCGTCTCAGGAGTCTCGTGGCTATAGAAAGGTTCTTCACCGCAAGTGACCTCTCCCCAGCCCGTCAGGCCATCGCCCTTCACGCGCACCAGAACGATCCGGCGCTTCGTCGTCCGTCCAAAGCTGGTCTCAAAGAAATGCACCAGGGGAAGCTCGATTTCCCGAATTTCCACCCGTTCGATCTTCATGGATGAAACGGCCGAGGCGCAACCGGCGAGCGATTCAAGCCTGCCTCGGCAGACCTCCTTCACCCGCTCGATCCAGGAGGTAGCGAGGACTCCTGTCATCCTTAGAGAAACCGGTGATCAGGAGCTCGCGCGCGAAAAACTTCTGAAATTGCCGGCGGACGAAAGCCTGCCGCGCAAGCGCTGCGCCGGGTTGCGACTGGACCAGGGAATCAATGTCGCCAGGAACAGGCACCTCCGCGGCGGGGGACGTCTTCGCCGTCCGGGCGTCTTGCCCGGCCAGAGCCCGGCGGACGCGCGGCGACTTCAACCACCACTCCGCGACCAAGCGATCGCTCGCAAGGCCTTGCTGGAATCGGCTTTCCACGCGGCCGTAATAATCGGGAAGGTACTGCCGCACGATCGCGCCCAGACGAACGATGTTGAAGAAGGCATTCTTCGGCCGCAGGGGATCAAACGTCCACTCAATCAGGTCAATGCCCGACCGCAGCGCCGCCTTGCGCTGCGCGAGCTTCAGCGCCCGGCCGAGACCCCGGTTCTCGTGTTCGGGAAGAACGCCGAGCGACAGAGAGTGGAGGTAACGCCGCCTCCCGTGCCAGGCCGGCATGGACCCGACGAACCCTACGAGCTGATTCCCCGAAGAAAAAGCCCCCAACACGTGGCCGCCGATTCTGGCCAGGTTGACAAACAACCTCATCGGATAGAGCTCGTGCTCGGCATATCCCCAAATGGTCCTCTGAAGACTTACGCAGGCGGCCAGCTCGTCCAGCGTCCGGCAAAGACGAATCGTGTAATTCAACGGGAGTCACTCTTTTTAAGCTGATCCCAGAGAGCGTCCAGCTCCTCCAAGGTGCATTCCTCGACTCTCTTTCCCCGGTTCGCGACTTCTTTTTCAAGGGCCTGAAAGCGCTTCTTGAATTTCTGATTGGCTCGTCGCAAGCAACTCTCGGGGTCTGAGCCAAGATATCGCGCCAGGTTGGCGGCTGCGAAGAGAAGATCGCCTATTTCGTCCTCAACCTTCGCGTTGCGCCGTCCCTCCGGAGCAGAAAGTTCGCTTCGCAGTTCGCGGAGTTCCTCCTCGATTTTATCCACAAGGTCTTCCGTTTTTTTCCAATCGAAGCCGACTTCCGCCGCTCGGACGCCCAGCTCATAGGCCTCGAGCGTCGAAGGCAGCGCGGCCGAGATACCCTGCAATATTGAGTCGGAGCGGCTAGCGCCGATTGACTGGCTCTGGCGTTCCTTTTCCTTGACGGCCAACCAACTTTTCAGGGCGTCCTCGGAAGTTCGGGCGCGAGTCCCGCCAAAAACGTGAGGGTGCCGCCTGAGCAGCTTGGCATGGACCTGCTCGATCACGCGTTCTATGGAAAACCGTTTCTGTTCTTCAGCAAGACGGGAGTAAAAGACCACTTGGAAGAGGAGGTCGCCCAGCTCGTCGGCGAGGGAATCGAAGTCGCGGGCATTGACCGCGTCAATGACCTCATAAGCTTCCTCAAGAAGCAGGCCTTTGAGCGAATCGATATCTTGGGCGCGGTCCCAGGGGCATCCTTCAGGGCTGCGGAGGTACGCCATGAGTTCCACGAGCTTGTGAAGTTTTTCCCCGACTGCCTTCCCTCGTTCAGCCATCCACTCCTCAGGATGCTCCCAAAGAATCAAGGCGGCTAATCTATCAAGCGTGGCGAAGACATGGCAAGTGGCGGCTGGCGAGTGAGAAAGGCGCCTCCCGGAGGCCGCGCAGCAGAGAAACGAAACTCGAGATCCGCGCGCCCTTCAAGGCCGCTCTTGTTGCCTCCTGGAATTGTTGTTAAACTTGTTCGTCAACGACACGCAAGCCAATCTGCCCAGTTTGTGGCAGCGTGGAGTATTCGTTCTCAGAGGAATTGTATGTCGGAAGAACAGACCGGCGGATCGGGATTCAAGGTGGTTGACCGACGAGCCTTCAGTGCGGACGGGACGCGCCGTCAAGCCCAGCCTGAGGACGCGGAGAGAAGGCCGGAAACTCCCACGCCGCCCTCGACTCCGGAATCCAGCCCAATTGAGGTGGACCAGGAGGAATACGCAGAGCCAGAGGGCACGGGTTTTGAAGCTTTGGTCTCCTACCTGAGCACTACGGCCATGTTTCAACTCGGCCTGCTCCCGGGCCCCGGAGGCGAACACATCCCGCCTGACCTTGTGAACGCCCAGCGCACGATCGACTTGCTGGAAGTCCTGCAGCAGAAGACCCGAGGCAACCTCACTCCTGATGAGGGCAGACTCCTCGAAGACGTCCTCTACGAACTTCGAATGAGTTTTGTCGAAACCGAGAAACGCCGGGCGAAAAAAGCCAAATGAAGCTGACCTTCCTCGGGACGGGGACTTCAACCGGGGTTCCCACACTTGGTTGTCACTGTCAGGTCTGCACGTCACGCGATCCCCGCGACAAGCGCACACGGCCTTCCTTGATGCTCGAGTTCGAGGGCCGGGTGGTGGTCATCGATACCAGCCCGGACTTCCGCGCCCAAGCTTTGCGAGAAGGGATTGGGCGCCTGGACGCCGTGCTGTTTACCCACGCCCATGCCGACCACGTCCTGGGCCTCGACGACGTCCGCGGGTTTTATTTTCGTCAGGGAAAACCCATCCCGATTTACGCCGACGCCCGATGCATGGAAACGCTCCGCCGCGTTTTTTCCTACATCTTCGACGGCAGCTATCCTTACGGCGGGGTCGCCAAGCTTGACCCCCACGTCATCGAAGGGCCCGTCAACCTCTGGGGGAAGGAGATGGTCCCGTTAGAGGTCTTCCATGGGAACCTGCCGGTCCTGGGATTTCGATTCGACAAGGCGGCTTACCTGACGGACTTCAGCTCCATCCCTGACTCCACCATACCGCTCCTCGAAGATCTGGACGTGCTCATTCTGGACGCGCTGCGCCACAAACCGCACCCTGCGCACTCGACCATCGAGCAATCGCTCGCCTGGGTCGAGCGGCTGAGAGCACGAAAGGCTTTTTTCACGCACATCGCGCACGAGTTGGGGCATGAGGAGACCAACGCCAAACTCCCTCCCCACGTGCGGCTGGCTCACGACGGTCTGAAGCTCGAGCTTTAAAAAAGTGCATGGTCTGGGGCTGACCCTCGGCAGAAAAGGAAGAGTGGGTGCAAGCGTTGCGGCACATCACTTCCTCCGGGAATAACCCAGCCCTCCTTGTTAAGCATTAAATTTTCCGATGCGTGTCGTCACTGACCTCCGGGAACTCGGAAAACTGGCCAGCGCCACTGTCCTGACTATTGGAAACTTCGACGGCGTGCACCTGGGCCACCAGAAACTGCTCCGCAGGGTCGTTGAAGCGGCGCGGGCCGGCGGGGCAATCCCGGCCGCGGTCACCTTCGATCCTCCCCCGCGGAAATTGCTGACGCCTGAGCGCGCACCCAAGCTCTTGACCCCCATCGACCAAAAGTGCCGGCTGGTCGAGGAACAGGGCATCGAACTCCTCGTCATCCTGCCCTTCACCTGGAAACTGGCGAGGCTCTCACCCGCCGAGTTTGTGCGGAAAATCCTGGTCGAACGTTTGCGCGCGGTCCGTATCGAGGTGGGGCCAAATTTTCGTTTCGGCCACCGCCAGGCGGGGGACGTGAAGTTGCTGGATGAACTCTCCCGGCGAGAAGGCTTCGACTTCGAGGTCCTTCCCACGGTTGAACTGCGGGGCGAACGAATCTCGAGTTCGCGCATCCGCCAATTGCTTGACGAGGGACGAGTCGGAAGGGCTGGGCGGCTGCTCGGCAGACCCTTCACGGTCTCAGGACGCATCGTTCCCGGCAGCGGAGTCGGGCGGAAGAAGACTGTTCCTACATTGAACCTGGCTCCGGCGGACCAGCAGCTCCCGAAGCTAGGCGTGTACGTTACACGGACCATGCTCGATGGCATCCCGTACGAGTCCGTCACCAACGTCGGGCACAAACCTACCTTCGGAGAGCACCCGCTCACGGTTGAATCGTACCTCTTGAATTTTGCCGGGGAGCTGCACCCGGCCCGGATGGAAGTCCACTTTTACCGCAGGCTGCGCGACGAGAGGAAATTCCCGAGCGCCGAGGCTCTGAAGGCACAGATCCAAAAGGACGTTCAACGTTCGCTGAATTTCTTCCGCCTGCTCAAGCTTTTTCAGGAGCGGCAGACCCAGCGCACTGTGTCATAGCCCTGGCCTCGCGCTTGTGCGCGGAAATAGTCGGCCTTCGGCGGAACCGCCGCAAGGGACTTTGGCTGCATTTTACCCTAGGATGGGCAGGGGGTTTGCGGGAGCCTGAGGGGTTTCTGAAGGTCCGCGCGAATCATTCGCTCGCCGAGACTTTTCGGCGACGAATCGTTCGATCTCTTCGAGGAGCGCGGGGACAATCTCCGATTCCGTGACCCGCCGGATGGCCTTCCCTTCCCTGTAGATCATGCCGTTGCCGCGTCCCGCGGCCACGCCCAAGTCGGCCTCGCGGGCTTCTCCCGGCCCATTCACGGCGCAGCCCATCACGGCAAGGCTGACGGGCATCTTGATGTGGGCGGTCGCTTTTTCAATCTCCGCGGCGATCTTGAAAAGGTCAACTTCGAGGCGGCCGCAAGTGGGACAGGCGATGACGACGGGGCCGCGGCTCCGGAGCTCGAGCGACTTCAACAGCTCGTAGGCCACTCGGACCTCTTCCACAGGGTCGGTGGCAAGCGAAACTCGAATCGTGTCCCCAATCCCTTCCGCCAGCAGCATGCCCATGCCCACGCAGGACTTGACCGTGCCCGAAAACTGGGTGCCGGCTTCCGTGACGCCGAGGTGGAACGGATAGTCACACTGCTTCGCGAGGAGGCGGTAGGCTGCCACCGTAAGTTTTACGTTTGAAGACTTGAGGGAAACGATCGTATCCGCGAAACCGAGGTCTTCCAGAATGCGGATGTGGTAAAGGGCGCTCTCCACCATGGCCTGCGGGGTGGGGTAGCCGTACTTTTCGAGCAGACGGCGCTCGAGCGAACCCGCGTTCACCCCGATGCGAATCGGCACCTTCTGCTCCTGCGCCCTCCGCACGACCACGCGCACTTTTTCCGCGTCGCCGATGTTCCCCGGATTGATGCGCAACTTATCGATGCCCGCATCGAGCGCCATGAGCGCAAACTTGTATTGGAAGTGGATGTCCGAAACGAGAATGGAGTCCGGGCAGCGCTTGCGGATTTCGGCGAGCGCCCTCGCCGCTTCCACGTCCGGCACCGCGAGCCGGACAATCTCGCAGCCGGCAGCTTCCATCTGCTGAATCTGCTCGACCGTCTTTTCGACGTCCCGCGTGTCCGTCTTCGTCATCGACTGGACAGCGATCGGCGCGCTTCCGCCGATCGTAAGCCGGCTGACCTTGACGGGGCGCGTGGCCCGCCGAGGGGGAAAATATTCCTGGTCGCTGAAATTCATTTGAGTGCCTTAATAGGGTCGGAATGTCTTCACGATGTCGTTATACATCACGAACACGGCGAGCAACAGCAAAAATACCATCCCGACCTGGACCACCCGCTCTTTGACCGCCACGCTCAAGTCGCGCCGCATAACGCTCTCAATCAACAGAAGCAAGATGACCCCGCCGTCCAAGATGGGGATGGGCAGCAGATTAAAGATCCCGAGCTGGAGGCTGATGGCGGACACCAGCTTGAGGAGAGGATCGATGCCCGCGCGGTACATCTCGCCGGAAAGCTGAGCGATCCCAATCGGGCCGGAGAGCGAGCGCGCTGACATCCGTCGCGTCAGGATCTTACCCAAAACGTCGAAGGTCATCAGGGAATTATTCCAGTTCTCTTCGACGGAAACCGTGATCGCCTGCCGCCACGGTAGTTGCCGCACCACGAACGGGAATTCAAAGGCGACACCAATTCGCCACTTCTTTTGCCCTCCCGCCGAGCTGTAAACCGGCCTTAACCGGACGCGAAATTCCTTTCCCTGCCTTTGGACCGCAAACTCAACCGGCTTGCCGTCCGCCGACTGGAGCGCGCGAACGATGGCCACCGAATCGTAAACCTTCTTCCCGTCAACGCCCACCACCTGATCGCCCGGCTGGAGCCCGGCTTGCGCAGCGGGCATTTCCGGATTGACCGACTCGATGAAGGCGGGCAAATATGGAATCCAGCCAGCGTAACCCATCTCATCCCGCCCCTCTGCTTTCGGCGTTATCGTCAGATCCAAATGCCGCCCGTCGCGAACGATCTCGAGCTGAATCGTTTCCCCGGCCGAGAACGGGATCTTGGCTATAACGTCCTGCCACTTGGGATTGACGATGCCGTCCAGGCGGACGATGAGGTCTCCCGAGAGCACTCCTGCCCGCGCGGCGGGCGAGCCGGGCTCGACATCACCCACGCGCGCCGGCTGTTCTTCAATCGCCGGCTTCTGGAAGTGATACCGATATAGACCCGAAAGGAGCACGACGGCCATCAGCACGTTCATGGTCGGGCCCATCGCCACGATAACGAACCGTTGCCAGCGAGGCCGACCCAGGAACTCGCCGGGATCGCCTTCGTGGGACTCCCGCGGATCGTCCCCGGCCATCTTGACGTAGCCGCCCAAGGGCAGGGCGCTTACGCGATAGTCGGTGTCCCCCCGCTTGAATCCGAAGAGGCGCTTGCCGAAGCCAATCGAAAAGATTCGCACCCGGACGCCGAACCCTTTCGCGGCCAGGAAGTGACCCAGCTCATGGACGAGAATCATTACGCCCAGGACGATGGCCACCACCACAGCGTCCGTCAGATAGTTTGGAAGCATTCCTCGCTCATTTCACAGCTCAAGAGGTCCGCGGAATTAATTCCCTGGCAAGCTGCCGGGCTTCCCTGTCGCACTTGAGGACGTCATCGAGAGACCCCAGTTCAGTTTCGGGCATTCGCCGCATGACGCGTTCGATGACGCGCGGAATATCTCCAAACGGCAAGCGGCGCGCCAGGAAGGCTTCCACGGCGACCTCGTCGGCGGCATTCAGCACACAAGGCATCGACCCACCTTTTTCGAGGGCCGCCCGGCCCAGCTCGAGGCACGGAAAGCGCCTCGTATCCGGCTTCCGGAACGTCAGCCGCCCCAAGGCGGCCAAGTCCAGCCCCAATGGTCTTCCGTTCACCGTGACCCTGTCCGGATAAGTCAGCGCATACTGGATGGGGAACCGCATGTCCGGGATGGAGAGCTGGGCGATGACGGAGCCATCACTAAATTCTATCATGGAATGGATCATCGACTCCGGGTGAATGAGGACGTCGATTTGATTCGAACTGAATCCAAACAGCCACCGGGCCTCGATGATTTCAAGCCCTTTGTTCATCAGTGTCGCGGAGTCCACCGTGATGCGCCCTCCCATCTTCCAGACGGGATGCTTCAGGGCTTCCTCAGGCGTGATGGAATCAAACTTTTTCCTGGACGTCGTTAAGAACGGTCCGCCCGAGCCCGTCAAGATCAGCCGCCGCACCTCCTGGCGACGGCCGGACCGGAGGCACTGATGGACGGCGCAGTGTTCGCTGTCAATCGGCAACACCTCCAGGGCCCGCTCGCGCGCCGCCTGCATGACGAGCTCGCCCGCCACGACCAACGTCTCCTTATTCGCCAGACCCAATTGCTTTCCGGCGCGGACAGCCTCATAGGTCGCCTCCAGCCCCGTAGTCCCGTGGGAAGCGGAGACGACGAAATCCACTTCGGGGAGGGTCGCAGCCTCCACTTGCCCGCTGGTTTCGGCCACGACCTTGAGGGGAGCGCGGTGCTCGCGCAGGTGGAGCCGTTCACGGAGGGGCTCGATTAACTGGCACTCCCCAACCGACACCACCTGGGGGCTGAACTCCAGAATCTGCTCAACCAGGACATCGAGGTTTTTCCCGGCCGAGAGAGAGACGATGCGAAACCGCCCCGGCAAGCTTTGAACGACCCGCAGGCAGTTCTGGCCGATGGACCCTGTTGAGCCGAGGATGCACAGTCCCTTCGTCATACCCGCGCTATTTGAACAGCTCCTTGAATGTGACCGCAAGCCACAGGGTTGGCGTTCCGAACAGCAGGCTGTCGATCCGGTCCAGGAGTCCGCCGTGTCCTGGGAGTAAGGTGCCAGAGTCTTTCAGGTCCGCGCCGCGCTTCAGGGCCGATTCCACCAGGTCTCCCAATTGACCGGCCACCGCGATTAACCCCGCCAGAAGGATGGTCGTTTCCAGGTCTGCCGCCCGCCACAACCATCGAGTGAAAACCCAGGCGACAGCCATGCTCCCCGCGAACCCTGCCATAGCCCCTTCAACGGTTTTCTTCGGCGACACCCGTAGGAACAGAGGCGTGCGGCCGAATAACCGTCCCCCCAGATAGGCAAAAATATCACCCGCCCAGATGACGATAAACAAAAGGAACACGAGGTTTCGGCCTTCCAAGGGTTTAGAAAACCGCAGCGGGACCAGCCAGCAGAGCGTAAATGCTACGTAGAGGACTCCAAAGACCGTCGTTGCGGCCGCTCCAAGGTATTGCTTCAAGTCCTTGGTTAAAAGGAGCGCCAGCCATAAGGTCAGCAAGAAGGTCAGGAGGAGGACCGCCAGGACGAAGCTTCCGGGCCTGCGGAGTTCAGCCATCTGGGCCAGGCAAAGCGCTCCACCCGCGACGTATCCCACCTTGGGGAAGACCTTGAACCCCGCCTGGCGACTGATGTTGAAAAACTCGTAGAGCCCGTGCTCGACCGTCACAACCAGGGCCAGGAGGAAAAGCCATTGGGAGGATTGCCAGATCAGCCAAGCGACGGTGAGGGCCAGCGGCAGAGCAGTTAGGACGCGAAGTTTCATCAAGGAATGCCAGGAACCGGGTTCTCGGGACTGAAGGACAAATCCTGGGCTTCGGGTCCACCAAACGGATCAGGTGCTAGCCTAAGCCTAACCCGCCGTACCGTCGCTCCCTCTTTTGAAAATCGATAATCGCCTGAAAGAGGTTTTTCTGCGTAAAGTCCGGCCAGAGCGTATCAGTAACCCAGATTTCAGCATAGGCCACCTGCCACAGAAGGAAGTTGCTCAACCTGAGTTCTCCGCTCGTGCGAATCAGCAAATCAGGGTCGGGGTACCCGCGGGTGTAGAGGTACTCGCTGAATGTGTCTTCATCGATGGCGAAGTTGCCGTTGTGCTTCCACTGCTCCGCCAACTTGCGCGCGGCGTCGATCAGTTCGGCGCGGCCGCCATAGTTGAGGGCGAGCGTAAGTCGCATTCCCGAATTGTGCCGCGTCTTTTCGAGCGCGACCTCCAGGTCTCGTAGGACGGGTTTGGGCAGCTCATGGATCCTGCCGATCACACCCAACCGGATGTTCTGTTTGTTGAGTTCGGGTATCTCTTTCTTGAGGTACTCCCGCAGAAGGGACATCAACAACTTGATCTCTGTATGAGGGCGTTTCCAGTTCTCAACGGAGAAGGCATAGAGCGTGAGATAGGGCACCCCCAGACGCGCGCAGGCTTCCACGGCTTGCCGCACGGCGCGAATGCCCGCCCGGTGGCCGGCAATCCGAGGCAACAGGCGCTTCTTCGCCCAGCGACCATTACCGTCCATGATCACAGCGATATGGCGCGGCAGGCGGTCCAAATCAATTTGGGCCAGGAAGCGCGCCTCGGCAAGGTCTGTTTTCACTGCGAGCCTAACGGGCGGAGAAATCTTCGGTTACCAAGACCAGACGTTAACACAGCGGCACAGCCGCCGCAAGCCGACCGCCTTGCCGGCCGCCTTTGTCTGTTGTTGGGACGTAGGAATTGCCGGCTTCTATAGCCCACGATCTGTCCATTTTGAGCTTTGTTCCACCCGGGGGCCTTCTTGTTGACTCTATTCGAGCCAGGCAGATGCTGCCGCCGGGGGCGCACTGGCGCGCAAGCCCCGGGCACGCCTCGAATTGGCTTCGTTATGGATTCGATGGGGTTCGTTTTTAAGCCCCGCACCTTTGTTTGCGACAAGTTCTACGGTTCGTTCCGAGAAAAAACAAGGGAACCGCTGAGACACCATGACGACTCCCACAGTGGTCTATGTGCGAAGGTGCGCCTCGCTCGGTTCCATTCATGCATTTCGAGAGCCGATTGGTGAACCGGGTCGCGATATGAGCTCGAAGTGAGGTCCTGTTCATATTGTCGCCTGGCGTGTTGATGCTTTGGCAGTGAAGGTTTGGGAGCGAGTCGGAGTTTCAAATCCGCGATGGTGCCGTCCTTTTTCACATCTGTTGATTCCAAGGGACATATTGGCTTTGCTGGCTGGATTCCAGCTCGGCTGGCTCGCCCACGACTCCTCACTTCTGATCCCTGAATCCCAATGCCTGCCCCCGTCATGCCGAGTTCGCCGCGGCAATCGGAGCATCGCGCGGAGCGAACGGGGTGAGACGCAAGAGGGAGTCTCGAGCTGCCACGCCTTTCTTCCTTCTTTGCCGAGACAGCAGGAGACCACATAACTAGCCTAGCATTCTTACTCCGCGTTGTC
>WNFH01009415.1_pt1 | contig 11340 bp, 10 predicted proteins | sample 5400411 | NCBI WGS metagenome assembly WNFH01 (sample SAMN13153347, study PRJNA577476) | soil metagenome | isolation source: 200 cm saprolite under Douglas fir tree site 2 hole 3 | place: USA:California | collected 2015-04-18
CAGGAAACTCCGGTGATCAGGCCGTTCGAGCCAGTGGTGGACCAACGATCCTGTTGCCATACGCCAATCAGGTGCGCGGGGTTAATCGGATCGACTGCAAGAAACGGCTCGACTTTGGAATTGGGATAGTTGGTGCCCGGTTGCGGCGCGCCGTTGCACATTGGGGCAAACGTTGACGGCCCGGATACGAGCGAAAGTCCAGTAAACGACTCAACGCCCCCGCCCGGTCCGCTCTCTGAACCGCATCCGGCGATTGGAAACGCTGCGCTACATATCCCGACGCAAGCTGCAAAACGAAGACGGTTCACGGTCGCGCAAGTCATCAGATGTTGAGCCCGAGCATGATATCCTACTCCGAGCGGGACGGATCGGAGGGCATCATGGCCGTGTTTTCTCGGCGCAGCATCGCAATCGCTAGCGCCGTAGTGTTGGGCATCCGCTGCGGCGGTGGCTCCTCATCCCGGGTGCTGTCTGTGGGGGGCACTTACCAAACTGCCGTCACCCTGCTGGCTGGCAATACCTGCAGCGGGATCACGGTCCAGTCCAACCCGACGACCGTGACGCAAATACCCGGATCGACGAGCTTAACCGTGACCCACGCCGGAAACGCGTATCAAGGCTCGGTAGCGACCAACGGAAGTTTCGCGACGGTTCCCACCCTGGTGGGTGGTCTCTCAAACCAATCCGACATCACGATTTCCGGACAATTCAGTGCCGCTGGATTCGACGCGACGGTAACGGTACATCAGATTCTGCCCACCGCCTGCTCGTACATGGTTCACTGGGTTGGAACGAAAAACGGGGATCTCAACACCTTTCCCTAGAGGAGAATCCTCTGGTGAATCGTTCTTGACGTCTTTCGGACCCTTTGCTGTCCTCCGCCGGGCGCCGCAATTTCTGCGGACGCTTCGCCTTCCGTAGGAGTCCGATTGATAGCGTCCGCCGGTGGGGGGGCCGGCGGACGCGGTGACTCTCGTTGACCTTCAAGTCCGCGGGCGCGAAATCCGTGAGGCCGCCTCGGCGATCCTTTCCTGCCCCGCCGACGAGAACCAGCTGTCGAGCCATTGCTCCGCCTCGGCGGCGCTGCGCTCCTCCATCCGGCGCAATGCTGGGCGCCGCAACGCGAGCTTCACGTGAGACACCGCCTCGGCGGTGCCCCGGGCCAAGACCCGAGCGCGCTCTAGCCCGCGCGCAAGGACCTCCGCGCTGGGCACTACGTCGTCGACCAGTCCCAATTGTTTGGCTTCCATGGGCGCGAAAAGCGAACCTTCGATCGCCACCGGAACCAGGGAGGAGGGCGGGAGCTGAAAACGCAAAGCCTCAATCGCCGAGGGTGGCAATCCAATTCCAAGCCGCGCCTCGTTCAGGCCGATTTTAGTCGCTCCGTCGGCGATCAGCCGAACGTCGCATTGTAAAGCCAGCACGCACCCGCCCGCGATGGCGTGACCGTTGATCGCCGCCACCACCGGCAATGGACAGGCGAAGACGCGGCGCATCGCGGCCTCGAAGAGGGTGATAAACGCGCGTAGCTCCGCGCGCTTCAGCGGCAGCAGCGACGGAAGAGCGAGCCCAGCGCTGAAATAGGTATCGTAGCCGATCAGCACCGCGGCGCGCGCACCGCCGGTCTCCAGCTCGTCAAAAAGAGCCACCAACTTCTGAAGAAACGCCGAATCGATCGCATTTGCCTTGCCGGCGCTCAAGCGGACGATCGCCAATTCCTCTTCCTTCAGAATATTCATAGTCCGCTCCTTTCGAGCCCCCAGGGACCGCAACAATCGGTCACCTACCGAGTGGGTGCAACCTGAGATTTGGGTTACCCACAATCCGGTCTCGCGCGACTGCTACACTTCGGCTAAAACAGCGCCCGCTCGCCACGGGGAGACATGGCTCAACTGGTGGTAAAGGACGTCTTGCTGCAGTTCGGCGGCGTCACCGCCCTCGATCGGGTCAGCTTCCAAGTCGAGCGTGGCAACATTCACGCGATCATCGGTCCAAACGGTGCTGGTAAAACCAGCATGCTCAACTGCATCAGCGGGGTGAATCGGCCCCAGCGAGGCTCGGTCACCTTCGAGGGCATCGAGCTGAAGCGGCTCTCCCCCCATCTGCGTACCCGGTTGGGTTTGGCTCGCACGTTTCAAAACATCGCGCTGTTCAAGGGAATGACGGTGTTGGACAACCTATTGATCGGCCGTCACTGTCATCAAAAAAGCGGCATTTTGAGGGGCGGCTTTTATTACGGCTGGGGACAGCGCGAGGAGATCGCTCAACGGAGGATTGTCGAAGAAATCATCGACTTTCTGGAGATTCAGAGCATCCGGAAGAAGGTGGTCGGAACGCTGGCCTACGGCCTGCAAAAGCGAGTGGAGCTGGGGCGGGCTTTGGCCTTGGAGCCGAAGCTGCTCCTTCTCGACGAGCCGATGGCGGGGATGAACGCCGAGGAGAAGGAGGACATGGCGCGGTTCATCCTCGATATCAATCAAGACCGCGGTGTGACGATTCTGATGATTGAGCACGACATGGGCGTGGTGATGGATGTATCCCACCACATTTGCGTGCTCAATTTCGGAAAGCTAATTGCGGATGGCCTACCTGAGGAGGTCCAGCAGAACTCGGTCGTTCAAATGGCCTACCTTGGGCAGGACCCGTCGCGGGTAGATTTCGCGCGACCGTGAGCCCCATGGAATTCCCTGAGGGTCAGAATACTTTTCCCAAGCTGTTGGTCCGAAACGCGGAACAGCTGGGCGACAAAGTCGCACTTCGGGAAAAGGAATTTGGGATTTGGCAATCCTTCACCTGGACGCAATACCGCGACCGGGTGCGCGAGTTTGCCCTCGGGCTGGTTGCGCTGGGAATGCAACGAGGCGACAAGGTCGCGATCATCGGCGACAACCGCCCGGAGTGGGTGTTCGCGGAGCTGTCCGCTCAGGCAAACGGAGGGGCGGCGGTGGGCCTGTATCAGGACTCGAATCTCACTGAAGTGGCCTATGTGATCGATCATTGCGACGCGACATTTGTGGTGGCCGAGGACCAGGAGCAGGTGGACAAGGTGCTCGGGATGATCGGCAAATTGCCGAAGATAAAGCGCGTCATCTACAGCGATCCGCGCGGGCTGAAGAGTTATCGGCATCCGGCGTTGCTCAGTTTCGATCAGGTGTCAGCGCAGGGTCGCGCATTCGCCGAGGCCAATCCCCACCACTGGGTGGAGAGCGTGCGACGCGGGCGGGCCGAGGATCTGGCGCTGATTGCGTACACCTCGGGAACGACTGGATTTCCGAAGGGGGCGATGCTCTCGTTTCAAAACCTGTTGACGATGGCGTTGAGTCTCAATCAGGTCGACCGGAAGCTGGAGAAAGACGAATTTGTTTCGTTTCTTCCCCTCGCCTGGATCGGCGAACAGATGATGTCCGTTGCCACCGCGCTGGCGATTGGATTTACCGTCAATTTTCCGGAAGAGCCGGAAACCGCAATGGAGAACATCCGGGAAATCGGTCCGCATGTGATGTTCGCGCCACCGCGGATTTGGGAAAACCTCGCCTCGTCGGTGCAGGTCAAAGTAATGGACGCGTCCCCACTCAAGCGCCTGCTGTACCGCGCCTTGATGCCGGTGGGCCACAAAGTCGCCGATCTGAATTTCAAACAGAAACAGGTTCCGCTGCCTTGGCGATTGGCATACGAGCTGGCGAAGCTCGGGTTGTTTCGGGCGCTGAAAGATCGATTGGGTTTGAGTCGAGTGCGCACCGGCTCCACCGGGGGCGCGGCGCTGGGGCCGGACGTGTTCCGCTTCTTCCACGGGATCGGCGTGCCACTCAAACAAATCTACGGGCAAACGGAAATCAGCGGCATTTCCTGTATTCATCGGGATCGCGACATTCGGTTCCATACGGTCGGCTTGCCGATTCCCGGCACCGAGGTGAAAATTTCGGAAACCGGAGAAATCCTGTCGCGCAGCCCCTCGGTTTTCGCTGGCTATTACAAGAATGAGCAAGCGACGATCGAGACGGTCCGTGGCGGATGGCTGCACTCGGGCGATGCGGGCTACTTCTCCGAGGAAGGCCATCTGGTGGTGATCGATCGAGTCAAGGATGTGCTCTCTTTGGCGGATGGGACCCAATTCTCTCCGCAGTTCATCGAGAATCGCCTGAAATTCTCGCCCTACATCAAGGAGGCGGTGGTGGTTGGAAAGGACCGCCCCTTCTTGACCGCGCTGATCTGCATCGACATGGGGATTGTCGGCAAATGGGCGGAGAAGAGAAAAACCAAAGAAGTTGATGGGGTCAACGAGACCTTGCCCGCAGCCGCCCGGATTCGCAAATTCGTGCTCCTGTACAAGGAGCTGGACGCCGACGACGAGGAGCTTACCCGCACTCGGAAGGTCCGGCGCCGGTTCGTGGAGGAGCGTTACGCCAGCATCATTTTGGCGCTCTATGGAGATCAGCCGGAAGTTGCGATCGACACCACGATCAAATTCCAGGACGGCAGAACGACCCGAATCAACGCAACCTTGCAGGTTCGCTCCCTGAACGTCGAGGCCCGTTAGTGGATTTTTTCCTCCAGCTGGTGATCAACGGTGTGGTGGTTGGCAGCATTTACGCCTTGGTCGCGCTCGGGTTCGTGATCATCTACAAGTCGAGTGGGATCATCAATTTCGCCCAAGGCGAGTTTCTGGTACTCGGTGCGTACGTTTGCCTGACGATTCTCTCGATCGGCCGCGTTCCCTTGGTGCCGGCGTTTTTCCTCACCTTGGTGTTCTCGGCGGCCCTCGGCGTTTTGCTCGAACGGCTGATCCTCCGCCCCTTGATCGGTGAGCCGGTGATTTCGGTGATCATGGTGACGCTCGGGCTCTCCAGCATCCTTCGAGCCGTGGTGCAGGGAATCTGGGGCACGGACACCCGGCCCTTTCCTCCGGTCTTTCCCTCCACTCCGGTGATGCTTGGACCGGTGCCGGTGTCTCAGGGCTACATCTGGAGCATTGGGTCAGTGGCGCTGCTGCTGGTTCTTTTTTCCGCGTTTTTCAGATACTCGCGAGAGGGCATCGCGATGCGGGCGACGGCGTTCTCCCAGCAGGTCGCTCTCTCGATGGGAATCTCGGTAAAGCGGATCTTCGCCCTCTCCTGGAGCATCGCTGCAATTGTGTCGGCGATCGGCGGAATCCTGCTCGGAGGTATCCGCGGTGGAGTCGACGGCTCGCTCGCATTTTTGGGCTTGAAGGTGGTTCCGGTGACAATCCTCGGCGGGCTGGACAGCATCCAGGGCGCGATCGTCGGCGGAGTGATCATCGGGGTCCTCGAGAATCTCTCCGGCGGCTATCTCGATCCGCTGGTGGGAGGAGGGGTCAAGGAAGTTGCGCCGTTCGTCGCGCTCGTTTTGATTCTGATGGTCCGACCCTACGGGTTGTTCGGCAAAGTTCACATCGAGCGTGTCTAACGGAGCGGGCGATGCGCTGCGGAGAGTTTCGAACCACCTACGCCGCGGACATGGCGATCTTCGAGACCCCCCTCGCCCGATGGTGGGTGGGCGCTTTCCTGGTTTTGGTTTTCCTCTTTCCCCTGGTGGCCTCCAATTACTGGCTGGACGTGATTAACCGAATCGGAATCGCGGTGGTCGGAGCCGTGGGTTTGAACATCCTGACGGGTTTTACCGGTCAGATTTCCCTGGGCAATGCCGCTTTCCTCGCCGTCGGGGCGTACAGCACCAGCGCGGTCGCGGCCAGATGGGACCTGCCCTGGCCGATCACGGTTCCACTTGCGGGGTTGATCACGGCACTGGTTGGGATGGTATTCGGCACTCCCTCGCTTCGCCTCAAGGGGCTGTACTTGGCAATGGCCACGCTCGCCGCGCATTTCATCGTCGGCTTCGTGGTGGTGCACTGGGACTCGGTGACCGGAGGCGTCAACGGGGTCAGCGTTCCCCCGGCGCGGATTCTTGCGCTGGTGTTCGACTCGGACAAAAGCCTGTTCTACATGATTGGCAGCGTCGCGGTGGTATTGGTGCTGTTCGCGAAAAACCTGTTTCGAACCAAAGTGGGCAAGGCATTCATCGCCATCCGGGACCAAGACGTCTCGGCCGAAGTCATGGGGGTCAATGTTTTCAAGCACAAGCTCTTGTCTTTCGGTGTGAGCTCATTTTACGTCGGCGTTGCCGGGTCGCTCTTGGCCTACCAGGCCCGAATCATCAGCCCGGAGAACTTTCCCTTGGCGGTGGGAATCGATTATCTGGGGATGATTATCATCGGGGGCCTGGGGAGCATCCTGGGGTCGATCCTGGGGGCGATCTTCATCACCTTGCTTCCTGAGCTGCTTCGCCTGGTCACCGGGGCGCTGACTGGCATTCTCCCCGGTACGGTTCAGCTTTTCGCCTCGATGAGAATGGGCGTTTTTGGGCTGGCGATCGTTCTCTTTCTGATCTTCGAGCCCGATGGACTGGCGGCCCGCTGGCACACGATCAAGAACTACTGGAAGCTCTACCCCTTCTCGTACTAGACAAAACGCCGTCCGGGGCAAATTCAAAAAATGGAGGTCCGCAATGGAATCTCTTCAAACCCGCCGGTTCGCATTCCGCGGCGTGGTGGCGATCGGCCTGGTGCTTTCCTTGGAAGCCTTCGGGCAGGGAGAAGTCAAAGTAGGCGGCATTTTCGATCTCACCGGCATCACCTCGGACGTGGGTAAGCCATTCGCCCAGGGGGTGCGCGATGCGGTGCAATCGGTGAACGACGGGGGAGGGATCAACGGGAAGCGAATCAAGCTGGTGGAAGTCGATTACGGATACAAAATTCCCGAGGCAGTTGCCGCCTACAAGCGGCTCACCGGCGACGAAAAAGTGATCATGATCAATGGGTGGGGGACTGGTGACACCGAAGCGCTCAAGGACTTCGTCAACCGAGATAAGATTCCGTACCTGTCGGCCTCCTTTTCCGGGCATCTCACCGATGCCTCCAAGACGCCCTACAATTTCTTCGTCGCCCCCAGCTATTCGGATCAGCTGCGAGCGTGGCTCAGCTGGGTGAAGGAGGACTGGAAGGACAAGAGCCGTGCCCCCAAAGTAGCCTTCTTCTACGGCGACAACGCATATGGCAAAGCGCCGATCGAGGCCGGCCGCCGTTTCTGCAAGGAGAACGGAATTGACCTGGTGGACGAGGAAATCGTTCCGGGCGCCTTCCAAGACGCCACCAGCCAGCTGTTGAACATGAAAAAGAAAGAGGCCGAATACGCTTACATCAACGTCACTACCACTGGCGTCTCGACGATCTTGAAAGATGCCAAGAAACTTGGATTGAACACCAAATTTGGCTCGAACCCTTATGGCTTCAGCGAAGCCCTGCCGGCCGTGGCGAAGGAAGCGGCTGAAGGAGTCACCGGAGTGATGCCGCACGTGCCATTCGGCGAGAACGTTCCTGGAATGAAGCGGCTGAATGATTTTCATCTCAAACACCACCCAAACGATACGCACGATGCGTTGTACGTTCGCGGTTGGTCGTACGTCCTGGTCTGGTCGGAAGCCTTGAAGCGCGCCGACAAGGACAAGGCGTTGACTGGCGAAGGCGTGAAGAAGGCGCTCGAAGGTCTTCGCGATTTCGATCTCGGAGGGCTAACTTCCAAGGTCACCTACACCCCGACTGATCACCGCCCTGCCACCAAGACTCCGATCTACATGGTCAAGAGCGGAAAGCTGGTGAAAGTGGCGGAGTACGACATGCCTCGAAAACCAGAGTGGCTGGGCCTCTAGCCCAGTGAGCGGTGCTCAGCGTCAATAACATCGAGGTCATCTACGACGACGTAATCCTGGTGTTGAAGGGCTTGTCGCTCTCGGTAGCGCAGGGTCAGATTGTCGCTCTTCTCGGATCAAACGGCGCCGGGAAGAGCACCACCCTCAAGGCGATTTCTGGATTGCTCAAGAGCGAGAACGGCGAAGTCACCGACGGTGACATTCAGTTCATGGGTGAGCGGATCGACGGACTGGAACCCGAGAAGGTGGTCCGATCCGGAATCTTCCAGGTGATGGAAGGCCGTCGGGTATTCGAAGATCTCACGGTCGACGAAAACATCCTGATGGGCGCTTACGCTCGCCGCGATCCGAAGGGGGTGAAGCGCGATCACGCTCTGTGCTTTGATTACTTTCCCAGGTTGAAAGAGCGGCGTAAGCAATTGGCCGGATATCTTTCCGGAGGCGAACAGCAGATGCTGGCGATCAGCCGCGCGCTGATCGCTCGACCCAAGCTGATGCTGCTGGACGAGCCGTCACTCGGGTTGGCCCCGATTCTGGTCCAGGATATTTTTCGGATCGTTCAGAAGATCAACCAGGAAGAGAAAACGACAATGCTGTTGGTCGAGCAAAACGCAAACCTGGCGCTGTCGATCGCGAGCTTCGCCTACATCATGGAAAACGGCCGGATCGTCCTGGACGGAGATCCGGTCAAGCTCAAAACCAATGAGGATGTGAAGGAATTTTATCTCGGGGGTGGAGAGGGGGCCCGAAAGAGGTACAAGGATCTGAAGTTCTACAAGCGCCGCAAGCGATGGTTGTCGTAGCGGGGCAGGGTGCACGATGGCGACTTTGCGTTCGGGCGGTGTGCTGAATCCTGAATTGGAGATGCAGAGCCCATCAGAGCGACAACGTTACCTCGGCGAGAGACTTCGAGACACGGTGGCTCGCGCTTACGCCAACGCTCCGCGGGTGCGCAAGACGATGGACGAGTTGGGATTGAAATCCAGCGACATCGCCGGGCCCGAGGATCTGAAGAAGTTGCCAATCACCTACAAGGACAGTCTGGCTTCGCTGCAGGCTGCCGATCCGCCATTCGGCGGACTTTTGTCTGGGCCGGTCTCGAAGCTGCGCCGGATTTTCATGTCGCCGGGACCCAACTACGTTCCGCAGCCGCAGCAGGATGATTTCTGGCGTTTTCGAATGGCCTTTGCCGCGGCGGGATTGCAGCCGGGCGATATCGTCCACAACTCGCTCTCGTACCATTTATCGCCGGGCGGCTTCATGCTGGACGCGGGGTTGCGCAGCCTTGGCTGTGTCGCCATTCCCGGAGGCACCGGCCCAACCGAGCTTCAGGTCCGCGTCGCGTTCGACATGGGAGTGACCGGCTACGTCGGAACCCCAAGCTTTCTCTACACGCTGCTCACCAAGGCGCGTGAGCTTGGCACGCCGCTGAAGATCAAGGCCGCCTTTGTCACCGCGGAGATGTTGCCCGAGTCGCTTCGAGCCGAGCTCGAAAACGACTTTGGGATTCGAGTGTTGCAGGGGTACGCGACGGCGGACCTCGGAGTGCTCGCCTACGAATGCCTGGAAAAGAAGGGGCTGCACCTTCAACCGGAGGCGATCGTGGAAATTTTGGACCTCGAGAACGGCCAACCGGCGGCACCGGGCCAACCAGGCCTGGTGGTCGGCACCACATTCGACAAGACGTATCCGCTTTTGCGGTTTGCGCCGGGCGACATCAGCGCCCTGGCTCCCGAGGTTGGCTGCCCCTGTGGGCGAACCGCTCGGAAGCTGACGGGCCTGTTGGGGCGGGTAGGGGACGCGGTGAAGGTGAAGGGCATGTTCATCCGGGGATCGCAGATGGACGAGGTGTTCAAGAAGTTTTCCCAAGTGACCCGATTCCAAGCGGTGATCACGCGGGATCAGCACCACGATCACCTGTCCTATCTGGTGGAGGTTTCCGAACCAATCGGTGACAGCGCTTGGATCGCGGGCCTGGAGGAATCCTTGCGAGAAGCGCTCAAAGTGCGAGGCGACGCGCGAATCGTCCCGCCCGGCACAATTGCTGCCGGCGCAAAGAAGATCGCCGACCAGCGCGTGTGGCGATAGGCAGCTCAGATGGCGACGGTTGACACATCGCAGGTCCCCAAGCGCATGCGGACGATTCGGGTCCTTCTCGGAAAGGCCGGGCTGGATGGCCACGACCGTGGGGTGAAGGTGGTTGCTCGCGTGCTGCGCGATGCCGGAATGGAAATCGTCTACACGGGCTTGCACCGCACGCCGGAGGAAATCGTCAACAGCGCGGTCCAGGAAGATGTGGACGTCCTGGGCGTCAGCTTGCTTTCCGGAGCGCACCTGACGTTGGTCCCCCGCATTCTCGAGCTGCTCCGATCCGCTGGGGCGCAGGATATTTCGGTAGTGGTCGGGGGCGTGATTCCGGACGAGGACGTGGAGCAGCTGCGCGGAATGGGCGTCGCCGATGTGTTCGGCCAGGAGACCCCTCCCGACCAGATTGTCTCGCGGATCCGCGAGCTGGCGGCCTCGCGTGCCACGGAGTGAGCATGGCTCCGATCGGTCTGGATAGAATCGCGAGCAGTCGCGGCATCGATCTGTCGCGGTGGCCGCCGCGATACGATCCTGCCTATCGCCCGGATCTCAAGAGTCCGTTTTGGCTTCCGGAGATCGAGTGCGCGGACGCGGCGGATCAGGAACGGCTGATCTTCGCCAAGCTCACTGCCCAGGTGCGGTACGCGTGGGCAAACAGCCCGTTTTACCGACGCAAGTGGGAGGGGGCGGGGGTTTCGCCCGACGCGCTGAAGACGTTGAGCGACTTGCCTCGATTCCCGGTGGTCCAAAAGCAAGAGCTGCGCGCCGCCCAAAGCGCTGCTCCTCCGTTCGGCGATTACCTTTGTATTGATCCTGCCCAGGTCGCCCGGATTCACGGCACGAGTGGCACCACCGGTCGGCCAACAGTGTTCGGGATCAGCTCGGACGATTGGCAGCGGATTGGAGAGGCGCACGCGCGAATCCTTTGGGGCGCTGGTTTGCGGCCGCTCGATCGGGTGTTGATCTGCTCGTTTTTCAGCCTGTATGTCGGATCCTGGGGAGCATTGGCAGGGGTGGAACGGCTGGGCGCCACCGCTTTCCCGTTTGGAGCGGGTATCTCGGGTCAAACGCTGATGGCGGTTCAATGGACGCGCGAGATCCGGCCCACCGCTTTCTACGGAACGCCCTCTTATGCGCTGCATTTTGCTGAAGTAGCTCGGCGCGAGGGAATCGACCCAAAATCACTGGGATTTCGGATCCTCTTTTTTTCAGGCGAGCCCGGAGCGGGAATTCCCGCGACCAAGCGCCTGATCGAGCAGACTTTCGGCGGTGCCTGCATCGACATGGGCAGTATGGCGGAGATGACGCCCTGGATGACCAATGGCGAGTGCTACCATCGGCGGGGAATGCACCTGTGGCAGGACATCGTCTACACGCAGGTTTGCGATCCTCAGACTTTTCAACCGGTGCCCTACGGCAGCGAAGGCACGCCGGTCTACACTCACTTGGAGCGCACCTCGCAGCCAATGATCCGGCTGGTCTCGGGCGACTTGACGCGGTGGACGAATGATCCGTGTCCCTGCGGGCGCACGT
>WNFH01003361.1_pt1 | contig 11339 bp, 8 predicted proteins | sample 5400411 | NCBI WGS metagenome assembly WNFH01 (sample SAMN13153347, study PRJNA577476) | soil metagenome | isolation source: 200 cm saprolite under Douglas fir tree site 2 hole 3 | place: USA:California | collected 2015-04-18
CGCGCGATGGGGAAGGGGATTTGGATGGGGTCCACGACGGCAAGATCTCCTGCTGCCCGTTTTGTGAGGAGGTGGCGTTCCCGCGTCGCGACATCCTGTCCCGCTGTGACGACTTTGGGACGAGCGACCAGATGATGAGGAGAATTGCTGCCGCAGCGATGCCATAGTTGATCGTTTTTCTCAGGTTCAGCCGCACACGGCCTGTTCGCAACCCGTCAGGACGGACGAAGCGCGCGAGTAGGCGTTGGAGCAGGCGCTGGCGCCTCCGTTCGGCCGCCGCTTCGATTTCTGAGGGCAACGGTTCAACCGTCCCCGTGTAAGCGTTGATTACGGTCTCGGCCAGATCAGGGTCGGTCTTGCGTAGCCGCGTCAACAACTCCAGGAACTCTGGGGTGGCGGGGTCGCCAGGCGGGAGATCGGGAAGGGGCTGACCCACTTTTGCCTTCACCCGCTGTGAGAGGGCACTCCACGATTCGTCCACGGGGCCTCCTTGACGCCAACTCTGAGCGGCCCAATAATACGCTTGCTGATAGTAAATTGCAAGTATTTGTGGGGAAGCGATGTCGCGAGAGAGCTCCCATCTGCTTTGGATCCTGGCGATCGACGGTGTGTGGTCTTTGATCGGCCTCTCCCAGGACGAGCCACACTTGATGGGCTCGCTGCGGACCCTCGTGAGGCAGCGCCTAGCCAGAGTCACTCGTCCTGCACTAAAGCCGACGGGCTACAGCCGACAAGCGATCCCGACGGATATTGCGGTCCTGACTCCCACGGGGCGAGAAGAAGCTCGGCGATGTCTGGGGCGTCCAGCGGTTGTGGCCACGCCCGGTCACGAAGTGGAGCATCGACTTGGCGTCGCAGTCCTGCGAACCCGATTGCAGATATCGCTTGATGCTTGGACATCCGCAAGGGATGTTCAGACTGCGCGGGTGGCGGGGATAGTAGGCCCAGTTGTGCGCGCTCTTCCTGACGGGCTCGCTGACATACGCGGGGTACGCTTGGCACTTGAATACGACCACGGTCGCTACACCGCAGTGCAGATACGGCACAAGTTGCGAGAGTTTAAGCGTCTGGCTAGCGAAACGATCTGGGCGGCGCCGACCGAGAGTCGCGCCAGGTGGCTTCGGGGTCACGGATGCGAGCGCACGCTTATCATCCCACTTCCTTTGGGGATCTGGAGGAAATCAGGTGATGGCAGTGCAGCGAGGGGTTCGGGTGACTTCCCGGGACCTGGAGATCCTGGCTCGGGTACAAGCACTGCGCGCATGTGACAGCGCTGCATTGGTGGATCTCTTTCCCTCAGCGCATGCACTCTGGCAGCGCCTATGGCTATTAAGGCGAGCTCGGTTGCTTACAGTCCACCGCTTGGGCAGTCAGCGCGCATACTCGTTGGGTCGGCAAGGGGTGGCGATTCTCGGCCTGCCATCTGAAGAAGTCCGGATCTCATATCCCGCAGTAGCGCGCTACCTCCTCTACGCGCGCGCACGCCGGAAATTGGAAGCCGAGGGATACATGTTGAACGGTCAGGATCAGGTGGGCCGTGTCACAGTGTTGTGGGTCTGGCGCGATGGGTGTCGAGTCGCTGTTGCGGTGAGTGATCCAGATGCATCACGCGACAGGATGCTGGCCTTGGCGCGTCGCCTGTGTGCGTTCGTTAACCCGTTTGGCCCAAGTGCTAATCAGGTCGTAATCTTTGGTCCGGCGGGAGCGTTCCGGAGACTGCCAAAGCTACCGCCTGCATGGAATGGGCGCGTTGTTTTTCGGTCGCTGTAAACCGAAACAGCGCAGACGAGTTGGTCAGTTGGATTGGGGTCAGTCTAGCCAGGTGCCGGGAGATGCTGTTCCGCGGCCGCGATCCCCTCAATTTGCCGGTTGAGCGCCTGCAGGACCGCGCGTGCGACAGCCCGTTGCGGTTCGTCCCGCATTGGGGCAGAGCCGACCAAGGAGAGCTCCCGGCCTTGGGATTCTGCGGTGATTAGTACAAGTACTACAGGACGAGGCTCAGGGATGATCTTGACAGTCCCAAGCGAAAAGTGCATCTGGGCGCCGGTGAACCCTACATACATGCGGATTGCATTCACTGTCGCTTGGGCGACCACGGCATGCCAGTCTTCACCTTCCGTACGGCTGCTCGCAAGCCCCACGTGGGTCAGACCGGAATCCCGCAGTTGCACCCGGGCCCGGCTCCGGGAAGGGGCGACCTCGCAGGAAACATCCTCGAGTTTCAGCCGGTGTGGCATGGCAGCGCTCCGAAGGAAAGTGTGCGTTTGATGAAGTTTAGAGCAATTTTCATACCAGTGCGGAGAAACTTAAGAGGTCCTAGACATGGCGACCCAGGTTATTTCGCCGCCCACAGACGTCTTGTGACCGGCTGGGGGGATTGTCGACGCCACCGTTATCGGATCACCGACATGAGGGCAGCATTTGCCGTGAGCATGTGCACCCCGACCATGAAGGCTGCGATGCTAACCACCCAGCCGAGCAGGATGAGTTGCAGTTTCCGATCAAGCTCGTTGAACCTGAACTGAACCGCCTCAAACTCCTCGTACCGCATCGCCTTGCTCCCTTCGTGCCCCCTGCTGCTGGCAGAGGCCTAATTGGCGCCTTTGGCGCCACAGAAGAACTAGGGAGCAACTCGGATGCCAGGAGAGGAAAAAGTTATTCGACAGTCGTCAAATCGGGATCGGCGGGTGTCAGTTTTGTGGAAGTTTTGGCGGAAATCCTAAGCCAGGAGTGCCACTTGGATCTGATTACGTCCCATCCGCTTCGCCGCATAGAGAGCGCCGTCAGCTTTGTGGATCAGTTCCTCGTACCCCACTCCGTCCTGGGGGCAGGAGGCGATACCGACGCTGACCGTCAGGCGCCCGAAGGGCTGGATACTGCCGCCGCGGAAGGGGTACTCCTCAACCAAGGTGCGCAAGCGTTCCATCACCGTCTGGGCCTCATCTTTGGCCGTGTTGACCATGACGAGGGCGAACTCCTCACCACCGTATCGGGCCAGGACGTCGGTGGTGCGCATCTGACCCCGCAATAGGGCCCCCAGTTCCCGCAGAAGGCCATCGCCGGCAAGGTGGCCCAGGGTGTCGTTGAAGTTCTTGAAGAAGTCCAGGTCGATCATGGCCAGCGCACAGTGGCCCCCGTAGCGACGAATCCGGTCGACCTCCGCCCGGAGGATGTCTTCAAAATGGCGCCGGTTATACAGGCTCGTCAGCGGATCGGTAATGGCGAGTTCGGCCAGTCTAGCGCGCAGCACGCGTCGCTCCGCGCGTTCGGCGCGCAGCTTCTCCAAGACCATGCCGGTGAAGACGTTGATGGACACAAAGATGAGCGTGACGACAGATTCGAACGGTATGGACAGCGGGTAGCCCTGGTGGGCCAAAATCGCGAGCACGCCCAAGTAGGAGAGGGCCATGAGGGCACTCATCGAGAACGCACCCACAAAGCCTACCAGACCCGCCATGAAAATCGGGACGGCGAGCCACACCATCAAGAGCACCATGTGCATCGACGGGGCGAGGTAAACGTACAACGCGAGCAGCAGCGTCGCAGCGACTGTGGGGGTGTACACAAAGTGTTCATCCCATTTGACTCGGGCATCCCATCCCACGCGGGCGGCTGCCCACAGAGCACCCTCCACCAGGATGGTTGCGCCCAGCCCAATGAGGAAGTTCGTCCACGTGATGGTGCGGAATCCCAAATAGTTGAGGAGACCGGTGACCACGAGCGCCAGCAAGAGTCCGGCGGCAGAGGTCAGGATGCCGCGTTGTCTGATGCGCTGCCGGTCGACGATGCCCATTTGGTGGTCCTCAAATGGGGGGAGAAGCAAGATATGTTCCAAGATCACTTTGACCGAATGCCTCCAGCGCCCCTGCCATCGGCTTGCGATTCCTGTCGCGTCCCACTTTACTTTTATTAGACGCGGCTTCATCCGCGGTATTCCCGAGGTCTTCGAGGAGTGGCCCGGCGATCCCCGAACTGAGGATGTGTGCAGACCGATCTGACCCCCATGCTGCAGCAGTACCATCAACTCAAGGCGCGCTATCCGGGCATGCTGCTGATGTTTCGCCTGGGCGACTTCTACGAGTTGTTCTATGACGATGCCCTTGTCGCATCCCGCGACTTGGACATCACTCTGACCTCGAGGGAAGTCGGTCGAGGCGGGCGCATCCCGATGTGTGGTGTGCCGTACCACGCGGTCGACACCTACCTGGCGCGCCTCGTTGAGCGGGGCCATCGGGTCGCCCTGTGTGATCAGCTCGGGGATCCCCAAAAGGCACGGGGATTGATGCGCCGGGATGTGGTTCGCGTGGTTACCCCCGGGACTGTCATCGATGGCGCCCTCCTGCCGCAGGATGCTAACAACTATCTCGTTGCTGTCACACCATCTAATCGAGGGTGGGGACTCGCAGCGGCGGACCTATCCACCGGGGAATTCCAAGTCACCGAGTTCACCGCGGACGACTTGGACGATCGGCTGATGGAAGAAGTCGTCCGCTTTGCACCGCGAGAGATCTTAGTGCCTGAATCCTCCGCTGCCCGTCTCGCTGCGGTCGCAACCTCCGGCGTCCGGCTGACCACCCTCGAAGACTGGCGGTTCGACGTCCCCACCGCCCGTCAGCTCCTTCTGGCACACTTCAAAGTCGCGACGCTTGATGGGTTCGGATGCGAACATCTGCCAGCCGCCGTCGGCGCCGCGGGCGCACTGCTCCACTACTTGCAGGAAACCCAGCACAGTCCCCTCGCACACCTGCGGAGGATTGTCACGTACGCTTCGGACGGCTCGTTGGTCGTAGACGCAGGCACCCGGCGGAACCTCGAGATCCTCCGCAACCTCCGCGATGGTACGACGTCAGGGACGCTCGTTGAGGTATTGGACGACACCTGCACAGCCATGGGTGCTCGCCGGATCCGGCAGTGGCTGCTGCAGCCTCTGGTTGACCGCGCTGCTCTGGAGCGACGCCAGGACGCCGTTGAGTACTTCGTATCCTCGGGACGCGTTCGAGGCGCACTCCGGGCTGCGCTGCGGTCGGTCGCCGATCTCCAGCGCCTCGTTGGCCGGATCGGGCACGGGTCAGCCAGCGCGCGGGATCTGGTGGGCCTAGCAGGGTCGCTGCGCAGGTTACCTGAGATTGGACAGGCTCTCGCCGACGCCCCAGGTGCGCTGGCTCAACTGCGGGAGGAGATCCACCCGCACGACGAGGTAGCGAGCTTGATTCACGTAGCCATCGTCGACGATCCTCCGGCGACAGTGCTGGAGGGCGGGCTGATACGCGATGGGTACAGCGTTGAACTCGACGAGCTCCGCCGCGTGGAGCGTGAGGGGAAGGACTGGATCGCTGCTCTCGAGACCCAGGAACGCGCCCGCACGGGCATCAAGTCTCTTAAGGTCGGGTTCAATAAAGTCTTCGGTTACTACATCGAGGTCAGCAAGCCCAATCTCTCCCAGGTGCCCTCAAACTACACGCGCAAGCAAACACTGGTGGGGGCCGAGCGTTTTATCACGGAGGCGATGAAAGAGTACGAGGAGGCGATTCTGGGGGCAGAAGAACGAATTGCAGAGCTGGAGTATGCACTCCTGACTGACGTACGGGACCGCGTGGCTGCTCATGCGGATGCTCTCCTGCGCACAGCCGATGCCGTAGCCGATCTCGACGTGCTCGCTGCGCTCGCGGAAGTCGCCGCCACGAATGGGTACGTGCGACCGGCACTAACTGACGAGCCGGTGTTGGAGATCCGCGGCGGCCGGCACCCGGTTGTCGAGCGCCTGCTCGCTGGCGACCGCTTTGTCCCCAATGACGTCACCGCTTCGACGACCGGCCGCGCCATCCTCATCGTCACCGGACCTAATATGGCGGGCAAATCCACCTACCTGCGCCAAGTCGCCCTGATTACGCTGCTGGCGCAAATCGGCTCGTATGTGCCCGCTGCGGCAGCGCGCGTTGGCCTCGTCGACCGCATCTTCACCCGGGTGGGCGCCACCGACGACATCGCGACAGGTCGGAGTACGTTTTTGGTGGAGATGCAGGAAGTTGCCAACATCCTCCATCACGCGAGCCAGCACAGCCTGATTGTTCTCGATGAAGTAGGGCGGGGGACCAGTACGTATGACGGCATGAGTCTCGCGTGGGCGGTCGTCGAGTATTTGCACGATCATGTCGGGGCTCGTACTTTGTTTGCCACCCACTACCACGAGCTCACCGAGCTCGCGGATCTGCTGCCCCGCGTCCACAACGTCAACGTGCTCGTGAAAGAGGAGGGCCAGCGAATTATCTTCCTGCGTACGGTCGCCGATGGCCGCGCGGACCGCAGCTACGGGATCCACGTCGCCCAGCTCGCGGGGCTCCCGCGCAGCGTGATCGAGCAAGCCCAGCGCATCTTGAATCGTCTGGAGACTACGGCCAGCGTCCCTCCTGCCGACGGGACATTCTTGCCTCCCGTCCCCGCACGGGCCTCGGGCGCGGCACAGCTGCCTCTTCCACTGATGTCGCGATCAGCGATTGAAGACGCCCTCCTCGCGCTTCCCCTGGAGACGATGACCCCGATGGATGCGATGGCGGCACTGCATGACCTGCGTGAGCAGCTCCGTCAGCGGCCCTCCCAGGAGGAGGCAGCCCAGCCGGGAAAGGTCGTGCGCCTCAAACGGCGCAAGGGTCCTGATCGTGCAGGGTCGTGAATGTGCCGGGCAGCGGCGCAGACGCGTGTGGGGTGCAATAGGGGTAGATGACGCTGTCCCTCCCAGCCAGCCGTGACCATGATCCCTGACCCCGGAGCTAGGACTCGGCCGCCCACTATGGGCGTCGGCCGCATCAGAATTCTGGAGCCCTCCGTGGCCGATCGAATCGCTGCGGGAGAAGTCGTCGAGCGCCCCGCGTCGGTCGTCAAGGAACTGGTCGAAAACAGCCTCGATGCCTCCGCCACCCAGATCGTGATCGAAGTCGACGGCGCGGGTGTCGATCTGATTCGGATCAGCGACGACGGCATGGGCATTCATCCGGAGGACCTACCTCTCGCTCTTCAGCGTTTTGCCACCAGCAAGGTGACGACCGCTGACGACCTGGAGGCGATTCGGAGCTTTGGATTCCGTGGCGAGGCGCTGCCGAGCATCGCCGCGGTGTCCTTGATGGAAATTGCCAGTGCGGTGGCGGGCGAGGCAGTGGGTCGGCGGGTGCGGCTGGAGGGGGGCGCGGTCGCAGCCGATGAGCCTGCCGGTGTCGCGGTCGGCACCTTGGTGGCTGTCCGGCAGTTGTTCTTCAACACCCCCGCCAGACGGAAGTTCCTCAAGTCCGCATCAAGAGAATTCGCGCTCATCGTCGAGACGGTCAACCGGCTGGCTATCGCCCACCCGTCGGTGGTGTTCCGCTTGATTCACGAAGGAGCAGAAGTCGCGCGCTACCCCGCGGGTACGGGTGATGATCGCGTCGCCTCGGTGTGGGGGGAGACGGCGTTTGGCCGAGCCTTACCGTTCTCTGTAGACACGGGTGAGATTCAACTTCGAGGGTGGCTAGGTCGGCCGGAGGCGGTCCGAGCAAACCGTCGCCAGCAGTATCTGTATGTGAACCACCGGCCGATATCGAGCCGCGTGCTCACCGGCGCCGTCGAGCAAGCATATCACCAGCTGGTGCCGGTTGGCAAATTCCCATCCTTTATTGTCTTCCTGGATGTGTCCCCGCATCGCGTGGACGTCAACGTGCATCCGCGCAAACTTGATGTGCGTCTTGACGATGAACACCAGGTGTTTGCCATCGTAGAGCGGACGATCCGCAGCGTGCTCCGCGGAGCCCAGCTGGTCCGTCCCGTCGAGGCCGCGTTGCCCACCGCCGTGCCAACCGCCGCGGCTGCAGGAACGCTGGCCATCGAAGGGATAGCGGGCTCTCTGGATACGGTGGTTCCCGTGGCGCTTCCCGCAGCTGGACGGTTACCGGCGATGCGGTTGCTGGGGCAGTTCCATGGAAGCTATCTGCTGGCCGAAGGCGCAGACGGGTTGATCGTGATTGATCAGCACGCGGCCCACGAGCGTATCCTTTATGAGCGGCTTCTGCGATCTCGCAACCGGGGGGCTCCCTCCACCCAGCTCCAAGTGACACCGATGCCGGTCAGCTTGCCCGCCGACGGCTTTGCAGTGCTCACCGCGCACCAGGACGTCCTGGCGCAACTGGGATTCGATCTAGAACCGTTTGGTGATCGCAGTGTCCTCGTCCGCGCCGTGCCCCACGTGGTGTCCCAGGGCGCTCCCCAGCAGCTGCTGACAGATCTGCTGGCCGAGTTGGCCGAAGGAGAGCGGGTCTCGGCGCCACAGGCGGTGCTAGAACGCTTGACGATCACAACCGCCTGTCACAGCGCGATCAAGGCGGGTGATCCGTTGACGCGCGAAGAGATGGCATCTCTCGTGCATGATCTCGCCCAGACCGAGGATCCGTTTACATGCTTCCACGGACGGCCCACGCTGGTGACCGTTCCGGTGGCTCAGGTGGAACGCTGGTTCCTGCGCCGGTAGAGTCTCAGTCAGGGGTTAGGCCGCTGTTAGTTGTCCTCTGCGGGCCGACTGCGGTCGGTAAGACGAACGCGGCAATCGCCATCGCCCCGCGCCTCAACGCAGAGATCGTCTGCGCCGACTCGCGCACCGTGTACCGCGGGATGGATATTGGCACCGCCAAGCCCACCCCGGCCCAGCGTGCGCGCGTTCCCCACCACTTACTGGATATTGCCGAGCCCAACCAGGTCGTGACGCTGGCCACCTATCGTGACAAAACCGTCCAGGTCATTACCGATCTCCGCACGCGTCATCGTGTCCCGCTTCTGACAGGAGGCAGTGGATTGTACATCCGAGCAGTCGTGGACGGGTTGACGATCCCGCAGGTTCCTCCAGACGCAGCTTTGCGTGCGCAGATGGAATCGGATGAGCGCGCGCATCCTGGGCGGCTCCACGCTAAGCTGCAACGGGTCGACCCGCAGGCCGCCGCGCGCATCCATCCCCGCAACATCCGTCGACTGGTGCGGGCCCTCGAAGTCTACGAGCGGACCGGACAGGCCATTTCCTCCCTGCAGCGCACCGATCCGATCGGGGCGGCCGTGCAGGTCGCGCTGACGATGGACCGGGAGGCCCTGTATTCGCGCATCGATGCCCGCGTCGATGAACAACTGGCGGCGGGTCTCGTCGCCGAAGTCCAGCAGCTGTTGGCGCAAGGATACGCCCCGACGTTGCCCGCGATGCGCGGCCTCGGCTACAAAGAAATCGCCGAGTACCTGCAGGGACGAGTGGGACGTGAGGAGGCTGTGCGCCGGTTGAAGCGCAACACCCGTCACTTCGCCAAGCGCCAGTTCACCTGGTTCCGCCGGGATAGTCGCATCCGGTGGCTGGACGTTACGAACCTCACAGCCGACCAGGTGGCAGAGGAGATCGGGCGCATGATAGAGTGACAGAAGCGGCAGACGGACCACGGCAGCAGGAGGGTGAGGCATGCAGGTGGCACGGCGGCTGGAGCAGATAGGGGCGTATCTCTTTGCGGACCTGGACCGCAAGCAGGAAGAACTGCAGGCCCGAGGCGTAGACGTCATCAACCTCGGAATCGGCGACCCTGATCTCCCCACCCCGGCGCACATTGTGGACGCTCTCATGGAGGGCGCGAGCGACCCGCGCACGCATCGATACCCACCATATAGCGGCACGCAGGCGTTCAAAACCGCCGTGGCGCGGTGGTATGGCCGGCGCTTTGGGGTTACCGTCGACCCGGATCGAGAAGTGCTCGCCCTGATTGGATCCAAGGAAGGTCTGGCGCACCTGCCCTGGGCGATCCTGAATCCCGGCGACGGATCGCTCGTGCCCGACCCAGGGTATCCAGTCTACCGAACGGCGACGATCCTGGCTGAGGGCGTGCCGCACCCGGTGCCGCTGCTTCCCGAGCGCGGCTTCCTGCCCGATTTGGGGGCGGTGCCCCCGGCTGTCGCGCGTAGTGCCAAGATTCTTTTCCTCAACTACCCGAACAACCCCACGGGGGCGACCGCCCCGCGCGAGTTCTTTGATGAGGCGGTCCAGTTTGCTCGCAAGTACGATCTGATCCTGGCCCACGACAACTCCTACTCCGAGATCGCCTACGACGGCTACCGCCCCCCCAGCGTTTTGCAGGTCCCGGGGGCTACGGATGTGGCCATCGAGTTCCACTCACTTTCCAAGACCTACTGCATGACGGGTTGGCGCGTGGGGTTTGTCTGCGGCAACGCGGCCGCCGTCGGTGCTCTGGCAAAGATCAAGACCAACGTGGACTCGGGCGTGTTCCAAGCCGTCCAGCACGCAGGCGTAGCCGCGCTGGAAGGGCCGCAGGACCACCTGCCTCAACGCCTGCGGATCTACCAAGGGCGCCGGGACCGCGTCATCCGCACGCTTCGATCCTTGGGTTGGCAGGCCGCTGACCTGAAGGCGACATTTTATGTATGGCTCCCCGTACCAGGAGGGATGTCTTCAGCGCAGTTCGCGGCCACGGTCCTGGAGAGGACTGGGGTCGTCATCACCCCTGGGGCCGGCTATGGGGCACGGGGAGAGGGGTACGTGCGCATCTCGTTGACCACACCAGATGTCCGATTGGATGAGGCTCTGCGGCGTCTGACTGATGCCTTTGGCCGCGTGCCACAGCGGGGGGTTGCTGAGGGATCGCCGTCCGCGAGGCCCGCACGATAGAGCGGGGGGCTGCAGGCCGCCAGGGCCCGAGGTCACGGGCTGAAGGCCTCCCACGGGCCGAACGGGCCATCCTGGTGGGGCTCTCGCGCTCTCGGGACGGGCAGGAGCCTGATCTGCACGAACTCGCACGCCTGGCAGACTCCGCATCCGCCGTAGTGGTCGCCCAGGTGATGCAGACGCGTCCGGCCCCCGATCCCGCCACCTACGTTGGGACGGGCAAGGTCGACATGCTCAAAGACGACATCTACGAGCACGACGCGGATCTTGTGATCGTCGACGGGGACCTTACCCCGGCCCAGCAACGCAATCTGGAACGTCGGCTGGAAACCAAGGTGATCGATCGCACCGCGCTCGTGCTGGACATTTTTGCCCGCCGCGCGAAGACGAAAGAGGGCCGCCTGCAGGTCGAGCTGGCCCAGATGACATACTTGCTCCCTCGGCTGACCGGTCGGGGCGTGTGGCTGTCTCGATTAGGGGGCGGGATTGGAACCCGGGGCCCCGGAGAAACCAAGCTGGAGGTGGACCGCCGGCGAATTCGCAAACGCATCACTGACCTGAAACGGGAAATCGTCGATCTCAGTCGACACCGGGCGCTGCAGCGCAGTGCTCGGGACCAGTTTGCGGTGGTCGCGCTAGTCGGGTACACGAATGCGGGGAAATCCTCGCTGCT
>WNFH01003787.1_pt1 | contig 11336 bp, 13 predicted proteins | sample 5400411 | NCBI WGS metagenome assembly WNFH01 (sample SAMN13153347, study PRJNA577476) | soil metagenome | isolation source: 200 cm saprolite under Douglas fir tree site 2 hole 3 | place: USA:California | collected 2015-04-18
CACCCCGACCCGAAACAAGTTGCTGCTTCGGGTTAGCTCATGACGCGGGAGTAACTCAGTTGGTAGAGTTCCTGCCTTCCAAGCAGGCTGTCGCGGGTTCGAGTCCCGTCTCCCGCTCCAACTTGTACATCGTCTCTTTGCAGGCCGGCTAGAAGCCGCCTGGCGACAACCGGGCAGCGTTTGGGCAAGCAAGGAGGCGATGTTTTTATGCGCAAAAAGGCGTGCAGCGACATCCTGCCTCTTTTCCTGCATTGCTCCACCAAAAATCTTACCCGCTGTTCGCTATCCCAAGCCATTGCCGCTAGAAAACCTCAAAAGAACTGGCCTCTTTTCCTGGAAATCATCTATCGAAGAGCACCCACTTGTAGAGTAAGATGTTTCGTGAGGCAAGCGATTGTGGGCTGTCTCACCAGAAATGTCGCCCCAACAGCGCTTGACAAGGGAGGGTTCAGTGAGATCAGTATTGAGCTATCAATCAAGGCGGGAATTGGTTCAGCAGATGGCACCCCGCTATCAGGAGGCATCCCGGGCACAAAAAATCGTTCTGCTCGATCAATTCGTTGCCCTCACCGGCTATGTGCGCAAATACGCCATTCAGCTGCTCAATCATCCAGAGGAGCCGAAACCACGAAGCCAGCAGGCACGTCTCCCCCACTACGGGCTAGAAGTCCAACAAGCCCTTCTCCTGGCATGGAAAGCCGGCAATCAAGGTTGCCGAACTGGACATCAACCCGCTGCGTGCCACATCTGCCGGGCTTTACGCCCTTGACGCTCTCGTAATTCTTGAGAGTTGAGTGTGCGGAGCCGTGATTCAGGTCGATAACGACTTCATCTGATATACTTCAGACATCTGCATGCTGTGTCAATTAAATACAGTCCAGGAGGTGATTACCAATGAAGTCTCGCTATAGTTTTCGGGGCAAAATAGACGGTAAGGCGTCGTATGTGTCTCTTCTGAGCTGCACATGCTGTAGAAGAAGACAAAAGCAGTGCTTTCCTATCATGCAAAGCTGAGAGAACACAATCTCCCTTGCCTGCTCAATAAGCTTGAGCAGGGGCTTCAGAGCTGCGAGGATTTGTGATCCGAATAGTATGGAGAGGCCATGAAGCGTAATGTGCTGCTCTCCCAACGAGCAGCCGACGATTACACATACACTGACCGGTTCTTCGGATACCAGTCGGAGAAGAAGGAGTTCAGCGATGGGCATTGACATCAGCCACACGCATACGATCGAAGTTGGCTATGACGAGTTTTGTGGGGCGCTCGCTGCGCGCGATCTGAGGCCGCTCTGGAAGATTGCCAAGCAGCTCATGCCTCACGTTCCATTGCCCACCACCCAGGCCTGGCTCTGGAAGTGGGACGACGTGCTTCCGCTTGCCAAACGCGCTGGCGAGCTGATCACGCTGGAACGGGGGGGCGACCGGCGCGTGCTCGCGCTCGCCAATCCTGGGCTTGGGGGGCTCCCGTTCACCAGCACGACGCTCTGGGGCGCGCTCCAGTACCTTGGACCCCGTGAGTCAGCGCCTGCCCACCGGCATACGCCCAGCGCCATTCGCTTCGTTCTCACCGGCTCAGGGGTCTATACGACGGTCAACGGCGACGCCTGCGATATGGAGCCGGGCGACCTGATCCTCACCCCGAACTGGAACTGGCACGACCACAACAACCAGAGCGACGAGCCGATGGTGTGGTTCGATGGCCTGGACCTGCCGCTGTTGACGACACTGGAGTCCATCTTCTTCGAGAACCACCCGGACCAGCTGCAGCCGGTTGAGGGACACAACCTCTCCGAGCAGGGATTTGGAGGTGTGGGACTGCGTGAGATGGGAGCAAGCTCTCCCGCGGCTCACTCACCACTCCTGCGCTATCGTTGGACGGAGACCGAGCGGACGCTTGAAGCGCTGCACCGGGCTCGCGGCGGTTCCGTGGTCAGTCTGGAGTTTGTGAATCCCCTCACCGGAAGCCCGGCAGTGAGTACCTTTGCCTGCGAGATGCACCGCCTCTATCCCGGGGAGCGCATACCCACCAGACGCAAGACGGGCAGTTCCGTCTACGTTGTTTTTCAGGGCAACGGTCGCTCAGTGATCAACGGCGTGCTCTTCGAATGGGGACCCGGCGATATCTTCGTGGCCCCATCCTGGGCGAGCGTTGACCACGAGGCAAACGTTCGAGCGGATCTGTTCGCCATCAGCGACCGACCGGTCCTGCAGGCGCTGCATCTCTATCAGGAAGAGGAGCTTGCCGAGCACCAGGATATCGCAGATACGTTTGTACCCCTTCAAGGGAAATCGAGCGATTAAATGTGTTCTTCCTATGTTCTGTTCTTCATGCACACGCACATTCTGAGTCTTCTACAAAGGAAAATTGCTCGTGAGGCAAACCTGGAGTTGTCTGTCGCCGAAGTACACAGATTGCACAATGCATGGTCCTAGAGGAGGGGTGCATGGAAAGGTCGTTGAGTTCTCAAGCAAAGCGCGAAGTGACCTTGTTCAAGTTTGGTAGAGCGAGCGAATATGGAGATTGCTGGCATTATGGCTTCTTGATGACGAATCTCTCTTGGTAACCCAATACCCACGAATTGCGCAACGAGCTTTAAAGCCGTGAGATTGTTCGCTCCTGGGGCGCGTTCAGGAGGATTTCCCAGTGCTCGACTTTTGCGAGATGCAACAACCCTAGAGGCGTCCATGGATCGTCCGCGAGTCGGGCCTCGATGGCTTGCTCGCTGTCAGCAGCGATGATGAGCAGGGTTTTCTCCCCCTCGCCAAGTGGACCGCCCAGGACGATGAAGCCGTCGTCTGCCAGGGCGTCCATGAACGCGGCGTGCTCCTCCCATTGCTCCTGCTGGCGCATGGGGCGCCTGGCGTCCCAGTTCTCTCCCCGTTCTCGGAGAACTGCGTAGTAAGTCGTGGATGGTTGAGCCATTGGCATCTCCTTGTCTTTGAAAAGGTCTTCTTCTCTTAATTCTACACTGAAAACAGGACAATTTTCTTCCTCTTTTTCCTTTCTTGACACAGGAACAGCCCTCCCATCTGGTGAGGCATCGGGTGGGAAAGCAAAGAAGCCCTACCGCTCCCCTCAGAGAGGAGAAGCATGCCTTTCCGCAGCCTGTGGGGACCGCGATCCGAGGCAACCTGACAAGGCGTTAAGCCATCGCCAGACCGAGGAAGGCGGCGAAGGCTTCTGGGATGCCGAACAGCTTGATGGTGACCGGGCCAGCCGTTGGAGCGCGGGCATTGCGAGCTAACCGTTCTTGAAAGCTGAGGCGATAATGAGCCAGGAGCTCGATCACAAGCTCACCGAGTTGAAGTTAGGACGCATGCGGCAAGTGTATCCCACTTGGACTCTTCAGGCAGCCCAAGCAAAAAGCTGGTGATCTGAATCCATCCCAGGTCTCCATTTTCCAGCAGGCTGAGGGTGTGGCGGCTGAAGTCAAAGCCGGGACGGGTGAAGGCCTGGGTCAGGCCCACAATTCTCTCCTTTTTCGTTGATGGCACAGCCCTCGCAGAGCTCTGCGAGGGCTGTGCTTCGTTTCGGCTCAGGATTGAAAGTACTCTATCAATACGGGAGCCATTGCCTCATCAGCAACGTTATGCGGCTGACCTGCAATAGTGCGACGATGCGCGTTGGGCAGGGTGTCTGCAACAGCTTGTGCGGCCTGACTGATCCATGGGACGGTCCCACCGTCAATCACCAGCGTCTCAACCGTGGCTTTGGCTATGCGCTCTTTGGGCAACGAGAAGGGGTACATGAGGGTGGCATCGTAGACGAGCGTAGGTGCAAATGCCTCTTGAGCTGCCCAGAACGGCGATTGTCGCATGGGAGCCACGAATTCGGCAGGCATCCCCACAGCCTTCGTCAAGAAGAGTTCGATCATGTCGCCTTTGCGCCCCTCACGCAACAGCTGAGCAAGCTGTTCTTTGTAGTCCTGCGGTATGGGAGGCCGACTGCCTTCCAGGATGTATGGGGGCTCCCACACCGCGAGCTTCTTCATTTTGGGAGAGAGCCCGCGAGCTGCTGCCTCCATGGACAGGACACCCAGGCCAGACGTACCATAGACAAACGCTGATCCACCAGCCTCGGTGATGAGGGCATCGAGATCTTCGACCTCGCGCTCGACCGCATAGGGGGCCGTAAACCCACTCTCGCCATGACCTCGCCGGTCTATGTTGTAGACCGTGAAGTGCTTTGCCAGAAGGGCGGCCAGTCCCGCCTGCTGATGGTGGTCGCCAAGCACGCCGCCCACAACGACAAGTGCTGGTCCCTGGCCGGACTGCTCGTATGCGATGATGGTGCCATCTTTTGAAGTCACATGTTGCATAACATTCTCCTTTTCCATTACTGTCTGTTTTGGTGAGCTTGTCGCAGCTCTTCCTGCGCAGAAGCTCGTTGGTAGATGAGATGGATCGCGCCGCTCTCGAAGGATATCGTGCCCACCAGGGTCAGCGCGAGCTCCTCAGACATCTCCCCAAAGAGCGGCATTCCGCTCCCCAGGAGAATCGGATGAATCGTCAGGTTGTACTCGTCGATGAGCCCTCTTTGCGAAAGGGACTGGCAAAGCCGTGCGCCCCCGGTCACGTAGATGTCGCGGCCAGGCTCGCGTTTCAGGCGCGCGATCTCTTCGGCCACATCGGCGCGAGCCAGGCGGCAATGGCTCCATTCCAGGGCTCCTAGCCGACGGGAGAACACGATCTTGGCGTGGCTATTCATCAAGGTTGCCATCTCACCGGTCTGCGTTGGCCAGAAAGCGGCCTGTTCCAGATAGGTGGTATGGCCGATCAGGATGGTGTCGATCTCGCGCAGGAAGGCGGTGGTCCACGCCTGCTGGGCAGGGGTTATGGTGCGGAAAAACCAATCGAGTGTTCCGTTTGGCCTGGCCATGTACCCATCCAGCGAGACATTGATGGCGAGGCGGACTTTTCTCATGTTTCTGCTCCTTCTCTGGGGAAATACTGGTGCGAGGCGAAAGCTGGGAGCCCCTCTCCCAGATCTCATCAGCTCTCGTCTGGCGGCGTTTCGCTGCGTTCGAGCGAGAGGAGCCTCAAGCTCAAACGATCAATCTTTTGAAGCATTCCATAGAGGGCAGCCTGATCGGGAAGCGTGCCGGAAAGCCACGAGGGATCCAGATGTCCTTTGATGTGGATCGAAACGTGCACTGGTACGCCTGCCTTTCCGAGGCTCAGATGTGCTCTGCCAAAGGTCGTTGAGAAGAGTATAACAGGCAAGCGGGAGAACAGACATCACCTGTGTTCGTGATTGGACGGGTGATTTTGCAAGGGGCCTTAAGACACCTCCGAGAAATGTTGGGTACCCAACCGGCATGAACGCGCCTGTCAGACATGCGGCTAGAGGAGGTGCAACCGCGCCGTCACTGCGATGGCTTCGGCGCGCCGACTGACACCTAGCTTGCGATAGATACTGCTGACCTGGGTCTTAATCGTATTGGGGGAAACCACCAGCGCCTGCGCCATCTCAGCATAGGTCTGCCCTGCAACCAGCAGACGCAACACCCGGTGCTCTTGCTGAGAGAGTGGTTCGCTGAGCGTGCATGGGACGGCACTGTGCGCTGGCTGAGGCAGCGTCTGGTATGATGGGGCAGGAGAGACATCTCCTCCCTTTGTAAGCTTGCATTCCTCCTGCTCAAAAGCCGCCAGCAAGCGCGCAACGTAGGGCCTGGAAAAAGAAATCGTCAGAAGATCAGCGTCATCACCTTGTGATGCTTCCAGGAGCGTCTGGAGCACCTGTTTCATGGGTTCACCAGCATCCAGATACACACGGATAGAGCCCTCTAGCTCGGTCAGCGCAAGCAAGCGAGTCGCGACGCGCACTGCTTGTTCTCTCTTGTCCGCATAGCGTAGGGCCACCACAGACAGTGCCATCCATTCGAGCGCTGTTGGGATATCTCCTGGCCGATCAAGATGCTGGCTCCAGCCCTGAAGTTGCTCAACCGCCAGGGCATACTGCTGCTGGGCTAGCAAGACCCGCACCCGCATCAGCACCTCCTCTGTGCGCAGGGGGCTCGAGACATTCGGGGAGAGCATCGTCTGTGCCGCCCACACCGACGCCTCGACCAGGTTGCCTTGAGCCAGCCATACAGACAGGCGGGTATCTATCACCCAGCGCGCATGGGTAGCAGATCCCTCCTGCTCAACCAGGGCTTCGAGCTGGTGCAGCGCCTCCTGCGCGGTCTGCAGATCCCCGCGTGCCAACCCGAGCCTGGCCTGTGCTCTCCTCCCAAGAACCAGCAGCTCCACCTGGTGCCAGTCCTGCGCGCCCCGCAGCGAACGCTGCAGCCAGTCCGCGGCCTCCTCCAGCCGATTGCGAGCGTAGCTGATGTTGAAGAGAGAATACTGCAGATAGCCTGACCAGGTGGTGCGCCCCCCGGTCTGCTCAATCAGAGCGAGGGCCTCCAGACATTCCTGGCGCGCCAGGTGCAACTGTCCAGCTTGTATATAGGCATCAGCCAGCCAGGTTCTGACGCGGACCCTCACCAGCGGATCTCCTGCCTCCATCATCTGCTTCGCTGAAAGCAGCCTGGGCACCAGCAGAGCACCTTCTTGCTGGAGCAGCGAGGTCAGCCAGAAGGTGAAGGAGAGCGGGATCATGTTCCAGCTCGCCTCTTCATCGGGGGGCAGCGCTTCTATCTCAAGCGCGAGATGCCGCAGGCGCTCCTGATCGCCATGCTTGAGGAGGCCTCTCGCCTCGATCAAAGCACGCAGCAAGCGCAAACGCCGCTCGATCAACGCTACCTCGGCGCCGGAGAGTGCCGGTTCCTGCCGGCAGCGCAGGAGTCCTTCCATCCGCATGATGGTCCGCTCCACCTGGACCTGCATGCTCGTATACGGCGTTTGTGCGCTCAAATTGACGGAGTTGAGGAAGCGAAGAGCGGCCTCCAGAGCCAGGCGCAGATGCGACCGCAGAACAACATCTGGCAGGGCCAGCACCCAACTGTGGATGGTCCTGGCCTCTCCTCTCAACCAGAACTGAGGAGCCGCCTGCTCCATCAAGGAGGCGGCATACGTGTAGTCAGGGGCGGCCAGCGCGTGCGCAATGGCCTCCCGCCACAAGCCGGCCCTCTCATAAAAGCGGGCCGCCCGCAGGTGCAACAGCGGGACCAATTCCGGCTGGCTCGCCTGCAAACGAGCCAGCAGGGTCTCTCGAAAGAGATCATGGTACCGATACCACTGCCGCTTCTCATCCAGAGGGACGACAAAGAGATTGGCCCGCTCTAACTTCTCCAGCATCTGCTGGCTCTCCTTTTGTGTTGGTCCCGCGGTAACCACCTGGCAGACGGCCGCATTCAAGCGGGTGAGGATCGAAGTCTGAAGCAGAAAATCCTGGAGCGGTGCTGGCAACCATGCGAGAATGTCCTGCTGCACATAATCCAGCACAAAGCGATGGCTTCCAGCAAACTCTTTAACAAAGGTAGAGAGATCTTCGCGCTTGCGCAAGGAGAGCGCCGCTAGTTGTAAACCCGCGATCCAGCCCTCCGTGCGGTGTTGTAAGGCTGTTATGTCTTCTCGTGAGAGAGGGAGTCCCATCCCATCACGCAGAAAGCTGGCTGCCTCTTCCTGAGTAAAACGCAGATCCTGGTCGCGGATCTCGAGCAGTTGCCCTCTCACGCGAAACTTTGAAAGGGGAAACCCAGGATCGGTGCGCGTGAGGAGCACCAAGTGCATAGGTGCAGGCAGATGCTCAAGTAAGAAGAGCAGTCCCTCGTGGATGGCTGGATCTTCGATCATATGGTAATCATCCAGGATGAGGATGACTTCCAGGTCAAGCTGCACGATCTCATTGAGCAAGGCGGTCAGGATGGTCGAGAGCGGGGGACCCTCTCGCGAGTGCAGCAAGGAGAGTGCCTCTTCTCCAAGCGTGGGCTGACACCTGCGGAGGGCCATGATGGCCGAAGCCCAGAAGCGGACTGGATCATTGTCCAAGGCGTCAAGCGAGAGCCAGGCCACGGGGTTCTTCTGTCTGCTGGCCCAGGCCGAGAGCAGGGTGGTCTTTCCACATCCAGCAGGAGCAGAGACAAGCGTCAAAGGATGAGAGCGCACCGTATCCAGTTCCCTGAACAGGCGTTCACGCTTCACCAGCGGAGTGGACAGACGGGGACGAGAGAGTTTAGGGGAGAACAGCACTATTCCTTGTTCAGCCTGAGGCCAGATCTTTGCTCTGGGTTCCCGAGGCGATGGTTCTGCTGGGTGAGCAGAGGGAGCCTCTTGCGAATGTTTGGCGAGAGAGCGAGCAGAAGAGGGTGAAGGAGACTCGCTTGTGAGTCTCTTGGATGCCTCCTCTAAATGGTCAAATGTCACCTTGGCCGTGGGTCCGAGATAGTGTTTGCGAGTGTGGCGCGCCTGGGTGCGATAGGCATACCAGTAACCTGCTCCGCGTGAGCGAGCTTCTTTGAGGACCGAGATCCGTCCGGATTTGCCGACAAAGGCAAAAGCGGCGTGCTCGTCCAACCAGCTGTGCCATGCTGACTCGTCTCCTCGACGGAAACAGCGTTCTGGTTGCCCGCTTGTTGTCAGTTCATAGTACTGCTGCACTTCGGACCAGATGAGCGCGTGCGCTGATGGGCCTGGCATCGCTTCCTCCTGTGATGTTGGGGAGTGTCTCCCCGATCCCCCAACACCCATGAGTATAGCATACAAAAAGGTCTGGAGGGAAACCGCATGAGAGCTGGCGTTTTGAAATCCCCGCACGGTGGAGCTGAAGTACTTCATCGGACAAACGCCTGCTCAACTCCTTCAGAAAAGCCGATCGGAGCAGCTGCCGTTTTTATACAAGACAACGCCCTTTTGTTGAGGCATACTACCTCTGTCTGATGAACAACAATCAGGAGAAATGATCATGACAGAGAACACGACACAACACGCGCATGAAATGAACAAGGACGGCAAGGGCAGTTATGCAGAGGTTCACGGTCTCAAGATGTATTACGAGATCCATGGCGAAGGCTTCCCGCTGGTTCTGCTTCACGGCGGTTTGTCGACCATCGACACCTCGTTCGGAAAGGTGCTGCCGGGTCTTGCCGGAAGACGGCAGGTCATCGCCATCGAGCAGCAGGCCCATGGGCACACCGCCGACAGTGATCGACCGCTCACCTACCAGCAGATGGCCAACGATACCATCGCTCTCCTCTCACACATCGGGATCGAGTGTGCCGACTTCTTCGGCTATAGCATTGGAGCAGGTATCGCCATAGAGATCGCTATCGAGCATCCAAAGGTGGTGCGCAAGCTGGTGGTCGCCACGCCCATCTTCACTGCTGACGGATTCCAACCAGGGGTCCTCGCAGGGATGGAGGCTCTCCAACCCGAACACCTGGCTGGGTCCCCGTTCCAGGAGGACTACGAAAGGTCCGCGCCGAATCCGCACGATTGGCCCCGGCTCATCGCCAAAACGAAGCAACTGGATCGGGAGTTTGTGGACTGGCCGTCCGAGGCCATTGCCTCGATCAAGGCACCCACTCTGCTCATCGCTGGGGACTCGGATATTGTCCGTCCCGAGCACGTGGTCGAGATGTTTCGACTGCTCGGCGGCGGCGTCTCCGGCGATCACGTCGGCCTCCCGAATGTACAACTCGCTGTGCTCCCGGGCACCACTCATATCACGCTCGTGGATCGCGCCGATTGGCTGGTTCCCATGATTATGGGGTTCCTCGACGCGCCCAGGCCCGCGTAAAGGTCCCAGAATGAATCAACGTTCCTCGTTGCAAAACAGCGAGAAAGAGAGCTTGAAGAAAGATTCACAGAGAAGGAGGAAGGAACAACGATGATTGCCAGGATCTGGCGTGGAGTAACCTCCGCCGAGAAGGCTGAACAGTATTTTGAGTACTTGATGGAGACAGGCCTCAAAGACTACCGTACGGTTCCCGGGAATCGGGGCGTTCAGGTCTTGCGCCGCACCTATCATGAGACCTTCCGAAAAACTCATTGGGGAAATTTCCGGTAGTGACCCTAATAAGGGGTGATAGGAACCCGAGAAGTCAACACTTCTTGGAACGACCAGAGATGATCGGTCAGCCCCAGGGCCATCGCTGGAGAGCGGTGGTGATAGCGACGCACGCCATCCCCACCAGACAGCCGCAAGGCCTGATGAGCCCGATGGAAGTTGTGATCGAAGAGCTGCAAGCCCACGAGCCCATCCCAGGTGGCATCCCGTTTGGCGAAGGCATGCGTCTTGCGCGTAAGGGCATTGAGCCGATCGCGCAAGGCTCCGTTGAGTCGTTCGACATGCACCGTGCCAGCTGCCTCCATCCCCGCCCCCAGCGCGGCGCGGATCTCCACCGACAGCAACCGCCCATGTTCATCGCGATGCTTGACCGTTTGCGTCAACGCCACCGTCGGAGGGACCACCCATGCAGGGCGTCCGCGCTTGCCTGTGAACTTCCGCTTTCGATAGGCTCGGACGAGGACGCTCTGGTAGCCGTGCCAGCCATCACTGAACCAGTGCAGCACGCGCTGATGGGTCCGCTCGACAGTGGTGGACACTGCTCGCTCGATCAGTTCCTCGCTCAAGGGACCGGTGGCGCAGGCGACCACGAAGCGACTGTCTCGATCCTGCACTAGGCATCCCCAGCGCTCCCCTTCGTCAGGCTGGGAAGCTGCGCCCTTTTTTTCTGCACAAACGACCAGAACTCATCGATTTCCACCTGGTTCAGGTGCAGATCGCTGGCCAGCACCTGCGTGAGGGCCGCCGCATGGGTCGCCGCCCGCTTCAGCCACACGCTGATCGTCTCGTATTTATGCCCGGTAATCTCTTCAGCCGCACGCAAGCTGCCTCGTCGCATCACAACCAACAGGGCTTGCGCCACCTCTGCGGCAGGCGTCTTCAGACCATACATGGGCGTTCCTTGCGTTTCCCCAAAGTACGTCTTGCAGGTGCGGCAGTGATAGCGCTGCCGCCCTCGGTGGCTCCCATTGCGCACCACCTGGGACTCCCCACAGTCTGGATTCGGACACGAGGGCAGGCTGGCCTGCTCCTTCCTCTCTCGCTCGTTCATGCTTCACCTCCTACCCTCCTATTGTATCACCCCTTCACAGAGTCACTACCAAATTTCCAAAAAAGGCCATTAATGGCCGTGAGTCACAAAATGCTTGATGGAGAGGAGAACAACAAGTATACTGCATGCAAAACAGGACACAAGGGAGACAGGAACGATGACCCAATCACAGAGCAGCCAAACCAACCGCTTGTTAGGGTATCCAGACGACACGCGTTTATTGATCATCAACGCCGATGATTTCGGAAGGTCCCATGCGTGCAATGCGGGCATTCTGCGTTCGCTCACGGAAGGCGTGGTCAGTTCTACGACCTTGATGGTTCCTTGTCCCTG
>WNFH01003847.1_pt1 | contig 11327 bp, 7 predicted proteins | sample 5400411 | NCBI WGS metagenome assembly WNFH01 (sample SAMN13153347, study PRJNA577476) | soil metagenome | isolation source: 200 cm saprolite under Douglas fir tree site 2 hole 3 | place: USA:California | collected 2015-04-18
ATCGGCGCTGGCCGCGATACATGATACTGTTGGGAAATTCAAAAAGTGGGGAAAGACACTACCAAAACAAGGTATTTCCCCCTATCGGTGGGGAATATCGACTACCTTTCGTGCTTAGGAAAGTTAGAACATCCCTACGAAAGTCGAATTTCCCAACAGAGTCATACATCGGGCCCTACGGGTTCTCGGATGAATGTGTTAAAGGGCATAATTATGCTGCTATAAACTAAGGACATAGCTCACCTCTCTCAAGTAGACTCTTCTGAAAGTGTAGCACAAATTCTGGTTTCGTGTCATGAGCAATTGATCCCGGGTTCTCCCACACATTGGGGGCTGGCCGCCACTGGCCCCCACGGACACCCACAAGGGGCCCCACACCACTCCACACCTCCCCTGTCCCTACGACTTTGTCGGGTATGGCCGTTGGCGCTGTGAAACGGGGCCCAACCCGACACCCAATTGGTGGTAGAACCTCGATGCTGCTATTTCTTTCCTGTCAAAAGCGCATATGGTAGGATGTAGGAAGTGGAACAACGGGCACCTAATTGGTGTGTTCGGGAAATTCGTGGAGGAGAACTATGGCCGATACATCGGCACCTACGGTTTCCCCAGGAATGAGCGAATGTACCACTAATAGAGGAGCAAATAGATTATGCCAGAAATCGACAGTGATCACGTCTTTGGGTTTGACACCCTGGCGGTACACGCGGGGCAGCGACCCGATCCCACAACCGGTGCGAGGGCGGTGCCGATTTATCAGACAACTTCATTGCTTTGCAGCGCTTCGGCAACATTTACACGCGCATCATGAATCCCACTAACGCTGCTTTTGAAGAACGGATCGCGGCTCTCGAAGGCGGGACGGGCGCGCTTGCAACGGCTTCAGGTATGGCAGCGCAGATGGTGACGATGATGACTTTGCTACGTCCTGGAGACGAAATCGTTTCTTCAAGCAGTCTTTACGGTGGCACACATACGCAATTCGACCTGACTCTGCGTACCTGGGGAATCAATACAATCTTTGTGGATAGTACTGACCCCGAGAACTATCGCCGAGCTGTAACGCCACGTACGCGTGCCCTGTACGGTGAGACGATAGGTAACCCAAAGGGTGATGTGCTGGATATTCGTGCTATCGCGGATATTGCTCATGAAATCGGGGTTCCTCTGGTTATTGATAATACCTTCGCGACACCTTACTTGTGCCGACCATTCGAGTATGGAGCTGATATTATAGTGCACTCGGCAACGAAGTTCATTGGCGGCCATGGCACCTCTATCGCAGGGGTACTGATTGAATCGGGGAAATTCCCCTGGGATAATGGAAACTTCCCGCATATCGTTGATCCTTCTCCAGGCTATCATGGGGTGCGCTTCTATGAAACTTTTGGAGATTTTGCCTTTGTGATGAAGGCCAGGGTAGAGACTGTACGCGATACAGGCCCATGCATCAGCCCTTTCAATTCATTCTTACTGATACAGGGATTAGAGACTTTATCCTTACGCATGGAGCGACACTGTCAGAATGCACTGCAGGTAGCCCAGTTCTTACAAGAGCATCCCGCAGTCAGTTGGGTACGCTATCCAGGTCTACCCGATGATCCTTCTTACGCGCTAGCCAAACGCTATTTGCCGCGAGGCGCTGGCTCGATTTTCACCTTTGGAGTTAAAGGCGGGTACGAGGCTGGGAAGAAGGTTATTAATAGTGTGCGCTTGCTCTCACATCTTGCCAATGTGGGCGATGCTCGCAGCCTGATAATTCATCCCGCTAGCACGACACACCAGCAGCTTTCGGAGGAAGATTTGTTAGCAGGCGGGGTGACCCCCGACATGATTCGGCTATCGGTAGGTATTGAGAACGTTGAGGATATCCTGTGGGACTTAGACCAGGCTTTAGAGAAAACAAAATGAGATATACGACACCTGACATGTATGACCGTTTAAAGTTATTGCGGCAATACCGCCATATCGCTATAGTAGGTATTTCGGCTGATCAGTATCGTCCCAGCCACTTTGTCGCCATCTACCTACAGGCGGAGGGTTACAATATCATCCTCGTCAACCCCCGTTACGCGGGACAGACTTTGCTGGGTAAGCGCGTCTATGCCTCGCTGACGGAGGCGAAAGAGGCAGGAGAACAGATTGAAATCGTAGATGTGTTCCGTAAAGCAGAGGATGTGCCACCTGTCGCGGAGGAAGCGATCAGGATCGGGGCCAAGGTGCTGTGGCTGCAACTAGGTATTCGCAATGACGAGGTGGGCAAGAAGGTACAAGAGGCAGGATTGACATTCGTGCAAGATCGATGTATTAAGATGGAACACGCTCGCTTCTTTGGCGGATTGCATACAGTTGGGCTGAACACAGGTGTGATTCTGTCACGGAAGTTGCAAAGATGAAATCTGCATGCTACACAATAGGCCAGTTGTAGCCAGCGGATTGATAGATAGCCTCTGGGCATGATCCTTCTTTCTTTCGATATCAGGCTTTTTTACGAAGATCTTCTACACGCCTGGCCTTTAACTCAAAACGAGGGAGGGTTCCCTGCTCTACTGTTTCGATGGGGATGCGCAGATTGAGAGCTACATGTAATTCTTCGGCAATAATGGCCGTTAAAGAGGAAGGACATTCGATCTGTAAGGCAATCTCATCCATCGTGCCATCGCTGGTGACAATTACGCGATATTCGCTGATTTCAGGAAAGCGGTGGAGGATATCCGCCAGGGCCGAGGGATAGATATTGACGCCGCGCACAATCAGCATATCGTCTACTCGTCCCAAAACACCACCAGGCAACATCAGAAAAGTGCGCCCACAGCCACAGGAATAACCACCATGGCGCACGAGGTCACCTGTGCGATAGCGGATAGCCGGGCTACCCCAGCGTCCAAGGTTTGTCAGGACTAGCTCTCCGGTCCGGCCTGCGTTTACAGGTTGATTATCGAGAGGGTCAAGAATTTCGGCAATGAATTCGCCTTCGTTGACATGCACACCTTGCTGTTCAGAACAAGCAAAGCCGAAAGCGCCCATTTCTGTCATACCTGCATGATCATAGGTACGCGCATTCCACGCGTGTTCAATACGCCCACGCGTGGCTGGAATCGACGCGCCAGGTTCACCGGCATGGATGGTCACACGCACACTGGATGACCGCATATCCATGTCATGCTCCTGGGCTATCTCCGCTAAACGCAGCGCGTAGCTGGGTGTACAGACCAGGACAGTCGCGCCAATCTCTTCTATGATTCGCAGGCGCTGCAAGGAGTCCATACCACCACCAGGAACGGTTAGTGCTCCAAGTCGCTTGGCTCCTTCGTACGCCGACCAGAAACCTATAAACGGGCCAAAACTAAAGGCCAGAAAGACGATATCATCACGGGTGACACCGGCTGCTTGATAGACGCTTTTCCAGCAATCGGCCCACCAGTCCCAGCTCTCCTGTGTATCAAGAACCTTTAAGGGCCGCCCGGTGGTACCAGAGGTCTGGTGCACACGTACATATTCGCCCAGAGGATAGGTAAGATTACTGCCAAATAAAGGATGCAACTCCTGGTCGAGAACAAGTTCTTGCTTGGTTGTAAAGGGTAAACGGGAGAGGTCTTCTATGCTATGGAGCGTAATAGGTTCGCTACCTGCGAGCAGCTTTTCTTTATAAAAGGGGTTATGGGGGAGTAAGCGTGCGAGTCCAAGTTGAAGCTGTGCCAGTTGATGCGCCTCTATAAGCGGACGGGAAGCGTTTTCCAATTGAGGCATGGAGGTGCGTTCCTTTCTTAACTTTGTACTTCCTATCTCGCATGCGCTCTTTTTGCACAACCCCTGATATATTGAATGCAAAAACGCTAACAATACCCTGATAGGAGCTAGCATTGCTTTTCTCTTAGTACATAGTCTAATTCAAGACGGAACAATTGTCGAGGCAGGCGTCTGAAGCAACCAATTAGTCTTCTTTCATCTCTCTTATTCATGTGTTATACTATTTTTGCATTCGCCTCCACTTGTTCTCGTATGATGTACCTTTGCATAATTTTACAGGTAAACAGTATGGCACTTGAGGGACTGCATCTTGGCCGCTATCGTCTTCTGCGCTTGTTGGGATGGGGGTCGACGAGTGAAGTCTACCTAGCAGAAGATGAGCGCATCGAACAACAGGTGGCTATCAAGGTACTTCGTACGGAAGATACTACTCACTCCCACAACCATGAAGACGGAGGTATAGTTCAACTTTTGCAAAGCGAGGCAAAGGCCATTGCCAAGCTCGATCACCCTCATATCCTCCCCCTCTATGACTATGGTGAGATAAATGTGAATGGTTTACAATTTTTCTATCTTGTGATGCCGCTCCGCCTAGAGGGTACTTTAGCTGAATGGTTAGAGCAGCGTGGCGACCTTGCTCAGCTTTCGCCACAGGATGTCGCGCATTTTGTTCGTCAAGCAGCCAGCGCCCTTCAACACGCACATGATCATCACATCATTCATCAGGATGTCAAGCCATCAAACTTTCTTCTACGAAGAAGTGAAGAGCATCCGAACCTTCCCGATTTGTTATTAGCTGACTTTGGCATAGCAAAGATCATGGCCACAACCACAACGATCTTAACAACCCACACTATTCGCGGTACTCCCGCATATATGGCCCCTGAACAGTGGAGAGGATCTGTTGAGCGGGCTACTGATCAATATGCACTTGGCGTTATGACTTACCAGATGTTAACTGGTCGTCTACCATTTCCCGGTACGCAAGAGCAGATGATGTACCTGCATTCCAACTCTCAACCACAGCGGCCAAGCAAACTCAACTCCTACCTAACGACAGAACTGGATGAGATAGTACTACATGCATTAGCCAAGCGTCCCCAAGACCGTTTCTCGTCCATTGCTGCATATGCGCGAGCCTTTCAGCAGGCAACGCAAAGTATGGATGAGCCTACAGTTATGAATACATCTAACACTCTGGGAAGTAAGGAAATTACTGCAACACTCGCTATCAGTGAAGCTGAGGCACTCCATGGAACCAATCGTTCGTTGGTTCTGCCAGGAGGTCAGCACATTTCTGTATCGATACCGCCTGGTATACGCAACGGTCAAGTCATACGTCTTGAAGGCGAGTATCAAACAGGCAGTGACGAAAATCCAACGAACACATTGATTCTCACTGTTGCTGTAACCCGTGTAGAAGACGAAGAACGTACATTCCTTTCAAATAATAACGATTTGACGTTTCTTGGTGGCTTTGCTCGCGAGTCCAGTAGACCTGCAGTAATCAACAGGCCCCGACGTTCCTCCAGGATCAGAAAAGTAATGTTGGTTGTGCTTGCAATGCTTATGATAGTAGTGACTGTCGAACTCTTCTTTCTAGCTCGGAATAATAGGGGAGGAGGAATCAATACTGCCAATTCTATTGCAACGTCAACCGCCCTGGCTATGACGGACCCCTACACCCATAGCGGTAAATTGGAACTCGACGACACATTGAGCGATAACAGTCAAGGACATTCCTGGCAGGAAGGGGCGAATACCAGCGGCGCAGCTTGTCAGTTCACGGGAAGAGCTTATCATGCAATCGAGTCACAAAAAGGAAATATTCATACCTGTTTTGCTCAATCTACCGATTTCAGCAACTTCGTCTACGAAGTGCAATTAACGATTTCCACAGGCGACTACGGAGGGATCGTCTTCTGTGCCGATAGTACGCACTTAAAATTTTATTACTTCAGCATTGGCAGAGATGGACACTTTTACTTCAGTCGTTTTGTAGATGGTAATCCTACTGATGCCCAGGTCTTGTCACAAGGACAAGCTCCGTTCATTAATACTGACCTCAATGGGGTCAATCTGCTTGCAATCGTGGTGCAGAACGGCACCATTAATCTCTACGTGAATCAGCATAAAATTGGCAGTTATGATGACAGTACTTACACACATGGGCAAATAGGGGTTTTTGCCGGTAACGCTGGTAATTCAGCCAATATAGTGTTCAGCAATGTGAAAGTGTGGAAGTTGTAGGAAATACGAATGCTAAATCTTCAAGACGCAAACGTTAATGAATTAGAAGCTGTACAAATACAAAAAAATTATGTTACACTTCAGTTGGACTCGGAAATAGTAGAAGAAATTACAGTCAAATTGACACTTCATGCTTATAGTGCCTCTCAGTAGAGTGTCCGCATAATAATGCTTGCCAATTAGATCCAAAGAAGAAACTCAAAGGGGTTCTTTGTCTGGGGGGACTAATATGCAGCGGTGTCAAAACTGCGGAGCGGAGCTGCCCCGTCATGCTCGCTTTTGTGGAGTCTGTGGCCGAGCGCAGGATACTAATACAGACTGGCCAACCTATCCAAGTGACCCTTCTGGTGCTGATTTACGCTCAATCAATATTCCCACCGAGCTGAACAGTCAAACGTACTCTGCGTCGATGAATGTCGAGCAGGAGCAGCAAGGACTGGATGTTCCTGTCAGGCATGTAGAGCCTGAAAATGAGCCAAACGAGAAGAGTCCACACTTTCAAAACCGTGAATCCGATGATAGCCAGGTTATATGGCCAGATCTACTATTGCCGGGGATGGCAGATAAACAGACACCTCCCATAAATATACCAAGGGTACAGGGTACACCACAACCTGGTGGTGTACCAACGGTGCAAGGAACTCCAGCAACAGCAAATACTCCTCCTGCATGGGCGCCACATATGCAGCAATCGGGTCATATAATAGGAGGAACACCTCCAGTTCATCAACCACAGCGCCATCCGCCTAAGCCATCTCATCATTTACATGCAGGCAGTCTTAGCAGGCAGCGCTTGCGAAATACTGCTGCAAAAATAATGGCAAACACTACTTCGAGATCGATATTCCTAGTGGTTATCGCTATTGTCGTCCTCGCCAGCAGTGGTATTGGTTTGATTCTGGCCCATCAGCCTCCCCCTCTAACTCTTTCATTGAGTGGCGGTAGTAATGTTACTCCAGGAAGTGTGCTGTCTGTGCATGGGAGCGCCTTCTCGCCGGGAGGAACCGTATCACTTTCTCGCGATCAGGGTTCGTCTCTCCAATCCGGCGATCGTACTGCTTTAGGAAACCCCTTGTTTGCTGGACAAGCGGATGCAGCATTAGCATTGCGCATGTCCAGCACTGGACAATCGAATCAATCGAATGCACCGATTATTACAATCAAAGTGCGCAATGATGGAACCTTTGATGCGAGCATTGTGGTACGTGAAGACTGGTCCCAGGGATCCCATACCATTCACGCGACCGATGAAAACACTTCGCGGAGAGTAGACAGAGAGTTCACAATTATTCCAATGCCAGCCAAACTTGCCGTAAGTACTCCTTTACTTGACTTTGGGAAGCTTGAAAAAGGCAATAAACCGGTACGGTCAGTAGCAGTCACCAATGCAGGTGCGCAGCGCCTCATCTGGACTGCTACTACAGGGAGCGCATCCTGGCTCAAACTACAATCGAAAGCTGGCGCAATTGAACTTAATGGTTCGCAAGAATTCATTTATGTGATAGCCGACACAACCTCCCTGCAAGTGGGAAGCTACTCCGGTGCCCTCCGCATCAAGTCCAATGGAGGTAATGCGCTAGTGATAGTCCAGCTGCAGGTCGTATCCTCTGTGCCGAAACAAGCAAGACTCGCGGTTACTCCAACGACGTTAGATTTTGGTCAGCTTCAAGTGGGACAGCAGTCAACACTCAATGTAGCAGTCAGTAACGGTGGCATAGATGTACTGAATTGGAAGGCGAATACAGGCAATACCAGCTGGTTGGCGCTCTATCCAGATACTGGCACAATCAAACCAGGAGCTGTACCCCAGACAATCCAGGTGACTGCTAACACAGCGAACCTGCTACCAGGAAACTACTCGGCGACGCTCCAAATCAGCTCGAATGGGGGGAATGCATCTATACAGGTCACGCTGGTTGTAACTCATTCACAACCTGGTCCACCACCACCTCCAGCTATGCTAACAGCCAGTCCATACAGTTTCAATACTCCAGGAGACCCTAACTGTTCCTACAGTGCGGATTCAGGTTGGGTTTGTACAGCATCACTGAGCAGCTACAAGAACGCCAGTGGGAACCTGAGCTGGACAGTCTCTGGCAGCGGAGTAGGTGGAGTAACCTTTACTCCGTCACAGGGGGTGCTGTCTCCTGGCCAGGTGACAAAGGTTACGATTGCAATTCCCAACGGGACCTGTCCTTCTCAAGCCACTTTCACTTTCAAAGGACCAGGAAACACAGCCGATGTCCTCTGGTTCTGTAGAGCACCTGATTGGACGTTTAGTCCGGGCAAGTTCAAAGCAGATAAAGACTGTCAATACACGGCAAATGCAGGTTGGACGTGTATTGGATTACTGGCAGAAACTCCGGGCTCCGAAGGGAATCTGAAATGGACTTCATCCAGTGAGGGGTTGGATGGCATAAAATTCAGTCCATCAAGCGGTACCCTGTCACCCAACCGACCAATGCAGGTCACGATTTCTGTTGCCAACACGCAATGTCCAGCCAGTGCTATCCTCAACTTCTCGGCCCCGGGCGTCATCCCAATTGCTGTCCCGTGGAGATGTGGAGGAGGAACAACGAGACTGATTGTCGACCCGGACAGCCTGCATGCGTATTCTGACTGTCCGGGCAATGATGACCGCGGCTGGACCTGTAAAGTGACGCTGAGATCCGATTCGGAGTCTCAGGGCAAGCTCACCTGGTCTGCGTCTGCAGACAGCGGATTATCGGGAGTAAATTTCGACCCATCAAGTGGCACACTGGCGCCAGGTCAGAGTATAAAGGTGTCTATCTTTATACCGGGCAATGATGATAACTGCATAAATAGTTCATTTCACTTCACAGGATCTGATAATATCGGCACTGTGCAGTGGTATTGTAGAAACGTCATGCCGCCAAAAATCATAGTCAAACCGGATAGGTTGTCTAGTGATGATTCTTCTAACTGTGCAGCAAATGATTATGGCTGGTTATGTAAGGTGACGGTGGAACCGGCTGACGGCGCTCAAAGCGATTTAGACTGGTCTGCAAAGACGGGATTAGATGGGGTGATCTTCACCCCTTCAGATGGAACAGTATCACCAGGCAAATCGATGTCAGTAACTATCGTTATTCCAAACAGTGCCTGTAGAGATGGTGTATTCACCTTTACGGGACAGGGGCTGAATAATAGTGCTGATGTAACCTGGCACTGTACGTTACCGTCACATCAAACGTTGACCGCCGATCCAAAAAGTCTCTCTGCGAAGGATACGAGCAACTGCACATCTATTGATACTGGCTGGAACTGCACAGTAACACTCCAAGAGACGACAGATTCTCGTGGCAATCTCGACTGGTCTGCAGAAACTGGGTTATCGGGGGTAACATTCAGCCCACCAAGTGGTATATTGTCACCAGGCCAGGGCGGTATGCGAGTCTCTATCTCTATACCAAGTGCGGACTGCCAGAAATCAGGCTCTTTCACCTTCATAGGACCAGAGAATAAGGTCGATGTGCCGTGGAGTTGTGAGGTGGGCTCGAATTGGAGTGTGGAGGTCAAACCAGGCAGTTTCAATGTGAATAAGGACTGTGATGGTGGCAGTGAAAGCCAGGTCTGGGTCTGTACAGCAGTGTTGAACAGCGGCCAAAAAAACTCAAGTGCTCTCGATTGGTCTGCATCTGCTAGTGGCGCGTCTGGAATATACTTCATCACTTCCGCGGGTGGAACCTTGACCCCAGGTCAGACTGTGCAAGTGAAGATCGCTGTCCCGAACACTGCTTGCACAAAAAATACAACTGGGTCCTTCAGCTTCAGCTTCAGTGGGCCGGTAAATACTGTTAATGTACCATGGGACTGTTCATCGCCGCCGAGAATAACCATCGACCATGACACGTTCAATGCGAATGGGAACTGTTCGAGTGGAAATGGGGGGTGGAACTGTACAACCACCGTAGCACCTGAGTCCGGTTCTCAAAGTGACCTCCCCTGGTCTGCAAGCAGTGATGTACCTGGTATAACCTTCTACCCCCCGAGTGGGACAGTGCCATCGGGTCAAAGTATGGCAGTGAATATCTTTGTGCCCAGTGATGCGTGCCAAGACGGTACCTTCAGCTTCAAGGGACCAATAAATACTGCTCCTGCACATTGGCACTGTGCATTAGCGCCAACATTGACAGTCAGCCCAAATGATTTAACGCAATCGAACTCCTCTTGTTCAGGAGAAGGCAATAGTTGGACGTGTACAGAGACAGTAGGAGAGAGTGCAGGCTCTCAGGGCGATTTAACCTGGTCAGCCAGCAGTAGTTTGCCTGGAGTTAGCTTTAATCCACCAAACGGGACCTTGTCTCCGGGCGGGTCGCTAGATGTGACCATCTCTTCTATATCTTGCCAGGCTGCTACCTTTACCTTCTCAGGATCAGGAGGCACAAAACCCATTACTTCATCGTGGAGATGTACACCAGCACAGCCAATATTGATAGCGAGCCCAACGAGTTTAGATACGAATAGCTGTACATCACTCACAACCGCCTGGCAATGTAGTGTGACGCTGACGGAGACCGTCGGTTCTCTAGGCAATCTCAAGTGGTCTGCATCGAGTGATGCCAATGCAACGCAATTCAGCCCATCAAGCGGAACTCTCTCTCCTGGCCAGTCGACGACTGTAACCATTACCGTTGGTTGTGCAAATAGCAACTTCACCTTCACAGGAGGTGCAAGTCCCGTTAGTGTATCATGGAGCTGTAAACCCATCCTAGTCCCCTCAGCTGATCCAACGCCAACCCCTGATCCAACAGTGAGCCCATCACCGTCGCCGTCGCCATCACCATCGCCATCTCCGTCGCCGACGGATACGCCCACATTGGTACCATCGACACCCACACCGACGAATACGCCAACGCCGGTGCCACCGACACCAACTCTTATTTGGTCAGCCAGCACAAGCGGGTTAGACTCAAACACTTGTGGCCCATCAGGACCATGTACGGTGACCTTGACGGAGGATGCGAAATCCACGGGGAATATAGATTGGACTGCCAGCAGTGATGTGGGAGCGTCTTTTAATCCAGCGGGCGGAACCCTGACTCCTGGTGGACAGCAGCAGGTGTCCATCTCTGGAATGACCTGTCAAAACGGTACCTTCACTTTCACCGGTCCAGCAGGGGTGAAAGCCCTTGCGGTGTCGTGGAGTTGTGCGTCACCGTCACCAACACCGGTACCGCCGACGCCCACTCCGACGGATACGCCCACACCGGTACCACCGTCGCCCACTCCGACGGATACGCCCACACCGGTGCCACCAACGCCCACACCAACACCCACGCCATAACAACGGATACGCCAACTTT
>WNFH01006906.1_pt1 | contig 11323 bp, 10 predicted proteins | sample 5400411 | NCBI WGS metagenome assembly WNFH01 (sample SAMN13153347, study PRJNA577476) | soil metagenome | isolation source: 200 cm saprolite under Douglas fir tree site 2 hole 3 | place: USA:California | collected 2015-04-18
AGATCGACATGGCGGGCGGCGTCTCCGGGTCGCGGCTGCGAGTCACGGTCGAATCCGTCGTAAGCCCGTACTTCGTGCAGTAGCGAGTCTGAAGCTGTCACTGCAGCGGTACTCAACGTATCGCAGCGGACTTGAGCGGGTAGGTTCGAATCCTAGCGACGGAGCTTTACTACAGCCCGCGCGCGTCAACTCAGAGCCACATGACTTCCCAGTGTTTCTGGGTGCGCGAGAGCTTGTCCCCGACGGGATTCGAACCCTATTTCGGCAATTAAATTAAACATGCGACAGCGCACGCCTTTTTGCTGTTTCGCTTTGCTGGACGGGGGTTTGGATCGAATCGGCCTGTCTACATGAATGCTCATGAAGGTCCATCAATCGACCAGGATTTTGGAGACATACTGGAGACACGGATGAAGTCTGCAGCGAGACGTCAACTCGATAGTCCCTTGGACTCACCGGCGGGTGGCAAGATGATTTTCGTGGGCCACCTGAAGCTACGGACTTACGAACTGCAGGATGCTGCCGTTTCCGACGTAAACGCTCGTCGGATCGGCGCGGTCGATGATAAGCGACGTGCCACCTGCCTGAGCCGTCGAGCGGCGCAGCGTCTCGCCGGTGTCGACCGCGCTCCACGAGTCCGCTCCGTCCTCGGTTCGGAACAGTCCACCCGCGTGCATCCAGGCGAGAAGGCGCATCGGGTTTCTAGGATCCGCACCCAGGCCCAGCAGGCGATCACCACTGAGACCCCTGTCTGCAAGCGCGAATGTCTGGCCTCCATCAAGCGAGCGGATCACCGTGCCCATCTGCAAACCTGCGTAGAGAACCTGTGGCCGCTTCGGGTCGAGGGCGATCGTCTTGATATCCACCCTCACGCTGAGTTGCTGCAGAGTGCGACCGCCGTCAGCCGATTTGAAGAGGCCGCGGTTGCCCGTCCGGGAACCGACGTACAAGAGGTTCGGGTCGCCTGGATCGACCGCGATAGAACCGAGCGAGAAAAACTGCAATTGCTGGAATGACTCGCCGCCATCGTCAGAGCGCAAGAGACCTCCAACCCCCGACGAGACATAGACCCGGCGCGAGTCGGATGGAGCGAATGCGATGCGTGTGAAAAATGAAAAGTAGGGCGGCAGGCTAACCGCCGCTCGCGACCAGGAGCGGCCGCCATCGTCGGTCCTGAAGATGGCGCCGTCTCCGCCGGGAAATAGGTTGACGGCTACCAGGTACAGGTCAGGGTTGTCCGGCGCCGCCGCCACTGCCTGCAGCTGGGTAAGCGCTGCTCGAGGCAGCGTATCGCCGATGATTTGATAACTCCCGGGCGAATCGATGGCTCGAAACACTCCGACGGAATTGATCGCCGCGACCAAAAGCCTGCCCGCAGCATCGATGGCGAAGTCCTCGACTTGCACGCCCCGATAGCCGGTGTGGATTGGGACAAACGTGGCGCCGGCATCCTCGGAGCGAAACGGTCCGAGCGAGGTACCGGCGTAAACGACCGGCGGGTTCTCATTGTCGGCAGGGCTGACCCCGACAGTCGTCACGCCTGCGCCAAGTAGCTCAGCCTCACCGAGGCCGTTGACCCGCTCGAAGGTGAGACCTCCGTCAGTGGACCGGAACAGGCCCTGAGCCCCAGCTGGCACGTAGAGTACAGCGGAGTCGCTTGGGTCGAAGGCGAGACCGAATCCCGCCCCAGCCGGAAGTCCCGCGCCGGCCCTTGCGAAGGAGTCTCCCCCATCGGTCGAGCGAAACAGGCCGTCGTTAAACGCAACGACGAACAGGGTGCCATCGTCCGTCGGGTGTGCATAAACGCCGAGCGAAACTGCCGGTGCCTTGGGGAGCAGACGAAAATTGAGTCCGCCATCAGAAGACACATACAAGTCGCCGGTGTATCCGTCTGAAACGTAAACCACCTGCGGATTCGTCGGTGCGACTGACATCTGATAGGCGCCCTCCACCGTCTCCAGTCCCGCGCCCACCCTGGAAAATGTGCGTCCGGCATCGGTTGATTTGAACAGCACTCCCGTCTGGAGCGCATCGAAGCCCGCTACCGTGTAGACCACGGCGGGGTCTGCCGGGTCTACTGCGCAGTCCGAGAGGTTGGCGTTTGGCAGGAGAACAAGTGGCTCAAAGCTTTCGCCAAAATCCGCCGTTCGGGAGATACCATCTTGTATCGTGATCAGATAAGCGATGTCCGGCGCCGAACGCGACTGGCAAAATCCCAGCGCGTAGGGCTCCACTCCCTCCGGAGTGAGCAATCCGCGCTCCCCGCGCACCCAGCTCTGGCCGCCATCAAGACTCTTGTAGACGCCGGCTCGTCCCGAGGTTACGAGGACTTCGTCCTGTCCGCGAAACAGAAATGGCTGACTCATAGCGAGCCACACCAGACCGGCTTCGGGACCTACGTCCGTTACCGAGCCAACACCCAGGCTGCGGGCCAGCTTCGCTAAAGCGGGCGGAGCGCAAAAGAGTACGGATCCAAGGCAAAAGCCTAAAACGGTTGATCGCATATCCCCCTCCGGCAAAGAGCTCCCACAAACCGACGGAGTGCTGGAGCTCTGGCTTGCCCCTGTATCACATGAACTGGCCAACCGGCGCGCTGAGCGCCCGGGCGGAGGGGCCTGGTCGAGAAACCAGCGAGTGTCCGGACAACACCTGGACAGCGATCAGTACGGACGGAGCGCCAACCGCTCGGGAGCATCATGCGGCGATCTGGACCGGTACCGAAATGATCATCTGGGGTGGAGTCGGGCAGTCGGGAGAGTATCTCGACACCGGAGCTCGCTACGATCCGGCGACCGACACCTGGGCGCCAATAAGTGCAGTCAACGCTCCAGTACCGATCGCGTATACTGGGGCGGTCTGGACCGGCACGGAGATGATCATCTGGGGCGGCTACCGACTCGGCGGCGGGCGCTACGATCGAGCAACCGACACTTGGACGCCTGTGAGCACTGTGAATGCGCCGAATGGCGGACGCGGAGCGGTCTGGGCCGATACCGAAATGATGGACAAGCCCAGCTACTCCGCTGGTGGGCGCTACGATCCCGGAAGCGATACTTGGACGGTCATGAACACCAAAGGTGCCCCAACCAATGGAGGGTCAATCGTCTGGACCGGGACGGAACTCATTGTGTGGGCCTTCCCCTCTCCCTGTACGGGGGGCCGGTACGATCCAACGACGGACACCTGGTCGGCCATGAGCTGCCTTGATGGACCGCCGAATGGGCCGACTGTTTGGACCGGTGCGGAAATGATTGTCTGCGCGCAAGGCCCAGCGAATGTCTACAATCCCGTTTCAGACTCTTGGAGAAGAGCCAGCTCCGCTGGGCGCCCCAGCAACCGTGTTAACCACACCGCGGTGTGGACCGGTACGGAGATGATCGTCTGGGGCGGGGTTTGGGCCGACGGCGCTCCCCCTGAGAATACGGGCAGCCGGTACGATCCAGCCGCTGACAGCTGGAGAGCCACGTCGACAGCACTCGCCCCGCAAGGTCGCTTCAATCACACAGCCGTTTGGACCGGTACCGAGATGATCGTCTGGGGCGGAGTGAGCGACCAGTATCCGCCCAGGCCCTTACTGAATAGCGGGGCCCGCTACTGCGCGAGCACGGGTCTTTAGGCGGTGAGTGTTCTTTGTCGTCATTGCCCTCCTCCGTGGTGCATGCTCATCGAGGCAAGCGATGCATTTCTATCGCGCCGAGATCCGCGACCTCGCCGCCCCCGGGCGCGGTGACCGGGACCTCGCGAGACTCGTACCTTCGCTCCCGATCGAACACGATGAGCTGGAGCGACACGCCGCCCGGCAGCCCCTGCAGCTCGAATTTCCCGCTTCCCTCGGTGCCCACAGCCCTCGGCTCGGGCAAACCCAGCACTCCCACCCATGCGCTGGAGATGGGCGTCGCCGTTCCGGCCTCGACGACAGTACCTCGGATCGACGCCCCGGCCGCCAAGCGAACGGCTCCCACGGAGAGCTGCTGCCCCTCCTCGAGATGCAGTTCGTCGATCCTTCCCGCGCGCCCATCCGAGGTGATGAGCAGCAGCTCGTAGGTTCCCGCCGGCACGTTGGCCAGTTGGAACGCTCCGTCCACGGCGCGGGCCTGCAGCGGTCCAAACGGGCTTCGTTGCAGAAGGTCGTCCACCACCGAGCTCGACCGCGCCCTCAGGCCCACGGCGTAGTCAGCCACCCTCGCTCCACTCCCATCGATCGCCGTCCCCGAGATCGCCGAGGCCCGGCGAAACTGCAGCCGGACGTCTGTGTCCACCGGGACGCGGTCGGCTCGGGCCACCGGAAAGTCGGGATGCCAGGCTGAAACCGTAAACACATCTTTCGGGAGATCTTCCACCGCAAAGCGCCCCTCGCCATCGGTGAAAGAGCCTTGCCGAGGATCTCTTAGCGATTTCGCTACGTCCACTATGGCTCCCAAGACAGGGTCGCCGTTCGGGTCGACCACCACACCCTGGATGCGATGGGTTTCGGGAAGAACGAAGTCCACGCCACTCCGCTGTTCACCGTTCTCCAGCTCGATCACCTGAGTCGCCTTCAGCACAGTGTTCCCACTCGCCGCCACCACTTCGGACATCGCGTGCAGCGCGGAGACGGCCGCGCGCGCCGCCGGCCGCCCATCGGAGCGGCGGACGGTGCCGGAGACGGTCGCCGAATCCTGGAAAGTGAGCACTATTTGGTGGCGGCTGCCTTGCTCCAGCCACATGGGCTCCGACCAGGCCTGTCCGAAGTCCGGGTGGCTCGCGATTACCCGCACCTCGTCGGCGGGGATACGGCTCAGGCGGAACGCGCCCTCGTTCGAGCTGGTGGTAAAGTCGACAACCTCCCCCCCGAGCCTGTTCGCAGCCACCACCTGTGCCTGTACCGCGGCGCCTTCCACGGCCTCTCCGGTGGACGAGATCGCTTTGCCTTCCAGCTGAGCCCCGCTCTCCAGCACAAGATCCACCCTGAGGTCCTCCTCGGCTACCTGGAGGATGCGCCGGGCAGGAGCGTGCTCGCGTGAACGGGCGACCAGGCCGTACGATCCCGGCAGGACAGCCTCGAATAGGAAGCCGCCGCTCGCGTCCGTGGACGCGGTCAACCCGCTTGAGGCCTGGGGCTCGACGAGCCGCAGCCCAACCTCGGCGCCCACCACGGGCTGACCTTCCGAATCGCTCACCCGGCCGGAGATTTGCGGCCTGTTGCCGACTCGCACGACCACGGTTTTTCGCTCGGCGAGGCCAAGGCTCACCTGACCCTCGAGGCGTCCGGCCAGATTCCCGCGAGCGGCGAAGACGCGATACTCACCGGGGTCGAGATTCCTGACCTCGAAAGCGCCGTCGACGCCGGTTCGCGCCCGCCGTTGCTTTCCCAGCCACAGGGCGTGTTGCGGCGGTCGCTGGTAGGCGGAGACAACCGCGTCCGCCACCGGCTGTGAGTCGACATCCCGCACCACGCGGCCCGAGATTGAAGCCGCCGGGTTGAGCACGAAGTCGACCTCTCGGTCCGTAGAGAGGGCCACCGACTTCTCATCCGACGCGTACCCATCCCCGTGCGCGGCCATCAGATACGTGCCCGCGGTGAGGCTCAGAGAAAACCCGCCGCGTCGGTCAGACAAGGTGGCGAAGACGGCAGAGGAGCCGCCCCCCGGCTTGGAGGCCAAGACGGCGGCGCCCTCGATCACCCCGCTGCCCGAGTCGCGGACGGTACCGAAGACTCGCGAGTCGGCCGAGGACAGGACGAGTTCCACCGTCTCCAACGCTTGACCCGGGAGCAGCACCAGCCCCTCGATCACCGCTGCGCCGAGGCCGACCGCGGTGGCGGTGAGGCCATACGTCCCCGGTCCCGGCGCGTCGAACTGGAAGCCGCCGCCCTCGCCAGCTCGCGCCAAGAGGGGCTCGTCGTCGTCGCCGGGGTTACCCGACCGGACGAGCGCCACCACCGCCCCGGCGTGGCCCCGTCCACCCGGATCGACGATCCGGCCGGCGATCGACGCGGGCCGAGCTGCGGGCAACGGCACCGGCGATTCCAGGCGCGATGCCTTCGGCGTTCGGGGTAACGGCGCCGTGGTGACGCTGGCCGCCCGGCTCCGAAGAAGCACCAGGACGAGGACGGCCAAGGAGATGCCCGCCAGCAACAAGATCGAACGTCGCGCGGCCAGCCCGAATGGAAGCCGAGATTGCCTGCCGCGCGCTCCCGTCATCGTCGCTCGATCCCCTCCGCGGCAAAACACGTTGCAATGAACACCACGAATGATCAAGCCGGAGCGCGCTCCGAGAGCGCGCGGGCATCTTGCCTTCCGCTACTGGCCAGCAGCTCCGTTGACAACCGGTCGCCGCTCGGCCGCGGATGGGTCGTGACTATCTGCTGGAAAGCTTCGCCTGCCTGCGGCATGCCAGCGCGAGGCGTTCGCGAAGTACGCGGAGACCTGGGGTCGAGTCATCCCGCGATGCGGCGCGCAGCTACTGGGCTACTTCCTGCCGCACGAGGGAACGAACAACGTGGCTTGGGGAGTGATCCTGGACGACAGCCTGGCCTCCTACGAAGCCTACCGGGCGCGAGCGCGGGCCGATGCGGAAGGAAGGCAGAACTTTGCCGCCGCGCAAGAAGGCAGGTTCATCCTTCGGGAGGAGCGCACCTTCGTCGAAGCGGTCCCAGGCACGCTCGGCGTTCCTGCCCTCCCCAGTCGGTGATAATCGGTCCCGACGAACGGAGACTTAAAATGCGCACGCAAGCACAGAAGGCCGCTGCCTTTCGCGCCCTGCACGATCGGCCGGGTGCATTCATCATCCCCAACCCGTGGGACGCCGGTACTGCGCGCCTGTTGGCTTCCCTTGGGTTTGAAGCGCTTGCCACCACCAGTCTCGGACTTGCGAACACGCTTGGCCGGGCCGACGGAATCAGCGCCGTGGGGCTCGATGAAGTCATCGAGAACGTTCGAACGATCTCGGAGGCCACCGACCTGCCGGTGAACGCCGATCTCGAGAACGGTTACGCGGATGCGCCCGAGCGCGTCGCCGAAACCATCCGACGCGCCGCCAAAGCCGGCGCAGTGGGCGCGTCAATCGAGGATTTCACGGGCGACCCGCAGCGCGGCATCTACGACTTCCAACACGCGCTCGAGCGGGTGCAAGCGGCGGTTGAGGCGGCGCACTCACTGGCGGTGCCGGTGATGCTGACCGCTCGCGCGGAGAACCTGCTGCGAGGGCGCAACGATCTCGGCGATACCATCCGACGGCTGCAAGCGTTCGAGAAGGCCGGTGCCGATGTGCTGTATGCGCCGGGGCTTCGAGATCTCCGCACCATCCGCGCGGTGGTCGGCTCTGTGGGAAAGCCGATCAATGTGGTGATGAGCATGGCGGATCCGTCGATCACCGCAGAACAGCTGGCGGATGCCGGTGTCAAACGCATCAGCGTCGGCGGTGCGCTGTCGCGGCTCGCGCTCGGTGCCTTCATGGAGGGCGCGCGGGAAATGGCGGAGAAAGGCTCTTTTACTTGGGTACGGAGGACGATACCTACGAACGAGCTGAATTCTGTGTTTGACAAATGGCGACCTCGATAGCCAACCTCCGCCGCCGGAGGAGGTCGAACATGGATAGAAGCAGATTTCCGATGGTTGTCACCGCAGCACTTGTTTTGGCGACGGCGCTGGCCGCCAACGGTGCAGGTGGCAAGGGCAAGTTCGGAGCGAAACTCAACGGGGCCAGCGAAACTCCACCTGTCGACACCAAAGCGACTGGGACTGCGACACTGACTGTTTCGGGCACCTCGGTGGCGTATAAAGTTACCGCGTCTGGCCTGTCGGGTAACGCGACTGCTGCGCACATCCACCTCGGCTCAACCACCGCCGCCGGACCCGTGGTCGTGCCTTTTCCCCCGACCGCGATCAAAAACGGCGCCAACGGCTCGGTTACGATCTCTGGTTCGTTCGCCGAGGCGGACATCAAGCCGCAGACAAATCCGGCCGTCAAAACCCTGGACGACCTCATTGCCCAGATCCGAGCCGGGAATACCTACGTCAACATTCACACGGCAGCGCATCCCGGCGGAGAAATTCGAGGCCAGCTTAAGTGATTCAGATACCCAGGTAGCGCTGCAACAGTTCTGGCTGCGTCTGAAGATCCTAACTGGTTCCCTCGAGCACGATTCGTCCTTTGACGAGAATGACGTGCATGCCATTTCGCCCTTATCAGTCGCCGAGGTCGGTGGAAACGTGATCGGCTTGGTAATGGACCGGGGTCGACGGGTGCACCGCCCAACGCGCGAGGAATTACTGCGCGACGAGGCGACGCTGCGGCGATTTTTGGCGGTATGAAGGAGTCTCGATGAAAGCGGCTATTTGCTACGAACGAAACCAGCCCGTGCGGATCGAGGAGGTGATCCTCGGCGTCTGGAGTCTGCCATTCCGATCTCTCTTTCGTGCATGGGATTCTGCGTGGGAAGCTGCCTTGTATTCTTGGCCACGAGGGAGCAGGCACGGTGGAGGAGGTTGGCGAGGGCGTCAACCGGCTCGCCGTCGGCGACAAGGTCGTCCTCTCCTGGGTGACGCCTTGCTTCAGTTGTTTCTACTGCCGGATCGGCAAGCCGCAGCTCTGCGAGGTCGGCGAGCGGATCAATCAGACCAACCGAATGCCCGACGGCACCAGCCGCGCGCATCAGGATGGGCAAGAGCTCAACGTATTTTCTGCGCTCGGCACGATGGCGGAATCCGCCGTCATTCCAGCCAATGCGGCGATCAAGCTGCCCGACGATGCTCCCTTGGACAAATGCGCTTTGCTCGGCTGCGCGGTGATGACCGGCGTCGGCGCGGTGTTCAACACCGCCGAGGTGACGCCCGGCAGCAGCGTGGCGGTCTTCGGCGCGGGCGGAGTTGGGCTGAACGCGGTTCAAGGAGCGTTCCTTGCCAGCGCGGAACGAATCATCGCCGTCGACACGCAACCGAAAAAGCTCGAAATGGCCCGCACTTTCGGAGCGACGCACCTGATCGACGCGAGCAAGGTAGATCCGGTGGAATCCATCCGCGAGCTGACCGAAAAGCGCGGCGTGGACTACGCTTTTGAAGCGATCGGTCGCAAGGAGACGATCGAGCAGGCTTACGCTGCAACCCGCAAGGCGGGTACCTGCGTGGTGATCGGGCTGGGCAGCATCAAAGATTCGATCTCTCTCAATGTTTTCATGCTGCCGTTGATGGAGAAGCGCCTGGTTGGCTCTTGGTACGGGGGCGCCAACGTCCACCGAGACATTCCGCGCCTCTTTGCGCTCTATCGCGCCGGTCGGCTGAAGCTCGACGAGCTGGTGACCCGCACCTACTCACTCGAGCAAATCAACGAGGCCTTCGCGGCGATGCTCGCGGGGACGAACGCGCGCGGGGTGATCGTCTTTTGATTCTCCCGGCTATCCCCCGCTCAGAGCGCCTCGAGAGTCTGCTCCAGCGTAACATCCTCGGGCCTTGATCTGCCGTCTCGATGCCCGCAGGATACGCTCGCCGAGGGGGGTAGCCCGTCGCGGCCCATGGTTCCTTCGACCGCTCGAACGAGGGAGACATCATAGACGTTTTTCAGCATTCATCCTGGTGGTGGCGGCCGGGCCGGCGTTGGCCTCCGGGCAATACCTCGGGAAGGGCTCGATTCTGTCCTACGCCCCCACCGAGCTGGCCTCCGCCTCGTCCCCGCCGGCCGCGGGCGCAGGCCTCGACGGAAGCATCGTCTGGGAACAGAAGTTTCAGGGGCCGAACTGGGTTAGGGTGGAACACTGGCACTCCGCGCCGGGTACTGTTTAAGGACCGGCCGCGCCTGCCTTGCAGACTACTTCGTCCTGTGAACTGGTACCTCCCGAACAACCGATTGCGCCGATCATCCTGCCCTGCCCGACCAGTGGAATGCCGCCGCGAGACGCAATGATTCCGTCGAGCGTGAGCAGATAGTTGAAATTGTTGACCTGGATACTGTTCTCAAAGACCTTGGTTTCGCGGCGGAAGGTCGCGGCCGTGCGCGCCTTGTGTTCCGCGATCTGTATTGAGGCAAGCTGCGCTCCGTCCATCCGTTGGAAGGCAACGAGGTTACCGCCGGAGTCGACTACGGCAACATTCATTTTCCAATTCCGTTTCTTGGCCTCTGCCACGGCGGCATTAATGGCTGCCTGGGCGCGTTCGAGCGATATCGGGGCGCCATAAGGCGTATCAAACGGCATGTTTTCTGGCACGACATCGAGGGGATTTGCTGCCGTGGACTGTTGCGCCCAAATCGGACTACCGATGAGCAAGGCAGTGCCAATTATGGCAACGGCTGTTTTCTTGTCTGACATACAAGCTCTTTGTGTGAAAGTGGAATTCCATACACTGTTTGCGATTAAGCGAAGCATCCAGACCAATCTATTGGACGATGGTATCGATCGAAATCGAATCGGCCATCACCGGCGGATCTGCGAGAGCCCGCGTAGCAGCACGCAGGGTGATCAATTCCAAGCAGAGAAAGTCAATTTCCTGATCACTCCAGCGTTCAAAGCGACATTCCTGCCCGCACGCTTGGGCGAAATCTGACGAGAATCTGCGGCGGCTCTTTTGGCGCAACAGTTGCAGTCGCCGTCTTGGCCAGCAATCGGGGCGAGGCTGTTCACGCACTTTTCAGAAAGGAATGAAGAACGATGAAAAAGTTAATGTTGGTTGTTTTGGGAATATTTGTGCTTGGAATTGAAATGGCTTCTGCTCAGGGCCTTCAAACCATCCTGAGCTTTGGAACCATGATAGGAGTTTCCGACCCTTTTATCGGAAGCGATTCGATTCGTGGAGTCCCGATCTGAGTCTCCAACGGCAGATCGCCGATCTCGTCGAGAAAGATCGTCCCGCCTTTCGCGAGCTCGAATCGTCCGAGCCGCCGGTGCAGTGCTCCCGTAAACGCGCCCTTCTCGTGACCAAACAATTCAGATGCGATCAAGGATGGCTGGATGGCGGCACAGTTGACGCTCACCATTGGCCCGGACGAGCGATTCGACCGCGCGTGGATTGCACGTGCCGCCAGCTCCTTTCCAGTCCCGGTTTCTCCGAGGATGAGCACGGTCGAGTCGGTTGGTGCTACCAGCGCGACCTGCCTCACCGCTGCCTCGAACGCCGAACCGGTGCCAATCATCTCGTGGGAATCGTTTGAGGAACCGTTGTTTTGGCTGTTCGGGACTTCGGAATAGTGGTCGATCGCCTCCCGGATGGCGACGTTGCCATGGCCGGTAAGGAAGATGATCGGAACGTGGACGTCAGCCTTTGCGAGCTCCCCTTGCACCTCGAGACCGCTCATCCCGGGCAGCTTCATATCCAGCACGAGACAGCTTGGGAGCTTGCTGCAGCATCGGTTG
>WNFH01003382.1_pt1 | contig 11308 bp, 12 predicted proteins | sample 5400411 | NCBI WGS metagenome assembly WNFH01 (sample SAMN13153347, study PRJNA577476) | soil metagenome | isolation source: 200 cm saprolite under Douglas fir tree site 2 hole 3 | place: USA:California | collected 2015-04-18
AGCGGACAGGCCATTCGCCACACACCGGAACTGATCCATGAGCTGTTTGACCAAGAGCTGGAACGACTGCTGCAGGAAAATGCCAAGCAATCCAACGATCCGGCGCAAGCAGCCAGGCTCGCAGAAGCGCGTCGCCTGAGTGAGGAGATGATTCGCCGCGGCGAGTTCAATCCGGTTTGAGCTCGATAGATTCTCGGCTGAAGGGCCCAAATCAAGGAGATGCAATGTCATTGAACGGCAACAACGGACACCAAATGCACGACGACCATTCCAACTGGGCCACGAATCCGCGCTGGTCGGCGATCACTCGACCGTATTCCTATGCCGACGTGTTGCGCCTGCGCGGCACGATCCAAATCGAGTACACCCTGGCGCGCCTTGGCGCCGAACGCCTGTGGAACCTGATGCACAGCGATGCGTATGTCCCCGCTCTCGGTGCGGTCACCGGCAATCAAGCCATCGAAATGGTGCAGGCCGGTTTGAAGGCGATTTACGGCAGCGGCTGGCAGGTAGCCGCGGATAGCAATACCGCAGGCGATGTATACCCCGATCAGAGCTTGTATCCTTGCGACAGCGCTCCGGCGCTGGTCAAGCGCATCAATCGCGCGTTGCTTCGCGCCGATCAGATCGAGTCAGCGGAGGGCAAGCGCAGCGGCGTGTATTGGTTCGCGCCGATTGTGGCGGACGCGGAGGCCGGTTTCGGCGGCGCGCTCAATGCCTACGAACTAATGAAAGCGATGATCGAGGCAGGCGCCGCTGGCGTGCACTTCGAGGATCAGCTTTCTTCGGCCAAGAAATGCGGGCATCTTGGCGGCAAAGTCGTTGTGCCCATTCGCGAATTCATCGAAAAGCTGACCGCCGCGCGGCTGGCCGCCGATGTTTGCGGCGTGCCCACGATTCTCATTGCGCGCACGGACGCTAATTCCGCTGGTCTGCTCTTGTCTGATGCCGACCCGCGCGACCGCGAGTTCATCCATGGCGAGCGCACCGCCGAAGGCTTCTACCAATTCCGCGGCGGCATTGACGCAGCCATCGCGCGCGGCCTGGCCTACGCTCCTTACGCGGACATGCTGTGGTGCGAAACCTCGACGCCTGACCTCGCTGAGGCGCGCAAGTTCGCTGACGCCATCCACGCCAAATTCCCTGGCAAGCTTCTGGCCTACAATTGCTCGCCGTCCTTTAACTGGAAAAAGAAGCTGGACGACGTCACTATCGCCAACTTCCAGCAAGAACTTGGCAAGATGAGTTACAAATTCCAGTTCGTGACGCTCGCAGGATTCCACTCGCTGAACATGAGCATGTTCAACCTGGCGCGCGGCTACTCTCAGGCCGGCATGACCGCATACTCAAGGCTGCAGCAGGAAGAGTTCGCGGCTCAGGAACTCGGTTATCGCGCGGTCACGCACCAGCGCTTCGTGGGAACCGGCTATTTCGATGAAATCGCACAGCTCGTCTCCGGCGGCCATTCTTCGACGACCGCATTGGCAGGGTCGACCGAGGCTGCCCAATTCCACGCGCAAGCGGAGGCGGACCTTACGGCGACGCGATCCCGGGCGTCGTAGAGCAAGCTCGGGCACATTTGAACAAGTCCAGAAACAAAAAGGGGCTGCGTGAGCGGCCCTTTTTCACGACTAGGAGCAAGTCTTGGTTGCAGCTCTTACTGATTGCTTCCGTTGGTCCCCGAATGGGAAGGTTCGGCGCTGGATTGATCCCCCAGGTGGAATTCAAAATCTTTCCCATGAAAGAAGATCTCGGTCAGTGCGTTTTTTCCGTCATGCGACTTCTTCGCAGCGTAACCATCGGTCCGATTCTTTTCGCCGACGGTCACCACCTGGGCCGGCACCGAAACTACGGTTTGCTTGCCGCTGGCGATGCTAAGTTCGACCTTGGGTCCTTCGCCATTCCATTCAACCTTGTAGTCGCCCGGAGGCAACTGCTTGCCTTGAACGTCCACGCTCTCGTACAGGCGCAGCGTGCCTTTACCCGTTCCGGCGGCAAAGGCGCTGTCGGCCAGCAGCAGCGATGCTCCGGCTAAAGTGACTAGATTCCTCGACCCTTTCATTTTTTCTCATCCTTTCTATTTGTCCTCGCGAGAACTCCCGCGGCAGTCTCTGCGGGAGCCTTGGGGACTCCTTCAGTAGGATGCGGGGCGGGCCTGGCCGGGTGTCGCATGAAAATACGGTTGTAAGTGACAGACAATACGGCAGATGCGAATATTCTGGTTTCGTCCCTGCGCGGCCGATCTGGCTTTCGACTGAAAACTGCCCCTTTTTCGGGTCGGCGCTTTGTGTCCTTCTAGTTCACGGGCCATTACTAAATGGGGACTACGGTACCATTCAAGCTTTCCGCTGTTTCGCCGATGATGACAGGGTATGGCGAGCCTATACTTTTGCCAGCCCCACACACAGAACCAGGGCATGTTGCGCGCTGTCCTGAACCGGGAAGATTGCCAGCACCTCGCGGCGCCTAGCGCTATCACCTATCTTGGGGACGAATTCCCTAATTTTGCTAACGGCCACCGGGAAGAGCGCGATTTTGCCGTGCTGAAAGTGGACGCCGAAGAAGCGGATACGAAATGGCGCCCCGGTTTTTATCGCGTTGACGCCGACCTGATGGAGCTCAATAGCGTGCTCCTAACCCTCGCTCGCTAATCCTGTTGCTCAGATCTCCGGTACTAACATTCCTGTATCGCCCTTTCCGCAGCCATATGTTCTGCTGATATAGCCGCAAGTCGGAGTCAGCCCATCCCGGCGGCTAATTAGTCCCATCCCTCCTGCACTGCCGCTTACGACGATGAGGAGGTGGCCAGCTTGCCGTTGCGAGAGGTCGAGTCTATCCTGATACCATGGCCATGAATCGCGTCTATCTGGATCACAATGCGACGACAGCTGTCGAGCCGGAGGTGCTCGACGCTATGCTGCCCTATTTGTCGGGGGAGTTCGGCAACGCCGCCTCGATTCACACCTTTGGGCAGAAGGCGCGCGCGGCGGTCGAAACTGCACGCGAACAAGTTGCGGCGCTGATTGGCGCGCGTCCGCAGGAAATTGTCTTTACCAGCGGTGGCACGGAAGCTGACAATCATGCGATCTTTGGCGTAATTCTCCCGCTTGTAACTTGGCTTGCAAGTCCAAGTCCGAACCCCGTCGATGATCCGGGTAAGCGTTTATCTATCGCGAACCTCAAACACGTCATCACCAGCAGCATCGAACATGAAGCGGTGCTCAACACTTGCCAGGCGCTTGAGAAGCAGGGCGTACCCGTCACCTATTTGCCCGTCGACGGGCAAGGAATCATTTCGCCAGAGGCGTTGCGCCGCGCTCTTCGCAAGGAAACCGTGCTGATTACTGTGATGCATGCCAACAACGAGCTGGGCACGGTGCAACCGCTGGAAGAAATTGGAGGCATCGCCGCGGACACCGACGTCTACTTTCATACCGACGCGGTGCAATCTGCGGGCAAGGTTCCGATCGATGTGAACGCGCTCCGCCTGGATTTGCTTTCCCTCTCCGGGCACAAGTTTTATGCGCCAAAGGGCATCGGAGCGCTGTACATCCGCGGAGGCACGCGCTTGCAGCAGCTTCTATATGGCGGGCATCACCAGCGAGGATTTCGCCCCGGCACGGAAAACGTGGCTGGCATCGTCGGCATGGGGAAAGCCGCGGAGCTTGCCCGGAAGGCGCTGACGGAGGATGCGGCACGCATTTCTGCTTTGCGCGACCGGCTGGAGGAAGGGCTGCTTACGCGCGTGCTGCATTCACGCGCGAACGGCGCGCGCGCCCCGCGCACGCCCAGTACCGCCAACATCATGTTTCCTGGGATCGAAGGCGAAGCGCTGGTCATCGCGCTCGATCTTAAGGGGCTGGCCTGCTCGACAGGGGCGGCTTGCTCGTCAGGGGCTGTCGAACCCTCGCACGTGTTGACCGCCATAGGTCTGTCGCCCGATGAAGCGCGGGCCAGTTTGCGTTTCAGCCTGGGCCGACACACGACCGCCGCTGAAATCGATTTCGCACTGCAAGTTGTGCCGGCTGCTGTCGAACAGCTCCGCGAACTCTCACCCAGCTACCGCAAGGAAGCCGCAACGCGGTCGTAAGCCAGCGGTTGCATCCTTCGGTGGGGGCGCGGGCCGCGCCAAGAGCCCGCTAGCAGTTGCTGCGCAACAAACACTGGTTTTCCCGTAAAATGAACAGAGCATGAGCAGCGCGACCCAATTCGACACTTTGCCCGCGAGCGAAGCGGTTCAGAGTGGCTTGATTGCCGTGGCCATGAGCGGGGGCGTTGACTCTTCCACCGTCGCCGCCCTGCTGCAACAGCAAGGGCATCCCATCATCGGGCTGACCATGCAGCTCTGGAACCAGCGCCGCCTGCCCGAGTTGCAAGGCGACGGACCCGCGCAGCACCGCTGCTGCTCGCTCGACGACGTCTACGATGCCAAGCGTGTCGCGCAGCACCTAAATTTTCCGCACTACGTGGTGAACTTCGAGCAGCAATTTGAAGCGCGCGTGGTGCGCCCGTTCGTCGACCAATATCTTGCCGGACGCACGCCCATCGCGTGTACCAACTGCAACACGGACGTAAAGTTCGAGCCGCTGCTGCGCATGGCGCGTCAGATCGGCGCGGAGCGGCTGGCCACCGGCCATTACGCGCGCATCCGCCGGAATGAGCAGACCGGCCGCTGGGAATTGTGGCGCGCTCGCGACGACAGCAAGGATCAGTCTTACTTTCTCTGGGGACTGACGCAGGAGCAGCTTGCGCGCAGCGAATTTCCTTTGGGCGAAATGAGCAAGGATGACGTGCGCGCGGCCGCGCGGTTGGCGAACCTGCCCGTGGCGGACAAGCCGGAAAGCATGGAGCTGTGTTTCGTTCCCACCGGGAACTATGTTCAGTTTATCGAGGCGTATTCGCGGGAGCGTGGCGCGGCTTTGTCAAACAACGAGGGCGAGATTGTTTCCGAAGATGGCGTCGTTATCGGGCGCCATACCGGCGTACACAACTTCACCATTGGGCAGCGCAAGGGCTTGGGATTTGCAGCGGGCAAGCCGCTCTACGTCGTCGCCATTGACCGCGAAAACAATCGCGTGGTCGTGGGAGATGACGAGTCGCTGCGCAACACGACATGTGACGTGCAAGACGTCAACTGGATCGCGCACCAGGTTTCCCGTGAACCAGTGCGCGCAACGGTGAAGATCCGCCACAAGCACGTTCCAGCCGAAGCCACTGTCACGCCGCTGGATGCTGCCTACGCGCGAATCATTTTTGACGCTCCGCAGCGCGCCATCACCTCCGGGCAGGGGGCTGTTTTCTATGACGGCGAGCGCGTCCTGGGGGGCGGCTGGATTCGCTAGATCAATAAATAAGGCAGGCGCAAAAGGCGCCCGCCTAGCAAATCTCCCGTTACTCCAAAATCGATTAAATAAACAACTCTTCTTCCTGTTCCAGCGGTTCTTCGGGCCGCCGTTTTCCGCGCCGCGCGCGGAGCAAATCGATCCCCACCTTGATACCTTGCATCAGGGCGGAGACTTTCTGCACTGGCCGCCAAACGTTGTGCGTGAACTTCGTCCCCGCGTCCTCGACCGCTTCCAGTGCACCGGTGAGTATGCGGTCCGCGCGCACGAGCTGCCCGCGGAGCCGGTCCGAAGCCTCGGTGAAAACACGGTCGACCTTCTGGGCCTGTGCGCGCGCCAGGTACACCACGTGCGCGGCATCGGCGACCATTTCGGAAATTTTCGGCTGCGTATCTTCCAGCAGGATTTGCACGCGGGTCAGAATCGGGCTAAGCCGCGACTCCAGGTCCGATGTAAACCGCTCCATGCGATCCATGGTGCGGCGCATCTGCAAAAACATGGCCACCAGAATCGCCGCCTGCAACACAATCGCTGCTGCCGCAACGCAAACGAAAACTGCTACCCACGTTTCCATACGCACCCCAAGCCCTTACGCATGGGCTTACTTACAGCTGCCAATCGCCAACACGCCTGCGGCGCGAAATCCAGGGCGCGCCGCCAAAGACTTAAGACTTGGATTCGCGCAGATATGCTTCGCGTCCCGCATCAACGGCCGCCGCAATCGAATCCTTTTTGCGCACCGCCACGTCCTTGCTGCGCTCGATCAGCTCATCCGCACGCTCGCGGAGCTCCCGCGCCTTGCGCTGCGCGTAGTCGCGCCCTTCATCGGCTTTCTTGGAGAGCAGATCGCGCGTCTCTTCGCCGGACTTGGGCGCAAACAAAACGCCGACCAGCGCGCCAACACCGAGGCCTACGAGGAAGTAAGTCACCTTGGATCCCACATTGTCCGCCATAGCAACCTCCGCAGAAAACGTAACACAGCAGTGCACCCCACGCAATACAGGCTAACCGCTATCGCCCCCTATTTCAGGTTACCCGCGGCAACCTCCGCTTCCAGATGCGCCAAAATCGCCTCCGCGACCTTAGGTGAAACGACTCGGCTCAGCTTTTCTCTGCCCGCGCGCCGCAAGTTCGCGATGCTGCCGAATTCGCGCAGCAGCTTCTGGATCGTGCGCGGCCCGACGCCGGGAATGTCACTTAGCGCTGTCTTCGTCTGCCGCTTTCCGCGCCGCTGACGATGGAAGTTGACCGCGAAGCGATGCGTCTCGTCGCGAATTTGCTGGATCAGATGCAGCACGGGCGAGTGGCGGTCCAGGATGCACGGGTCATTTTCCTGGCCGAGAATGTACAAAATCTCTTCCTTCTTGGCGATGCTGGCCATCGGCTGGTTGATGATTTGCAGCGATTCGAGCGCCTCTGCCGCGGCATGCAACTGCCCGATGCCGCCGTCGATCAAAATCAAGCTGGGCATCGGCCGCTTCTCTTCAAGGACGCGGCGGTAGCGGCGAGTCACTGCTTCGCGCATGCTGGCAAAGTCGTCGTTTTGACCGAACACAGGGAGAGCGCCGCCCGCTGCGCCATTTCCTCCCTCACCGCGAATAATAAACTTGCGGTAGTCCGATTTCTTCATCCGGCCGGCTTCCCACACGACCATCGAAGCCACGGCGTCGGTGCCTTGAATGTGCGAGATGTCGAAGCTTTCGATGCGGCGGGGCTCCTCCAGCAAATTCATGGCGTTCTGCACCGCTTCCCCGATGGCCTTCGAGCTGGGCTTTAGCACGCGAAAGCGCTGCTCGAAAGAATGTTTCGCATTGTTTTCCACCAGGTCCAGGAAGGCGCGCTTGCTCCCGCGCTGCGGCGTGAAGATTTCGACTTTGTGGCCGGCGCGCTCGGTCAGAGTCTCCTCCAACAGCGCGCGATCCTCGAAATCAATGGGCACGTGAATCGCTTTAGGTAGATATTCCGCTTCCAAATAGAACTGCTTCAGCAGTGAGGGCACAAACTCGTGAGGATCGAATTCTTCGAGGTCTTCCCAGTAAAATTCGCGGCGGTCCACCACGCGGCCGCCGCGTAGGTGAAACAGGTTGGCGGAGACCAGCGGCGGCTCTGCGTAGTACGCAAACACGTCGGTATCGTCGCCCTGCGCGGAGGCGATGCGCTGGCGTTCCTCGATGTCCTCCAACGTGCGCAGCAAATCGCGATAGGCGGCAGCCTGCTCGAAAAGCTCCTGCTCCGCGGCGGCAGCCATGCGTTCTTCGAGGCTCTTCATCAAATCGTGGCGGCGGCCCTCGAGGAAAAGACGCGCATCGCGCGCGCCTTCCGCGTAACGTTCATCGGTGGTGAGTCCAGCGACGCAGGGGCCCTGGCAGCGCTTGATGTAATACTGAAGGCAAGGCCGTGGATGATTGCGCGTCAAATCTACCGTGCAGCTCGGCACCAGGAAGCGCTTGTGAACGAAGTGCAGGATGCGACGCGCGAGGCTGGCTGGAAAATACGGCCCGAAGTACAGCGAACCATCTTTCTTGATGCGGCGCGTGAAGTAGACGCGTGGATATTTTTCCGCCGCGGTGAGCTTGATGTAGGGATAGGTCTTATCGTCGCGCAACAGAACATTGAATTTCGGGTGATAGCGCTTGATGAGGTTGTTTTCGAGCGCCAGCGCCTCGCGCTCGTTGTCGACCACGATGGTTTCCAGGTCGGCAATCTCGCGGACCAGCGAGCCTGTCTTGGCATCCATCCACCGCGACTCGAGAAAATACGAGCGCACGCGGCTGCGCAGCGAGCCCGCCTTGCCGACGTACAAGACCGCGCCCGCGGCGTCTTTGAACAGGTACACGCCGGCGCTTTCCGGTAGCGCAGCAGCTTTTTCGCGAGGTTCCATAAAGCAGTAGTCAGACGACGGGGTCAGAGTTCCGATTTCGATGCAACTTCCATCATACTAGAGCGAATCCGATAGCGGAGACACGCAGGAGTCGAGGAAAAGATGCAACGAAGACCGCTAGTTCATTGGATGCTGGGAGCCGTAGGAACCATCCTGTTGTTTTCGAGACTGCCGCTCTGTGCTCAGGACCCGGCTCCGGAGTCGTCATCGAAGCCCGCCGATGCGCCGTCGCCGAAGAAACCGGATAAGAAGCAAAAGTCAGACACTGCAACGGAGAACGCTCCGGACCAGCCTTCTTGGGATCCACTGCGCGCCGAAAAAGACCTGGAGGTCGGCCAGTACTACATGAGGAAAGGCGATGTGGACGCGGCCATCGATCGCTTTCAGGATGCCACCACCGCAAAACCGGGTTACGCGATTCCCTTTCGCTATCTGGGCGAGGCGCAAGAGAAAAAGGGCCTGAGGAGGGAAGCCATCAAATCGTATTTGCGGTATCTCGACTTGTATCCGCACGCCGAGGATGGCGACAAAATCCGCAAGAAAATCGACAAGCTACGCAGCGAAGTCGAGCGGAAGAAGAAGTAGCGGGCCGCTCTCTCGATACTCCGAGCCCTCCGCGTCTCTGCGTTATCTCTTGCCTCTCTTTCCCTTCAGCGCGCCAAGCGGTCGAGCACCCGGCGGGCTCGCTCGAATTCCGCAAAGCGCTTCTCTTCCTCTCGAAACTCCGGTGAGTGGGACACCAGGCCGCAGCCCGAGCGCCGCGTGGGATGCTTCACATGCAGCATCTCGTGAAACAAGACATATTCCACCGCGAATTGCGGCACGCTCGGGCGGTCCATGCGCCGGTTCAGCAAAATGTGGTTTGGCCCGGGATCGTAGCAGCCGAACTGGCGATGCCAGCTTCGATTGCTCCAGCCAATGTGCGGGCGTTGCAATTTACCGTCAAAATATCTGGTGTTGAGCTCCTCGAAGAGCCTTTCTAGGTCGAAATGGCGCCCCTGCGGTTCCGCCGCGCCCGGCCGGATGCGCCGCCGTCGCATGCGATTGATGCGCTGGCGCGTGCGGTCCGAACGCGCATAGTCCAGGTAAGGCGCAGTCAGCGGTGCCGTAGCCCTGCGCCGGTATACGCGCGCTAACAACAACGCTGCCGCGCCTTCCAGCACGGCCAGGGGTGCTCGACGCAAAAGATCCGAGAGTCGCACCCACACGGCTTCTTCACGCCGGCGGATCGTCAACACCAAACTGCTGTAAGGATAAAATTCCACGCGAAACCGCGGCGGTCGCCCCTCGCACCCCAGCCGCGTGTAAACCCGCTGGAACAGCGCGGCGCCTCCGGGAACAATGGCGTTGCGGTCAGCCGCTCTCTTGGCGATTCTATTCTTCAATCCTCGCGTGCTCCTGACCCTGCGCGATGCATTGCAAACCGGAGCTAATTCTTTCTCCGCACCGGAGGCGGCGCAACGGCCTTTTTGGCCTTTTCCGCGTCGTTCATGGCATCGCGCGTGCCCTCGATGGCGTCGTCGAGATTGTCCTTGTAGCTGTCGATTTCGGTTCCGTCCGCTGAGAGTTTCTCCAGTACCTGCAGAAATTCCTTTGTGCGGCTGGCCATCAAGTCGATCGCCGGCCGAATATTCTCCTGCTTTTGAATGCCGAGCTGAACCAGGTCCGCGGCATCGTCCACACAGCCGACGTAGGCGTTCATCAGCGCGTTCAACATTTCGGGGTGCTTGTTGGACGACGGATGCTGCAATTCGTACTGAAACTTCTTCAGACGGTCATCCGCAAATGTAAGAAACAGCTTGATGCGTTCGTTGGTGGTCTCCGCGTCGCGGATTTTGTCCGCCTCAAGCGCTGACAGATAATCCTTTTGCTCCGCTCGCGATGAAACGGCAAAGAAACTCGCGGCAAACGCGAACAGACACAAACATAAAAACGTACGACTCTTCACGGCGATACTCCCCGCCCGGCAGCGGAGCTCTTCGCAGCGGGCTTTTTCTCATTTGGGTGGCGGGGAAAAAGCAACTCCAGCAGCTCGTCGTCAGTGGCCGCGAGATCGCGCCGCACGATCTCCAGCGGCGGGCGAAACTCGTCCGGAGCGACTACCAGCACCTCGTCCACTTCGCGGAGCGCCTTGTGCACGTGGATCTGCAACTGCTTGAATCCGCTGGTGTGGTGTTCCGCATCGCGATGGTCTTTCTTTAGCGCATCGACCGCCGCCCGTACGTTGTCGCGGTATTTCTCCATTACCAGCCCAATGGTTCTGTAGTCGTTGGCTTGCGAGGCGCGGCGTGTCAACTCCAGTTGCGCATCGCCCAGCTTTTCCAGCAGCCTGGCCTTGTGCACCGAATTCGTCTCGCGGTCGAAGCGCGCCTGCAACGCGTTCACATCCTCGGTGGCGGCATGCGCAGTCCCCGCGGGAACCATCGCACTCAGCACCATCAGTAGGCTCGCCCCCCAGCGGCTCATTCTTATCTGTTCCCCTCCAGGATGTGTTTCAAGACCTTGCTGCGCTCCTGTGCTTGCCAGACTTGGTCCGACGTCTTTCCCTGCTCCAGCGCCAAAAACTTTTCATACGACTCCAGCGCCGGCTTGAACTGGTGCAACTTATCGTAGCAGAGCGCGCGGATAAACCACGCTCCCGATGCAGGCGGTTCCGCTTTGGCGATCAGGTCCAGGGTCGCGAGCGTCGCCGGACAATTTCCGGACAGATAGTAGGTCGAGCTGAGGTCTTTCCAGTACACCAGATTGTTGCGGTCAATTTGCAGGGCCGCCTTCAGCTCTTTTTCTGCCGATGCGAAATCGCGCCTCTGCAGGTAGACGCGGCCGAGCCCGCCGATTAGCCGAGCGTCGTGCGGCGCAAGAGCAATGGCCTGCTGCAGCGTTACGACAGCATCGGCGAATTTCTTCTGCGCAATCTGAATGTCCGCGCGCAGGCGCAGCGAGTCCAGCGAAGCGGACTTCCCGCCGTCGGCGCGGTCGAGTTCGGCAAGAGCCGCGCCATACTCCTGATTGTTTACCAGCAAATGGATCAGGCGGGCTCGCGCGCCGGCATCGCCGGGCACAACAGCCAGGTATTTGCGATAAG
>WNFH01003628.1_pt1 | contig 11308 bp, 12 predicted proteins | sample 5400411 | NCBI WGS metagenome assembly WNFH01 (sample SAMN13153347, study PRJNA577476) | soil metagenome | isolation source: 200 cm saprolite under Douglas fir tree site 2 hole 3 | place: USA:California | collected 2015-04-18
GCGCTCGTTTCTTGGGCGATGCTCGTCCGGCGTCTATGTTGCTGGTGATACCCGAGCTGGTGCGTCCCGAATTCTTGTTGGAGATCGAGGCTTATGCGGCAACATCTTAAGCCAGGCGACCCGCCTTCCAGGACAAGCAAGGAGGCCATGTTACCTAACACGTGGGGAGAGATGTGGGGACAGGTCTTGCAATCATACATTGTCGTAATGCAAGGCCTGACCCCGTAATTGACCCCGTAATTCGGTACGTGACCCCGTAATTCGCGGTGCTAGGCGTCGCTCGCGCGCCACGTTAGGTTCCAAGCAGATGTTACCTTGACTTATAAGCTGGTATGAAGTATCGTCATACCTGGAGGTGAGCTATGGCAAGGTCCAAAGTTGCAATATCTTTAGATGAGTCCACTCTTAATCGTCTCGACAAATTGGTTCAGAAACAAGTCTTTCCAAACCGCAGTCAGGCCATTGAGGAGAAAAGTCGCCTAGCCCAAGAGTGCGCCAAACTTGATCCGGCATTTGAGAAGGCGCTTGCGGAAGAGGGTCTTTCCGAGGATCTAGCGGAATGGCCCGAATACTAAGGGGTGAGATCCGCTGGGCTGACCTCAATCCGGTACGGGGGCGAGAACAAGCAGGACAACGTCCGGTTTTGATTCTGAGCCAAGATGTTTTCAATGAACGTTCCGGAACTGTGATTGCTGTTGCTCTCACGAGTCAGCCTCAACGCGCTGGCTTTCCTTTGACGCTTGAACTTCATGCCAAAGGGCTCCCGAAAAAATCGTGGGTGAAAATCAGCCAGATTCGTACGCTTGCCGTTGAAAGGATTGGGAAGATTATTGGAAGGGCATCTCCGGAAGAAGTTGCTCAAGTTGTTGAGGGATTGAACGAGATTATCGGAACCTAACTTGTCACTTCAGACCGATCGCTAAAAGCGCCAGCTGAGCTTGACGTTAGCCCAAACGCTGCTTTGATGCTACAATATTTTAGTATTGGAGGTCCTAAGGAATGACCAAGATCGAAAAGGTAGAACAGGATGTCCGAAAGCTTAACCGGGACGAGCTGTTGGCTTTTCGTAGGTGGTTCCGTGAGTACGATTCTGACAAGTGGGATCGCCAGATTGAGGAAGACGTCCGAGCCGGCAAACTTGACAAGCTAGGGAAAGAAGCCTTGGCTGCACATCGTGCGGGGAAGAGCAAGGAGCTTTGAGGCACTTCTGCTAGCTTTTAGGCCTGCTATCGCGCTCTACCCGAACCGATTCAAGAACTTGCGGACAAGAACTTCGAGCTTCTCAAGGCAAACCCTTCTCATCGGTAGTTACGCTTCAAGAAAGTTGGAAAGTACCGTGCCGTCCGAGTTGGCCTGCACTACCGAGCGTTGACTACCGAGGCGGGCGAAGATTTATTGTGGTTTTGGATCGGGACTCATTCTGAGTACGATAAGCTTGTGGGCTAGAGGCACGGATACTTCTCACCCCTCCTCCACCTCTTCATACCTGAACTCTTCGCGCTCGGAGAGGTCCTCGAAGCGGGTAATTTCATTGATGAAGGTCAATCGAACGGTATCGATCGGCCCGTTTCGCTGTTTGGCTACGATGATCTCCGCAATCCCCTTGTCGGGAGATTTCTGGTTATAGACTTCATCCCGATAGATAAAGCCGATCACGTCGGCGTCCTGCTCGATAGCGCCGGACTCTCTCAAGTCCGCCATCATCGGCCGCTTGTCCCCGCGGTCTTCCACGCGGCGATTGAGCTGCGAGATGGCCACGACCGGCACGCTCAGCTCTTTGGCCAGGGCTTTCAAGGAGCGGGAGATTTCCGAGATCTCCTGTTCTCTGTTAGCCGCATTCCCCATGCCCCGCATCAACTGGAGATAATCGACCATCACGAGGCCAACCTTCTTTTCTCTGTCCTTGACCAAGCGGCGGGCCTTGGCCCGAAGTTCAAGAACCGATATTGCGGGCGTGTCATCAATATAGATAGGGGCCTCATGCAGCCGGGCCGCCGCGTTAGCCAGTTTGGGAAAGTCACGCTCGCCCAAATATCCGGCCCGGACTTTGGAGTTGTCCACCCTTGCCTCGGAACACAACATCCTGAGCACCAACTGCTCCTTGGCCATCTCCAAGGAAAAAACCGCAACGCCCACACCGGCAAAGGCCGCATAGCTTGCGATATTGAGGCAAAAAGCGGTCTTGCCCATGCTGGGCCTTCCGGCGATGACGATGAGCTCCGCGGGCTGGAAACCGGCGGTCAGCTTATCCAAATCCTTGAATCCTGTCGGGACCCCGGTCACCATCTCCTTTCGCTCATAGAGTCTCTCGACGGTCTTGAGGGAGTCCTTGATCATGTCGCCGATGGCGACAAAGGAGGCCTTAACCTTCTTTTCGGAGATGTCGAAGATGACTTTCTCCGCTGCGTCCAAAAACTCATCCACATTGCCTTGCTCTTCGAATCCTCGGGTGGCGATCTGCGTGGCGGCGTTGATGAGATGCCTCAAGATCGCCTTTTCCCTCACGATGCGGGCGTAGTGAGCGATGTTGGCAGCGGTGGGAACTAAATTGGCAAGCGAGGCGAGGTAAGCCGACCCTCCCACCGCATCCAGTTCGCCCTTGGCCTTGATAAAATCGCTCAACGTGATGAGATCGACCGGCTCGCTGCGATCCGACAGCTCAAACATAGCCCGAAAAATCTTGCGGTGAGATTCCCGATAGAAATCCTCGGACGTCAAGAGCTCGAGGGCCCGATTGATGGCGTCGTTGTCCAGCAAGATCGCGCCCAGCACACAGGATTCGGCCTCCAGGTTTTGCGGCGGGACCTTGCGCAGATTGTCGTCTAGACCTGCCATGCTTTGAATCGAGAGTTCACAAGGGAGATGAAATGAGTCGAGTCCACTTTAAAGTTTAATTTAAAAAAAGCAAGGAAAATTTTTTTCATTTAGAAAATCATTTGAAGTTTTTTGGATCAACGCCCTAATAAAAGCATTCGCAAGATGGGTGAACGAGCTTAAAGGAGCGATCCTATGCGCAGGAAACTGAGAGGCAGCCAAAATCTTAGAGAATTTGTAATCTCTATGCTTGTTGCAAGCACCTTGCTACTCTGTTGGCGATCCTTGCCGGCACAGGAGCTGGGGTTGCACGGAATCTATAACGCCGTCAGTGCAAACCAGAGAAGTTTTTCCTCAAGCCCCCCTGATGACCGCTGCAGAAATCAAAGCCGTGCTCGATGTGGCGAAGAATCCCAAGGCCAAGCAGATGCGGCCCGAAGAATTTTTCGACAACTCGTTTGTCCAAAGGATACAAAGCTCAGGGTTCATCGACTCCCTGTACGGGAAGCGGTAGGACTGCTTTCTGGAAACTGTCGCCGGAGCGAATCTATCGGGCCGGGCCGCTTAACTCGCGGGCCAAAAAGTCAACAACGAGCGGCCATGTGAGCTCGGCGATGTGCGGCTGATAACCCGGGGTGCCGGGATCGACGAAGCCATGGCCCCCAAAGGGAAAGAAATGCCATTCCAGTTTTTGGCCGTTGGCTTGAAAGGCCTCCCACATACGCTCCTGAACGGGAATCGTAGTCACCCAGTCGTGGGCGCCGTAGAGAACAATCGAAGGGCACTGAATCAAACGAGCCGCCTCCCAGGGAGGGCGGGGTCTCAGTTGGGTCACGGGTTCAGCGCGAACGGTCGGGTAGTAACCCACGAAAGCGCGCACCGCGGGTGTCGCGGCTACAAAATGAATGCCAATCCGACCCCCCATACAGTAGCCAACCACTGCCACGCGTGAGGGATCCGCATCCGGCCGTGAGAGCAAATAGCGCCACCCTTCATCAATGAAGCGGACAAAATCGGCGTCAGAGGTCCTAGCCTGGATCTCTCTTCCTGTGTGGATATGCGTCGCCGCCGGGAAACCAAGCAGCGCATAAATGTTGGGAACAACCGTGGTGTAGCCGAGCTTGGCGAACTTCAGGGCCTCGATCTTAATGTAATCGGTAACGCCGGTATTCTGGTGGACGAGCAGCAAGGCGGGTCCGCGTTCGGACCGTTCCGGAAAGGCCAAATATCCGGGCAGGGAATCCTGTTCGACGGTCAGAGAACGCTCAACTACATTCACCTGTCCAATCCTCTCGACAGACTATTCGTAGAAAGCTCGGAGCCGAGTACAACGGAGCCGGTCCGTCCTCGGATGGCTTGACGCTTCGACCCACCCAAATAGCGTTTTGACTGAAGTAGCCGGCCCTGGCCAATTCGAGCGGCTCTGACGGGGAGGTCAGCAACGCGCTCCGATCCGTGGTCGAACAATGAGCTTTTTATGTTGTAGCTGAGTGACCGCTTCTGCGCAAGTACCGGTGCACAAACAAGTTGTAGAATGAAGATATCGTGTGCTCTTCGATGTCGGGTTGACCCTGTGGGGTTTCGAACTCCAAGGTGAGCCTCGTCCCGCGCCTGCACAGCTTACGCAAGCGCTTGGGCTTGCCATCGACATAGGCGCCAACCGTGCGCAAGAGCTGGGACAGGTTATAAAAATCGGGCATCCCATTTGGATCGCGACGCTGCGCCTGGCCCTCCTCTTCCAATCGCGCCACATCGGCCGAGGTGTAACGGAATTCGAGAAACTTAGCGTCTTCGCCGTGCGCCTTCCCAAGCAGCGCCTGAAGAAGACTCAACTTTTGCCGAGGTGACCGTACTCTTCCCCGCACGAAAAAAGAATTGTCGTAGTTCTCCAAGTCAAAATCCTCAAGACGCCACAGATCTATCGCCTGGCCTATCGTGCGCAGTGTGTCGGCATAGGTGGTTGGAGAACTCATCAGGTTTTACCATAGCTCAAAAAGAGTGATCACTACAACAGAGAAAATCCGCCAAGGAGACGAGAGCTTCTGCCGAGCTGGATAGACTACCCAGATTCTACGCCTGCGGTCGTACAGTCCCGATTGCGGTACGAAGAGATTCGGTGTCGCTGAGATCATTCAATATGATGCGGGCACCGGCCTGCTCCAGAGCGGATCGTCCATAGGGACCCGTGGTCACACCGATAAATTCGCAGCCCGTCGCTAGGGCTGCCTGCGCATCTCTGGGAGTGTCGCCGATCAGAATCGTGACCTTAGGCTCCCGGCCGAAAAGCCGAGCGAAGCGGAGACGGGCCGCAGGAGGCAGGGCCGTCCTCAATTCCCCATCCTCGGAGAAAGCGCCGCATGCGAACTGGCCAAATTCCAAACCGGCGGACTCCAGCTTGATCCTCGCTGTCGCTTGGGTTGAGCCGGTGAGCAGTCCAACCTCGCAGCCAGGCATGGAACGGGCGGCCTGGACAGCAAGGCAAGCTCCCGGAATCTGACGGGCCGGTTGATGTCCCAACTCCAACGCCAGGTTGCGCGCATAGATCTCGAAGGCGAGAGCCCGGCGCCGGTCAAAATCCTCACATTGGAAATTGAGCCTCCGGACGACCTTCGTCAGAATCGCCGAATCCGTAAGGCCGGAAACCTCCTCGGGAGCAAAGATGGGACAGGAAACACCGAACACTTCTTGAAAAGCAGCGGAGAAACACTTTCCCGCGGCCACGCCGCAATCCACCAGCGTGCCGTCGATGTCGAACAAAACCAGCGTATGTGGAGTTTTTTCCAAGAAAAGTTTTGAGTTTTAAATTTTGAGTCTTAAGTTGAAACTCATAACTCAGCACTCAAAACTCACAACTGTTATTGTTCCAGGCGTGTTGCCATCCCGCCGAGTTGTTCCTTCAGACGGTCAGGGAGCCGAGCACCAAACCGGCCGAAGAATTTTTCGATATCCGGAACCTCGGGCTTCCACGGCCCAGGGTCGGCCTTCAGCAGCTCTCTAACGTCTTCGCCCTGCACCCTAAGACCCTTGAGATCGAGGTCGTCATCATTAGGCAAGAAACCGATGGGGGTTTTTCTCGCCCCGACCGAGCCTTCGAGGCGTTCGCACATCCACTTCAGCACGCGGCTGTTATCCCCAAACCCGGGCCACAACCATTTTCCCTCCGGGCTCTTGCGGAACCAGTCGACGTAGAAAATTCGCGGCGCTTTTGCGGCCAGTCGATCCCCCATCTTAAACCAGTGCTGAAAATAGTCCGCCATGTTATAACCGCAGAACGGCATCATGGCGAACGGATCCCGCCGCAGCACGCCAACCTTGCCGATAATGGCGGCTGTCGTTTCGGAGGCAGCCGTTGCTCCGAGAAAGACTCCGTGGTCCCAGTTAAATGACTCGGTCACCAACGGGACCAGGTTGGACCTGCGGCCGCCGAAGATAAAGATGTCGATGGGGACTCCCTCCGGTTTTTCCCAGTCGCTGCAGATGGCCGGACACTGAACCGCGGGAGTTGTAAAGCGCGCATTCGGGTGGGCCGCTAGTTCCTTACTCTCCGGAGTCCAGTCGCGCCCCTTCCAGTCGATCAGATGCTTCGGCGGAGCGCCGCTCATCCCCTCCCACCAAACATCCCCGTCGTCGGTCAGGGCGCAGTTGGTGAATATCACGTTCTCCTTCAGCGACTCCATCGCCATCGGATTAGACTGATGTGAAGTGCCTGGAGCCACGCCGAAAAAGCCCGTCTCCGGATTGATGGCCCTGAGGCGACCGTCAGGGCCGATTTTCATCCAACAGATATCTTCGCCGACCGTCTCACATTTCCACCCCGGGATGGTCGGCACGAGCATCGCCAGATTGGTCTTGCCGCAGGCGGAAGGAAAAGCGGCGGCGACATGATATTGTTTCCCTCGGGGGTTGGTGAGCCGCATGATGAGCATATGCTCCGCCAGCCAACCTTCACGCCGCGCCATCGCTGACGCGATGCGTAATGCTAAGCATTTCTTTCCCAGCAGGGCGTTGCCGCCGTAGCCGGAGCCAAAAGACCAGATCAGATTTTCTTGTGGAAAATGGCTGATGTACTTTTTGTCCATCGGCGCGCAGGGCCACGAAGAGTCCTTTTGCCCTTTTGCTAAAGGGGCGCCGCTAGAGTGCAGACAAGGGATAAAGTCGCCATCGGAACCTAGCGCTTCGATCACTCTGGCGCCGACGCGCGTCATGATGTGCATGTTGCAAACGACATAAGGACTGTCCGTGATCTCCACGCCAATCTTCGCTATCGGCGACCCGATAGGCCCCATGGAAAAGGGGATGACGTACATGGTGCGGCCCTGCATGGAACCGTCGTATAGGCGCGTCATCGTCTGTTTGAGCTCATCAGGGTCGATCCAATTATTGGTGGGGCCCGCCTCTTCTTTGCTTGGAGCGGCGACGTAAGTGCGCTCTTCAGTCCTCGCCACATCGCTCGCATCCGAACGGAACAGAAAACAGTCGGGACGCTTCTTCAGAGAAATACCGACGCCGCCCACGACCATTTGAGCCATCAACCGGTCATATTCCTGCTTACTCCCGTCGCACCAATAGATCGCGTCGGGTTTGCACAGGCTCGCCACTTCGCGAACCCAGTTGTTCAAGTTCTTGTTCTTCACTTCATAGCCCATAGAGATCACTTCCTTGTGTAAACTCGGCCTGCCTCGGCAATATCTTAAGCCCCGAAAGTTATGAAAATTTAACTATTTCGACTTCTTCTGTTAATGTCCTTGGAGAAAAGACCTAAGGAAATGAATATGCTAAATGCCTTCAGAAATCAATCCTAGACAGAACCTTCAGACTCCTTCGGCGGGCTCAGAATCCGCGAGGCTTCGTCCAATCCTTTGTGGCTTCCTAGTAGCACCAGCACATCACCAGTCGCAAGGGAAAAGTCCGGCCCCGGGTTATAGGTGGATTGTCCCCCGCGCACAATCGCAATCACGGTGACTCCGGTTCGTGAACGAAGTTCGATCTCGTCAAGACTCCTTCCAATGGCCGGGGAGTTCTCGGTAAGCAGGAAGATGTCGGTCGTTGTTCCCTCCAAGAACTGGCTCAGCTCATCCAACCGCTTTCCCTGAAGGTGGAGTCCCCTCAGCGTCCCATAGTGCTCCTTCCGAATCAGATCGACCTGGAGGCTAATCACGTTGCGCGGAACATGATACTGTTGCAGAACGCGGGCAAAAATCTCTACGGATGTCTCAAACTCTTCCGGAATCACCTGATTCGCGCCCAAACGATAGAGGCGTTCGATCTCCGCCACATAGCGAGTGCGCACGACGATATAGAGTTCAGGTTTGAGCCGGCGCGCCTGCGACACGATGCGCGCGGTGGCAACTGGATCCGAAACGGCGACGACAAGAACACGAGCCTGGCCGATGCCCATCCTGTGCAAGACCTCCGGTCGAGTTCCATCGCCAAAATGAATGGCCTCCCCCTCGTCGCTTGCTGATCGCACTAAAGATGGATCCATATCTAAGATCCTATAAGGTATTCCGACCTCCTTAAGTACCCGTGTGAGGTTCTGCCCATTCAGTCCATAGCCTACGACAATCACATGCCCTGCGATTTGATCCTCTGTCTCTCCGCTCCCCACAGGCGATGGCTCCATGGCCCCTTTGAAGACGGTGTCCAGACCGAAGCCCAAACCGTGGACCGATTGAATGAGAAACGGCGTGGCGATCATGCTAAGGATCGAGGCGGCCAGAAAAGTTTGTTCTCCAGCCGCGGTCAACAGCCCGTAACCCTGTCCCGCCCTGGCAAGGATGAACGAGAATTCTCCGATCTGGGCCAAGCTTAAGGCCAACACCACGCCGAGCCTGGGGGAGCAATAGAGCCACCAAAAGAGCGCGAAGAGGACAGCGCCTTTGACACTGACAATCAGCATGAGACGAAGCAATGGCGTGAAGACATCCCGCATCAGAAACTCCAGGTTGAGCAGCATGCCGATGGAAATGAAGAAGATACCGCTAAAGCAGTCGCGCAGCGGCAGGATGTCCGCCACGATCTGGTGGCTGAATTCCGATTCGGAGATCACCAGCCCCGCGATGAAGGCGCCCAGGGCCAGAGAAAGGCCCGACTCTAAGGTCAACCAGGCGGTTCCCAGGCAAACAAACACGACGAAGAGGGTAAATGCCTCCCGGTTCCGCAAAAGGGCGACTTGGCGCAAGAACCACGGCAAGACGGCTTTTGCAGTCACCATGATGATCAGGATCACCAGAACAGCTTTGATCAGAGTCCATCCGATGAGGAAAAAAGAAACTCCGCTCGTCTGTCCCAGGACCGGAAGCAAAAGCATCATCGGCACGAGACAGAGGTCCTGGAAAAGCAGAATTCCGGTCGCCAGCCGGCCATGAAGGGCATTCATTTCTTGCCTATCGTTGTAAATCTTAAGGACGATAGCAGTACTGCTCAAAGAGACCAGAAAACCGTAAAAAATACCCACCTGGGGGGCGTATCCGAGAAAAAGGAAAACCGCTAAAACTACCAAAACCGTTAGAAGAACCTGCAGGGTCCCGGCCCAAATCAGATGGCGGCCGATCGGACGAAGTTCCGCCAGCGAGAATTCGAGACCGATAGTAAAAAGCAGCAGGACTAAGCCGATCTCCGCCAATGTCTCCACCTGCGCCAGGTCGCGGATCAATCCAAATCCGTGTGGACCCACAATGACCCCAGCCAGGAGAAAACCGACTATGGAGGGCAAGCGCAATTTCTGAAACAGAAAGACAATGGAGACGACAGCGGTGAGAACGATGACAAGCTCTCTTAGAATGCTGATGTCAGACATAAAGCAATCAAGGGTCAGCGATCAGCAAAAAAACCGCGAGCTAGAAACTGAAGACTGAAAGCTAATAGCTTTTAAGAAGTTATTTGGTCTTATGATGCTCTGCCGTGACGACCGTGTGGATCCCGCCGCGCACGTTAAAATCCCCGACCACCGTCATGCTCCTCGGATGACAGGCTGCGACCAAGGCGTCCAGAATGCGATTGATGATGTCCTCGTGGAAGGCGCCCTCTTCTCGGAAAGACCAAAGGTAGAGCTTCAGGGATTTAAGCTCGATGCAGAGTTGATCCGGAACATAGCGAATCCGGATCGTCGCAAAGTCCGGCTGGCCGGTGCGCGGGCAAACGCAGGTAAACTCGGGACACTCCATGCTGATCTCGTAGTCCCTCTCAGATCGGGGATTGGGAAAGGTTTCAAGCTGTTTGCTTGGGTTGGTTGGCATACTCTTATTCTAACCGAGCAAGGGGTAATTTCAAAATGACCTGGAAACGACAAGCGCGACAAGGAGCCTCGACCTATGTTGACTCCCTCGGTCGCCTGAGTTTATATACCTCGCATCCCTGAGTTTCCGATGCTTGAAGAGCAATCCATGACAGATACCTCTGCCATCATTTTGGCCGGAGGCAAAAGCTCGCGCATGGGGCAGCCCAAAGCGTTGCTGCTTTTTGATAACGAGCCTCTCATCGTCCACATCGTGCGCGCGTTGAAAGGTATGTTTGCCGAGATCCTCATCGTGGCAGCACCCGAGCAGGAGCTGCCGCCGTTACCGGCAACCTTAGTGCGAGACGAAGTGGCGTATCAGGGACCGGCCGCTGGAATCTACCACGGACTGAAAGCGGCAAGCGGGAGGATCGCTTTTGTAACTTCGTGCGATGTCGCCTTTCTCAACCTTCCTCTGATTTCACACCTCCTTTTGCAAATCTCAGACTGCGACGTGGTGGTTCCCTATTGGCAGGAACGTTTTCAGCCCTTGCATGCGGCCTACCGGAAGAGCGTGCTGCCTTTTCTTAAAGAGCAGCTCGACCGCGGAGAGCTGCGGCCTGTCTATCTTTTCGATAAAGTCCGGACTCACAAGATCAATGAGGACGAAATCCGCCATTTTGATCCCAAGGGCTTGAGCTTCCTCAACATGAACACTCCGGAAGACTATCAAGAAGCTCTCAAGCACTGGGGAAAGCGACATCGTTTCTGCGATGAACCTTAAGGACTTACTGCTGGTAAAGAATCTCTCCTGAGGAGCGGGCTGCATAGCCCCCGAGGGCTTCTACTGCCCTCCTGAAGTCATTGGAGCAAATAACTTCCAATAGCTTCTCTCCCTTTTCCGACTCGAAGAAGGAGCGCAGAAAGAGAAGGTCATACTGCTCCTTGCCAACGGGGATAAAATCGAGTCCGAGCGCGTTCGCCGCAGAGCGCACACCCAACCCCACATCGGCCAAACCGCTGACAACAGCCACACCGACAGCCATGTGGGTAAATTCCTCTCGCTCATAGCCTCGGATCGCTTGCGGATCGATTCCAAGCCGCTTGAGTTCGAAATCGAGTAGCACCCGCGTGCCCGAGCCAGGCTGACGATTGATAAAGGTCACATCTGGCCGCGCCAAGTCCTTGAGATGAGCGACTCCCTTGGGATTCCGGGGACAGACGAGCAAACCTTGCTCCCGTTTAGCAAGATGAACCAGCACGACCGGGAGACTGGGG
>WNFH01011368.1_pt1 | contig 11298 bp, 8 predicted proteins | sample 5400411 | NCBI WGS metagenome assembly WNFH01 (sample SAMN13153347, study PRJNA577476) | soil metagenome | isolation source: 200 cm saprolite under Douglas fir tree site 2 hole 3 | place: USA:California | collected 2015-04-18
TTTTTCGCGAACCCGACGAGACGATCGAGCGCCTTCTCGATGTGTTCGGTGGACGCCGCATACGAGAGCCGCACGTAGCGATCATCCCCGAACGCCGCACCCGGCACGAGCGCGACGCCGGTCGTTGTCACGAGTCGCGTGCAGAACTCCGTCCCGCCGATCCCCCCGAAGGAGTCCACCCGGAAAAAGAAGTAAAAGGCGCCGAGCGGCTCCACAAACTCGACGCCCGGCAGGTCCTGCCGGAACCGGCTGACCACGACGTCCCGCCGCTTGCGGAACTCCGCCACCATCCGCGCCACGTCGGCTTCGACGCGGTCGTCCCCGAGTGCCGCCGCCGCGGCGATCTGGGCGGGATGGTTCGCTCCCGTGGTCGTGTGCGACTGTAACGCCGCCATCGCTTTCGCCACGGGCCCGGGGGCCAACGCGACCCCGATCCGCCAGCCCGTCATCGCGTAGGCCTTGCTCACCCCGTAGATCACGACGACGCGCTCCAGCAGCTCGTCGGGGAGATCGAGGAACGAGGGGGAAGGTCCCGTGCCGTAGTGGATCCGGCGATAGATCTCGTCGGCGATCACCCAGACCTTTCGGTCGCGCGCCCACAGCGCGATGGCCTTGATCTCGGCGTGGGTGTACACCGCGCCCGTGGGATTGCAGGGCGAGCACAGGAGCAGGCCGCGCGCGCCGGGGACCACCCGATCGAGATCCCGCACGCTCACCTTCAAGCTCCACTCGGGGTCGCCGGGGACGAGCACCGGCCGCGCGCGCGACAGGTACACGATCTGCGGATACGACACCCAGGCGGGCGCGGGGATCGCCACCACGTCCCCTGGACCGAACAGCGTGAAGCAGACGTTGAAGAGCGACTGCTTCGAACCGTTCGACACGACGATGTGATCCGCGTTCACCGGCCGGCCGCCCGAGAGGAGCGACAACTGTTTCGCCGCGGCGGCGCGGAGCTCGAGGATCCCTTCGTTCGCGGCGTAGTGGGTCTTGCCCTCCCGAATCGCCCGCACCCCCGCGTCCGACGGAATCGCAGGCGTGGGGAAGTCGGGTTCGCCCGCCCCCAGATCGATCACGTCCTCCCCCGCCGCCTTGCGCCGCTTCGCCTCCTGCGAAATGGCGATCGTGGCGGAGGTCTCGAGGTGCTGCAGGTTGGGCGAGAGGCCGGCGCTGAGAGCCATGGGCGAGACGATAGCCACCCACCCTCAGGGGACGCAACCGCGGCTGCCGGCCCCCGCCCTGTGGCCTGGTGGCGCAGCCGTACGAGTTATGGAAGGCCGTTGCCTTTCGGCCAACCGGTAGGTAGCATCTGACCCGACGTATCGCCCTTTGACAACCGAGGATCGCGTGTGACGGAAGCAGATGCCAAAGCCGCGCTCGAGCGCGGCCGGCCGGTGGTGCTGGTGTGTCCGCCTGCGCCGGAGCGGGCCGGGACGCTGTGGGAGTTGCTCGGGCCACTGCCCCCCGGCCCGGGCGCCGGGATGGGCCCATCTGTGCTCGTCGTCTGCGCCGACGCCTGGGCGGCGACCGAGTGGCTAGCGGCCGCGCCTTCCGGCGCCCCGGTCCATGCCGTCACCGGGCTCACCCGCAGCGCGCGGCTGCTCCAGGCGGGCGCCGTGCAGGTCCTCGTGGGCGCGGCGAAAGATCTGGCGGCATTGCTCGAGCGCTCCGCGCTCAAGCTCGGGCAGGTCTCCGCCGTTGTCGTCGCGTGGCCCGAAGCGCTCGTCGCCGGCGAGCATGCTACCACGTTGGACGGGGTGCTCGGGGAGGCGCGTGAGGCTCGGCGGCTCGTGCTGAGCTGGAACCCCACACGGCTCACCGATTTTCTGGAGCGGCACGCGCGCCGTGCCCTGGTGGTCGGGACGCTGCCAGTGGACGGCAGCGGCGCTCCCCTCCCGCCCGTCGGCCGCGCGCGATTCTGCGTCGTGCCACCCTGGCGTCGCGCCGTCGTTGTGCGCGATGCGCTCGATGCCCTCGAGGCCCGGAGCGCCTTCATCTGGGACGGCGGAGCCATGGTGCCGGACACGCCCCCCGATGTCGTGCTGTGCGCCGCGCTCCCGACGCGCGACGAGCTCGTCGCCCTGACGCGACTCGCCGAGCCCGTCCTCTTCCCCACAGCCGCCCAGCTCCCCTACGTCCGCTCGCTCGCGACCCTGATACCGCTGGCGCTGCCCAGCGGGGCGGACCGCGCCCGCGACCGGGTCGAGGAGCTGCAGGAGCGCGTGGCGCAGGTGCTCGTGGCCGGTGTCGACGCGGAGCTTGCGCTGCTCGATCCGTTGTTCGTGCGCTTCGATCCGGCGGAGGTCGCGGCCGCGCTGCTCGCCCTCTCGCGGGACCCAAGCAGCAGCCCACGGGATGCGACCGTGGCGGCCCCACCGCCGCTGGCGCGGGTGCAGCTATTCGTCAACATCGGGAAGAAGGACCGGGTCGCCCCCAAGGATCTGGTGGGCGCGTTGATCCGCGAGGCTGGAGTCGCAAAAGGCGACATTGGCAGGGTGGAAGTGCGCGAGACGTTCAGTCTCGTAGAGGTGGCCGCGGAGCAGGCCGCGCGGGCGGCGCGCGGACTCACGGGAACCACGATCCGCGGGCGGCGCGTGCTCGCGCGGCTCGACCGCGAGCGATAGGCCCGCGCCTGCGCGTCATGGACGTGCGGCGTCGGGTCAGTGCAGTCGGTACGAGCCCAGCGGTTGTCCCCCGGACCGGCTGCCGCTCACCAGGCGATCCGTTCCGTGCGCCGGTCCGAGGGCGCGGCGGCTCGCCGCTCCTTCCCGCAACGGCAACGGGCCGCCCAGCGGGACGGCCCGTGAAACCGCGAACGCCGCTGCGCGCTCGGCTACTTCTTGTTCACCACCATCTTCAACTGCTTGCCCGCGCGGAACGCGGGCGCGATCGATGCCTTGATCTGGATCACGCTGCCCGTCTTGGGATTCCGTCCCATGCGGGCCGCGCGTTTGCGGGCCTCGAAATTGCCGAACCCGGTGATCTGTACCTTGGCGCCCTTCTTGAGCTCACCGGCGATGATGCCCTTGTCGTCGAACAGGGCCTCGATCGTCCGGCCTGCGTCGGCCTTCGACATCTTGGTCCGCATGGCCAGCGCCGAAGTCAGCTCGGCTTTGTTCACGGGTGTCTCCTTGTGAGGGTCTAGGGCTGCGCAAAACCCTTGGAATTCCGCCCCTTTTGCGGGGGGGTACCCGAAAACCCGCATGAAACCGCCACAATATGGTGGTATCCCCCGGAAATCCGCAAGATTCGGGCACTTTCAGGCCCCTGGGGGCGGCGCTCGCCATTGGCGGGTCGGCCTACAGCCGGCCCAATCCGAGCTCTCGGTGAAGATCGCAGTCGTGCGTAACCCGTTGACGACGCTGGCGGCCGCGTGCTGGGCGTTGGCGGTGCGCTGGCGGCCTGAGGCCCTGCCGCAGCTCAAGGCCCGAGGCCCAGGACTATGCCGAGCAGATGCGTCAGGCATGGCCGCCCGTGGTTGCAGCTGCTGCGCTGTCGCCCGATTGGCACGATCGCGCGGAGCCAGCGCCACGCGGGTAGGACTCTACGTCCTACCTGCGGCAAGTCCTGGTCGCAGGCGATCGCCCCGCTCGCGGGTGCGAGACTGATCGCGCTTGTGTCGCCGCGCGATCAGGCATGCGGAATCCTCCGAGACGATCGAGGCGCCACGCGGTTCGTAAGCGGGCGGGCAATTGCTTGACCCGTCCTCCAGGAGAAACTACCCTTCCACCCCGTTGCCAAACGCCCGGGCGTCACGCGCCGGCGGCCCGCGGGCGGTAGCGACTCACCCGTCTTGCACGCTGAGGCCCCAATGTTTCACGGCACCCGTCCCGGGTGGGTCGAGGTCATCGCCGGCGTGATGTTCTCCGGCAAGAGCGAGGAGCTGGTGCGCCGGGTGCGGCGCGCCGTCATCGCGAAAAAGCGGGTCCAGGTTTTCAAGTCTCACCTTGATGCCCGCTACGCCGGGCTGTACACGGTCAGCACCCACGACGGCGGGATCGTCGACGCGGCGCCCGTGGATTCGGCGGAGGCGATCGTGCGGGCGCTCCGGCCGGAGACCGAGGTGGTCGCCGTGGACGAGGTGCAATTCCTCGACGACGCGATCGTACTGACCGCGAACGGCCTGGCGGACCGCGGGGTGCGGATCATGCTTGCCGGGATCGACATGGATTTTCGCGGCCTGCCGTTCGGGCCGATGCCGACGCTACTCGCAGTCGCCGACATCGTCGATAAACTCCAGGCGATCTGCGTGGTGTGCGGTGGGCCCGCGACCCGCAACCAGCGCCTCGTGAACGGCCAGCCCGCGCTGTGGGACAGCCCCACGATCATGGTGGGAGGTCGGGAATCGTATGAAGCGCGGTGCCGGCACTGCCACAAGGTCCCGAGGGCGGATGAGGACCAGACGGCGTTGCTGTGACACCAGGGGGCCTCGAGGCGAGCGTGCTCGGTGCCACCCGACCCCCTGCTTCCCGTGTGCCGCGCCCGGACTGCAATGCTGAGCGTCGCCCTCACGGGCAATATCGCCGCGGGCAAGTCCACGGTGGTCGATCATTTTCGGCGCTGGGGTGCGACGATCATCGACGCCGACGCGCTCGCGCGGGAGGCACAGGCGCCTGGCGGGGAAGTGCTCGCCGCCATCGTGCGTCGCTTCGGCGCCGACGTCCTCGCCCCGGATGGAACGCTGGACCGCGCGGCGCTGCGCGGCAAGGTGATGGGCGATCAGGCGGCGCTCGACGCGCTGAACAGCATCGTTCATCCCGCCGTGCGTCAGCGCCGCGAGGAGCTATCGCGCGCCGCCTGGGAGGGCGGCGATGTCCTGGTCGTCCACGACATCCCGCTGCTCTTCGAGGTGCTCGACCCTACGCAATTCGACGTGGTGGTGCTCGTGGACGCGAGTATGGCGTTGCGGCGCACGCGGCTGCGTGGCATGCGCGGCCTCTCGATCGGAGACGCCGACCGGATGATCGCGGCGCAGATGCCGGCGGAGCGCAAGCGGGCGAGGAGCCACTTCACGATCGACAACGACGGCTCGCTCGAGGCGCTCGAGCGCCAAGCCCGCGCGATATTCGAGGAGCTCCGCCGCCGCGCGGCGGTGGCGGCGCTCGGCCGGCCGGCGCACAGCCTGCTGGTGGTCGGCCGCGATGCGAGCGCAGACCCCGCGCTCGAGGCGATTGGCGCGCGCTACGTGGATGCGGGCCTGACGGTGCGTCGCATGACGGGCGCGGCGGCGGCGATCGAGCACACGCTCAGCCGGCCGGACGCGGCCCCCGACGCCATCGTCGCGACGCGAGCGGCAGCCGGCGCCACCGCGGAAGCGTGGGAGCGCGCCGGGCGGCGGGGCGTGCTCGTGTGGCTCTCGGATGACCCGGATCCCGTCGCCGTGCGCCTCGATCTGCGGCCGTGGGGTCACGAGCGGCTGCGCTTGGTAGAGGCGGGTGGCGCCGGTCTGGCGCCGCGGCCCGATCTCTTTCCGTCGTCCAACCCATTGGCTTGACAGGGGTTTCACGCGCCGGTAACCTTCGCCGCGACGTTCCACGCCCCCGCGAGCGAGCGACCCGCATGGCGAACATTCCGGCCGATCTGCGCTATACCGTAGAGCATGAGTACGTCAGGCGCAGCGGCGACGGCGCGATCGTGCAGGTGGGCATCACGGATTACGCGCAGGGGGAGTTGGGCGACGTTGTGTACGTGGAGCTGCCCAAGGCGGGGGCGAGCTTCGCGCGGAAGGCCGTCTTCGGCACGATCGAAGCGGTGAAAGCCGTCTCGGAGCTGTACGCTCCGGTCGCGGGCACGGTGACCGAGGTGAACGCGGCGCTCGAGGCCGACCCCGCGCTTGTGAACCGCGATCCCTACGGTGCGGGCTGGATGATGAAGCTGCGGGTGAAGGATCCGGCGGAGCTCGCGCAACTGCTCGACAGCGAGGCGTACAAGAAACACATCGGCGGATGACGCGTCGGTCATGGTCACCATCACCTTCCTCGGCCACGCCTGCTTCGCGCTCGAAGCCGATGGCCGCCGTGTTATCATCGACCCCTTCCTGACGGGCAATCCCGCGGCGGCCGTCTCGCCCGACCGTCTTCCCCAGATCGACGCGGTGCTGCTCTCCCACGGTCACGGGGACCACCTCGGGGACGCGATCCCCATCGCCAAGCGGGACCGGGCGCCGATCGTCGCGACGTTCGAGCTCGCCCAGTTCTGCGAGCAGCGCGGCGCCCCGGTGCACGCCATGCACATCGGCGGGGCGCACCAGTTCCCGTTCGGCCGGGTGAAACTCGTACCCGCGTTTCACGGCGGCCATGTCGACGGCGACGAGACCGGCCGGTTCACGACCAATCCGTGCGGCGTCGTCGTCACCTTGGGCGGGAAGACGGTGTACCATTGCGGGGATACCGGGCTCACCCTCGAGATGCAGCTGCTCGCGGGCCAGGTGGACGCCATGCTCGTCCCGATCGGCGACAACTACACCATGGGGATCACGGACGCGGTGCGCGCCGTCGAGTTCGTGCAGCCCCGCACCGTGATTCCGATGCACTACAACACGTTCGCGGTGATCCAGGCGGATCCCGAGGACTTCAAGCGCCAAGTCGGTCGCCGTGCCCAGGTCGTCGTGCTGCAGCCGGGGCAGTCCCACACCCTTTCCTGAGGAGAGATCCGGGCCTTCCGCCTATGTCGACGGTACGCGCTTCCCTCACCCCCGCCGATCGCTTCGTGACGCGCCATATCGGGCCCAGTCCCGATGAGACACGCGACATGCTAGCGACGCTGGGATACGACTCGCTCGATGCCTTCATCGACGCCGTCGTGCCCGACGACATCCGCTTGCGGCGCCCGCTGGCGCTCCCGCCCGGGCGCACCGAACGCGAGGTCCTGCAGGCGCTGCGAGGGCTCGCGGCGCAGAACCAGCTGTACCGCTCCTACATCGGAATGGGGTACTACCACACCTTCACCCCACAGGTGATCCAGCGCAACATCGTCGAGAATCCGGGCTGGTACACCGCGTACACGCCCTATCAACCGGAGATCGCCCAGGGCCGACTCGAAGCGCTGCTCAACTTCCAGACGATGGTGGCCGACCTGACCGCCCTGCCGATCGCGAACGCTTCGCTCCTCGACGAAGCCACGGCCGCCGCCGAGGCGATGCACCTCACCGAAGCGGTCGCCGCCGTGCCGGCCGGCACGACCCCGATGTTCCTGATCGCCGAGGGCTGCCACCCACAGACCATCGCCGTGGTGCGCACGCGGGCCGAAGCGCGCGGCGTGCAGACGGTGGTCGCCGACCCGCTGGGCTTCGAGTTCCGGCCGGGGGTGATCGGCGCGCTGCTCCAGTATCCGACGACGGACGGCAAGATCGAGGACTATCGCGCCTTCTGCGACAGGGCGCACGCCGCCGGCGCGCTCGTCACGGCGGCCACGGATTTGCTCGCGCTCACGCTGCTCACGCCGCCAGGCGAGTGGGGTGCCGATATCGCCGTCGGCAACTCCCAGCGGTTCGGGGTGCCGATGGGCTACGGCGGCCCGCACGCCGCCTTCTTTGCGACCCGCGAGGCGTACAAGCGGCACGTGCCCGGCCGCATCATCGGGGTCTCGAAAGACGCCGCCGGGCGCCCGGCCCTGCGCATGGCGCTGCAGACGCGCGAGCAGCACATTCGCCGCGAGAAGGCCACGAGCAACGTCTGCACCGCTCAGGTGCTCCTCGCGGTCATGGCGAGCATGTACGCCGTGTACCACGGACCGGAGGGGCTGCGCCGCATCGCCGAGCGGGTCCACACCCTGGCGGTGCTCTTGGCCCAAGCGCTCCCGCGCCTCGGCTACCGCCTGGTGCATACGTCCTTCTTCGACACGCTCGCGATCGAGGTCGAGTCGTGGGCGATGCCGCGCCTGAGCGACGCCGCGCGCGCGCGCCGCATCAACGTGCGGGTGACATCCCCCACGCAGATCGGCATCTCGCTCGACGAGGCCACCACGCTCGGCGACCTCGCCGACCTGGTCACCGCGTTCTCTCTCAACGAGGTCCTGCCGTTCATGGTCGAGGATCTCGGCGCCAAGGCGGATACCGCGATCCCCGACGCGCTCCGTCGCACCTCGCCCTATCTCACGCACCCCGTCTTCCATCGGTACCGCTCGGAAACGGAGATGCTGCGCTACATCAAGCGGCTCGAGGCGCGTGATCTCTCGCTCACCACGGCGATGATCCCGCTCGGTTCCTGCACCATGAAGCTCAACGGCACCACCGAGATGGTCCCGCTCTCGTGGCGCGAGTTCAATCGCCTGCATCCGTTCGCCCCCCGCGAGCAGGCCACGGGCTATCGCACCCTGTTCCGCCAACTCGAGGACATGCTTGCCGAGATCACGGGCTTCCCCAAGATCTCGCTGCAACCCAACTCCGGGGCGCAGGGCGAATTCACCGGGCTGTTGGTGATCCGCGCGTATCACCGGTCGCGGGGCGAGGGGCATCGCACGACGTGTCTCATCCCCACCTCCGCGCACGGCACCAATCCCGCCAGCGCCGTGATGGCGGGCCTTCGCGTGGTGCCAATCCAGTCCGACGACCGTGGCAACATCGACGTGGAAGACTTGCGCGCCAAGGCCACGGAGTACAAGGACACGCTCGCCGCCCTGATGGTGACCTACCCATCCACGCACGGCGTGTTCGAGGCCTCGATCCGCCAGCTGTGCGAGATCGTACACGCGCACGGGGGGCAGGTGTACATGGACGGCGCGAACATGAACGCCCAGGTCGGGCTCGTGCGGCCGGGCGACATCGGCGCCGACGTGTGCCACCTGAACCTGCACAAGACCTTCTGCATCCCGCACGGTGGCGGCGGACCGGGCATGGGCCCGATCTGCGTCGCTGCGCACCTCGCGCCGTTCCTGCCCGACCACCCGGTGGTGCCGCTGCGCCAGCAACAGCCCTGCGGCACGGTGTCCGCGGCACCGTGGGGCAGCGCGTGGATCCTGCCCATCTCCTGGGCGTACATCGCCCTGATGGGGCGCGAGGGGTTGGTCGAGGCGACGAAGGTGGCGATCCTGAACGCCAACTACGTCGCCCGCCGGCTGGCGCCGCATTATCCCCTGCTCTACAGCGGCCAGCACGGGCTGATCGCCCACGAGTGCATCATCGACTGCCGGCCGTTCCGGGCATCGGCGGGGATCGAGGTAGAGGACATCGCCAAGCGGATCATCGACTACGGCTTCCATCCGCCGACGGTCTCCTTCCCGGTGGCGGGCACCCTGATGATCGAGCCGACCGAGAGCGAGTCGAAGGAGGAGCTGGACCGGTTCTGTGACGCGTTGATCGCGATCCGCGACGAGATCCGGGACGTGGAGCAGGGTCGGCAGCGGCGCGGCAACAATCTCCTCACGCACGCGCCGCACACGCTGGAGGATGTGGTCGCGGACGGCTGGGAGCGCCCCTACACCCGCGAGCGCGCCGCCTTCCCGGCACTGTGGACGCGACAGCACAAAGTCTGGCCGTCGGTGGGCCGGGTGGACGGCGCCTACGGGGACCGGAACCTGGTGTGCGTGTGTCCGCCGGTGGAAGCGTATGCGCTCGCTGCTGACTGAGCGCCCGGCGCCGGGCGGCCGCGCCTCCCCGCTCCCACCGGCCCGCCGCCTGGCGGTGCGGCGCTGGGAGCTGCTGCTCGATTCGATGGGTGCGAGCGGCGCCGGCAACATGGCCATCGACGCAGGGCTTCTCACGCTGGCCCAGCGCACGGGGCGCGCGTTTCTGCGGCTGTACCGCTTCGACCCGCCGTGCCTGTCGTTCGGGCGAAATGAGCCCGTGACGGGCTACGACCGTGCCGCGATCGCGCGGCTCGGCGTGGACGTCGTGCGCCGACCCACGGGTGGGCGGGCGGTGTGGCACGAGCATGAGGTCACCTATGCCGTGGCGGCGCCGATTGCGGCGTTCGGCGGCCTGCGCCTCGCGTACGGGGCGATTCAGGGGTGGCTCGCGGCGGCGCTGCGCACGCTCGGGGCGGCGCGGCGGGGCGCTTGCTTCGCCGCGCCCGTCGGGGGCGAGGTGCTGGTGGACGGGCGCAAGCTGGTCGGCTCGGCGCAGGCACGCCGGGGAAGAGCGCTCCTGCAGCACGGGTCGGTGCTCTTGGCGGGCTCGCAAGAGCTCGCGCGCCTCGTGAGCCGGGACCAAGGCGCGCCCGGCGGCGACACCACGCTCGCTGCCGTCTGCGGCCGCCCGGTCTCCTTCGCGGAGGCGGCCGCGGCGCTCATCGCGGCGTGGCATGCCCCACTGATCCCCCCGCGCTCCGCGCTCCCGCGCTGGTCCCCGGCCGGCTTTCGCGACTCCGCCTGGACCTGGCGCCGTTAGGCCGGGCGTGAAATGTTACGCCCCATGCTGAGCATCCGAACGTCCGACCGTCTGAGCGCCGGTGCAGCGCTCGCCGGCTTGTTGCTCTTCGCCGGCTGCGCGCCCAAGGGCGGCTGCGTCGGCGAATACTGCGGCACGCTGGTGATCGCCACGACCGGCGAGCCCGACATCCTGCTGCCCGCCGTCAGCGAGTTTTCGACCACGCGCGACGTGACCGAACAGCTGTTCCTCAAGCTCGCGGACCTCGGCATGTCGGGCAACACCGTCGGCGACGAGGACTTCCAGCCGCGGCTCGCCGAGCGCTGGGAGTGGGATGCGCCGACGACCCTGGTCTTTCATTTGGACTCGCGGGCGCGCTGGCAAGACGGCCGACCCGTGACGGCGGCGGACGTCGCCTTTACGTACGACGCGTATACTGACGCGACGGTGGCGTCCCCGTTCCGGCCTAACCTGCGCCAGATCGCCGCGGTGACCACGCGCGATTCGCTCACGGTGGTGTTCCGGTTCCGGCAACGCTATCCCGAGATGTTCTACGACGCGGTGTATCATATGCGCGTCCTGCCCTCGCATCTGTTGCGCGAGCTCCCGCGCGACCAGTGGCACAGCGCCGCGTTCGGGCGCGCCCCGGTCGGCGACGGTCCGTATCGCTTCATCGCGTGGAGGGCTGGGAGCCTCGAGCTCAGGGCCGACTCGACCTTCTTCCTCGGGCGCCCGCATATCCGGCGCGTCATCTGGCGGTTCGCCGCCGATCTGCCAGCAGCCGTGAGGTTGCTGACCGCGGGGGACGCCGACGCCGTGGAAGTCTTGGTCACCCCCGACAACGTGACGCTCGCCAAGGCCGATACACTCCTCACGCTGTACCGGTACAAGGGCAACGCGTACGGCTACCTGGGGTTCAACCTGGCCGCACCGGGCGACTCGACCAAGCCGCACCCGCTGTTCGGCGATCGCGAGCTGCGGCGGGCGCTTCTCAT
>WNFH01018274.1_pt1 | contig 11297 bp, 11 predicted proteins | sample 5400411 | NCBI WGS metagenome assembly WNFH01 (sample SAMN13153347, study PRJNA577476) | soil metagenome | isolation source: 200 cm saprolite under Douglas fir tree site 2 hole 3 | place: USA:California | collected 2015-04-18
CCTTGGCCGCGAACGTGCGTTTCGCGGAGAACGTTGGCGCAACCATGGTGCGGCTTAAAGGGAAGAGTGTAGCCGAGGCAGTCGCGGAATTTGTGAACGAGAAACACATTACGCAAGTTGTTTTCGGACGCTCCGCCACGCGGGGCTGGAAACGATATTTCTATCTTTCGGCGATCCATCAGTTTTTGCGCGACGCGCCGGCAGTGGACGTGCACATCGTGACCCAGGAACCGAACTGACCGGGCATGTCGGCGAACAAACGCTGGAACGCAGATGTTGGAGCATAAACACATTCTCGTGGTAGACGACGAGCCCCAGATCACGCGGGTACTGCGGACTTCTCTTTCCAGCCACGGATATGACATTCGCGTGGCCAACGACGGCGAGACTGCACTGGAGATTATGAAAGATTGGTCGCCGGATCTGGTGATCACCGACCTGGCAATGCCAAACATGGACGGCCTGGAGTTGTGCCGGCGGCTGCGGACGAAGACGCAAGTTCCGATCATCGTGCTCTCGGTGCGGGGTGAGGAACGTACCAAGGTCAAGGCGCTGGATGCGGGCGCGGATGACTATGTGACCAAGCCCTTTGGCATGGAGGAGCTCCTGGCGCGCGTCCGCGCTAATCTTCGCCGTGTGCGGACGGAAGAGTCGGACCTAGCGCCGATAGAAGGGGGCGACTTCAAGATCGATCCCGGAGCACGCAGCGTTTTTGTCAAGGACCGCGCGGTCCACCTCACTCCGAAAGAATTTGACCTGCTCGTGTATCTGGCTCACCACGCCGGCAAAGTGGTAACGCATCGCGCCTTGCTGGGCGCGGTCTGGGGTGGTCAAAGCACAGAACAGGTCGAATACCTGCGCGTGTTTGTTGCGCAACTCCGCAAGAAGCTTGAGCCCTCGCCAAATTCCCCTCGCTACATTGTGACCGATCCATGGGTGGGTTATCGCTTCGAGCCCGGAGATTGACCGACAGATTGGAATCGCGCAGAGACTACCCCTAAAGACAATCACGGAGGGCGGTGGGGCGGCCGCCCTCTCCGATCGGACGACTACTGTTTCGTTTTGGATAGGTGGTCGTGTTGCGCCGCCAACGTCTCGGCGCCCTTAGCTTCCTGAGCATACAGCTTCGAGAAATAGCGGTAGTGGCTTGTGCAGTTGCAGGAAATGCCCTGCTTCGATTCAATGGTTGCAGGCTGCGTCGCGAGATAATCCGCCTGTGCCGCGAATTCCTGCGCCTTCGCCCTCAGATGTTCCGCTTTATCCCGGTAGTACGCTGCGAGCCGTTCCTGGCCTGCGGGCGTCGCCGACAATGTTTTCAGTTCCTTCTTGCTGAGGCTCGGTGGAGTCTGTCCAACTGCTGGGACCACCAAAGTGCAGGCGAGCAAAACCACGCAGACAGCAGCCAAGGTCGCGTGTCGCCCGAAGATCTGATGTGTGTTTGTCATGTTCTTTCCCTCACACCTTTTGGATTCAGCCACTCACAAATTTTGAATAAAAGGTTCATAAAGTTTTCGCAAAGATGCCCTCCACTGCCCTTTCCTTTATGACTTCCTTACGAACTCCTTACTCCACTTTTATGGTGCCCCGATTTCAATCGAAAATGGCACAAAGGCCGCCTCCGAGCGGACTGGGAATGATTTATTTCTTGCTCATGATGTGTGCGTTCGCTGAGGTCTTTTTGTTGTGGGTCCTGGTGGCGTTGATCCGGGACGGCCGACACGTCGCGCCACGCACGGGGAAAGCCGATCGCACGCGACGCGGACCGATGAGCCGAATTGGAGAACTGATCCATATGAATCCTAGAATGACTCAAGACGAGAATGCAAGAAAAACAATCGGAAAGCGCACGGTGCTGATGGTGCTGGGCGCATTGCTGTTCACGCTTCCACTGCATGGGCAGCAGACGGCTTCTGACGCGAGTGATATCGCTGTCCTGGAGGGAACGAGGTCAGATCAACCGATCCCGCCTGCCGTCAGGCAGGAACTCGAAGCCATGAAAAAGCGGATCGAGCAACTCGAAGCTCAACTGCCAAAAAAGGATGGGCAGGGAACGGTATCCGCTTCCGAAGGAACTGAAGCAGCATCCCAGGGGCCGAATGTCCCTGAGGTCCACTTAGCCGCTGCCTCCTTCGCGCAACCCTCTGTCGCTCAACCGCAGGGCGAGAGCGCGGCCGCTGCGCCCAACAAAAAACAAAAGGTCGAGCCTTTCTCGGATTGGGATTGGACCTGGCTCAACGGCAACCCGCGCAACAAGGATGTCGCCTTTGATTCAAAGTTTTTCACTCCGGAAATCCGTGCGGATGTTACCTACACCTACGACTTCAACAAACCAATCGATAACTCAATCGGTGGGTCGAGCGAAATTTTTCGTTCGAACGAAATCCAGTTGGAGCAGCTCGGCCTCGGCGGTGATTTTCACTACGACAATGTTCGCGCCCGATTCATGACTCAATTTGGCATGTACTCCACGACAACGGTGCGCAATGACCCCAGTTATGCCAAGGGACAATGGAATATCAACGAGGCCCACAGGTACCTGGCAGAAGCCTACGGCGGTTATCACATCAATGCGTTGAATGGGATCAACGTCGACGCCGGTATATTCTTGTCTTACATTGGCTTGTTCAGCTACTACAACGCAGATAACTGGGCCTATCAACCGTCGTACGTTTCCTCCAACACGCCCTGGTTTTTCGAGGGCTTGCGAGTGCAGATTTTCCCCACGCCTCACTTGAAGATCGAGCCGTGGCTTATCAATGGATGGCAATCATACGCGTCGGCCAATTCGAGAAAGGGTCTGGGTGGACAGATTAAGTGGACGCCGCGACCTTGGGTGAACATCATTTCCAACAATTACGGTCTTGGCCACGACGACCTCTACATACCGAAGCGCGGCCGCATCCACACCGACGACAGTATCGAGATCAAGTATTACGACAAACCGGGAAAGACGCTCGATAAGATGGCCTTCTCGTTCACCGGCGATCTGGGTTGCGAATTTGGCGGTGGGGTGAGCTGCTATGGTCGTAAGTCGGGTGGTCCCAAGCAGAGCTTTATTGGCTACATGCTCTATAACCGCGCGTGGTTCAAGAAGGATACGTACGGGTTGACCATCGGTGGCGGCCAAATCAACAATCCAGGGCGCTATCTGGTCCTGCTCCCGCCCATCAACGGTGAGACCGCCCCCTCGGCGGCGATCAACGCACCCTACTTTACCGGGAATCCCGGGGACCCATTCAAGGCTTGGGATACGTCGATTACCTTCGATTACATGCCCAGGCAGTGGCTCACGTTTCGTTGGGAGTATGACTACCGCCACGCCACCTGGTTCGGGTGGAGTGCCCTATACCAACAACGGGTCTCCCCAATTCTTTGCCTGCAACGACGGGAATACGTCCGGGGCATTGACGCTCAGCGCCGCGCAAACGGCCTGCGGAGCCCAAGGCAGCACGGTATGGTTCCCAGATCTGCGCAAAGACCAGTCGACGCTTAACCTCGACATCCTGATTAAATTCTGATCGTGACGGAGAGTTAGTTTCTTTAGGAGGAGGTTGTGTGCAAGACCTGATCTTTGTCGTGGTGCTAGTAGCGTTTTTCGCACTGGCGCTAGGTTATGCGAAGTTCTGCGATCGACTTCGCTGAGGATATGTCGCTATGAATGCTGAATCGATCATTATGCTGATTGTAAGTGCAGGGCTGATGGTCTACCTGCTGTATGCCTTGCTGAGACCGGAGAAATTCTGAAATGACGACCAATGGCTGGATACAGATCTTCGTATTTCTGGCTGTAATTCTGGCGCTCACCAAGCCCCTTGGCGTGTTCATGGCAAGAGTCTTCAGCCGTGAGCGCACTTTTCTCGACCCTGTGGTTCGGCCGATAGAGCGACTACTTTATCGCGTGACCGGCGTCGATGAAGCGCACGAGATGCGCTGGACCGAATACGCTTTCACCATGCTGCTGTTCAGCGGCGCCTCCATGCTGCTGCTTTATCTGATTGAGCGCGCGCAGCATTTGCTGCCTTGGCTGAATCCGCAGAAGCTTGCTGGCGTGCCTCCGGCACTGGCCTTTAATACTGCCGCGTCCTTCACCACTAACACCAACTGGCAGAACTACTCGGGCGAGTCCACCATGAGCTATCTGACGCAGATGGCTGGCCTGGCCTACCATAACTTCACATCGGCAGCGGTGGGGATCGCATTGGCAGTAGCCTTCATTCGCGGCATCGCGCGTAAGGAGAAGGAGACCATAGGGAATTTCTGGGTCGATATAACCCGCTCCACCCTGTGGGTGCTGCTGCCGGCCTGCATCGTGTATGCCCTGCTCCTTGTTTCGCAGGGAGTCGTACAAAACCTCAAGCCGTATGACACCGCGAAGCTGATCGAACCGCAACAGGTCCAAAAGACTGGAACGGACGGCAAGCCAATGGTTGGGCCAGATGGCAAAGCGGTGATGGACACCGTGACCGACCAGACCATCGCGCAAGGGCCGGTTGCTTCTCAAGAGGCGATCAAGATGCTGGGCACGAACGGCGGCGGTTTCTTCAATGCCAACAGTTCCCATCCCTTTGAGAATCCCACGCCACTTAGTAACTTTATGCAGATCCTTTCCATCTTCGCTATTCCCGCAGGTCTTACTTACACACTGGGCCGAATGACCGGATCGCAGCGTCACGGCTGGGCGGTCTGGTCGGCGATGGCGATTCTGTTCCTATGCGGAGTTACTGCGGCTTACTGGGCCGAGGCCAGAGGGAATCCTCTGCTGCACGGAGTTGACCAACACGCCACCGGGCTGCAGCCGGGCGGCAACATGGAAGGCAAGGAAGTGCGCTTTGGCATCGCGAATTCTGCGTTGTTTGCCACCATCACGACCGACGCAAGTTGCGGCGCCATCAACGGCGTGCATGATTCCTATACCCCACTGGGCGGAATGGTGCCGCTGGTCAACATCATGCTCAGCGAGACCGTTTTTGGCGGAGTGGGCGCCGGCCTGTACGGCATCCTGATCTATGTCGTGCTGTCGGTATTCATTGCCGGACTCATGGTCGGGCGAACGCCAGAGTATCTGGGCAAGAAGATTGAAGCTTACGACGTAAAGATGGCGATGTTGGTCACGCTGGTTTTCCCGCTGATCATTCTGGTGCTTACGGCCATTTCATCGGTCGAGGGATTTGGCACATCGAGTATCAGCAATGCAGGTCCACACGGCTTGACCCAAATCCTCTATGCGTTCACGTCGATGGCGGGAAACAACGGTTCTGCGTTCGCCGGATTGAATGGCAACACGCTTTGGTACAACGCCGCGGGAGCATTCACGATGCTGGTGGGGCGGTTCTTCATGATCATTCCCATGCTGGCGATTGCCGGTACGTTCCCGGTGACTACGCCTCTGTTTGCCATTTTGCTGGTGTCGGTAATTGTGATCGTGGGAGCGCTCACATTTTTCCCGGCTCTAAGTCTGGGACCCGTACTTGAACATCTGCAGATGATGGCAGGGAAAACTTTCTGAGGCAAGACATGGCAGAGAAGAAAAGCAAAACTTTGTGGGACGCGAAAATCATCCGGCGGGCGCTGGTCGATGCCGTGGTCAAACTCGATCCCCGCACCATGATGAAGAATCCGGTCATGTTTGTGGTCGAGGTGGGCAGCGTGGTAACGACCGTGCTGTTATTCCGCGGGAAACAGAGCTTCGCATTCAATCTGCAGATCACGCTCTGGCTTTGGTTCACCGTGCTGTTTGCGAATTTCGCGGAAGCCATGGCCGCGTGCCGAGTGCGAAGCTCCGTTCGGGCGATGTCGTGATGGTCGCCGCGAGCGAACTTGTCCCGGGCGACGGTGAAGTGATCGAGGGCGTTGCCTCGGTGGACGAGTCCGCGATCACGGGGGAATCCGCACCGGTGATTCGCGAAGCCGGGGGAGACCGGTCGGCGGTCACCGGCGGCACGCGCGTGCTTTCCGATGTGATCAAAGTTCGCATCACTTCGAATCCAGGCGAAACCTTCCTCGACAGAATGATTGCTTTGGTGGAGGGCGCTGAGCGGCAGAAGACTCCGAACGAAATCGCGCTCAACATTCTGCTGGCCGGCCTAATCGCGCTCAACATTCTGCTGGCCGGCCTGACCATCATTTTTCTGCTTGCGGTAGTTACGCTGCAGCCTTTCGCGATTTACTCGGGATCGCCGCAGACAGTATTTGTGCTCGTCTCCCTGTTGGTCTGCCTGATTCCGACCACGATTGGAGGTCTGCTTTCCGCCATCGGTATTGCCGGGATGGACCGCCTGGTGCAGCACAATGTGCTGGCGATGTCCGGACGCGCCGTGGAAGCGGCTGGGGACGTGAACACTCTGCTGCTCGATAAGACGGGAACGATCACGCTCGGGAATCGCCAGGCGGCGGAGTTCATCCCCGCCCCGGGGATTACGGCGGCCGAGATGGCCGATGCGGCTCAACTCTCGTCGCTCGCGGACGAGACGCCCGAAGGCCGCTCGATTGTTGTGCTGGCGAAAGAGCAGTACAGCCTGCGCGGCCGTGAACTGGCTTCGCACGAAGCAGTGTTCGTCCCCTTCACCGCGCAAACGCGCATGTCGGGCGTGAACCTGGATGGCCGCGAGATTCGCAAGGGATCTGTCGATGCCATTATCAAATATCTGAATCAGTTCGGCACCTCGCTGCCGCGTGAGATTCAGGCGAGCGTGGAACAGATCGCGCGCTCGGGAGGAACTCCGTTGGTGGTCGCGGAGAATCAGCGGGCGCTGGGCGTGATCTACCTGAAAGACATTGTCAAAGGCGGGATGCGCGAGCGCTTCAATCAACTGCGCGCCATGGGCATCAAGACCGTCATGATCACTGGCGACAATCCTCTGACGGCGGCGGCGATCGCGCGCGAGGCGGGCGTGGACGATTTTCTGGCGGAGGCGACTCCGAAAGACAAGATGGATCTGATTCGCCGCGAGCAGGGCGACGGAAAGCTGGTCGCCATGACCGGCGACGGCACGAACGATGCGCCCGCGCTGGCTCAAGCCGATGTGGGTGTGGCCATGAATACAGGCACGCAAGCCGCGAAAGAGGCCGGAAACATGGTCGACCTGGATTCGAATCCCACCAAGCTCATTGAGGTGGTGGCGATCGGCAAACAGCTGCTGATGACGCGCGGAGCGCTCACTACATTCTCGATTGCGAACGACGTGGCCAAGTATTTCGCGATCATTCCGGCGATGTTTGCGGGGACATTTCCCGTGCTGAATACGCTGAACATCATGCGGCTGCAGACGCCGCAGTCGGCAGTACTTTCTGCCGTTATTTTTAACGCGCTCATCATCGTTGCCCTGATTCCGTTGGCGCTGCGAGGGGTCGCATACAAAGCGATGAGCGCTGAATCTCTGCTGCGGCAGAACTTGCTGGTTTATGGATTTGGCGGACTGGTGGTCCCGTTCATCGGCATCAAGCTGATTGACATGCTCATCACCGGCATCAAGCTGGTGTAGGGAAGAGACAATGAAGAAAAATCTGATCACAGCGGTACTCATGACGATCGCGACCACGGTCCTGTTGGGAATTCTCTATCCCCTGCTGGTGACCGGACTCGCGCAACTGATCTTCCCCAGGCAGGCCAACGGCCAGCTAATCCAAGGGAAGGACGGAGTGGTGGTTGGTTCGCGGCTGATCGGCCAGGCATTTTCGGGGCTCGGCTATTTTCATTCGCGGCCATCCGCTGCCGGGGCTGCGGGTTATGATGCCAGCGCCTCCGGCGGCTCAAATCTCGGGCCGACCAATGCGCAGTTGATTGCTCGCGTCAATGGAGACGTCGCCAAGCTTCAAGCCGAGAATCCCGGTGCTTCCATCCCGGTTGATCTGGTTACGACATCGGGTTCAGGACTCGATCCGGATATCACGCCAGCGGCGGCGGAGTTCCAGATCCGGCGCGTGGCTTCGGAACGCAAGATTCCAGAAGCTGAAGTTGCACGCCTGGTTCTTGAGAACTCTGAGAACCGGCAATGGGGATTCCTGGGCGAGTCGCGCGTTCACGTTCTCGAACTGAATATTGCGCTCGATGCGCGGTACGGGCGAGTTCGCTAGGAGTCCGTTTGAAAGTCGGGTCCGGAGCCGTGGACGAGCGACACCCTCGGAAAGGGTGTTAGAGGAAAATCTGACATTCCCTGGATAAATGAATGCTAAGCGGAGGCCACTGAGGTCTGAGTCAAGACCGGGCGAAGCCCGCCGCGTAACGCGGTCGCAGAGTCTTGACACAGACCGGGCCTCGGGTACGCTCTGGCTAATCCGGGGAATCAGGCGTCCAGCGGCAGCTTGTAATACGCCATGGAGTTCTCCTTCCGCCCACGGAATGACTCAGGTCCTCCGCAGCTTTCGGCTCTCCTTTCAACCCGAGACGTTAGGGATGGATTTAGCCACGATATAGGTCTTTCACCGGCTCACGTCGAGGCCGCCTTAGGTCTCCTCGGAGCTTGACTGAGGGGCAAGAGCTCTTTATCCGCGCGAGACTTCAGCTTGGAGAGAGCATACTTGTGCGTGGTGGAGCAAGTGCCGTGGGTGTCGTAGCCATACGGCTAGCTCGGCTTCGTGCTGCACATGTGGCGGTGGTAGACTGCGCGTATGGCTGCCAAAAAGAAGACCAAGAAGAAGCAGACGAGATCGAAGAGAACCGCCGGCAAGAAGGTGATGGCGACGAGGAAGCTGGCTAAGAGAGGGATTCTTAAGAAGAAATCGGCGAAGAAGAAGCCAGCTCAGAAAAAGGCACCGGCGAAAACGAAGGCCGTCGGCAAGAAAACAATGGGTGCGAAGACGGTGAGCGCGCTTAAGAAACGAGTTCGGGAGAAAAGCCACAGCGTGGATACGATGGCATTTTCACCGGAGGGACCGGTAGCCCGTTCGGGCCGGCAATCGGGAGATTTGCAGGGATTGTCCAGCGTCGAGAGTGCGGATTCGGAGAGTGTCGGTGAGTTGCTCGAGGAAGGAAACGCGTTCGAGGCCGACGTAGTGACGGGCGTGGAAGACGCCGGGAACGCTGATGAGAAGGAAGTTCGCACGCATGAGGTGCCGGAGGATGATGTTCCCGGCGAATATCTGGACAAAGAGTAGTGGGTGAGCAGTTTCTCCGCGCCGATCCCACCTTTGAGTCGCACGGAAGCGCAAGAAACGTTAGGGTTAGTCACCCGCTGCCGATGGTTCGCGATTCCCAGGTCCGCTGATGTACTTGGCTCGAACACGACAATTCGAATCCTTGTGCTAGTCGACAAATCTGGGTGCAATCAGGGAGCAGTCAGACTTCCACAGAATTCCTCCGTGAAGGATTCCCCACTAGCAGCTTCTAGTGTTCGCGCTATTGCGCTGCTACATCGCTCCGGGTAGCTTGGCATAAATTTTTGTGCCCTCATCATCGCGGCGACCCCCGTCGGGCGCCGCTGAGGGTCTTTCCATACAATGGGGCAGGCGGCAGCCTGCCAAGTCTTACACAACCGTCTCGCACAGGGGTAAACAGTCTGATCTGAGGGAGGATAACCCAATGAATCTTCGCAGTGCGCCAAAACTCTGGCTTGCATTCGTACTTGTTGCTGCTGCTCTCGCGGCGGGTAACGAGGGCGGGAAACCAATTACCGTTGAGGGCTATGTTATCGATTCAGCATGCGCATTCACCAAAGGCCTGAAGAAACCGATAAGCACAGAGTGCGCTACCGCTTGTGCGAAGGCAGGTTCTCCCTTGGTGATCCTGACGGACAACGGCACAATCTACTGGCCCATTGCCGACACCACCCCGTCAAGCGGGCAAAACGAACAGCTACTGCCATTCGCAGGACAGAAAGTCACTGCCCACGGGAAGGTCTTCCAACGAGGAGGTTCGAGCGCCTTGGTCGTTGAGAAGATCGAAGCGCTTTCCGCTCAGAAGTAGATCTAGCCCCGGTCGGTGGTTTTCAGTTTTATATTCTAGACAGAGGGGCACGTGCCAGACACAACAACCCCTCCCATTCCTCTGCGCCCGCCAAGGCCGCTGACCACGGCGGAAAGAGCGTTCACCTCAGGCAATGGCGTGACGAGTCCCGCCAACCCGACCTCAGGTACGCTGAGCTTTGTGTTACCGGCACGGCAAGTCCAGCTAGCCTTACGGCTGGATTTCTAAGTTCAAGGCCACGAGCTTGAGTCGAACCATGGCGATACCTACCGAACCGATCGGAAGCATTCCGCGCTCGGCGAACCTCCTGGCAGCGATGAGTGCTCACGCGGCCGGGCGAATTTCGAGAACAGAGCTTCATGCGGTTGAGGAACATGCGCTGCGCGATACCATCGCGCGCTTTGAGGAAACTGGCTCACCGGTCATCACCGACGGAGAACAAACCAAGCCGAGTTTCGCGACATATCCCCTTGCTGGACTTAAAAATCTTGCTGCCGATGGGGTGGTAATTCCCTTTGCCGACGGGCACCCCCGACAACTACCCAGGCTGACGGCGGGCCCCTTCCGCTATCGCGTCCTTGCAGTAACCTACCTCAAAGCTGCTCAGGGGTGCACGCTCCGGCCCTTGAAACAGGCGGTGATCTCTGCATCGGCACTGAGTCTGCTCTATCCACAAAGTGGTCTGCCCGGCTATGTGCGGGAGGCTTTCGTCGAAGATCTTGCCATGGAGGCAGAGCGGGACATACGTGAGTGCCTGGAGGCTGGCGCTGCGTGCGTGCAAGTCGACTTCACTGAGGGGCGATTGGCGCTCAAGCTCGATCCCTCGGGTGCGCTCCTGAATTCATTCATCGATTTGAATAACCGCTTGCCATTTCTCGTCTCCAGTGATTGAGTTTGCGACTCTCGTCGCCACATCAGTTGGACTTGCGTCCCCCACCGTGCCGCCATGCGGTCGGTTGGTCGTGATCGAGGCAACTGCTCGACCCGCTTCTTGATGCTGTGGAAAGCCTAACTCTGAACTCGGCTTCCTGGAATGGCCCGATCTGCTGATTACTGTCGGTTACCTTCGGAAGCCTCTGGGACAGACTGTGAGCCGTCTGAGGCTCCAGCAGTCCGGCACAGGCCGATCTGGAGACCACATTCCCCCTGTGCCGGGAGCACCGCGTTGATCGGTACTGGATACAAGGCGTCACTGGCCCAAATCAACTCGTCCGATGCCTACCAATCAAGCACAACTCGACTAACTTGCACTTCATCGGGAAGCCGGGGAAGACTGGCGCACCTATTGTCTCAGTTAGTGCATTTGTGAGTTCTGCCTGCGTTGCCGCATCCGTGCTCAGCCATTCCGCTCTGCCAGTCGTGTAGTACGCCTCATACGTTGGAAACGGGTTACCCA
>WNFH01003389.1_pt1 | contig 11295 bp, 10 predicted proteins | sample 5400411 | NCBI WGS metagenome assembly WNFH01 (sample SAMN13153347, study PRJNA577476) | soil metagenome | isolation source: 200 cm saprolite under Douglas fir tree site 2 hole 3 | place: USA:California | collected 2015-04-18
CGCCGCGTGAGGCGCCTTCCATTACGCCGCCGTAACCGCCGGTGCAGACGATGAAGCCGCGGCCAGCCAGTGCGTGGCCCAGCTCGCGCGCCTGCTGGTAATCGGCGTCGCCCGCGCGAGGGCGCGAGCTGCCGAAGACAGTTATGACCTTTTGAGGGTTTGGCATGGATGTCGCCAATGGTCGAACCCCGAAACCGAAATACAAAACTCGCGCAAGACCATAGTAGGGGCGGTTCGCCGGGCGGACGCCCCTACGGCTACTTCTTCTTCGTCCGGCGCGCGGCACGTCGAACCGGGGCGCCCAACTCCTCAACCATGGCCACGCAGATCGCATCGACAACCGAGGTGGCGGCGCGACCTCGGAGCGTGTGGTTGTTGCCGAAGATGGAGAACACCAACTTGGCGTCGTGTGCCGTTGTCGCATAACCTCCGAGCGCGTTCACGTGCTCAAGCGACCCGGTCTTCGCCTGGATGCGGCCGGCGGCAGACGTATTCTTCATACGGTCCGCGAGCGTTCCGTCTTCGCCCGCGACCGGCAGCGTGGAGCGGTAAACCTCCGCCCAGGGCTGCGCGGCAACATATTGCAGCAATCGCACGACCGCCTGCGGAGTCACCAGATTGCGACGAGAAAGCCCCGAACCGTCGGAGAAGTTCGCATCCCCTCCCTCGATACCAGCGGATTCGAAAAACTCCTGCGCAAACTTCAGCGCCGCTTCCATGCCGGGGGTTGAAGTCTTTTCTCGCGCCGCTGCGCGCAGCAGAAGCTCGGCATGAAGGTTCTGGCTGATCTTGTTGATCACGCGCACGGCATCACTGAGCGGCACCGAGGTGTGCTCGGCCAGCACGGTGGCGGCGCCGGGGCTGGCATCGGGTGTGTGCCGCGCGCGGCCGGCGCCGTAGATGCGCACCCCGCGCGCCTCGAGCAAACGTTTCAGCAGATGCGCGGCTTGCTCGGCCGGGTCCTCGACAGCAACAGTCAACGATTGTGCCCCAGCATTGAGCGGAGTTGTACCCCAAACACGAATCAGGAGCGAACCGGGCTCGCGGCGCAGGCCCAGCTTTCGCTCCGAACCCGTCGGGCCGGTGATGATCTCGTTTTGCACCCGGTAGGCATCTACCCAGGGTTCGATAGCGTACCAGGCGGGTTCCCCTTCGCGTTCGCCGGGGCGCAATTGGATGTCGAACGTGTTGTCGTTCACGGCGATGGCGCTGACCGGCGCCCCATCCCGCCAGGTTGTATCTTCCAGCGCCCATCCCAACGGGTAGCGATCGTACTCAAAATAGCTGTCATCAGCGACGATGTCGCCGTCGATCTGCCTGACGCCGCGGGAGACTACGGCATCAGCCAGCTCCGCAACGATTTTCTCTGGTGGGCCGTCGCGCTCGACTTCTTTACCCAAGGGGAATTTGCGGTTGGAGAGATTGGGATCGCCGCGGCCCACCAATACCAGGTCGCCAAGCAAGCGGCCCGAACGGTCCAAGGCGCCGCGCGTCTCAATCGTGGTGCGGAAGCGGTAGCCCGGGCCCAGCGTAGCCAGGGCCAGTGCCGTAGTGAACAGCTTCGTGTTCGATGCGGGAACAAAGTAGCGCCGGGGGTTGAGGGCATAGAGCGTTTCGCCGCTTACGGCATCGGCCACCAAGACTCCCCAGTAGCCTTTATCGGCGCCGGCCTCAGCGAGCGTGGCCTCTACGCGCGCCCGGAATCGCGTCACATCCGCGCGGGTTTTTGGCTTCGGCGCCGTTACCGACGCAAAGGCCGCCACGGGCATTTCCTGAAGTGCGGATCCAGCGACGCGGGACAGGGCAATGGTACCCGCCGGAACGAGGGGCGCCGGGCCTTCCTGTGGCGCTGCCAACGCGGCCACCAAAACCAGCCCCAGGACAGCCGCCACCCAGCGCATGAGTCTCAACGGTGAATTCCGCAGCAATGGAGTCTCCTTGCTAGAAAAGCCGCAGGCGCGGGATTATAGTCCAAGCCACCATCGAGCGGATGCCGAGTTACCCGGCTCCGGCAACCTCACAGCGCTGACCCGCATCCCTCCACCAGGTTCGTTGCGCCCGGCCACGAGAAGCCTTATCATGGAGTTTCCAGCCCCAAAAGGAGAACCAATGAAGAAAATGCTGTGGTTCTTGCTCGTCGGGGGGCTGTTGGCTCTACCCGCGCAAGCAGGGAACAAAGAAGGGGACCGAGTGGAGAACAGCGGTCGAGTTTTAAAAGAGATTCTCAACATACCCGACAATATTCCGCAAGAACTCCTGGACAAGGCTGAGTGCGTCATTGTCATCCCGTCGGTGCTCAAATTCGCCATCGGCTTCGGCGGCAGCTACGGCCGGGGCGTGATGACCTGCCGCACCGGCCAGCACTTCACCGGGCCCTGGAGCGCCCCCTCGATGATCGCTCTCGAAGGCGGAAGTTTCGGGCTCCAGTTGGGCGGAGACGCAACCGATTTTGTGCTGCTGGTGATGAATACACGGGGCGCCGAGTCCATCATGTCCAGCAAGGTAAAACTGGGAGCCGAGGCGGCTGCCGCGGCCGGCCCTAAGGGCCGCGACGCCAGCGCCGCCACCGACGCGACGATGCGGGCGGAAATCCTGACCTACTCGCGCGCTCGCGGCCTTTTTGCCGGCATCTCGCTCGAGGGTTCTACGCTTCGGCCAGATGGTGACGCAAATCAACACCTCTACGGCCGCAAGATCAAGGCGCAGGAGATTATCCGCGAGGGCAAGGCAGCGGCGCCTGCCCCTGCGAAAGAATTGATTGCGCTGTTAAACCAGAAAAGCCCTAAGAACCTATCCGACCCTAAGTCCTTGCAGTAAGGGCATAGTAAGGGCGCGCCCGGTAAGATCCGGCACTCGCCGAGGCACTCCGGCCAAGGGGCTGGGTGTGCGTGCTCTGCTGCGGTGGACCTGCTTGGGGACAGGAGTGAGAGCACCGTAGGATAGGGAGATATTGATTGACTTTCAACTATATATGACTTAGAGTCATTTACGCCTCTGAGTCGTATATGGGAGATGGTCATGAAAAAACCCAGCACCCAAGCCCAGCCCGCATCACCACCTTCGCCCGCCAACAAGCAGCTTGGTCGCCGGGAGCGGCGCGCCGCGGAGACCCGCGAGCGGCTCTTCCGCGCCGCACTTCGCCTGTTTGAAGAGCGCGGGTTCAGCGCCACAACCGTGGAGGACATCACCGAGGCCGCGGACGTCGGCAAGGGCACCTTTTTCAACTATTTTCCCAGCAAAGAACACATCATTGCGGCATATGGACAACTGCAATTAGGCAGGTTGCAAGCGGCAGTGGCGGCCGCTCAAAGCGGAGACTTGCCCACACGGCAACTCTTGCACCGGCTTGCTACCGCTCTCGCTGAGGAGCCGGGGCGGAGCCCCTCCCTGGTCCGGAGCATACTCCTGGCCAATCTTTCGAGCGAGCCGGTGCGGCAGCTCCTGCAACAGAATCTCGAACGCGGGCGTACATTGCTGGGGGAGCTGTTCGCGGTGGTCCAGCAGCGCGGCGAAATTCGGCGTGACCTCAAAGCGAGCGAGTTAGCGCGGGCATTCCAGCAAGTCTTCTTCGGCGCGTTGCTGATGTGGTCGCTCGATCCGCGGGAACCTCTCACCGCAAGGTTCGACACGGTCTTTCCCATTCTCTGGTCGGGCATCGGGGCCGAACCCTCGAATCCAGGCAAGGAGAAACTCTCATGACTCGCAACCGGATCCTGATTGTCGCATTGATTGTCGCGGGGCTGGCCGGCGCAGCGCTGTACGCCGGGGTCTTCCGGCGCGCAGAGAAACTGGAAGGCTCGGGCACCATCGAGGCGCGGAATATCCGCGTGGGCTCCAAAGTGGGGGGCCGAATTGTAGAGGTGCGCGTGCGCGAGGGAGACCTTGTCCAGGCCGGCCAGGTCTTGGTGACGTTTGACGACCAAGAGCTGCTGGCGGCTCTCGGACAGGCCCGGGCAAACCTCGAAAAGACGAAGCGCGGCTTCCGGCCCGAAGAAATCGCCGAAGCGCGCGCGGCGGCGGCGCAAGCCAAGGCGGATTACGAGCAGCGCAGCAATGGCTACCGCCGCGAGGAGATTGCCGCGGCGCAGGCGGACGTAGAACGCACCCGAGCGGACGCAGTGCGCGCCGAGCGCAACTTCAAGCGCGCCGACGACCTGGCAAACAAGGAAATCTTCTCCCGGCAGCAGCGCGACGACGCCGAGGCCGCCTGGAAGATGGCCGTAGCCGCGGCGCACAACGCGGAGGAGAAACTTGCGCAACTCCAGCGCGGCTACAGGCCCGAAGAGATTGCTTCGGCCGAAGCGCGCTACCAGCAGACGGCAGCCACGCTGCTGAAGATGGAGCGCGGAAACCGGCGGGAGGATATTGATTACGCCCGGGCCCAGCATCTTGATGCGCAGGCGCGCTACCGCGAGCGACAAGTCCTGGCGCCCTCGGCTGCGACGGTCGAGGTGCTCGATGTCCGCCCGGGCGACTTGATCGCTCCCAACACGCCGATCGCCACTTTGCTCGAACGTGATCAGATTTATGTGCGCATCTACATCCCAGAAACGAAGATCGGGCATGTGCGCGTTGGCCAGCGAGCCGAAGTTCGCGTGGACTCGTTTCCCAAAGAAGTGTTTCCAGCCGAAGTCGAGCAGATCAATCAGAAGGCCGAGTTCCTCCCACGCAACGTAGAGACAAAAGAAGAACGCGTGCACCAGGTCTTCGGCGTCAAGCTGCGTATTCATGATCCCAGCGGCCGCATCCGCGCCGGCATGGCCGCAGACGTGAAGTTGAAGCCCTAGTGCCGTTGAGCCGAATGACGAATTGGAAAGAGAGCCTGCGTCTGGTGCTGGTTTGTCAAAAGAGACTAGCTGAGAAAAGCTGGAACGGCACTAGGAGCACGTGATGGCCACACAAGTCCCGTCGAATGGCGCCCCGATCCGCGCCGAGAATCTCACCCGGCGCTTCGGCGATTTCATTGCCGTCAGCGGCGTGAGCCTGCGCGTCGAGAAGGGAGAGGTGTTCGGCCTCCTCGGCCCCAACGGCAGCGGGAAAACTACGATCATCAAGATGCTCACCGGGCTGCTGCGGCCTTCCGGCGGCAACGCCTGGGTCGATGGGCTTGACGTTCGTACCCATTCCGAGGCCGTGCGGGAGCGCATCGGCTACATGTCGCAGAGGTTCAGCCTCTATGACGACCTGACGGTGGGAGAAAACATGCAGTTTTATGGCCGCATCTACAGCCTACCCGCTGAGCGCCTGCGCAAGCGCATCGAGGAAATCGTGGCGCTCAACGGCCTTGAGCCTTACCTCGGCCGCCTGGCGGGCAAACTTTCCGGGGGCTGGAAGCAGCGCCTGGCGCTGAGCTGCGCCATGCTGCACGAGCCGAAGATCATGTTCCTCGACGAGCCTACCGCGGGCATCGACCCCGTGGCGCGGCGTCAACTATGGGATCTGATTTTCGACCTCTCGGGGCAAGGCATCACCTTTTTCGTCACCACGCACTACATGGACGAGGCCGAGCGCTGCAGTCACGTCGCCTACATCTACTACTCGAAGCTGATTGCCGACGGCACACCCGAAGCGCTGAAAGCCCTGCCGGACGTGAATCCCCCGGGCACCCGGCGCGTCGAGATCACCGCTCCGGAAGTCACCCGGGCGTTGAGGATGGTGCGCGAGATGGATTTCATCCGCAGCGCCACGATCTTCGGCCAATCGATCCACGCGCTGGTCGACGACCGGTTCGACGTGGACGATCTGAAAGCGCAGCTCGCGCAAAGCGGAATCATCGTGAGCGAGATCCGCCCGCTCCAGCCGAGCCTCGAAGACGTCTTCGTCGCGCTCACATACAAGCACAAGGCGGAATTGGAGGCGGTCAATGCGTAACCCCTTCGGCGAGATGTTCCGCGGGTTCGGCGCGGTGTTCTACAAAGAAGCGCTGCATATCCGGCGCGACCAGATGGCCCTGTTCTTCACTCTGATCATTCCGCTCCTGCAGATGGTCCTGCTCGGCTTCGGCATCGACACCAACGTGCGCCAGGTGAGAACCATCGTGCTCGATGAAAACAATCATGTCGAAAGCCGCGAGCTGATCGATCGCCTGCGCAACTCCGATACCTTCCGCGTGATCGCCTATGCCCACACCGACCGCGAGCTGAACGACGCCATCATCAGCGGCCGGGCGAAGGTGGCCGTGAAGATCCCGTGGGACTACTCTGATCAACTCCTCAAGCATGGCACAGCGCAAGTGCTGGTGCTGATCGATGGCTCCGATTCTTCGGTCGCCGGCCAGACGATCAACGTCGCCACCGCGATTGGACTGGATGAATCTCTCCAGCGGGTCCTGGGCGGCCGCCAGGCCCTGCCGGTCGAGATGCGCCCGCAGTTGCTGTTCAATCCGGACTCGCGCTCGCCGAATTTCTTCCTGCCGGGGCTGACCGCGGTGCTGCTGCTGAACGTGACCACGTTTCTGACCGCCTTCGCGATCGTGCGCGAAAAGGAAAAGGGGACGCTCGAGCAGCTCTTTGTGACCCCGGTGAAGCCGCTCGGGCTGATGTTCGGAAAAATCCTGCCGTATCTGGGTATCGGCTTTGGCGAGCTCTGCCTCATCCTGCTGCTGATGGTCACGGTGTTTCGCGTCCCGATTCACGGCAATGCAGTGCTGCTGCTGGTGCTTTCGCTGCCGTATCTGTTCGTGTCGCTCTCCATCGGGCTGCTGGTTTCGAGCAGAGCGAATTCGCAGTCCGAGGCCATGCAGCTGTCCTTCTTGACCTTCCTGCCCAGCATCTTCTTCTCGGGGTACATCTTCCCGCGGGACACGATGCCCCTGCCGTTCTACATCATCAGCTACTTCGTTCCGGCGTCGTATTACATCAACATCACGCGCGGCATCATCCTTCGTGGTGCCGGCATCATGCATCTCTGGAGGGACGGGCTGGTGCTTCTGGGGATGGGCACGGGATTGATTTTGCTCGCCGCCAAACGTTTCCAGAAAAAAGTCATCGCCACCTGAGCTGCACTGGGCCCCAGGGTTCTATCCACGCAGCCCACTTGAAGAGCGCGAATTCTTACCGTAGTCTCAGTGTGTGCCCTGTCCGATCTGCGAAAAGCGCAAGCCCGAGCGCTACTGCCCCGCAAAGGGCGAGAAGATCTGCGCGGTCTGCTGCGGGACCGAGCGCGAGGTGACGATTGATTGCCCGCCGGACTGCCCCTATCTGGCGGCCGCGCACCGCTACGAAGACGAGCACCGCAAGCCCGTGCCACCCGGCGAGGCGCCCTTTCTGGACGTGCACGTCTCGTCCGACCTGGTCCACGATCGTCGCCCGGTAGTCGCCGGCTTGGCTTTCACCATCCTGAAGTTCGCCGCAGGACAGCGTGCGCTCACCGATGCCGACGCCCTCGCGGCGCTCTCCGCCCTGGCCGAGACCTACCGCACGCTCGGCTCCGGCATCTATTACGAAAAGCCGCCCGTAGCCGCGCTGCCGCAGACGCTTTATGGCGAGTTCGGAAAATTCCTGCAGGAATTCAAGCAGCGGGATGCCGATCGCGCCGGCTTTACCACCCTGAAGGACTCCGAAGTGTTCCACCTGCTTGTATTCCTGCTGCGCGTGGGGCGGCACCACACCAACGGCCGGCCGCGCTCGCGTCGGTTCCTGGAATTCCTTCGCCGTCAGTTCCCTAAGACCGCGGCAGAGCCTGAGGCGCCCCGCATTATCCTGCCGTAAACCACGCGAGGCTATCTCATAAATGGCAAGTGGTCTTGCCACCGCGGCTCGATTGATCTCCATGAGGCCGCCTCGCAGAGAAGGCTTGGTGGCCCCAATTTTTTGTGCAGATCAGCGCGCGCAGGCGCAGGAGCGCAGTACTGGGGACTGAGCAACAGATCCGAAGGGAGCAGGGATTCCCTGGCCGCCCTCGTGAACACCATCCCCTGGGACCTGGATGGTATTCAAACCGGACGCGGAGGCGTTTTCCAGAGCAAGCGGAAGCTGCGAGGCCTTGCAACCCTGGGGGACTGCGAGCCGCTCCGGCTCGTAGGGCCGCGCCCCCAAACCGTACTTCGCGCGCAACCGCTCGACGCGGGCGGCGATCTCGCGGCGATAGACTTCGGGCGCGTACGCAGAGCGCGCGTACCAGTCGCGGTATTGTCGGCCAAGCTTGGGAAACTTTTCTTCGATGAAAGGCAGGAACTGCTTCTGCGCCGAAGGCATCAGGAACAGCACGTTCCCAGCAAACCATTGTGCGCCAGCATCGCGCGCCGCGCGGGCCACCGCATCCAGGTCGGCTTCGCGGTCGGTGAGCCCAGGGAGCACCGGCATGGCAAAGACTCCCACGGCCAGGCCCGCATCGCGCAGCGCGCGCACGGCCGCCAGGCGCAGATCGGGCCGCGGGGCGCGCGGTTCGAGCAGGCGCGCTAGCCGCGGCCGCAGCGTGGTGATGGTGATGTTGATGAAAAGCGCCGAGCGCGCGGCGATACGACGCAGCAGTTCGGTATCGCGCACGACCTGATTTGATTTCGTGGTGATCGAAACGCTCAGGCCTTCGCGCTCGGCCATCTGCTCGAGAATCGCCCGCATGGCGCCAAAGTCACGTTCGGCCGGCTGGTAAGGGTCGGTGGCCGTGCCGATGGCGATATGTTCCGGAGTTAGACGTCTGGAATTCAGTTGGAAACCATAGTGACGGTCCAGCTCTGGGCCAATGAGTTCCCCAGCCCTTTGCTTGACGTAGATCTTGCGCTCAAACTCAGCGCCATCGAGTTCCATGTACTCGTGCGTGTACCGGGCGTAGCAGTAACGGCAGCCAAACTCGCAGCCGCGATAAGGGTTCACGGTCCAAGTGAATGGCACCCGGTCGGAGTTGCAGCGGTTCAGGATCGAGCGCACTGGCAGCAGAAAATATTCGGTGCCACGCTTAGCCTCGGCCAGAGGGGAGGCTGCGGCGAGGCGGGCAATGCCGGCCAATTCGGCCGAGGGCCCCGGTGGCAACGGGGCCGGCTGCTCGGTGTCCCGCTGGGGCGGGACGCTGGGGAACAAGGAGGGAATGGAGTCCTTCACGTGGCGCCGACGACGAGTCTGCTGCGCCGGGCCTGCGTGAAGGTTGGGAGAAGTGGTCATTGCCCGCCTCACCGGGGAAGGCGAGTTTATTCGCTTTTTGTTCGCCTTGTCAAGAGGGATTTTCGCTTTGTATTCGCCTACAGCTACCAAGGAACTCTTGCCTACAGCTTTGCCGGCCGCCCCCTGGCCCAGAGGCTATACTCAGACCAGAGGCCGGGGGGCAAGCGGTGAACCAGGTCGGCATCTTGATCATTGACGATGACGAGGCGAGCCAAGCCGCCCTGCGCCAGGTGCTTGACGAGGAAGGCTGGACCGTGCGCATCGTGCCTCTTGCTAACCAAGCGATGGCGGTGCTGGCTAGTGGCAACTATAAGCTGGTGATCGTCAACGTGGCGATGACAGGTCTTTCTGGGCCTCTGTTCACGACGCTCAAGGAGCTGGCCCTGTCGCCGCCAGTTGAGGCCGGCGGCCACCCGGGCGTTCGAGTGTTGTTCCTGGTTCCGGAACTTGCAGCCCCCGAGGCTCAGCCCGCGCTGGAGCATGAGCAATTGCCCTATTCGCTCAAGCCATTTCACCTGCACGACTTCTTGGAAAAGGTCAGCGATCTGCTCCTCGAAACAGGGGCCATCCCGCAGCCCATTCGTCGCGTCCACCATGAGCACAAGAGCGCGGAACGCAACTTCGCCCGCGAGCGTCCCGCCAGCGGGGATCGGCGCCTGGGACGCAACCGCCGCCAAACCACCATGTTTGCCGCACGCGACGACTACATGATGTCCGAAGAAGAAATGCTCGAGTTCGAGAAACAGGAGAAGGAAGAACAGGAAAACCAGAAAAAAAAGAAGAAACAGTTAGGGCTGCCCTAGTTCGCTCCAGCGATTCCGCCCTCAGTTCGGTTCAAACCCGCGTCCAGCAGCAAAACGCTTCGATAAAGCACCTCGACACCGTTGGCCACTTCCTCCGGTGGAGTGAACTCTCGAGGAGAATGGCTGATCCCACCGCGGCTCGGGACAAAGATCATCCCCATAGGCGCGAACCGGGAGGCATTCTGGGCGTCGTGCCCGGCCCCGCTCGGCAGGTCCATGGTGGCGAGACCTGCTGCCTGCGCCGCTTCGCGGATGGCCTGCTGGAAGACAGGGTCCGTTCGCGCAGGCTGGTCAGCGGCGAGCGGAACGCATTCGATCTCGACGTTTTCTTCCCGGGCGATTGTTGCGAAACGCTCTCGGATCCGCGCCCAGATCCGTTCGACCTTTGCGGCCTCGAGGTCGCGCAGTTCGACCGGAAATTCCACGCGCCCTGGAATGATGTTGCGCGCTCCGGGTTCGACGCTCATATAACCCACCGTGCCAACTTGCCGGCCGGGCTCCGCCCGGACTTCTTCGCGCACTGCAAGCACAGCCCGAGCTGCGGCAGCGAGTGCGTCCTGCCGGCGATTCATCGGCGTCGTGCCAGCATGGTTGGCGAATCCCGTGGCCACGCAAGTCCACCAATTGATCCCGACGATGCCTTGCACGACCCCGATGGGAATGCGGGTCTCGTCGAGCACGGCGCCCTGCTCGATATGAAGCTCCAGATAACCGGCCACCGACCCAGGCCGGATGCGAGCTTCGGTAAACCGCGCTGGGTCCTGGCCGTAGCGACGCAACCAGTCGGCCAAGGAAACCCCCTGTTCGTCCCGTCGCTCGAGAATCCCGGGGCCGAGCACCCCGGCCGCGGCGGCCGAACCGAACAAGCCTTTGCCGAAGTGATGACCCTCCTCGTTGCTCCAGACGACCATTTCGAGTGGGTGTCGGGTCGCCACCTTGTGCTCGTTGAGGGCACGAATTACTTCCAGCGCGCCCAAGCTGCCCACATCGCCGTCGAAATTGCCGCCATGCGGCACGGAATCGATGTGCGAGCCGAAAAGCAACACCGGCAGGTTTTCGGTGCCAGGGCGCCGGCCGAAGATGTTGCCGGCCGGGTCCACGCGCACGGCAAGCCCCGCTTGTCGCATCAGCCCCATCACGTATTCGCGCGCGGCCATATCGGCCTCAGAGAAGCCCAAGCGCGTGACGCCACCCTCGGGGTTGCGGCCGAACTCACTGAGCTTGTCGAGTGTCTGCTGGAGGCGTTGCGAGTTGACTTGAAAGCCGCGCAGCGCGCCCTGCGACTGCTTCTCGCCCTGAGCTGAGGTCTGCACCATCGGCGGCAGCAGCAAGACCGCCAGGAGAAGTGGGTACAACCATCTGCGTAAGTCTTTCATCGGCTCCCTCTGGGTGGG
>WNFH01003393.1_pt1 | contig 11289 bp, 9 predicted proteins | sample 5400411 | NCBI WGS metagenome assembly WNFH01 (sample SAMN13153347, study PRJNA577476) | soil metagenome | isolation source: 200 cm saprolite under Douglas fir tree site 2 hole 3 | place: USA:California | collected 2015-04-18
CAAATCCGCCAAGCGGGGGCAAATTTTAATATTATTTCAAGAGGATGTATTCAGGCGCTGGCCGAATCGCTACGATCGGTCGGGGATCGACCATGTCGTCGGCCGATCCCTGACCGAGGACTAAATTTTAGCGCCGAGGGAACAAGACTCCCCAAAAAGCCCTTTTCGTAGCGCTGAATCCCGCCAGGGCTGGCCTCGCCCAAGGTTTCGCGCAAGGTCTCGAGCTTCCGCAAGGTCCGATGGAAACGCTCCTGGTCAAAATCTTTGCCACCGCCTTGGCGCTCAGCCAGGTCACCACCACGCCGGATGCATTGAAGACCCGGTTCGACCGTGACCAGGACCAGCAGCAGGTCGCGCAGCTTCTGCAGGCAGGCTGCGCTCATACGCTCAAGGCATTCGACATCGAGAATTTCAACATCGACGACCTCATCGCCACCGCGTTGGACGATCCGCAGGCGATCGGCGAGAGCAAGGCGTTCCGCGGCATCAATTTTACCGATCTGCAAACCGCCTACCGGCAGTTCTGCAAGAACGAGAAGGTCCCCAAGCCGGCCCTCGATCTTGGCGAGGTCATCGATTTCTACAACAAGGCGGCGGCCGACCTGCCCGATCACAACAAGCTCAAGGGCCTCAAGCTCCCGGGCGCGAGCGTCGTGCTCGACCGCAAGGGCGAGCGCTTCGCGGAAGTGTTCGAGGAGAACCAGCGCCGCGTCTGGGTCGCGCTCGCGGACATCCCGGCATACGTGCGCGAGGCCTTCGTTGCCGCCGAGGACAAGCGCTTTTTCCAGCACAAGGGCATCGACGTGCGCGGCATGGCTCGTGCCTTCATCGGCAACCTCGCGCAGTCCGGGCGTCCGCAAGGCGGCTCGACCATCACCCAGCAGATCGTGAAGAACCTGCTGGTGGGAGAAGACCTCACCTACGAACGCAAGATCCGCGAGATGCTGGTGGCCTCGCGGGTCGAGCAGACGCTGAGCAAGGACGAGATTCTCGAGCTCTATCTCAATTCCGTCTATCTCGGCCGCGGCTCCTGGGGCATCGAGCTCGCCGCGCGCGGCTATTTCGGCAAGCCGGCGAAGGAGCTCACGCTCGAGGAAGGGGCGCTGCTCGCCGGCCTCACCAAGGGCCCGAACTATTTCAGCCCCGACCGGCATCCCGCGCGCGCGCAGGAGCGGCTCGCCTACGTGCTCGGTCGGATGCGCGAGAACGGGATGCTTGCGGACAGCGAGCCGGCGCGCGGATTGCCCGCACTGCCGACGATGGTGGCCTACGAGCGGCCGCGCCGCGACATCGGCTTCCACTTCGTCGATCAGGTCGCGCGCGAGGCGAAGTCGGTGGCCGGCATCGACGCCATCACCGCCAATTCCTATACCGTGCGCTCGACCATAAACCAGCCACTGCAACGGGCCGTCGAGGAGGCGCTGCAAGAGGGGCTTTGGCGCTACGAGCGCGGCGCCGGCCGCGTTCAGTTCCGCGCCGCGGAGGCGAGCCTCGCCAAAGCCGTTCAGCGGATCGCAGCCGACCAGAAGAACGCCGATCGCAGACCGCCTTGGCAACAGGCGCTCGCCAATGCCCGGCTGCCGCTCTACGACGTGCACTGGACGCCGGCGGTGGTGGTGGAGAAACCGAGCGGCAAGAAGGGCGAGGCCTGGAAGGTCGGCCTGGCCGATGGCCGCGTCCTGCCGTTTTCCATCGACAACGGCGCGGCGCAGCGCAAGCTCGCGCTCCATGACGTCGTCCTGGTCCGCATCGCCGAAGGGAAGGGCAAGACCGCGGTGCGGGCGGAGCTGCGCGTGCGCCCGCAGGTGCAGGGAACGATCGTCGTCCTGGAGAACAAGACCGGCCGCATTCTCGCGATGACCGGCGGATTCTCCTATCCGCTGAGCCAGCTCAATCGCGCGACCCAGGCGGTGCGCCAACCCGGCTCCGCGATCAAGCCGCTGAGCTATCTCGCCGCGCTCGGCAAAGGCCTGCAGCCGAACACGCTCCTGGCCGACGACCCGATCACCTTGCCGCCGATCGGCGCGGGCCGCGCCCGCGAGCGCGATTACTGGACCCCGAAGAATTACGGCGGCGGCGGCGGCGGCATCCTGACCTTGCGCCGCGCGCTCGAGAATTCGCGCAACCTCGCGACCGTGCACCTGCTCGACGGCGGCATCGAGAGCACCCCGGAGGCGAGCCTCGACCGCCTCTGCCGGCTCGCCCTGGAAGCCCAGATCTATCGCGAATGCCTGCGCTACTATCCGTTCGTGCTGGGCGCGGAGCCGGTGCGGCCGGTCGATCTCGCGGCCTTCTACGCGACCATCGCCAACGAAGGCCTGCATCCGTCGCCGCACGTGATCGATTCCATCGAGCGCGGGGGCTTGGTCGTCTATCGCCACGATCCGAAGTCGGCGACCATGGTCAGCTCGGTCGACCGCGCCGCCTTCTACCAGCTCAAGACCATGATGCAGGGCGTGGTGGCGCGGGGCACGGCGCGCGCGATCTCCAGTCTCTCGCCCTATGTCGCCGGCAAGACCGGAACGACCGACGACGAGAACGATGCCTGGTTCGTCGGCTTCACCAACGACGTCACCGTCGCGGTCTGGATCGGCTACGACAATGCCGACGGCAAGCGCCGCACGCTCGGCGGCGGTGTAACCGGCGGCGGCGTCGCGGTTCCGATCTTCGAGCCGGTGATCCAGGCGGCCTGGGCGAACGTCGCGCCGAGGGTCGCGCTCGCCCCGCCGTCGCCCGAGGCCAAGCGCCAGCTCGCGTGCAAGTCCGAGCTCGAACCGGGCGACCCGCAGCGCGCCGGCGGCAGGGCGATCACCGAATGCTACCGCGTCGATCGCCAGGGCCGGATGATCGATACCCAATACAATCTCGTGTCGCGCGAGAACGCCGACGTCGAGCGCGGCTATTACGGTGTAGCGCCCAACCCGAATCCGTTCGGCTACAGCGGCGGCTACTATTATTATGACCGGCGCCGCGACAACAACGAGTACTATTATTACGACAACAGCGGGCGCTATGTGCCGGCACCGCGCGATCAGCGAGCGCCCGGGCCGTATTACGGGCAGTCCGGCCCTTCCGCGCGCGACCCGCGATACCAGGCGCCGCCGCCGCGCGATCCGTATGGTCGCGAATACCAGACACCGCAGCGTATCGACCCCGGTTATATCTGGGGTTATCGGCGATACTACTGAAAGACCCACGTCATGCGCAGCCTGATGCCTGTCGCCGTGGCGCTGACGGCTTTTGCCGCGATCTCGCAGGCACGATCCGACGCGCAGGAGTTTCGGATCGCGGAGGCGACCTCGCCCGCCGGCCTCGCCGTCGCCGACCTGAAGCCGAAAACCATCGCATTCCTCGATCGGCCGAGCGACGAGCTCATCGATCCCGACGCCGGCCTCATCCGGTTCGAGGACTGGGCGCAGGCGCGGCCGATCGAGAAGCAATTCCTGACGCCCTATCCGAGCTATGCCGAGCCCACGGTCGAGGTCACCGTCGACGGCGTGCGCAAGCGCTTCAAGGAAAAGCTCCATATGTACGTGGCCGAGGCCCGCTTCGCGTTGGCGCGGGCGCCGGAGACGCTCGATCTGCAAAGCCTGGTGTCGCTTTCATTCATCGAGCGGATCGATTCGGCGATCAAGCACCGCCTGGTGACGCCGGCCGAGGCGGTATCGCCGAAGGATCCGCGCGCCGTGCACAACCAGCATCCGCTGCGGCGCTGGTGCGAGGCGAGGCCGGTCACGATCTGCATTCGCTCGCGTTATCAGTTCGAAGGCAAGCTGCCGATCGGCATCCAGCTCGCCAACAAGCTCAGGGAGGGCTCGAAGCAGATCGCCGACTACCTCGAGCTCGAGAGCGAGCTCACGTTGCGGCCGGCGGCGGAAGTGACCGAGATGGGCTTTGCCGGTTTGACCGGTCTCGACACCGCCCCGGTCGGCGCCCTCGAGCAGAACATCTATTACATCAACCAGGTGATGCAGTTCGGCAAGCTGATCGCCGTGTTCCAGCGGCATCCGAGCGACGCCAACCGGACCGTCGTGACCGTCTTCATGGCGCTGGCGGTGGAAAGCAACGTGCTCGGCAAGAAGAAGGAGTTCGGCAACGTGCCGGTGCTGCGCAATCTGGTGCCCGCCCAGGTGCTCGCCGGCAAGAGCTCGTTCAACAGCGGCCGCTCGATCAGCGCCGGGCTGCCGGCCTATGCCCGCAACCAGGTGACGGCGATCGCGGCGATGCTCGAGCGCAAGTGATCGGCTCCTGTCGTCCCCGCGCGGGGTCCCAGTATTCCAGAGGCCGGGTGGGGATATGCTCCGGTCTTATGTCGTCTCCGGCGGGATCGCCATCGGCGACACTATTTCGCGTCCGGTGGTTACTGGGTCCCCGCTTACGCGGGGACGAGCGGAGGTGGCATCAGCTTGCCGTGCCGTTCTCCGGCGGGACCAGCAGCAGGCCGTGTGCTTGCGCCCAGGCGCGGAAGGCCTTGCCGGCGTCGTCCGCCTGCTCGCTCGTCGAGGCGGCTTCGATCCGATTGAGCAGGACCTGCGCGTTGCGATCGGGATGCTCGCCGGCATGGCGCCGCACGACTCTTGCCGCCGCCTCGAGCGAGCGGATCGGCTCATCGGGATGCATGACGAGATGGATCGGGGGATGAATTGCATGCTCCGCCATGCGCGCCCAACCGCGCGGGAAGGCGAAAGTTCCCGAGTTCTAATGGCCGGCGTGGCCCAGAGCAGCGGCGCGAAGTGCGGAGGCCGCTCGTCCCCGCGCAAGCGCATGTGCGCTAAATTAAATTAGGGCCAAAGCGAAACCTCTCCGCTGTCATGCCCGCGCAGGCGGGCATCCAGTAACCCCAGGTGCGAGCGATCAAGGCGAAGTCAGTGACTGCTACGCCGGTTCCCGGATTACTGGATCGTCCGCCGGAGCTTGCCCTCGGGCCGGCCGCAGGCCGGACCCGGGGGCGGACGATGACAGCCGAGAGAACCCTAGCGGGTAAGTCGCGAGTTCCGTCATTGGAACTTTGGTGCGCACAAACGAAATTGTCGGAAACGCCGGGGGCTTCTCATTTTCGCCGGTTTCGGTGTATTGATGACGGCACGACAGAGCGCAGCTCCGAGGAGCGTTCCTTAGTCTCGCCTCCGAGCATAGATGCGCCAAGAAGGCTGATAGAGGGGAGGCCGATGCACGGGGCATTCGGCCGAACACCGACGCCGTAATTCCCCGACGGCGCCGGAGACAACGGGCTGTCCACACTCGCGCTGGAATTTGACGGCGGTCGGCTCGACCGCGACGCCGCGGACCGACTTGCGCCGCCGGTGGCATCGAAGCAAACGACGCCGACGGCGCATGCCGCGGCGTCGCAGTCGAGCGCGCGCGCGCTCGACGCCTTCACTTTTTTCCTCGCCGATATCCAGACCGGCTTCGGTCCGTTCCTTGCGATCTACCTCACCGCGCGGCATTGGGCGCAGTTCGACATCGGTCTGGTGCTGACCGCCGGCGGCCTGGTAGCGCTGGCCGCCCAGATGCCGGGCGGCGCGCTGGTCGACGCGGTGCGCTCGGCGCGCCTGGTCGCGGCGATTGCGGTCGCGGCGATTTGCCTGAGTGCGCTGACGCTTGCGATCTGGCCGAGCTTCTCGGTCGTGATGGCGACCCGCGTCGTGCATGCCGCCGCGAGCTGCGTGCTGGGTCCGGTCATCGCCGCGCTCAGCCTTGGTCTGGTCGGCTACGCGGCGCTGGGCGAGCGGCTCGGGCGCAATGCGCGCTTCGCCTCGATCGGCAACGGCGTCGCCGCCGCGGCCATGGGAGCATGCGGATATTTCATATCGATCCAGGGCGTGTTCATTCTCACCGCGGCGCTTGCGGCACCGGCCATTCTGGCGCTGGCCCGCATGCGCACGAACGAGGTCGATCGCCCGAAGCGCGAAGGGCGCAAGGCCGCGAGCGCCAGCATTCGCTGCCTGCTGGGCGATCGCCGGCTGCTGGTATTTGCCGGCTGCATCTTGCTGTTCCAGCTGGCGAACGCGGCCATGCTCCCGCTGATGGGCAGTATCCTGACGCTGCGCTCGAGCGAATGGGCGTCGACCCTGATCGGGGCCTGCATCGTGGTGCCGCAGCTCATCGTCGCGGGATTTGCGCCCTCGGTCGGACGGTTGGCCGATTCCTGGGGGCGGCGGCCGCTCCTGCTGCTGTGCTTTTCGGCGCTGGCGCTGCGCGGGGTTCTGTTTGCGCTGGTGGCCGACCCCTACCTGGTCGTCGCCGTGCAGGTCCTCGACGGGGTCTGCGCCGCCGTCCTCGGCGTGACGCTGCCGCTCGTGGTCGCGGACATCACGCGCGGCACCGGGCGCTTCAATCTCGGGCTCGGCATCGTCGGCAGCGCGGTCGGGATCGGCGCCGCGATCAGCACCACGCTGGCCGGCTATACCGTCGACCATTTCGGCAGCGGGGCTGCGTTCTGCGGCCTGGCGTTCATTTCCGTCCTGGGTCTTGCCTTGGTTTGGCTGCAGTTCCCCGAGACCCGACCCGACGCCGGCTGACGGGGAAACCTCTTCGCTGTCATGCCCGCGTAGGCGGGCATCCGGTAACCCCAGGTGCGAGCGATCGAGGCGAAGTCAGTGCCTGCTACGCCGGTTCCCGGATTACTGGATCGTCCGCCTACGCGGACGATGACACCGAGAGACCTTAGCTTGGTGCCCATCGGCTGACGCGGGGATATCCCGAAGTCGCCCGAATCGCCGGGAACCGCAGGCCCCCGTGCAGCCCGCCATAACGCGTGCCCCCGCGAACACGCATGCCTCCCATTCAGGAAACCGCCGGCCGCGTCCCGCGTTGCAATGGTTGCAGCCCACGGGAGAGCCAGGCCGCATGGAAGACGTTTGTCGGTACGCCGACCGCCCCCTGGCGTTTCTGGGTCGCTACATCACGGTGCGCCGGGCGGCGCACGGTGCGATCTTGGCCGCCGTGATCGCGGCGGTAGGCTGCTCGGTGGGCGCGCAATACGCGGTCAAGGTGCTCGTCGACATCCTGGCGGGGGGGCTCAGCGCCAACGCCGCCAATGCCTGGTTCGGCTTTCTTCTGCTCGTCTCTTTGATCGCCGCGGACAATCTGCTGTGGCGGCTCGCCAGCTGGATCGCGAGCTCTACGTTCGTCGCGGTCACCGGCGACCTGCGCCGCGATTTGTTCCGCCACCTGACCGGCCATTCGCCGGGCTATTTCGCCGAGCGCATGCCCGGGACATTGACCAGCCGGATCACGGCCACCTCGTATGCCGTCTTTAGCCTGGAAAAAAAGATCGTTTGGAACGTATTGCCGCCCTGCGCGGCGACCGTCGTCGCGATCGTGTTCGTCGCCACGGTCAGCGCGCCGATGGCGGCCACGCTGACGGTCCTCGCCGGTATTCTGGTCTTCACGATCTGTCGGCGCGCCGCCGCCGGCAGGCCCCTGCACCACGAATTCGCCGACAAGGCCGCCGCGGTCGATGGCGAGATGGTCGACGTCGTCGGCAACATGCCCCTGGTATGGGCATTCTGCGGTACCCGGCGCGAGCACAGGCGCCTCGACGCCACCATCGACCGCGAGATGGCGGCGCGGCGGCGCAGCCTGCGCTATCTGGAAAAGCTGCGTCTGTTCCACGCCGTGGTGACCGTGGTCCTGACCATCGCGCTCCTCGCCTGGGCCATCATGCTTTGGCAGAACGGATCCGCCTCGGCAGGCGACGTCGTTCTCGTGTGCACGCTCGGCCTTTCGATCTTGCACGCCACGCGGGACCTGGCGGTGGCGCTGGTCGACGTCGCGCAGCACGTGGCGCGGCTCGCGGAGGCGCTCGCAACCCTGCTGATCCCGCATCACCTGCGCGATCACCCGCAGGCGACGTCGCTGGCGCGCTCGGGCGCATCCGTCGCCTTCGAGAACGTTTCTTTCGCTTATCCCGATGGACGCAGGGTCTTCTCCGACTTCAGCCTGCGCGTCCAGCGCGGCGAGCGCGTCGGTCTGGTCGGCCAGTCCGGTTGCGGCAAGTCGACCCTGTTCCTGTTGCTGCAGCGCTTCTACGACCTGCAAGGCGGTCGCATCCTGCTCGGCGGCCAGGACATCGCCCGCGTGACGCAGGAGAGCCTGCGCACGGCCATTGCCGTCGTGCCCCAGGACATCTCGCTGTTTCACCGCTCGATCATGGAGAACATCCGCTATGGCCGGCCGGAGGCCTCCGACGGCGAGGTGCTCGAGGCGATCGCGGCCGCCAATTGTGACTTCATCGAGGACCTGCCCAATGGCGCGGCCACCATCGTCGGCGACCGCGGCATCAAGCTTTCGCCCGGCCAGCGCCAGCGCATCGGCATCGCGCGTGCGTTCCTGAAGGATGCGCCGATTCTGCTCCTCGACGAGGCGACCTCGGCCCTCGACAGCGAGTCCGAGGAAGCGGTGCGGCAGGCGCTCGACCGTCTGATGGGCGGCCGCACCGTCGTCGCCATCGCCCATCGGCTCTCGACCCTGCGGAATTTCGATCGCATCGTGGTGCTGCAGGCGGGGCGGGTCTGCGAGGATGGCCCGCCGCAGACGCTGTTGCGCCGCAAGGGGGTTTATTCGAATCTGGTGCAGCGCGAGGTGGCCCGGCTGTCCAAGCAGGCGGCGTAGTGCGTGCACCGATGAGATGGAAGAGCCGTGCCGCAAATGCGGTCTGCTCCTTCCTGAGCTAGCGGCCGGGAATCGCGGTTTTCGTCGAGATTTAAGAGACGCAATGAGCCGCCGATACTGCTCGATCAATCTTACCACAAGCACCAGTCCATGATCCGTCATCCTGAGGTGGCCGAGCTACGCGAGGCCCTCGAAGGATGAACGGCCTCGATCCGGCCCGAGAGATCTCGAATGCGCGTTCTCTCGCGCCGCGAATTGCGCCGCCACGGATTGAGCAATCCGCCCCCGCGACGTCGTCTGACGTGGCGTGAGCAGCGCAAAAGTTCTTCTAACCTATTGGAAACGCCACAAATGTGATAGAATTGCATATGTGGAAGGTATTCGCTCCGCGCCTCGATATCCTGCCGTCCCCACAACACCGCCTGTGGCCGGAGCTCGCCCAAACTCCCGACCACTTCACCCTGTACGGCGGCACGGCCATCGCCTTGCGCCTGGGTCACCGCCAATCGGCTGATTTCGATTTCTTTACACTGATGGCCTTCGAACCCCGCTCCCTCTTGGAAGGGCTTCCTTACTTAAGAGGTGCGGTGGTCAGGAAATCAGCGGCCAACAATCTCACTGTGACGGTGGATCGCGGTGGTCCCGTCCAGCTATCTTTTTTCGGAGCGCTCGGGCTCGGGCAAGTTGCTCCTGCAGAGCTCGCAGAGGGGCATCGACTCAAGGTCGCCGCGCTCGTCGATCTGGCCGGCATGAAGGCCGCCGTGGTGACGCAGCGCGCGGAAGTCAGGGACTACCTCGACATCCACGCCCTGTTGACCAAGGCCAAGATACCTTTGCCCATGATGCTCGCCGCGGCAGCCGTCATCTATGGCGGTCAGTTCAGCCCTTTGATTTCGCTCAAGGCCATTTCCTATCATGACGATCCGGCCCTGGCTGAGCTGCCCCAGGACGTCCGGCGCGATCTTGTTAAAGCCGTGAAGGAGACGAGCCCGCAAGAATTGCCTGTCCTGAAAGCCATTAAAGCGCGGGACGCCGCGCCATGAAGCCGCTTCCCCATAGCAGGGATATGCTCACGGTGGCGTCCCGCGTGGTCTGGTTCGAGTCACCCGAAAAGGCTTTGGCCAACCCCATCCGCTTTCTTGCCTACCTGATGGCCTACGGCACGCTGGAGGAGATCGCGGTGGTGCAGCGCTATCTCGATCTCGATGACTTTCGCGAAGCGCTGGAGCACGCGCCGCCCGGCATCATCGACGAACGCTCCTGGGCCTATTGGAACGTGATGATCGGGCGCTATCCCCCGCCGCCGATGCCTCGGCGGGTTATTCCGGACGGAACTTGATTCCGAACAATTCCGGTCGCGGCGTAATGTCCGACACTCTCGAGGCTGGCTCGGTCTGCCCCCTCTCCCCGTTCTTCACGGGGAGAGGGGTGGGGTGAGGGGCACCGAGCAAATCACAGTCGCGGCCGATGTCGCGGATCGAGCGCCTTGCGCACGGCTTCCGGATTGCGGGCGATGACGGTCAGGTACGCCCGGGCGGCTTGATCGGGTACCGCGCGGCCCTGCGCTCAATCGCGCAATAGCGCGTCATGTTCGCATGCTCGCTCCACCGACGGGTCGGGGCGATATGTTGTTGATCTTCGCGGCCCATTCGATTGGAACATCTTCAATGGGCTTGTCAGTCAAGGAGACGAGAGTGAACAGCCCATTGCTGCGGCCGCGCTGTATTTGTTTGACGAGGATGCGGCCGTCCTCCAGCCCGACAACGCACAGCTCGCCGATCAGCTCGGGCGTCACCGGCCGATGGACGGAATCGTAGTACACGAGCCAGCGGTTGAAAATGCTCCCCAGGCTCTCGCCGCGGATCTCCACCGCCACGGTCGACTCCGGCGCCCCTTTGGGAAGATCGACCTCGTCGAGCTCGCCCCGCACCAGCGCGTAAAAATGCACCTCCGCGCCGGCGCCGACATAGCCCACCACCGGCACTTTCAGCGCGTCCGGCGGCACGATCGGGTCGGTCACCCCGATCCCCTTGCCCCGACCGGTCAGCAGCCATTCGGGCGTGACTCTGAAACGCATCGCGTACAAGTTGGCTTCGTTGGGACCGTACTCGCGGCCGCCGGGCAATTCCGCGCGCTCGTGCTGCCAGTAGGTCGAAAATGCAATATCGAGGGCTTTGGCGGCGACGCGGGCCGATTTGAAGAGCCGTTCGCGTGCGATTCGCAGCCGCTCACCACGTGTTTTCGCCATGACGAATTCCCAGCTACGTTGACGGTTTGCAAAATATTCGCTAGGCGGCAGAGACCCTGCCGCCTTCAAATTCCTTGAGGACCTTGAGCCGGAGCTTTAGAGAGGTGGCACTGACAGCGAGCCCTTTGGGGACGTACCAGTAGGCGCGGTCGGTTCCATAGCGCTTAGCGAACTGACGCCATTCCTTCGGAAGGGTGAGCTTCGCCTTCGCCATTCTCCCCGGCCCGGCCGTAGAGGCTAGACGAGCGTCAGCTGCTCGTCCTCCTTAATCGTCACTTTGCGCCCATAGGTCTTTCGTTTGTGCTTCGCTTCGGCGACCTTGCCGTTGCTGCCCGCTTCTGCGGCGGCGATTTCCTTGAGCTCATCCTTGCCGGGATATTTGGCGCGGCCGACCAGCAATAGCGGCTCGAACCCGAGCGCGTCTC
>WNFH01003643.1_pt1 | contig 11286 bp, 10 predicted proteins | sample 5400411 | NCBI WGS metagenome assembly WNFH01 (sample SAMN13153347, study PRJNA577476) | soil metagenome | isolation source: 200 cm saprolite under Douglas fir tree site 2 hole 3 | place: USA:California | collected 2015-04-18
GAGATCAAGGGTTTTGGCAAGACTTTGCAAAGCCTGGAAGAATTTAAGTTAAATAAGCAGGTCCGGCTGGTGCCGCACATCAAGCTGCTTGCCGGAGGGCATCGCTTTATCTTTACGGCGGAAGGCGATCGCACACGGATAGATCACGAACTGGAAATGACACCCAAGGGCATGTTTAAAATCTTTGCTCCCATAATGGAAATGATCAGCAGAAAAAATCTCCGCACCACGGCCAACGCATTACAAAATTACCTGGAGCGCGGATAACAATACCTGCAATAGCAATGACAAAAACCACATCAAAATTGTCCTCTTATTTTTCTTCTGAGGTGTTTAGTTTTCTGAAAGGTCTCGAGCGTCACAACAACCGCGACTGGTTCGAGGCAAACAAGGAACGCTTTTTGACGGTTGCCCGCGATCCGTTTCTCAAATTCATTGCCGATTTTGAGCCGCACTTGACGCGCATCAGTTCGAACTTTGTAGCAGATCCACGGCCCGTACAAGGCCACCCTCGGAGCGCATTTCCAGCATCAGGCGGCAAAGAGCAAAGAATCATCGGTGCCCGGGTTTTATCTCCATCTTCAGTCCGGCAAAAGTTTTGCCGCCGCCGGCATGTGGCACCCAGACGCCCCCGCTCTCACTAAAGTACGGGAAGCGATTGTAAAGTATCCTGGCGACTGGAAAGTAGTACGAAGCAAACTTACCATAGAGGGCGGTTCGCTCACACGTCCACCACGGAAGTTTGATCCCAACCATCCGTTCATCGAAGATATCAAGCGAAAAGATTTTATCGTTACCGCCGCTCTTTCCGATACCCAGGTAGAGAGCCCGCATTTTATGGAAGAGTACGAGGCGATCTGTAAAAAGCAAGTGCCGCTGGTTAAATTCTTAACTAAGGCACTAGGGCTGCCGTGGTAGTATTGAAGCATGCAAAAAAGTGAATAAGAGAGTTTGTTCGTGAATACCAGGCCCGACTGGGTTCCCGAAAAACTGTTTCCGTTCGCGAGCCACTTCGTCACGGTTGGCGATACTCACCTTCACTACATCGACGAAGGACGTGGCCCAACTCTGCTCTTGCTCCACGGGAATCCCACTTGGTCGTTTCTATACCGCCATCTTATTCATGAACTTACTCCCGGTTTCCGGTGCATTGCCCTTGATTTTCCCGGGTTTGGTTTGTCTCAGGCACCTGAAGGATATGACTTTAAACCGGCGTCACATTCCAGGGTTCTAACAGCATTCATCCAAAAGCTGAATCTGCAGGATGTGATCATGATGGTTCAGGACTGGAGCGGTCCCATCGGATTATCGGTCGCAGTGCAGGACCCGTCCCGGTTCAGTGGTTTTGTCATCGGAAATACCTTTGCCTGGCCCGGCAAGGGCGATCCGCACTACGAGCGCTTCTCCAGTCTGATGGGAGGGCGGGTTGCGGGATTTTTGATTCGGCATTTCAACTTTTTTGTCAGGTTCGCCATTCCAAGGGGGATCTGCCGCCGTAAGCCATCGAACGATGTCATGCAGGCCTATCTCGCTCCGTTTTCTACTCCCGAATCGCGCAAACCCACCCATGTTTTTCCTAAAGAAATTATTGGGAGCAGCGATTTTCTAGAGATGCTTGAGTCAAGAATTGGAAACATCTCGAACCTTCCGGCACTGATTGTCTGGGGTGATCGCGACTTCGCATTTCGAGAGAAAGAACGGAAGCGCTTTGAATCGATCTTCAAACATCATAAGACGGTGATGTTGCCTGGAGCTGGCCATTTCATCCAGGAGGATGCGCCTGAAGAAATTGCCCAAGCGATTAGAGATTGGTGGCAAACGTAAAATTAAAGCCTGAAAGAACCGGAACCAAAAGGAAGGGCGAGAAGCATGGGAAGGCGACGACGATTGACCTGCAAATTGACCACAACCCCCGCGCGTTATGAGTTTTCGGGAGTCACGTCCCGTGCTAATCTGTCAAATCCTGGTGCACACTTTGGTCACTTTAATGTTGCGCTGCGGATTGATAGAGATTCCGTGTAGGTGATACCGCTTGGTGGCAGACGGGAAATCCCCGTGGCATTGTCGCAGGCAACCATGAGTTATGGGAGCGAAAATGAAAAACCTGAAACGAGTCATCGATCATTGCTTGGGATTAGTCGCGGTTTTTTTGCTGGTCGCGGCAGGAGTGATAAGTCCTGCGGCGGTTGCCGACCAGATCCCCGCCGGCGCGTTTGCGCACAATCTTGAAGCGGTAGGCTACAGCGACCTTGCCGGCAGGCCCGGGTTCAAGATGTCGATCCGGGAGGTCGGCGGGCGCTGGTATCTCTACCTCGGGCATTTCTGGCACTCGGGCTGGAGCATTGTCGACGTGACCAAGCCTGCAGACCCCCGCTTGGTCAGGTTCATCCCGGGGCCGGAGAATACCTGGACCCTGCAGGTCGACATCGCCGGCGACACGATGATCACGGCGCTCGAACAGATCAGCCCGGGGTGGGGAGGCGACCCCAACAAGCCGAACGACGAGGGCGTGCTGATTTGGAACCTTAGTGATCCGGTCAATCCGAAGAAGCTCGGCCAGTTTCGCACCGGCGGGGAAGGGACCCACCGCAATGGCTATCCGGGTGGCCGCTACATGCATCTCGCGGCAGGCATGCCGGGCTACGAAGGCAACATATACCTAATCGTAGACATCAGCGATCCGGCGCGCCCGGTCGAGGCGGGCCGTTGGTGGATTCCCGGACAACACGTCGCGGGCGGCGAGAAATCGTTGCGCGCTCCGGGGGCGCCAAAGACCTCCGCGCCCAGTCTTCACGGCCCGGTCGAAGTACGCGGAAACCTCGCCTTCCTTCCCTACGGTTCGGGGGGGCTGGTCACCCTCGACATCAGCGACGTCTCACACCCGAAGCTTGTTAGCCGGCTTGATTTCAAGCCACCGTTCAACGACGCAATCACCGTGCACACGATTGTTCCGGACATGGAGCGCAAGGTGGCGTTCGTGAACTCGGAGGCGATCCGGAACCAGTGCAAGGAGCCGCTCAATCATGCGTCAGTCGTCGACCTGTCGAACCCCGCGCAGCCAATGCTGGTGTCGATCTTTCCTCTCCCCACGCTCCCGGTTGGGTATCCGCAGCGGGATTTCTGTGATGTGGGAGGCCGGTTTGGGCCGCATAATCAGCATCAGTTGTTTCATAACCCGTCTGTGCAGCCTTTGGGCAACCTGATCTATATGACCTATTTCAACGCGGGTCTACGCGTATTCGACGTAGCGGATGTGCGCCAGCCCAAAGAGGCGGGATACTTCATCCCGCCGCATCCAACCCGCCGGTTCGGGCCGGTTCCTGCCGACAGGCTGGTAGTTCAGACCGAGGATGTGCTTGTCGACAAGCGCGGCTATATCTACATCACGCACAAGAATCAGGGCTTGTGGATCCTCAGATACACCCCGGAGCCAATGACGCGCCCCCGTCAGTAGTGGCGGCGTAAGCTAGAGCCTCTCGACGCATCACCGGCAGTTCCCGGTTATTTCCCTGCTCTCGTGCTTGGCCCATTCACAGGATGTCTTTGATAAACGTGCTGATCTCACTAGGCGAGGCGCATATACCTGACACGCAATCACCCCGCATCCCGGCATCGACGATCGCTGGTCTGCTTGGGTCCGTCTTGAATCGAAGATTGAACTCCAATTCAATTTTTCTCTTGACCAAGCTAATTCCGGTTTTATTGCCATTGTTTATCAGAATTTATTGTTCTTTTTAAGCCTCCTCTTCTTAGTTTTACTTAAGAAAGTAGCAAATAGGTGGCTCTGCGCCAGTGATGGGCGGGGGCTGGTATTGAAAACAAAACCATTTCCGTCTTAATATATGAACGGATATTTCAATCTTGCTTAGGTAGCCGTGACCGACACATTAAATAATATTTTTCAAAAATATTGTTCTCACTGTGAGGCAAGCAGCCCGAAAGAAGCTGTGCGCTGTAGTTGTGGCTATTCTTTTGAATCGAGCGAGGCGCAAGAAGCGCTGTTACAAGCACTGGAAGATGAAAAACTCTATGAGGATTATTTAGCCGCCCGCCTTAAGCAGGCTTCGCAAGTGCTTATTGAGGTGGAAAAAAAGCACAAGGCGGATCTCAAAGATCCCAGTCAGGCGGCCCAGACGGCTAAGGCATTTGAGGAGACGGAAGCCATACGCAAGGAACTGGCGGCGCAAAGTGCGAAAGTTGCGGAACTTACTAAATTGGCACGGGCTGACCACGCTGCAAGGGCGCTGGAAGCAGGACGAAGCAGGCTGGCAAAAGAAGCGGAACGTGTGGCACAAAAAGCCTCAGCGAGAAGACTAAAAGCCTGCCCACGTTGCAAAATGGCTATACCCGGGGACGTTGCTCACTGCAAATGTGGTTACGTCTTCCCGGAAGAACAATTAGACGTAATGCCGTCATCAACATCCGGTGCCGTAACTCCCATACCGGACATCGATCGCCGCAAGCGGAATTAGCCTCTGTACTTCAGTTCCCGACGCATCACCTGTCTTCAGATGGAGGATGTGCTTGTCGACAAGCGCGGCTATATCTACATCACGCACAAGAATCAGGGCTTGTGGATCCTCAGAACCATCTCGGAGCCAATGACGCGTCAGTAGTCGCGGCGTAAAGTAAAGTAGAGCCTCGACGCATCACCGGAGTTCCCGGTTATTTCCCTGCGCGCGCAGCTTTATCCTGCCTCAGGGATAAGTGTTATTCCGCAGGCGGTGATTTCTGTGCGAGCCGCGCCAGCGTTGCGTCGATGAGTTGCCGCGACACATGAATCTTCTCCGGCAGCTCGGGCAAAGCATCCAGGTCAAACCAACGCGCATCTTCGATTTCGATGCCGTCAGCCTTGACTTCGCCCGCGGCATGCTCGGCGTTGAACGCAATGACCAGCGAGTGCGGGAACGGCCACGGTTGGCTGCCGAAATAGCGAATATTGCGCACTTCAACCGCAACTTCTTCGCGCGTCTCACGGGCGATTGCTTGCTCGAGGGTCTCGCCCGGTTCGACGAAACCGGCCACCACCGTGTAGCGCCCCGGCGCGTATCCCGGCTTGCGCGCGAGCAGCAGCTGCCTGCCGCGCGTCACCAGCACCATTACCACCGGGGCGACGCGCGGATAAAACAGCAATTTGCAGCCCGGACATACGCGCGCCCGCTCTTCGGTTTTAAGCTGTGTCGGCGTGCCGCACGCGCCGCAGAACTGGTGCGTCCGGTCCCACTCCACGATCTGGAACGCCCGCCCGGCGAGTCCGATCAGGGTTTCGTCGAATTCCGTAAGCAGCGCGCGTAATGTCTTCAGCGCCATGCCTGCCGGTGGCACCGCATCGTCGGCAAGTTGGCACGCGTAGCAATGCCGCCCTTTGAACCGGCCGAGGTACTGATGGCGCACTGGAGTAATACCCAGTTCGTGCAGGTCGGCGCACATTGGCGGTGCTGCGCCCTGGGGCGAGGCGCTGACCAGCAGTTGCGATCCCTGAAATGCAAACCACCAGGCGGGTCCGGTCGCGTTCTCCGGCGCGGTAATCAGTGGCACAAACGGATCGCTCATGATGATCACATGCCGGCAGGGCAGGAATGCGTCAGAACGACGCGGCGGTAAGCGTCTGCGCGTTTCACCGTTTCTTCCTTTTTGGGGAAGATGCTTCATTTGCCGCATGCGCCGTAGCGGGGATGCCGAATATCCCCAGGTCGAACAAGGCATTGGTTTCGGTCATCACGATCTGCGAGATTTCCTCAACCGCCGCCGACTGGCGGCTCTCGGCGGGGTGCGCAAGAAACAGCACGCGGTGCACGCTGGCATCCGAAATCTGAAACGCCGCGATACTCCCGGCGCTGATATCTTCGTGGAACGTCGAGACCGGCATCAAGGTCGTACAGGCGCCGCGCAGCAGCAGCCGGCGAATCGCATCGATCGAATCGATCTCAACTTCCACGTTGAGTCGCGCCCCGTATCTGGCGATCTGTTCTTCGACCAGGGCGGCTATGCCTTCAGTGGTGATAATCGGCGTCTTCGCCAGCTCGGCGAGTGTAAAGAAGCGTCGCGTGCCGCGCAGTTGCGGCGCCCCGAGCACAACGATCGGTTCCGAAAGCAGCGGTGTGAGTTTGAGCGCGCGCGAAGGCGGCGAGTTGGTCAGGACCGCCACATCGACACGCCCGGTCAACAGCGCATCGTAGAGCGACGTGCTGAATTGCTCGACCACCTTGAGTGCGACCTGCGGGCATTGCCGCCGCGCGCGCTCCACGCTGCCCGGAAGCAACAGCCGCCCCGTCGTCGGCGTCATGCCGAGAATGACGCGGCCGCTGGGCATCTCCAAACCTCCGCGCAATTCTTCCTTAACGCGGGCGAACTCGCGCAAAATGCGCCGGCAAAGCCCGAGATATTGCCGCCCGGCGCCGGTCAAGCGCACGCCGCGCGGCAATCGTACCAGCAGTTGCATGCCGAGCTCGTCTTCGATGCCGCGCACATGGCGGGTCAGCGCCGGCTGGGCTACGCCTAGATGGTGGGCCGCGCGCGTGATGCTGCCAAGGTCGGCGATCTGAACGAAATATTTTATACTGCGCAGGTCCATCGCATCCGATCCTGGGGTGCTTTCCGCCCACGCCCCACTTTACTCACTTGCGCGATATGCCGGGAGTTCAAAAGCATAAGTTTCCAGTATGGATGTACGCTGAAGCGGATGATTGCAGGATGCACGCTCCGGCGCAAGCCCCAGCCTGTTCTAATACAAAATGGGCCCCTGTCTCGCTTCAGGCGCGCATTTTTGGACTGAAAAATACTGCCCCTGTCCCTAAATGGCATTGCGCTGTACAAGGAGGCTGGTTGAACGCGTCGCCGTACCATTTTTTATCCATACCCATTTGTTATGGCTAAAATGCTGAAATGATATTTGTGGTATAGGGTTACGCATCGCTATGATTGACGTCAGTTTAAATTATCATTCACATTAGTTAGTCTAATCGTTTACCTCTAACTGGAGACGGACATGGCAAACTTTGGTATGGTGGGGTTGGATTGGCAGCAGCGCATCAACTGGGACCGGCTGCGGAAGTACCGGCTGGAGCGGGCGCGGGAGCGGATGAAGGCGCACGGGTTGGGCGCGATGCTGCTCATGTACGACGAGAATGTTCGCTACGTGACCAGTACTCTCACCCCGGGCTGGAACCGGCTGAAACCCGGACTCCGCTACGCGATGCTGTGTGGCGACGATCCGCCGGTTCTATTCGAGCAAGGCGACATCGGCTTTCAGATCGAGCGTCATTCGCCATGGATACCGAAGGAGAATGTCCGTTGGTCCTACGCGTGGATCAAGGGCGCGGCGGGAGCCGCCTCGGCGCAGCAGGTCAAGAAGTTCACCAATGCCATCGTTCAGGAAATGAAGAAGGGGAATGTTGCCGGGGCGAAACTGGGCGTCGATTTCATCGATATCAACATGATCCAGGCGTTCAAGGATGCGAAAATCGATTGGACCGACGGCATGACGCCCATGATGGAGGCGCGCGCCATTAAGAACGTCGACGAGCAGGAATGCATGCGCATGGTCGGCGCCATCGGCGACGCCGCGCACTGGGAGACCATGAAGTTCCTAAAGCCCGGTCTTACCGAGAACCAGGTGACCGCCCACATCATGCAGTTCCTCTACTCGATTCCGGGCATGGAGGACGTGGAGGACGTTATCGTTTCCTCGGGACCCAATACCTGGCCGAACTGGCGCAACTTCTCCGATCGCATCATCAAGCCGGGCGATATCGTGTTCATGGACCTCGCGGCGTTGACGTGGAACGGCTACAAGTCCTGCTACTACCGCACTTACTGTGTCGGCAAGGAGCCAACGCAGGAGCAGAAGGATATTTACGCGACCGCGCTCAAGTGGCTTTACGATTCCATTAAAGCGGTGAAGGTCGGCGCCACCACCCGCGACATCGCGTCGAAATGGCCGTCGGCCAAGGAGGCATGGGGATACCAAGAGGAGGATCAGGCCGCGGCCAACCTATGGGGCCACGGGCTTGGTCTTGCGCAGTACGACCAGCCGGTGATCTCGCGTATCTGGTCGCTGGACCACCCGATCGAGATCAAAGCCGGGATGGTGTTTGCGCTGGAGACCCAGCACGGTAAGCGCTTCCAATGGGGTGTGCGCATCGAGGAGATGCTGATCGTCCACCCGGACCGGATCGAGATCATCTCCAGCTTCCCGGTCGAGCAGATCACCGCCGTCGATCCTATGCCAGGCTACGGTAGTCATGTGGGATGAGGGTGACCCTGTTACTGCAGGAAACTCAGCATCGCCGGCGTGGGCGTTGATAGCCTGCGACGATCCTGACCATGAGTTTGTTGCCGCCGTGGGTTGCGTATGGTGATTGCTTCCGATGCTGCCTCAAGGACACCGATGGAACAACTCGTGATCCCTCTCTCCGCCCCCGAGGCAACCGACGCCGGTCGTTTCGGACCTAAGGCCGCGAACCTCGCGATCTTAGGCCGCGCCGGTCTGCCTATTCCCGATGGCTTCTGCCTGGATGCGCAGGCCTACCGGATTCAGGTTAGCGCCTTGGGTCTGGAAGCGTCCGCGCGCGAAGCATTCGCGACGGACGATCGCCCACAAGCGCGCCGTTGCGCGCTCGCGATGAGGCTCGGCCTCCTGGACCAGCCCATCGTGCCGGCGGTTCTTGATCCTCTGGTTGCTGCGTGGCGGACGCGGGTACCAGCGCCCGCTGCGCTCAGCGTGGTGCGCTCCTCTGCGCTGGTCGAGGATCGTTATGGATCCAGTTTCGCGGGCCAGTTCGAGAGTTTCCTCGGTCTGGAAAGCGAGGTCGAATTCGTCACCGCCGTACGCTCCTGCTGGGCGGCGCTGTGGTCGACGCGCGCGTTGCGTTACATGGCGACCCATGACCTAAATCCGGCAGAAACGGCGATGGCCCTGCTGGTCCAGCCGCTGGTGGCCGCGCGCGCATCGGGTGGCGGGCTGAGCCAGACGGCGGACGGCGGCATGCGCGTGAGCGCGACCTGGGGATTGGGTTCCGCCATCGCCCAAGGTGAGGTCACGCCTGACCGCTTTGAATTAAGCCGCGATGGGGCGCTGCTCCACGTCGCAGCCGGCCGTAAGGACCACAGCGTCGGCTGTGTCCACCGCCAGGAGCCGACCGCGCAAGCGGTTCCGCGCGAGCTCGTAACCGCGCCGTGCCTCAACGCGACGCAGGCGGTCGAGCTTGGGCGGCTGCTGCGCAAGGTGGAAGATATCATGGGCATGCCGGTGGAAATCGAATGGGCGTTAGACGATACCGGATTCAAGCTGCTCCAGGCGCGCCCGCTGCACATGCAGCCGGCGCAGGTGCCTGACGAGATCTGGCTGCGCCATCCGCGGCTGAACGGGCACCCGGCAGGCGTCGGCTGGGGCACCGGGCGCGCGTGTGTGGTCAACTGCGAGTGCGAGCTTACGCGCGTGGGGCCGGGCGACATCCTGGTGACGCGGGTGGCGGGTCCGGCGCTGAGCCAGGTGCTGCCACGCGTGGCGGGCGTGGTGGCGGAGCTCGGCGGCAGCACCTCGCACCTCGCCGCGCTCGCGCGCGAGCGTGGCATCCCCATGGTGCTGGGCGTGCTCGATGCCACGCAGCACATCCCCGATGGCGTACAGGTTGCCGTGGACGGTGTCGCGGGTGTGGTGCGCTGGATCCGCTGATGCGCCCGCGGGTGTTCATCACGCAGCCGGTGGCCGCTAGCGCTATCGAGCGGCTGCGCGCGGTTGCCGAGGTGAACTTCAACCCGGATCCACTCTTCATTATCGACAAAGACGCGCTCTGCGCCGCCGTGCGTGAGCACGACATCCTGTTCTGTCTATTGCATGACCGGGTGGATGCCGACGTGATTGCGGCCAACCCCGGTCTGCGCGCGGTCGCCTCCATGAAAATCACGCCGTCCGACATCGACGTGGCCGCGGCAACCGCACGGCACATCCCGGTTACGGTGATCCCGCCGATGGTGACCGAGGCGACGGCCGATATCGCGTTCGCGCTGCTCCTCGCCGTCGCGCGGCGCGTGGTGGAAGGCGACCGCCTGGTGCGCGCGGGGATTTTCCCCGGCTCGCAGTCGTCCTACCTCGCGGGGGCCGGCGTGTCGGGGAAGGTTCTGGGGCTCATCGGTGGCGGCGGACGCATCGGCCGCGCGACTGCACGGCGCGCGCACGGCTTTGCCATGCGGGTCCTCTACTGGGGTCCGCGACGCATGCCTGAACGCGACGAGCGGGAACTGGGCCTTACCTACGTACCGTTCGAGCAACTCCTCGCCGAGTCCGACTTCGTATCGGTCCACGCGCCGCTGAAGCCGGATACCCGCCATTTAATCGGCGCGCGCGAGCTCAGCCTCATGAAGCCGACGGCGTTCCTCATCAACACCGGGCGCGGAGCGGTGGTAGACGAGCAAGCGCTCGCCCGCGCGCTGGCCGATCGGCGCATCGCCGGCGCCGGGCTCGACGTGTTCGAGCACGAACCCCGGACCGAGCCGGCGCTCCTGACTATGCCCAATGTCGTCCTCACGCCCCACCTGGGGAGCGCGGTTACGGAACTCCGTGAAGCCATGGCCCACGTGGTGGTGGACAACATCCTGGCGCTGCTGGACGGCCGACCGCCGCCCAACTGCGTGAACCCGGAGATCTATGCTGCGTCAAGCTAGTGTCGTGTCCCGTTAATACGTTACAAAGGATTTCCCTCACCCCAACCCCTACCCATGAACTTGCGGCCGGAGGCCGCACCGACTTTCCCTCTCCCACCGGGAGAGGGTGGCCCGAAGGGCCGGGTGAGGGAGAGGGGTTCAAACCCCCTTCTCCCTTCGGGCATAGGTATCTACACAATTCATCAACCCAATGATTCTGTAGGAACCGCTCAATCGCACCGCAACACCCAATTGTCATTCCCGCTTGCGCGGGAATGACGATCTATTCGAGATGTGTAGATACCTATGCCCTTCGGGAGAAGGGACGGGGATGAGGGAGCCCTGTGTCGGATTGCGGTGCGCTTGAATTATCTGCGAATTAATGGGACACGACACTGGCAGGACTTTACCGCCGCGTTTGCCCGGAGTGCGTTTTGATTTGGGTGGGATGCCAAATAAGTATAGTCAGGTATACTTGCGTCACTTCTAATAAGTTCTAGTATAAGGGGGGTCAGATGGCCGGAAAGGCGAAAGTAGTTATCACTGATTACGTCTGGGAATCTTTAGACGTCGAGAAAAAAACACTTGCGGGTCTGGCCGACCTGGTAGCGCTCAAGACCAAGAAGCCCGAGGAGTTTCTGC
>WNFH01003396.1_pt1 | contig 11282 bp, 12 predicted proteins | sample 5400411 | NCBI WGS metagenome assembly WNFH01 (sample SAMN13153347, study PRJNA577476) | soil metagenome | isolation source: 200 cm saprolite under Douglas fir tree site 2 hole 3 | place: USA:California | collected 2015-04-18
CTCAACAATGACGAGTTCGCCATGGGCTCATCGAACGAAACCTCGTTCTTCGGGCCGGCGATCTCGCCTTGGAGGAGGAGGGACGCGAACACGCCGCTTGTTCCGGGCGGCTCGTCCGGCGGCTCGGCCGCGGCGGTGGCCGCCCGACTTTGTCTCGGCGCGACCGGGACCGATACCGGCGGCTCGATCCGGCAGCCCGCGGCTTTCACCGGCATCGTCGGCCTCAAGCCGACCTACGGCCGTTGCTCGCGCTGGGGCATCGTGGCCTACGCCTCCTCGCTCGACCAGGCCGGGCCGTTCGGGCGCACGGTGCGCGATGCCGCGATCCTGCTCGCCTCGATGGCCGGGCACGACCCCAAGGACACGACCTCGGTCGATCGGCCGGTGCCGGACTACGAGGCGGCGATCGGGAAATCGGCCAAGGGCATGAAGATCGGCATCCCGAAGGAATATCGCGTCGACGGCATGGCAGCCGAGATCGAGCGGCTGTGGGGGGAGGGGGCCGAGTGGCTCAAGGCCGCCGGCGCCGAGATGGTCGAGGTGTCGCTGCCGCACACCAAATATGCGCTGCCCGCCTATTACATCGTGGCGCCGGCGGAAGCCTCGTCAAATCTCGCGCGCTACGACGGCGTGCGCTTCGGGTTGCGCGTTCCGGGGCGCGACATCACCGACATGTACCAGCAGACGCGCGCGGAAGGCTTCGGCAAGGAAGTGCGGCGGCGGGTGATGATCGGCGCCTATGTGCTCTCGACCGGCTATTACGACGCCTATTACCTGCGGGCGCAGAAGGTGCGCACGCTGATCAAGCGGGATTTCGAGGAGGTCTTCGCCAAGGGCGTGGACGCGCTCTTGACGCCGGCGACGCCGTCCGCCGCCTTCGGCATCGGCGAGAAGGGCGGCGCCGATCCGATCGAGATGTACCTCAACGACGTGTTCACGGTGACGGTCAACATGGCGGGCTTGCCGGGGATCTCGGTTCCGGGCGGGCTCTCGGCGGAGGGCCTGCCGCTCGGGCTGCAGCTGATCGGCCGCCCGTTCGACGAGGAGGCGCTGTTCGCGCTCGGCCATGTCATCGAGCAGGCGGCCGGGCGGTTCTCGGCCGAGCGGTGGTGGTGAAACTGCGGCCGTCACTTGACGGCAAGCCGCAAAATAGTTAGTATGTAACTATAATAGTTAGGAACGCGCGACATGGGCAAATACGAACCACTTACGGAGTTCCTGCGCAAGCAGGCGGCCGACGAGATTCCGATGACGTTTGCTCAAATCGAGCGCGTCATCAACGCAAAGCTGCCGCCAACGGCGCAAGAGCACCGTGCTTGGTGGAGCAACAGTCCTTCGAACAGCGTGATGACGCAGGCTTGGCTGGACGCCGGTTTCCGGAGTGAGCAGGTTGATATGGAAGGTCGTAAACTTGTATTTCGCCGGCTGGCGCGACGGGTATCGAAGCCGCACGAAACCGACACACCGGATGGCGGTCGGCGCGCGGCCGTCTCAACGCGTCATCCCGCATATGGAGCACTGAAAGGCCTCATACGGATCGCTCCGGGGGTCGACTTAACGGAACCGGCATGCCCGGAATGGGCGGATATGCTCGACAAGAAATATGAATGAGTGCTCCGCTTCTACTTGATACATGCGCTGCCATCTGGCTCGCAGAGGCGCAGGGCGTCGCGAAGGAAGCGAGGCTGGTCCTGGAAGAGACCTACAAGACCGCAGCTGCCGTATATGTTTCACCCATCACGGCCTGGGAAATCGGCATCCTGACCTCGCGCGGTCGGCTTTCGCTGTTGATCAAGCCTCAGCTTTGGTTTCAACGATTGTTCGATGTTCTCAATTTTCGCCTTGCTGAGATGTCCCCGGAAGTGCTGATTGCATCGTCATTTCTTCCCGGCAAGCCTCCGCGCGATCCCGCCGACCGGATCATGGCCGCGACCGCTCGCGAACATGGCTACGTGCTCATGACTCGTGATCGGCCGCTCTTGGACTATGCCGAGCAGGGGCATATCCAGGCAATTCGTTGCTGATCCATGCGATGAAGCTCTCCGAGCTCAAATGTTCTCTCATGACGGCAAATCCGCCGTCCGGCCTCGCGCCCGCGCTTGCGGCGCTGTGGTGGGCGGGCAAGGACCAGTGGGACAAGGCGCATCGCATCGTGATGGACGAGGCCGGCAAGGATTGCGCCTGGGTGCATGCCCATCTGCACCGCGTCGAGGGCGATCTCGGCAATGCGCGCTACTGGTACCGGCAGGCGCAGCGTCCGGTCTCGACCGGGCCGCATGCCGCGGAATGGGACGCGATCGCCGAGACGTTGCTCGCCGACCAGTGACTCCGTGCCGGCGTGCGCGCCAGCTGCGCGCGACAGCGCGGCGCCGTCAGCTGGTCACTTCGGCATCGCGTCGTAGACGACCTTGCCTCCGGGCATGGTGATGAGCGGCTTGATGTCCTTGATCTCGCCCGCCGGCACAGTGAGATAATCGCGGTCGAGCACCAAGAGATCGGCGTATTTGCCGGGCGCGAGCGAGCCGAGATTTCCCTCCTGGAACAGGAACAGCGCGTTCGAGCGCGTGTGCGCGATCAGGGCCTCCTCGCGGGTGATGCTCTGCCGGTTCACCTTGCGGCCGCCGACCATCTCGCCGGTCACCGCGAAGCTCTTGCCGTTGACCAGGATGGTGTCGGCGGACTGCGCCGGAGCAAGCGCAGGTGCGGCGACAACGGCAAAGATCGTTGCAACGACGCGGCTGGGCCATCGGCGCATGTCGGAATCCTCCCCCAAATATCTTCGGCGCTTCGAACCGGCGCTCGTCAGTCGATTTGTATGCCGGCATCCTTGACGACGGAACCCCATTTGTCGATCTCGGCCTTGAGCAGCCGCGCCAGCTCCTGCGGGCTCGAGCCGATCGAGCGATAGCCGTTCAGAGCGAGCTTCTCCTGCACCGCCGGGTCGGCGAGCGCGGCAATCGCATCGGCATTGATCTTCTTCGCGATCGGGGCGGGCGTGCTGGCCGGCACGAACAGCGCGTGCCACGACGACGCCTCGTAGCCGGGGACGCCGGCTTCCGCCACGGTCGGCAATTCCGGAGCGGCCGCCTCCCGCCCGGCTCCGGTCACGGCCAGGCCGCGGATTTGACCGGCCCGCATGTTCGTCAGCAACGCGCCGCTGGCGAAATAGACGTCGACCCGGCCCGGAATGAGATCGTTGAGCACGGGCGCCGCGCCGCGATAGGGCACGTGCGTCATCTTGATTCCGGCCATGCGTTGGAAGAGCTCTCCCGCCAGATGGGGGGTGCTGCCGGTGCCTGGGGAGGCGAGCGTGGCCGGTTTCGCTTTGGCATAGGCGATGAATTCCTTGACCGAGGTTGCGGGAAGCGACATCGGCACGAACATGAAAAACGAGAAGCTCGTGAGGTGCGACACCGGCGCGAAGTCGGCGATCGGGTCGTAGTTGAGGGAGCGGTAGAGAACGCGGTTCACCGCCACCGAGGACGTGGCGTAGAGGATCGTGTAGCCATCCGGATCGGAACGCGCGACGAGCTCGGCGGCGAAGTTGCCGCCGGCTCCCGGCTTGTTCTCGATCACGACCTGCTGGCCCCAGATTTTCGAGAGCGGCTCGGCGATGAGGCGGGCGCCGAAATCGGTCGGTCCGCCCGGCGCCAGCGGGACGATGAGGCGCACGAAGCGATTGGGCCAGACCGCCGGAGCCTGCGCGCGGGCGCCGCGGCGACCGGGAACCAGCGCGGCTGCCCCGGCGAGCCCGACGGCGTGGCGGCGGGTGATCATTGGTTGCCCCCGCCGCCGGCTTCGCGAATGCCCGAATCCAATGTCGCCATTCCCCCGACCCGGCGCTTTGCGAAGCGGACTGCCGTTCTCGAGCTCGCTCGAGATCGCTATCGTCCGCACACTGCGCATGCCGATCTATTCGAGGCTAGCGCCGGGCATCAGGTCCGACAACCGGGTCGATCGCGCTCCGCACGGGTGCAAACGCTCGCACCCGGCCGGTGCCGCGCAACTGCCCTCGGTTACTTCGGAGTTCCCTGTGCGACCGGAGGGAGATCGTCGTCGCCGCTGATCGTTTTCTTGCCGAGATGCTCGCCGCCGTTGAGCAGGAACACGCCGAGGGCGACGGCGATCAGTGCGCCGAGAATGGCGCCCAGCGCCCCGTTCGGTGCCCGGTTGTTGTTCATCGCAACCTCCGATAATCCGCGCTCACCGGGCCAACGCCGGCGCCGGATCGAGGTTCCAGGCCAGGACGCGCGTCGGGAACTGCGGCGGCCTTGTGGCGCGGCTTCCGAAGGGCCCACGAGTGTGCCAGGATCGCGCGGCAACCCCTCTCCGTGCGACGGGACAAGCCATGCGCCGAGTCGGGACTGTGTTTGCGCTGGTGCTTTGCACGCTGGACCTCCAGTCGGGAGCGGTTTCCGCGCAGATCGCCGCGTCTGCGCCCCCTGCCGTTGCGAACGAACCGTTCTCCGGCGCCGAGCTGCCCGCTGGAAAGAAGATGATGGAAGCCGAGTGCGCGGCGTTTCCCGCTGCCGCCGTCTGGGTGGTTGTCGATGGGGCGAGGGATTGCATCCGCTACTATCATTCGACCGCGGGCGGTGGCGGATCGGAAGCTGTGATTTTTTTCTCGGCCGACGTGATCAATACCAATGCACGCGGCGAGATGTCGCCTAGTGTGCCCTATCTGAAGGAAACGCCGGCAACGGTTCAGAATTTGAGCATCGGCTGGTCGCGCAGTCTGCGCCTGCCGGTGCTTTTTCTCGCGCGACCCGGCACCTATGGATCCTCGGGTGAACACGCCAAACGTCGAACCGCCCACGAGATCGCGCTCGTGTCGGCGGCGCTTGATTCGATCAAGGCCAGACACGCCTATACCCGCCTGCATCTCGTGGGGTACGGGACCGGCGGTCACACTGCGGCGGCGCTACTTCCTCTGCGCACCGATCTCGGCTGCGTCGTTCTCGCTTCGGCACTCTTGTCGGTCCGCAGCTACCTCGCCGAGGTCGGACGAGATAGGGACGTTACCGGCAACAAGAATCCGCTCGATCCGATTACTTTGGTCGACCACATCGCCAAGCGTCCCGATCTTCACATCTTCGTCTTGACCGATCCCGACGACGCTATCATCTCGGCGCGCTCGCAAACGGCCTACGCCCAGCGTCTGGCCGCGGCCGGGATTCCGGTTCGTCAGATCTTCGCCGCTGCCTCCGACACCGCTGCGCACGGACTCGCTCGTGCGGCGTACCAGATCGCCGCGGCCTGCTCCAAAGGCACGGAGGATGAAAAGATCGTAGCGACCTATCAGAACAAAGTGCCGGACGTGGCGCCGGATGCTCCCGACCCGCCGCTGCACACCCCAGGGGCAGTGTCGCGCGGCGTCACCATCAAGTCGCTTGCGACGGCGTTGTGGGTGCGCGTCGACGGTCGCGGCTTCTGCGTGCGGTACTGGATTTCGACCGCCGGCGGCAAGAAAGACGAGGCGATGGTGTTCGTCAATGGCGATCTTGGGCCTTACGTAAACAACAAGCTCGAGCTCAATCAATTCTCCGCTCTGGTCACCGCCGGCACGATGCAGCGAGATGCACATCGCTGGTCACGGGTTTTTGGAGGACCCTACATCGCCATTGGGCGCCTCGGCGCATATGGGTCATCCGGCGACCATCGCGACCGAAGGTCATTGCTTGAGGTGCGGGTAGCCATGGCTGCCCTCGACGGTCTGAAATATCGCTACGGCTTCAAGCGCTTTCACGCGGTCGGTCAGTCGGGCGGAGCACATACGGTCGCAGCATTCACGCAGATGCGCAGCGATATTGGCTGCGCCGTGATGGCGTCAGGCGCGCTTTCGGTCAAGTCCGCGGCGCGCGACCGGGGCGCACCAATAACCTCGAGAATTAGGGCGGCCTACGATCCGATCGATTTCGTCGGCGCGATGCAGCATCAAGTCGGGCGACGAATGATCGTGATGTCGGATCCCGATGACCGTAAGGCCTCGTTCCGCTCGCAAAAGGAGTTCGTCGACCGCGTCAAGGCGAAAGAGTTGCCGATCCTTCACATCACGGCCGCCGCCGGGGACAGCGACTTCCACGGTTTGACATCCGATGGCCTTCGCCTGGCGGCTGACTGTGTGACGGGGGTCGACGACGACACCTTGGTTACCCGCTACCAGACGAAGACCGCACCCGTCGCCCGCCGCCAGTGATGTCGGGTGAGATCGATCGGCCTTGCAGCCGCCGCGAAGGCGATCTATCCGAAAGGTCATGAACGTTCAGGCGAAACCGAAGAAACTCTTAAAAGGTGCCACCGGCGACTGGGAAGTGGTCATCGGCTTGGAAGTCCATGCCCAGGTCGCCTCGCAGTCGAAGCTGTTCTCGGGCGCCTCGACGGCGTTCGGCGGCGAGCCCAATTCGCAGGTGTCGTTGGTCGACGCGGCGATGCCCGGCGTGCTGCCGGTGATCAACGAGGAATGCGTCAAGCAGGCGGTCCGCACCGGCCTCGGGCTCAAGGCGCGGATCAACCTGCGATCGGTTTTCGACCGCAAGAACTATTTCTATCCCGATCTGCCGGCGGGCTATCAGATCAGCCAGTACAAGTCGCCGCTGGTCGGCGAGGGCGTGGTCGTCGTCGACATGCCCGACGGCGGAACCGTCGCCGTCGGCATCGAGCGGCTGCACGTCGAGCAGGACGCGGGCAAGTCGCTGCACGACCGCCATCCGGCCATGTCCTTCGTCGATCTCAACCGCGCGGGTGTGGCGCTGATGGAGATCGTGTCGAAGCCCGATCTGCGCTCGGCCGAGGAGGCCAAGGCCTTCGTCGCGAAGCTGCGCGCCATCCTGCGCTATCTCGGCACCTGCGACGGCGACATGGAAAAGGGCAATCTGCGCGCCGACGTCAACGTGTCCGTGCGCAAGCCCGGCGCGCCGCTCGGCACCCGCTGCGAGATCAAGAACGTCAACTCGATCCGCTTCATCGGCCAGGCGATCGAGCACGAGGCGCGCCGGCAGATCGAGATTCTGGAGGACGGCGGCAAGATCGAGCAGGAGACGCGGCTGTTCGACCCGGACAAGGGCGTGACGCGCTCGATGCGCAACAAGGAGGAGGCGCACGACTACCGCTATTTTCCGGATCCCGACCTGTTGCCGCTCGAGCTGACGGCGGCCTATGTCGACGATCTCAAGCGGCAGCTGCCGGAGCTTCCGGACGAGAAGAAGGCGCGCTTCACCCGCGACTACGGGCTCTCCGCCTACGACGCGGGCGTTCTGGTGGCCGAGCGCGAGACGGCCGACTACTTCGAGGCGGTGGCCGGAAGGCGCGATGGAACCGGACGCGACGCCAAGGCCGCCGCCAACTGGGTGATCAACGAGCTCACCGGCCGTCTCAACAAGGAAGGCAAGGACATTGCCGCTTCGCCGGTAGCGGCCGCGCAGCTCGGCGCGATCCTCGATCTGATCGCGGGCGGCACGATTTCCGGCAAGATCGCCAAGGAATTGTTCGAAATCTGCTGGAGCGAGGGCGGCGATCCGCGGGTGATCGTCGAGGCGCGCGGCATGAAACAGGTCACCGATCTCGCCGCGATCGAGCCGGCGGTCGACGACATCATTGCCAGGAATCCGGAGAAGGTCGCGCAGGCGAAGGCGAAGCCCGCGCTGATCGGCTGGTTCGTCGGCCAAGTGATGAAAGCCTCCGGCGGCAAGGCCAACCCGCAGGCGGTCAACGATCTGCTCAAGCGCAAGCTCGGAATCTGACGACAGAGGACCGACGACAGACGACGGACGCGTCCTTCTCGTGTCCGCTCTCCGTTGGATTCCGTTGTCTGTCGTCTGCTCGTCGCGAATCACTTTGGGGCGATTCGCTCGATTCGCGCCGGATTCGACGTTGCAAGCGCGTCTGCGGGCCGCTCGCGCCAAATTTTTTTCAACAGGCGCTTGACATGCTTAACGCATCGTCGTCGCCGCTCTTCGCGATCGGACGCGTGACGCGCGCGGCGATCATTCGTTGCGGCCGCGAGCGTCGCCGACTCGCCGAAAACCCATATTTCATCGATATTTTCGAGCAGTCGGAGTTTCTCGCGCGGCGGCTTTCTCGATCGCGGCGCGCGACGAGTCGCGCGCGTCGGCCGCACCGGTCGAGACGCAACATCTGGTGTCGATGCGCGTGCGAATATGCTGCATGATGCGAAAACGCTGGTTTTTTTGTTGCGCTGTAGTAATCCGAAGCGAGTGTTCGCGATCCCCGCGGGCACTCTCACGACTACGCCACTCACTCAGGCTAGGAGGGCAGCATGGCGAAGAAGCGAAAGACGAAGGCAGCGGCGAAAAAGGGCGGGCGGAAAACCAAGCGCCGGAAGAAGAAGTAGACCCGTACGCTGCTTCCAGTCTTCGACTTCGAACGACGTCGATGACTGCGTCAAACGGGCCGGCGCGAGTCGAAGAGCGGTGAGCGCATCGCGATCGCAGTTCGACACCGCCGGCCCTGGTCGACGACAGAGGGCGTCGGCGAGACATGGGTTCGAGCTTCACCGTCCGCGGTGTGCGCGGCAGGTGAGGGAGCGGTCGGATAAAGAGATCCGCACCGCGCCGCGGGGACAACATCTCGCGCGGACTCGATGCCCTGGTCTCTCGCCGACGCCCTCGGTGCGTTCATGCTCCTGCGCGGGCGGGGCGCGAGGCCTGGGCCGGAGCATTTCTCGATCGATCGGCATCGCCGCAAGCGGCAAGCTCCGGTTCCTGCGAGCGGGGAGGGCGCGATGTCGCCCTATCCGGCCCCCTCACTGAGGGACGACGTTGCGCAATTCGTTGCGCAGGAAGTTGCCGATCCGTTTGGTGCGGTTGCGCAAAAAGCGGAGCGCCCCGGCATCGACGAAATACGTGTGCAGAATGCTGTCGCGCGTCGTCACCTCGCTGCCGACCGGATCGGCGGAATGCCAAGTCTCGTCGCCGACCGCGAAGGCATAGCCGGTATTGGGCGCGAACTTCATCTGCGTCCGTTTCGGCAGGCTGCCGTCCGGCAGCTTCTCGTGGAAGATCGTGCCGATGTGGGTGGTCGAGGCATCGCGCGGAAGGTAGAGCTGCACGGTGATGCCCTTCCAGCGGGTATCGGTGTGCGGCGCGATCAGGTAGCCGGGAACATCCCTGGTCAGCGTCGGTATCGGATACATGCCGATGCGCGGGTAGCTCGGGCCGAACCGGCGGGCGAGCGCAGGCGCGAGCCGCCGCACCAGCGCATCCTTCAGCCGACGCGAGCAAAGCGCGCGGCCGACGATGTCCCAGATCGCGCGCTGCTGCGGTGGCAGATGCCGGAGATATTCCGGAAACAGGTCGATCTTGACCCGGGTCGGCGTGCCGTCCGCCAGCACGTTGCAGCGGTTCTGGCCGCTCAGCGGCCGGTAGTCCGATGCGACCGGCATGGCCGCGAGCATGGCGGCATAGACGTCATCGGGAAAAACCCGGTCGAGCTCGAGATGATAGAACGGCGTCTCGACCGCGCGCGCCGCGTCGACCGACATCGCAATGAAGTCGCCGACGCGCTCGATCGCGCGCCGGCGGTCCGTGTTCTTGAGCTCGACGGCTAGATCCATGTGCACTCCGTTGCAGCCGTGAAACGACCCCGCCCCGCCCGGTGATGAACTCTAACGAAATCCGGCCTGGGTCGCGAGGCCATCCCGCTCGCTGCCACTCGACTTGGTCGCGCCGGATCGGATCGCGGCGAGCCCGGCTTCGCCTCAGGCCGGCGCCTTCTTGAGGCAATCGCTCATGAATTTCCGGTAGGCGGTGCGGCCCTTGGCGCCCGTCTTCGCTTTCTCCTCCTGCCACTTGGCCGCGCAATCCTTCATCTTCTGCTGCTGCGGCGTCAGCTGCTTGGGCGCGGCGGCCTCCGCGACCCTGAGCGAAGGCATGGCGAGTGCGGGCGGCAACAGCGCCGCCACAAGTCCGGCCGCCAGCACGGCGGCGAGCACGGTCCTCAACATGGGAATCCCCCTTTTGTGTTACCCAGCCTCCGTGGCCGCAGGACGACCCGCCCCGCGGCACGGCACCACCGTCGCAAGAATAAGCCAATCCCGGGCGCGGCGTCCATCGAGCGAAACCGGGGCGCTCGCGGTCGGCGGAGTTCGCCGTTTGCGATCATCGCGAGATCGACTTAAAGCGCCCTACTGTTCCGCTGTCGAGGGAGCGCCCGCATGGCCCGCGCCGCAGACCAACGAAGCCGAGCAAAGCCGCGTGCGAGCCGCGCGAGTTCCGCGCCGCGGTCCCGCAGGCAGCGACCCCGCGGCAGGACGCCGATCGACCTTTATTACTGGCCGACCCCCAACGGCTGGAAGATCACGATCATGCTCGAGGAATGCGGGCTCCCTTATACCGTGGTCCCGGTCGACATCTCGCGGGGCGAGCAATTCAAGCCGGAGTTTCTGGCGATCTCGCCGAACAATCGCATGCCGGCGATCGTCGACCATCACGGCCCGGGCGGCAAGCCGATCTCGGTCTTCGAATCCGGGGCGATTTTGCAATATCTCGGCCGCAAGCTCGGCAGGTTCTATCCCGAGGACGAGCGCGGCCGGGTCGAGGTCGAGCAGTGGCTGTTTTGGCAGATGGCCAATCTCGGTCCCAAGGCGGGAGAGGCCAACCACTTCCGGAATTATGCCGCCGAGAAGCTCTCCTATGCCATCGACCGCTTCGGCAACGAGATGAATCGCATCTACGGCGTGATGAACCGGCGGCTCGCCGACCGCGAATTCCTCGCCGGCCGGTACTCGATCGCCGACATCGCCTGCGTCGGCTGGGCGAGCCGCGCCGAGCGGCACGGCCACGACCTGAGCGAGTTCGCGCACGTGCGACGCTGGCTCGCGATGGTGCTCGCACGTCCGGCGGTCAAGCGCGGCTTGTCGGTCAAGGTGGAAGCGGCCTTCCATGTCGACATGGCCGACCCGGAGGTTCGGGCCGTTCTGTTCGGCCAGCGGGCGCGCTGACCGGACACCAGCCGCCCGCATGACGAATGAGGGTTACCGCATCACCAATGCGCGAGCTCGGTGCCTGCGGAGCGTGCGGCGAATATCGCGATATTGCCGCCGTTTACGTGCTTAACCCGACGTAGCGCCGCGGTTTGGTCGGCGGCGTTCACACTCGATTCATTGCAACGCTTAAAACACCTTTCAAATTTTCGTCCGATATTCGGCGCGCTCGGCCGGGGGGCTGGGCGTGCGACAAACGCAGAGTTCCGGCGCGAAGGCCGCCATCGATCTCGGGTTCGCCCGCGATCGCGAGTGCCGCAATATCGACGGCCGCGCGCAAGAG
>WNFH01004979.1_pt1 | contig 11274 bp, 7 predicted proteins | sample 5400411 | NCBI WGS metagenome assembly WNFH01 (sample SAMN13153347, study PRJNA577476) | soil metagenome | isolation source: 200 cm saprolite under Douglas fir tree site 2 hole 3 | place: USA:California | collected 2015-04-18
GTGATCAAGCAGCTCTATCCCGATCAGGAAACCTATAAGAAAGAGGAGCAACGGCGCTTTGAAATCCTGGATGCGCACTGGGATTTGCCGATCAAAGACGTAGATCTCGACGCGCGGTAACACACTCCACATGACAAGCGCAGAAACGACCCGGCAAACTTCGCCGGGCCGTGTGCTTGCTACCTACGGTTTTGAAACGATGCACACAGGCACAAACAACGGGCCGGTCTCCGCTGCGAGTAACGTGGTAAAGCGCGCGAAAGAAGGGGGGACGGATCCATTCCTGAATGATGATTTCCACGCTGGCGAGAGTTTCCTTGAAGGTCTTTCCGTCGGCGGCGCAGCCGGGAAGTGCCGCACCTCCGGTGCTCCGCGTCTTGTATACCATGCACCCAGCGCTTACGCGCTGGGCTAAAGTGTGCCGCGCCTCCGGCGCTCGAACGAGGGCCGAGCAGGCACGGCGCGGAGGAAGGGTGGAGGGCACGGCAGGCGGGCGGCGCTACATGCGGAGAGAAGAGAGGGCACGAAGTATCGTGCCCCTACACGGACGGGAGGGGAGGGCGGAGCTTGCCTGCCGCGAGCGCCTGCACGGCGAGCAGGCGTGCGCTGAGGTCCTTGGCCGACAAGCGCCCCTCGCGGAAGAGCCGGCGCAGAAAATCCTCGGCCGGAAGGTCCTTCTTCCGCGAGTTGCAATCCAGGCAGCAGGAGACCAGGTTGCGGTACGAATTGCCTCCAGACTTCGCGACCGGCACTACATGATCCAGGCAGTGGGCCCGGCTAGGGGTCCGGCGCAGACAGTGAAAGCACACGCCACCTTCGCGCGCGTGGATGGCCTGGCGCAGGGCCGGAGTTCGCAGGAAATCCACCTCGTCCAGGTTGGCCCTGCCGGGCAGCTTGTCGCGGCCGCCGGTTCCGGTTCGGCTTCCGCGCGGCACGCGAACCTCTCCGGGCGACCGCACCTGCACCAGGTGACCGATGTTGCTCCGCTCGATCAACCGCAAGACATTATTATCCACCAGCCGACGCACGGCCTGTCGCACCCGTCTGGCCGTAACGCCCATATTGTCGGCGAGCCACAAAATCGTAAAGCGCAGCCGGGGCTTGCCCTCGAAGTGGCTGTGCCGGAGAAGATGCAAATAGACCGCGCGGTCGAGGACCGCGAGTTTGAGCCGCGGCGCGAGAACGTCTTCCAATTCTTTGCACACTTCTACAGCATCGATTTTTTCGTGTTTCATGGTTTTGTCCTTATCGGGAATTAAATTTGGGGGGATTGCTCGCGAGGCAACCAGCTCGCAGGGGCACGGCCATCCTGCGGCAGGCAGGTACGCCGCGCCCGTCTTTCAGTGCGGGGGTTGACCAAAAAACAAAAAAGCCCCGACTAGGGAGCCGGGGCGCACGTTTCTACAATTCTTAGTGTACCGCTTCAAGGCTTCCGCTGTCAAGGAAAAAGTTTATAGAAATGATAGGTGCTTTAAATACACCAAGATACACGAGGGCGGGAAACACCATGCATCCAAGATGAGGACCACTCTTCGTCGCCTACCGGGAAACGTCCCGTCTGTCCCCGGATTCCCCCGGATTCCCCCAGCCGTTTCCTTGGAATTCCTGAATCTGGGGAGGCTGATCAGCTACCGCGCACCGGGACGGTGGTTGCGCCAATTTCAATGATCGGGTTGGGCAGCGCCCGCATGGTGCGGACGAAAAGTTCGACGATAGCCCCGTCAAATTGCGCATTCGCGCAGCGCTCCAGTTCGGCGAGCGCGTCCGTCGCGTTCCGGGCTTTCTTGTACGCGTGTCGTAGGCGTCGGCGATCGCAATGATGCGAGCCCCCAGCGGAATGTTCTCTCCGGTTACCGCGTCTGGGTAGCCCGAGCCGTCGAAGAATTCGTGGTGGTGCAGCACCATTTCGCGGATATGCGCGAGCGGCGTAAGGGGATCGAGAATCTTTGCGCCGAATTTAACGTGCGATTTCATGGTCTCCCACTCTTCAGGATTGAGCGGGCCGTTCTTATTCAGAATACTTTCCGGGATGCCAACCTTGCCGATGTCGTGGAGCACGGCACCCAAGCGAATCTCTTCGACTGCGGCATCTTTCATCCCCATCGCTTCCGCGATTAGCGCGGCGTACGCGGAGACTTTCTGCGAGTGGCCTTGTGTGTAGTGATCCTTGGCGTCGATGGCAAAGGCCAGCGACGTGACCGTGTCCAACACGGCCTGCGGCAGTGCCTGCGGGCCCTGCACGTTGGCCGTCACGGGGTTGCCGTTATTCGGCTCGGTGGCCGCGAGGGATTCGGTGAATTGCCGCAAGCGCTGGTAGATCTCCTCGAACGCCTCGGGCCCCGTCGAGAAAAGCCGCTTGAGAGTCACGCCCAGATACGCTTCGAGGACGTCACGCTTCCATTTCTTGGCTTCGTTGGGATCAAAGTGATCGGCGGTTGAGACGGCGTTGCCGCCCTGATGCTTCGAAAGATACATCGAAGCGTCGGCAACTTGGATCAGCTCTTGCGGCGACGAGCCGTGGAGTGGATAGCACGCGATGCCGAAGCTGGCGCTGATGTTTTTCTCGCGCAACAGCGGATCGGCGGATACCCAGCCGCGCAGCTTGCTCGCCAGTTGCCGCGCGTGCTCCATGTTGGTTTCCGGCATCAGAATGACAAACTCATCCCCGCCGTAGCGGGCCACCACGTCGGAGCGCCGGCAATTGGTCTCCAGGATCTGCCCGACGCGCTGGAGAACCAGGTCGCCCTCAAGGTGCCCGTAGAAATCGTTCACAAATTTGAACCGGTCCAGGTCCATGAGCGCCAGCGCAAAGGCGCGGCCGGCGCGAGTGGACCGCTTCCACTCCGCGGACAACGCTTCCATGAAAAAACGATGCGTCTTCACGCCCGTGAGTCCGTCGGTGATCGCCTGCTCCTGCGCCTTTTGAAAAGAAAGCGCATTGTGCAGCGCGCCGGCGATGAGGTCGGCAAGCGTGCGCAACAGGAGAACTTCTTCCTCGGAAAAGTCCACCGGTGTCGAAGACTCGATGTACAAAATACCATGGAGTTGTTCGGCATAAAAAACCGGCAATGCGATGGCCGCCACGGAATCCGGCAATAGTGGTTTCATCGCTCCATCGGCCGGAGCAACTGCGCGATACGCCGCCATGTGGCCATTGCGCGCGACGTGGCCAATCAGGCCCGCTCCCAGGGAAATGCGCTGCCCCAGGGTCCCGCGGCGCTTTCCCGCTTCGGCTTGGATCACCACTTCCCGGGTTGCGTAATCCAGCACGCCGATGCCGATGTGATCGTAGATCAGGCCGGCTTCGAGTTGTTCGGTGATTTTGGCGAGCATCTCGTCCGGATTAAGAGTGGCGATGGCGTTCCGCGAAATCGTGTTCAACAGGGAGAGGTGCCGCGCCTTGGTACGCTCCTCGCTGAAAAGGCGGGCGTTTTCGATGGCGATACTCGCTTCGCTTGCAAGGACGCGCAGAAGCTCCAGATGGCCTTCGTCAAACACACGCTCGCTGTCGGAGTACACGGCCATCGCGCCGATGGCGTGATCGTAGGCCACCAGGGGTACGCCGCAGAAGCAGCCTTTTACCCGTAGCGCCTCGACGCCCAGTTTTTTCATCTCACCCACATAATTTTCGCGGATGAGCACCGGCTGTCGCGTTCGAATGATGTACTCGGTGATGTGGTTCCCGACAGGACGCGCGCGCTTCGGCATGCGCGCGCCATCCACGACCTCGAGATCGAACTGAATTTCGTCGCGCAGAGGATCCAGTTCCGCGATGTAGAAGTTTTCTACGTCGAAGAGCCGCCGCAGCTCCTCCCACACTTTCCTCGTCAGGTCTTCCTTGTTCAGTGTGGAGCTGAGCGCGCGGCCGATTTCGTTCAAAACGTGAAGCTCTTCGGAGCGTCGCGAGGTCTGTTGAATCAGGTAGCTGTTTTCCACAGCCATGCCGATCTGGTGCCCGAGCGCCAGCAGAAGCCGCAGTTCCGCGGGCGTGAAACGCCGGCTGTCCGGTGTCCCCAGAAGGAGCACGCCGAAGGCTTGCTCCTTGGCCTGAAGGCTGATGGCCACTACGCTGCGAAGCCCCTGCGCGAGCGCCAGCTCGCGGAATCGGCGGATGGACGGTTCTTTTTCGAGCGCCGAGAGGGAGTCGTCACGCAGGTCGCGAAATCCCAGCAGGCCACCGAGGCGCGCCACGAGGCTGACGAGATAGTCGTCCAAAGCTTCGTCCTGAGCGGCGCGGCAGAACTCATCACTCAAGCCCGCGGCAACGACCGAGGTCGGGCCTTGCGGATCTCCGTGATGCAGAAAAAGCGCTCCGGCCGGGAGCCGCACAACGCCCAGCACGCGGTCCAGGGCCTGTGAAAGCATGCGCTGAATTTCGCCGCCCACAAAGCTGGAAGTCGCCAGATTGAGATTGGAAAGCGCCAGCATATTGCGCTCGATACGGCGCTTTTCTTCTTCGTAAAGGGCCATGACCATGAGCATGGCCACGAACGCGCACGGGGCAGCCGCAACCACGTTCATGCTTGCGCCTTGGAGCTCCGGCGTCGCATTCAGAAAATGGAGAGCGATCCACAGCACTCCCCACGAAGCGAAGGAAACACCCAGCAGCCTGTCGGCGAGCGTTTCCTGCCGCCGGCTTTCCTGCCAGAACGCTACCGCGACCGCAATGTACAGCAAGGAAGCCGGAATGAGCGCGGAAACGGGAAAGACATTGGCGGCATTGGCTAAGGCCCAAAGTCCGAGCAGCACGCCCACAGCCAGCCCGGGAATTTTCCAGGGCTTCCGCTGGGAGTAGATCTGTGCTCCTAGAAAAAAGAGCACGCCGGAGAGCGCGAAAAGCCAATGATTCAACGCACTCTGCAGCGGGCTCGCTGCCGCGCTCGGAGCCAGTGTCGGCGCTGCGTAATGAAGCGCGAAAACGGCCCACGCCGCGGTCCACAGCAGCAGATAAACCTGACGCTTGATGTTGTAGATATACGCGAAGAAGCCCGCCACCAAAGTGGTGGCGATCAGCAGCGCTAGTGAAATAAAACTCTGATGCATCGGGAACTTATTCAATTCTCCGCCCGCATCGCGGGCAGCGGTCCGCTAGTCACAATGGGACAAATGTTCCTCGTGCTCCGATGTGTATCCACAACCTCGCTCCCCGCACGGAAGGACAATCATGCGGCGACGCACGCAGGTCGCGCCTATACACAGGACAAAGTACTTGTGATTATGGATTAGGAAATTTTCAGGAAGCAAGCGTACCAGCGTACTGGTTGCCAAAGAGACAGCATCCCAGGAGTAACCGATCCAATCCATGTGAGGATGCCTGCTCGAACCGCTTGGGATGACTGGCGTTTTCGGACCAGAACGGAACCAATCACCTTGCCGGCTCCGTGATCTGGACGTGATGGTGCTCCAACAAATCTCCTGTCGCGTGGTCCAACCGCGCTACGGCTATCTGAAAATTAGCCTGAGCCTGAATAAGATTCAGTTCCGCTTGGGCGAGTTGAGTTTGGGCGTCGAGAACAAAAAAGACGGGCTCGGCGCCCAATTCGTATTTTCGTTCATCTGCATGGAGGCTTTCCCTGGCAAGGTTCACAGCGACTTTGGCTGCTTCCATGGTGAGTTTGGCCTCCTCGAGTGCGTGCACCGAATTCGTAACCTCCAGCGTGATGTTTTGATTGGTGCGGCGCTCTTGGTATTGATCGCGGCGGCGGCTGACAACGGCATCGGCGAGGTTTGCTTCCGCGCTGTGATTCTTTACGGGGAGAGTCAGCGAAAGAATAGCGCCGTAAGCCGGGTAGGTAAAATGAAGCGTCTGGCTTAGGCTATCGCCAAGGCCGGTCTTATTAATTAGCTGGGGAGGAGTAGCGTTATTGAACTCGTTCCTGTTGACACCGTTGCCCGAGTAAAAGCCGGAGAGTTCGAGGTCAGGTTTTAGGCTGTTGTGAGCGAGACGAATGATCAACTCATCGCTGGCCAACTGTTGATGCACGGCTTCAAATTCGGGGCGGTTGGCGAGGGCGCGAGCGAGTGCAGTGGCGATGTCCGTGTTGGGCATGTCACCGAGCGGTTCGGGCTGGTCAATCAATTCGAGGTCGAGAACACGAATAGCCGGATCCAGGTCGGCACCAACGACCTGGCGGAATTGATCTTCGGCTTGTTTGAGGGCGTATTCCGCCTGGATGACGCCAACGCGGCGTGAAGCGACCTGGGATTCCGAGCGGTAAATATCGAGCGGCGGGAGCGCGCCGAGGCTAAGGGCCTTCTTATCGTGCTCGTAGCTCTTCTGGGCTTCTTCGAGAGATTTACGCTGGACAACGAGGGATTCGCGGGCCAGGACGACACTCCAATAATTCCCGACGGTGCGCAGGATGATGTCATTTACTTCGGCCTGAAAAAAGGCATCGGCCTGCCTTAGGTTTCGCTGCGCAATGAGGATGGGAGCGCGATTGGGGAAAAGGCCGAAGTTGCGAAGGAGCGGCTGGGTGACGGTGAATTGAAGAGCGGTCGCAATAGAGGGATTGACAGTACTCAAGATGCTGTTTGTGGACAATTTGCCGACGCTGAAGGAGCCTTGGAAGTTCGTCCCGGTCTGAAACGTTTTTGCGAAGCCGAATCTCGTTGTTTGAAACAGGTTATTGAGAATCGGCGCTCCTTGAGTTTCTGCGATGGTCCGCGACTTGCTCCGGTTGTCGGCAAAGCTGGATGTTACCAGCGAATCGAATGGCCCGTGCGCGCGAAGCAGACTGTTCTGCGCGAACTCAATCTGGGAACGGTCGATCCGGATATCGGTGTTATTCGAAAGGGCCAGGCGAATGGTGTCGTCCAGAGAGAGCACGAGCTTCCCGTTCGCGGTGTGATCTTGCAGGCCCTGCGGCCCGAGGAGCGGCGATGCGGGCTTCTGGCGGCCGCTGCTGATGCCTAGCAGCGTCTCCAGCCGCGTTGCGTCTTGCGCCAGCGCGGGAACGCCAAGGATCACTGCAAAGAAAACCGCCACAACAAGAAGACGCACCACTCTCATCACTCACCCCCGAAGGATTGTCCGGCGACCATCGGAACTTATTCGTAACGAATGGCCTCGACCGGGTCGAGCCGCGCAGCCTTGACCGCAGGATAGATGCCGAAAATCAAACCGACCGAAATGGAGACAACGAAAGCCAGAAGAATGGAGCTGATGGTCACGATGGTGGACCATCCGGCAAGCCATGCAATGAGCTGAGACATAGCGAAGCCGAGGACAACGCCCAAAAGACCACCGGCAAAAGAGATCAGCACGGCTTCAATGACAAATTGACGGATGATGTCCCATCGCCTGGCGCCGACAGCGCGGCGAACACCGATTTCCCGAGTGCGCTCGAGTATGGCGGCGAGCATGATGTTCATGATGCCAATCCCCCCGACGAGGAGAGAAATGGAGGCGATGGCTACCATGACGGTGTTGAAGAGCTGCTCCGTGCGTTTCTGCTGGGCGAGCAGCTCGGCGGGGACGATGACGCTGAAGTCGCCCGCGCCGTGATGCGAGGAGTTCAGGATGCCCCGGAGAACTTCGGCATCGGTGCTGCTCGTCTCGGGCGAGGAAAGATGCAGATACAGGCCGTCGATCTCATCCTTCAAAAAACTCTGCGAGTCTTCGAGACGATAAAGCACCGCATTCAAGGGTGCGTAGACGAGATTATTCATGTCCTCGGTGCGCACGCCGGAAACATCGGTCTGCGGGGCCAGCTGCGGTGCGACGATTCCGATCACATGGCACCATTGTTCGTTGAGTTTGATGTATTCGCCGACAGCGGGGGCCGCGCCAAAGAGACTATCTTTGGCGGCAGCCCCGAGAACGCACACGGGCGCAGCCGCGGCATTCTCCGGGCCGTCGAAGAAACGGCCTTCTGTTACGCGGAGATGGCTGATCGCCAGATAAATCGGCTCAACGCCGTAAACGACGGGGGTGTCCTGTTGCGGTTTGGGGAGAAGCTTTCCAGGTGTAAACCTTTTGCGCGGCGTGCCTTCCTGAATGTCGGGAATATTCTTTCGAATGATCTGATAGTCGTTGAGCGTCAGGCCCGGCGAATTTATCCGTACTTTCTTCAATTCCTGATAATTGTGCGCTTCCTTGGCCTCCACGATGAGATTGCGAACGCCGAGCTGTTCGATGAAAGCCATGACCTTCTGCTGCGCTCCAGCTCCAATGGAGAGCATCGCCACAACCGCTGCCACGCCAAAAATCATGCCCAGCATGGTCAGGAGGGAACGCAGCTTGTGGCTGGTCAGGTTCTCGAACCCGAAGACAAGATCGGGCAGCCACTGTTGCAGGGATCTTGGCTCGGCTATGGAGCTGGGCTTCATCGTTATGCGCTGGGCTTCAATTGGAACCCGGACCCAGGTTGGGATTCGTGGTGCCACCGCTCTTGCTGTTGCCGGTGAGCTTTTTCTCTGGATTGACCAAAGCCACGACCGTTCCGGGTGAAATGCCGTTGAGGATTGCGCGCCCTTCGCTCAGTGCGCGTACTTTGACTTCCTGCATTTCGAAACCGCGGTTGCGTTTGCAATACACTACTTTTTTGCCGTCGTGGTCAAAGATAGCTTCGCCAGGTATGGAAACCGCGTGGGAAAGATTGTCGCCGAGAATACTTAAATGCAGGGCGAAGCCGGGCCGCAGGCGCGCGTCCGTGCTGTCAAGCTGCACGGCCACATCGAACTTATGCTTGGCGTTATCATCCCAGAATTCGTGGCTTGTCGCCCCGCCAACTGTTTGCACTTTGCCGGAGAACGTTTCGCCGGGAAGCGCATCGATCTTCATTTCCACGGATTGGCCGGCCTTGAGGTTGATGCGGTCGGTTTCACCGACTTGCGCCGAGACTTCCAGGTGAGAGATGTCGATGACTTCCGCGATCGAGCTTCCCGGATTGGCCTGATCGCCGACGTGATAGTCCGGGAGCGTCATGCCCCACATGAAAAATCCGCCCGTGGAATCCCTGTTGCCGTGGATGACGACGAGACCGTCAATGGGAGCGGTGATGTGCATGTTCTTTATGTTTTGTTCCGCTTGTTCCATGGCGAGGCGGGCCTTGTGCCGTTTCTCCTCGCTGATGGCCAGCGCCGCCTGGTTTGAAGCGCTGTGGGATTGGATGTCCTGCTGAAGCTGGGAAAAGGCGCGCTTGGCTTCATCGAGAGCGAGCAGGTTCTTCTGTGCGTCGATGGGGCTCACCAGTTCGTTCTTGCTGACTTCGAGCTCCGCGCGGCGCACCGCGTATTTTGCTTTCAGGAGCGCCGTCTGGTCCTCCGCCGTCTGGACGGCGGCGTCCGCCTTGGCTTTGACGATTTCCTGCTCCGCTTGCAGCAAGTCGCTGCGATTTTGCCCGAGATTGTATTCCTGCTGGCTGGGATCAAATTCGAGCACCACGTCGCCGGTGTGAACCTGAGCGCCGGAGCGCGCCAATGTGACGATTTGCAACGTGCCTCCGGCGATGGGCGGAGCCGTGATTGCTCTCGATTGGGCAGTACGCAAAACTCCCGTGGTGAAAACCTTGAGTTGAAGATCGACCTCTTTGACGGTAGCCGTCGGAATCTCGGAATCCGTTGCCAGGACCGTGGTTTGGCGGCAGGCGAAGCAGCTCCCCCCCAGCGCGAGGGCAAGAAGAAACGCTTTTGGTTTTGACCGGCCACTCATCCCAAGTATTTCCTATTCTGTCAGCGTTGGATCTTTCAGGGCCAGCTGCTCTCCCGGTTGCAATCCTTTTGCGATCAATGCCTCATCTCCGCTTCGTCGCAATACCTCGACGGCGGTCTCTGCGAACTTCGAGCCACGCCGGACATAAGCAACCGTCCGTCCGGCTTTCCGGAACAGTGCGGAGGATGGAATCACGATGCCGTCGGAGACCCGGTCCACGGCTACTCGGACGACCGCGCCCATTCCCGGTGCCAGGCGGGCATCACCGTTCGCTAATGTCACGTCGACCGAGAAGTTTCTGGGAACGGGCCATCCGGCATTGAAATCCAGGCTGGCCGTCGGGCTGATCGTGTCGATGCGCCCCTCAAAGCTCCCGTCGGGAACAGCATCGACGCGCACTTTGCCCGTCTGGCCTAATTTCAACTGTCCCCTTTCTGCTTCTTCGATACGTGCGGAAATCTTGAGCGTGGATGAGTCGGGAAGCTCTGCGATGGCGGCGCCCGGCCACGCGCGGTCTCCCGGCTTGAAAGGAGTAGGGCCGCCCTGTGGCTGCCAGTGATTCTGGAGCGCGACAACTCCATCGAGCGGTGCTCGCAAAGCAAGCGAAGCCAGGCTGTGCTCGTCCTGCTGCACCTGAAAAGCTGCCTGATCGAGTTTCTGCTTCTTGCTGGCAAGATCCGCCGCCGCGGCGGATTGGTCCGCCTTCAGCTTGGCCTCGGTTTCCTTGACCTTTTGCTCGGCATCGGCGAGCTTCAGTTTGGCCTCCTCGCCTTCAATTACGGAAACGATCTCCTGTTTGCTGGCATCTAGGCGCGACTTCTCAGCCTCGAACTTGGCCTTCATCACGTCGGTGAGGTCCTGCTCTTCCTTCAAACGCGCGGCGGCACGCGACTGCTGAATCTCCGCTTCCGCTGATTTGAGCGCGGATTGATCTTGGGCGAGCTTTTGCTTCACGGTCGTGTTGTCAAATTCGACCAGAACATCTCCTTTCTTGACCTTTGCTCCATTTGTCGCAAGTTTCATGATCTGGAGATCGCCCGCACCATAAGGCGCGGCAATGATGACCGAACGGAGAGCTTTGACCTCGCCTTTCACTTCCAGGTAATCAACGAATTCCTTTCGCTTCACCTCGGCGGTGGAGAGTTTCGCCGCGGGACTGGCCAGACGAAGCGCGCCAAAAATAAGACCGCTGAGGACCAGCGCTGCCGCGGCTGTTAGGGCTCGCTTCCCGGGTTTCCATTTTTGCATCATTGCCGTCCCGTCCCTGGCTGGTCCTCGATCGCGGCCCGCCGGATAATATCTCCCTCCGAAAGCCCGGAATTCACGACGGCCTCGAGATCGTTTCGGGAGCCCGTTTCCACGCTGCGCTTCTCAAAGCCAACCGTGGATTTCAGCCAAACGAAGGAATGATTGCCCTCGATGCCGATACTCTGCCAGGGAACGACAAGAACTTTATTTTGCGTGCCGAGATCGAGATCGAGTGCTGCAGAAAGGTCCGGCAGAAGCCTTGAATCCGTCCCCTGAACCGAAAAACGCGCCGTAAAGGATCGCACGACTTCTGCAAATTGTCCCGGATGGCCGAGGGGCGAAAGTTCTTCGAGAACGGCGGGGAGGGTCAT
>WNFH01003402.1_pt1 | contig 11272 bp, 8 predicted proteins | sample 5400411 | NCBI WGS metagenome assembly WNFH01 (sample SAMN13153347, study PRJNA577476) | soil metagenome | isolation source: 200 cm saprolite under Douglas fir tree site 2 hole 3 | place: USA:California | collected 2015-04-18
CCGGACCAAAGATGTCCAAAATTTTCTCAATTCCTTCCTCGGAGGCCTCCGTGACCTTCACCGATCCTTTGAGTAACATGTAAAGAGAATCAGACGGATCGCCTTGGAAAAACACCGCAGCGTCTGCCCCGTATTTTTTATGGGTAACGGTCTTGGCGAGCTGCTCGACGTCACCAGGGCCCAGCTTGGAGAAAATCGAAACCCGCGAAGTCGTTGTCAGTTCCTTCTGGAACTGCAGCTGCTCCGCACTGGTGGGATTGAAGATCAGGTAGGGCCCGCCCTTGACTCCGAACTCGACGCGGTCGTTTGAGCTCAGCTTGTGTCGCTCGATTTTCGTGCCGTTGACGTACGTGCCCTGGTTGCCGCCCCCATCAACAATCACGTACTCGGTATCCTCCGCTTGGATCACCGCGTGATCGCCCGAGACGCGCGCATCAGTAATCACCAGGTCCTTGTCGCTATTGCGGCCGATCGTGAAAGGCACATGGTCGAGCGCAATTTTGCGCTGCTCCGCACCGTTCACGAACACCAGCTCCGGACGCGGAACTGGGGATGGCTTGACTGAGGCAACCGGTGTGGCAGACATGTTGGCCCCCCGCGAAGCCGGACCCGGGAGTGCACCGTTGCCCGCGAAATAGAGCGGTTTCAAGAGCGCAACCACAAGGTGGCTTCTAAAAAGTCCACGTGATTCTACAGCAAACGCGTCTGAAGTCAAGAATCGCTTCCGGTCTTTGGCCACCTCTTCCCGCGCTGCCCGGAGAGCCCAACCGCCGCTGCTCTGTGACCACTCAAAAAATGTTCGTGCAGCGCGGCGTCCGGGGCGCTGCCGCTCACCAACGAAACTTGCTGATGCATCGACGGAGGCTTCAGCTCCAGGGCCCGCCGCTCGCCCTAACCTGCCGGCATCAGCGGGACATCGATCAACTCTCTTTTCCACAAGTATCGTTTGCATGAACGACCACCGCGGACTGTGCTCCTAGTTATGACTGAGGGAGTTAAACGAGAACGGCTCGCGTATGGACCTGCGGGGGCTGAAGATGTGGCCGAGGAGCAGGCGAAACTGCTCGAGCAATGGAAGCCTGAACAAAGTGGCACTCCGCAAGAGCAAAGAGGCCCCGAGGCGCTAGCGCAGCAGAAGAAAAGCAAGGTACTCACCGAGCGTGGCGACGTGCTTAACAAGGAAATTGCCGAGCTCGAAGAAATTGTAAAGAGTGGCATCAAAGTGGAGCCGGGGGGGGCGCTTACGACAGTGCGAACGAAGAGTACGCCAATGCGATGGAGGGAGCATTTAAGGGCTTGCTAGAGACGAAAAAAGGCGAGTTGCACTTTATAAATACGCAGCTTGAGAATTTGAATCGGCAGAAGTAATTAGAGCCTCTTCCAAAAACCCTTTTCTGCTACGACGCTCTCGTTTCGGCTGCAGCTCCGTTGCTCCTCCTCGTGTTTCGCGCCGAACTGATTGGATCGCAGCTATCGAACCGGCTCACTTCCAAAGCAAGTTACCTCCGAGAAGTAAGACTAGCACCAGGATTATTGAAACCAATAGTCTCGAGCATTTTCCTGACCGCAAGAAGAGGAGCGTCGACAGAATTATCCCTGTCCAAAGGCCCACGAGTTCTCCCACTGATCCTTCCGATTTGATCGGGATGTATGCCCAAGCTGCGCTCACGGAACTGGGTGTATTCATGCTGCAGTTCAGAGTTCAGGGAACTGCTGCCGACCCTGCTACGGCGCGAGCTAGCCCGCGCACTGCACGATTCAGCGCTGCTTCTGGCAGTCGCGAAATGCCCGGCGATTCCATGCCCAGGTGTGGTGCTCTCACGCTGTGAAGGTCCGGCCCGGGGAGACACCGGGGTCCGGGATTCTGCTAACGCCCATGATGGGCCAATTATTATTCCCAGCTTCGGCGAAAACTGGCCGCCGTGTGAACTTAGACCGCCGCCGCTTTCGCCTTCACGCCCGTCTTCCCGAATTTCTCGAGCAACTCACGTTCCGCTTGAAGCCAATCCTCGACCTCCGATCCAGCAGCGCCGCCGCGTTCGACGTAAATCTGATGCGCGCGCAACTCGATCTCTTCACGTGTGGGATGGCTCCCCGCAGTCGGCGGTGCGCCTTCTGCAGAGGATTTTTCTGGTGCCTTGGCCATGATTCCCTCCTTTGCCCGGTGCTTCGGATTCCAACTACGCCCTCGGGAAAAATCCCGCTGCAGCAATCCCTGATTCCAACTCAAGTGTAGCTTTCCGCTGAGCGCGTCAGTCTCCGCGCTGATCGCATTAGCTTCTTTCGTCGAAGGGGCGCTGTCTTCGCACCGGAATAGCGATATAACATATCATGGAAGCAAGTTTCAAGCGCATCGCCTTACTACATTCTCACTCGCAACTCCCAGTGATAGACTCTCGCGCCATGGGTGCGCTCGTGAACTCAAAACAAGTTCTCGAAGAGCCCCAGAAGGCACGCCTCGCGGCCGGGCGACGGGCCTCGCTGCACAGGGCCGCGAATGGGTTCGGGCCGCATTTTGCAGCATCGAATTGCGGATTATGGACAATGGCCAGTCTGTACCTCCAGCATCTTAGTTGTGTATAATCAGCGAACTAGAGGAATGAGCGGGCGTCGTACAATGGCAGTATAGAAGCTTCCCAAGCTTCGGACGTGGGTTCGATTCCCATCGCCCGCTCCAGAAACCTCGTTGATTCGGTTGCCCTTGCGTTTCTAAGAACGAAAATGATGCCATCTAGACGTGGGTTCTGTTCCCAAGTTGGTCCCAAATCTGCGGACTGCACCCCTCTGATGAGACAGTTTTCGATGGGCACACTTGCGTGCTCGGCCTGCCCCGCATTTTGAGACAGGCGGGGAGTTGCGTTCGGGAAGCAAAGACTTCCCAGAATCCCGTTTCTGGACCGTAGCCTTACTAAGTTCCGCCATCTTAAGAGCCGACGATGTCTGTTCGTGACGGCCGTCACGTGGTCGCGTGACCACTCTCACGGTTTCTCACATTCAGAGAGGAGATACTGCACTGTGAGCCTTCGTAAGAAGCGTATTATATGGTAGACTCGAAATCGGTGCGACGATCACTCATTCTCGCGTTGGCGTTGAGCCTGGTAGGACTGGGACAGGTGCCGCTTTCGGCCTGTGCGCTATTTTCTGCTCAACTGGCTGAATGTGCGACGCCCAAAACTCAGTCTCAATGCGACCAGATGAACATGGACGAGAGCGGCACGCAACTCGTCTCAGCGTCAGATACGTCCTGCTGCTCTATCTCTCAGGCACCAATCCCCCAATCACAATTCAAAGGATCCGATCTTTCTCTGGCGGCACCCATCGCGGTTCTCGACCCAACGGGTGACACTCCCCGCGTTCACCGGCTGCGACCGGTCCTCATCGTACTCGAACTATCAACTCCCTCCCTTCAATCCCTTTTCTGCACATTCCTGATCTAAGACTGTCCTAAACACGCCTAGTAGTGCGCGCGTGTGTCTCTTCTCGTGCGCAGGACTGGCAAACCTCTTGGCGGAAGCCTCTGAGCGCAACATGGGCATTGGCCCCGCGTCGTGAAAGGACAGCTTATGAAGTTCTGTTACGCAATTATTCTTGCAAGTCTTCTATTTCTGTCGGTCGCCACGCTAACGCGGGCACAGGAAGCACCTCCTCCTAGTCAGCCTGCGAAGCTCGCTGAGCTTCTCGCCGAGGCTGAACGAAGCAATCCTCAGATTCAGGCCGCGCGGCATGGCTGGCAGGCCGCGAAGGAGATTCCTTCCCAGGTTTCGACGCTTCCCGATCCGCAATTCAATCTGCAGCAGGTCAATGTCGGAAGCCCAAGACCCTTCGCTGGATATACAAACAGCGACTTCGCCTATATTGGCCTCGGGGTCTCTCAGGACTTTCCCTACCCAGGAAAACTGCGGCTAAAAGGCGAGATAGCGAAGCGAGATGCTGACGTTGTACAGCAGCAGTACGAAGTGGCACGCCGATCGATTCTCGCCAGAGTCAAATCGGCATACTTCCAGCTTGCCTATCTGTCCAAGACCCTAGAAATTCTTGAGAGCGACGGAGAACTGCTCCAGCAGGTTGAGAAAGCAGCGGACGCACGCTACCGCTCCGGCATCGGGAACCAACATGATCTGTTACAGGCGCAGGTTGAGCGAACAAAGGTACTCCGCGAAATCACGATGCATCACCTGGAAGTGGCTAAGTTACAGGCGCAGATCAAGCAACTTCTCAACCGCCCGCAGTCTTCTCCGGACATAGAACCCTCCGAACTTCCCGAGACACCGATTCCCTATACCTTCGAAGAACTCCTGTCAGCGACGAAAGCACAGAACCCAGAGATTTCTGGCGCGGAGAAGATGGTCGAGAGGCAAAAACTGCAAGTCGACCTTGCACGCAAGGATTTCTACCCGGACTTCAATCTCCAATACATGTGGCAACGCACTGACCCGACTCAATTTCGTGCCTACTACATGCTCAGTTTTGGCGTTCGCGTCCCAATTTATCGAGGCCGCAAGCAGCGCCCCGAGCTGGCGCAGGCGGAAGCTGAATTGAACCGCTCCCGCAGTGAGTCCGAAGTTCAGTCGCAACAGGTTGCCTATGAGCTTAAAAGCGAATACGAAACCGCTCAGAAAACCGCCGAGTTGCTGAAGATTTATCGTGAAGGGCTTCTGCCGCAGGCACGTGCAGGATTCCAGGCCGGCATCGCAGCCTACCAAAACAATCGTCAGGACTTTCAGGCACTACTGGCTTCGTTTCTCGATGTCCTCCATTTAGACGAGGAGTACTGGAAAAGCATCGCTGAACGTGAGACGGCATTGGCTCGCCTCGAACAGCTCACCGGACTGTCATTGCGCGGGGAAGAGGTAAACAGATGAAAACCAATCGCACAGGATTCTTGTTGGCATTGATTGGAAACGTCGTGCTGGCTGCGCTTCTCGTTGGAGTGTGGCTGCACTATCGCACTGCGAAGCCAGGGGCGGATGCCCAAACCAAACAGGCGAATTCCTCGCCGCAGGATTCTATGGCCACCTCGATGGCCACTCCCCCTACATCGACAGAAGCCCCCTTGGTTCCGGTGCAGATCTCTCCGCAACGGTTGCAGAGCATCGGGGTGAAGACCGGCAAGGTCGAACGAAAATTGGTCGCAGACGAGATTCGCACCACGGGCAACGTTGCTGTAGACGAAAGGCGACTGGCCTACGTCCAAGTGCGGTTTTCCGGCTATATCCAGAAAGTCTTTGCCGATGCCACGTATCAATACGTTCGTAAAGGACAGCCGCTGTTCACAATTTATAGCCCCGATCTAGTGGCCACCGAACGCGAGTACCTAGTGGCAAAGCAGAATCAGCAGCAAGTGGCGCAGAGCACGGTGCCGGGTGTCACTGCGAGCGCCGCATCGTTGCTGGACGCGGCTGCGGAACGTCTCAAGCAGTGGGGCGTTCCGCAAAAAGAAATCGCCCGGCTCGAATCCACCGGCCAAGTGCAACAGGAACTTGAAGTCGATTCGCCGGTCTCCGGTTACATCACCGAACGCAATGCTCTGCCCAGTGTTGCCGTTCAGCCGGAAATGCGCCTCTACACCATCGCCGATCTCTCGACCGTTTGGGTTCAGGCCCAGGTCTTCCAGAACGATCTCGAACGTATAAAGGTCGGTGCTCCTGCAACGCTCACCGTGAATACCTTTCCGGGCCGGACGTTCGCTGGCCGTGTGGACTTCATCTACCCGCAGGTGGATATGGATACGCGGACGGCCAAAGTGCGCGTTGTCTTTTCCAACCCTGGACTGCAACTCAAACCAGGCATGTTCGTCAACGTGAGCCTGAAGTCCTCGATGGGGAGCCAACTTGTTATCCCCGCGACCGGCGTCCTACAGTCCGGCACTCGCGAGATTGTTTTTGTGGAGCGTAGTGACGGCTACATCGAGCCGCGCGAGGTGCAGTTAGGCTCCCGCGTGGGTGACGATTTTATCGTGCTGAAAGGATTGAAAGCGGGCGAGCAAATTGTCACCTCCGCAAACTTCCTGATCGACTCCGAGAGCCAGCTTCAAGCGGCGCTCGGTTCGTTCGTTCCACCTCCACCCGGCGCGGGTGCGGCGTCTGCTATAAACGCCCCACAGGGCAATGTCGAATTAAGTTCAGATCCGAGCCCGCCTCACAAAGGCAACAACATATTCCGCGTGAAACTCACGGACGCAAATGGAGCGCCCGTTTCTGGGGCGGAAGTCAGCGTGACGTTTTTCATGCCGGCGATGCCCGCAATGGGCATGGCAGCGATGCGCACACCTGTCCCTCTCAGCGACAAGGGTAACGGCCTCTATGAGAGTTCTGGGCAGCTTGAGAGCGGCGGAACCTGGCAAGTCACAATCCTAGCCAAAAAGAATGGCCAACTCATCGCGACCAAGCAACTGAGCCTGAACGCAGAAGGAGGAATGTAGCCATGATCTCCCGTGTAATCGATTGGTGCGCGAGCAACCGGTTCCTTGTCTTCACAGCTACATTGCTTCTAGTTCTGGCTGGAATCTGGTCCCTCAAAAATATTCCGCTTGATGCATTGCCGGACATTTCCGATGTGCAGGTAATTGTGCACATCCCGTGGGAGGGTGAGCCACCAAATATCATCGAAGACCAGGTCACCTATCCGATCGTAACAACTCTACTTGCCGCGCCTCATGTGAAAGCGGTCCGCGCCCAAACAATGTTTGGCGACTCCTACATCTTCGTGATCTTTGAAGATGGTACGGACCTCTATTGGGCGCGTTCCCGCGTTCTCGAATACATCCAGCAACTCCAGGGAGTTTTGCCGAAAAATGTGTCTCCGATGATTGGCCCCGATGCAACCGGAGCAGGGTGGGTGTACGAGTACGCGGTGATTGACCGCTCCCACCAGCACAGTCTTGCGGAACTGCGCAGTCTGCAAGACTGGTATCTCCGGTATCAGCTAGAGACTGTCCCCGGCGTTGCCGAAGTCGCATCCATTGGCGGATTCGTTCGCCAATACCAGGTGAATCTGGACCCGAACAAGCTTCGTGCTTACAACATTCCGCTTTCTATGGTGATCGACCAAGTCCGAGGCAGCACGAATGAAGTTGGCGGTCGCGTGCTCGAAATGGGCGGCGCTCAATATATGATTCGCGGACTCGGCTACCTGCGCTCGCTCCAGGACCTCGAAACTGTTCCTGTCGCCACCAAAAACGGGACACCAGTTCTCGTTCGGGATCTCGGCACAGTCAGCTTCGGCCCTGATATTCGTCAGGGCGTCGGGGAATGGAACGGCGACGGCGAGACCGTCGGCGGGGTCATTGTGATGCGTTACGGATTGAACGCGCTCAACGTGATTTATGGCGTCAAGAAAAAGCTTGCGCAAATCAAACCCTCGCTTCCCTCCGGCGTTGAGATTGTCTCCGGCTATGACCGCTCCGGATTGATTCAGGCATCCATCGAAACGCTACAGCGCGATCTCCTCGAAGAAGCCATCATCGTTAGCTTCGTGACGATCGCTTTCCTGTTTCACTTCCGCTCCGCGCTGATTCCAATCCTGACACTCCCAATCGCCGTCGTGGCGTCCTTCATTCCCATGTATTTCCTCCACGTCAGCTCCAACATCATGTCGCTCGGTGGCTTGGCGCTTGCCATCGGTGTGCTCATCGACGCAGCCATCGTGATGGTCGAGAACGGCTACCGCCACTTATCGGAATACATTGCGGCATCTGGACCTTCGGCGGTCTCGCTGACAGAAAAAGAAAGGCGGCGCATTCTGATCGGCGCGGCAAAACAGGTTGGACCTGCTATCTTCTTTTCGTTGCTCATTATTCTCGTCTCCTTCCTCCCGGTATTCCTGTTGGAAGCACAAGAAGGGCGCATGTTTCGTCCTCTTGCGTGGACGAAGACTCTCTCTGTGGCGTTCTCGTCGATTCTTGCCATCACGCTCGTTCCTGTCCTGATGGTGATATTCATTCGTGGCCATCTGAGGTCGGAATCCACAAATCCGTTTTCTCGCTGGACACAGGCCTTGTACCTACCGGTTCTCCGTTTGTGTCTTCGGTACCGGAAAACAACCCTGCTCCTCAATCTGATTTTCTTGGTTGTGACACTGCCACTGGCGTGGCGCATCGGCAGCCAGTTCATGCCGCCACTCTATGAAGGTTCGTCGCTATACATGCCGACCGCTCTCCCCGGCATCTCGATCACTCAAGCCTCCACCTTGCTGCAGGAACAGGACCGCATCATCAAGTCTTTCCCTGAAGTTGAAAGTGTCTTCGGAGTTGTTGGCCGCACTGACAGTCCCACCGACAACGCCCCGCTCGACATGTATGACACCACGGTCATGCTCAAACCACGCGAGCAGTGGCGTGTTGGCATGACCTACGAAAAGCTGATTCGTGAGATGGACGAGAAGCTCCAATTCCCAGGTTTAACGAATACCTGGACGATGCCGGTCCAAAACCGGCTCGACATGGAGTTAACGGGCATCAAGACTCCTGTCGGACTCAAGATTCAAGGTCCCAATGTCGAAGGCATTCAAAAAGCCGGAGCACAGTTGCAAAAGATCCTTGACGGTATTCCTGAACTGCGTTCCATCTTTGCCGAGCGCGTCGCTGAGGGCTTTTACATAAACGTTGAAGTCAACCGTCCTGAAGCAGCCCGTTATGGACTTTCCGTGGCCGATGTCCAACGCGCCGTCACGTCCGGAATCGGCGGCGAGAACATCGCGGAAAACGTCGAGGGACGCGAACGCTATCCCATCAACGTACGCTACAGCCGGGATTTTCGCGATGACATCGCGCAACTGCAGCGCGTTGTCATTGCCACCCCTACCGGCGCGCAAATTCCTATCTCAGAAGTGGCCCGAGTCTACTTCAGTCGCGGTCCCGCCATGATTCGAGATGAGGAAGGCCTGCTCACGGGCTATGTCTACCTTGACCTCGCGACGAAAGACTACGGCGGCTTCGTTACGAAAGCCGATCGCTTGCTCAGCGACAAACTGAAACTGCCACCGGGATACACCTACAAATGGTCTGGCGAATATGAATTCGAGCTGCGTGCAAAGGCGAGACTGAAGATCATCGTACCCATCGTCTTCCTTGTCATTTTCCTGCTGCTCTATATGGTGTTCCACTCGGTCACAGAGGCCGCGGTCCTAATTTTCCCCACATTCTACGCGATGACGGGCGGGCTGCTTCTTCAGTATTGGCTTGGCTACAATTTCAGCGTCGCGGTCTGGGTGGGCTACATTGCGCTGTTCGGGATCGCTGTCGAGACAGGAGTGGTGATGGTCGTCTACCTCCACGAATCACTCGACAAGCGCCTTGCATCCGGCGTCCCCCTAGAGCACGAAGACATCGAAGCAGCCGCCATCGAAGGTGCCGTGCAGCGTTTACGTCCGAAGCTCATGACTGTAACGGCAGTCCTCGCCAGTCTGATCCCAATCCTGTGGGAAAGCGGAATCGGTGCTGACGTGATGAAGCCGATAGCCGCGCCCATCGTGGGCGGCATGATCACGTCAACAATCCATGTCCTGATTTTGGTCCCAGTCTTCTTCGCGGTCATGAAGGAGCATGCGTTGCGTCGCGGCACGCTGCTTGCCAGCGGCAGACAAGACTGAGCCGCCTGCCTGACCTTTTTGTGAGGCTCCGGGTCTCGCTCACACCGTTGGAACTTGTTTCGATGCATTGTCTCCGTTCCCGCCCTCTCCATTGGATACAGCTTCGGGATAATTCCTGCGCCCTGCAGCTTTGTGTTTCACCGCTCCATACCGCGCGGCTAGCCACTCCCGGGCTTCTTCCGGCTTGTAATTAAACGGTCCCATCCCGCCGCGGTAGGCGATACGCCCGCTCTCATCAATGATGTAAATCCGTTCCGGCCATGCGGCATACGCGTCATTCGCGGCGTCGCTCATGTCGTCGACCCCGAAGGGCAGCGGAAACTTGAACCTCTTGATGAAATCATTCGCGATGAGCACACGCTGCTCAAGCGTTTTCGGCTGCGCGTAGCAGACGTCGTCCTTGACGTTGGATTTCATCTGCCATTCGTCGGTGGGATGCGCTTCGCGAACATAAACGGTGAGAAAATCCGCGTGCTCCTTATAATCCTCATAAATCTGAACGACGTCGCCCACCTGGCGGCGAAAGGGCGGTCAAGTAAAACTCCCGAATACCAGCACCAGCGGCCGCTCATGGGTTCGTTCCCGAATGTGGAAACGACTGACGCCATCCAGCGCGACAATCCGCGCGTCCGGCGCATCGCTGCCCACTTTCAGCGTGCCGCGGTGCATGTGCGGAAAGGCATAGCGCACCATCCCGTAAACGTCCTTCGGGCTTCCCGCCATGAAAGAGAGAAACACGAAGCCCGCGAGCAAGAGCGCTGCAACGCTAACGGCCACCCATTTCCAGAAACGGCTCAATTGAATTCTTCTCCCTATCGTTAATTAGTCGCAGCTTGGTCGACGCAAAAATAGTATCATCCGCGGCCGTCTTTCGAGCGCAGTTTGTCCCGCTCTTGCTTGTAGCGCGCCAGCGCATTCTCTATAACCTTGACCGCGGCGTAGGCGGGGCGGATATCTTCCACCTGGACCTGCTTGCCTTCCAATTGCTTGTAGTCCTGGAAAAAACGCTTCAAAACGAGCAAGCGGTGCGGCGGCAGTTCGTTGGCCTCGACGTAGCTGTTGAATTCCGGATCGTTTGTGGCCACGGCGATGACTTTGTCGTCGCTCGCCCCGGAATCAATCATGGTCATCAATCCAATGGCCCGCGCTTTGATGAGCGTCAGCGGCTGGACCGGTTCCTGGCAAAGAACGAGAACATCGAGAGGATCGTTGTCTTCGGCATAGGTCTGCGGAATGAAGCCGTAATTTGCGGGATAGAACACGGCTGAATGGATGATGCGATCCACTTTCAAGAGTCCAGTAGCTTTATCCAACTCGTACTTCACGTTGGAGCCCAGAGGGATCTCAATCACCGCTTGAAAATCCCGCGGGAGATCGTCGCCGGGAGAAACGTCGTGCCATGCATGGAGCATCGCTTGTAATCCTTGGTTGCGGAATGGCCGGTGACATTATGTCCTGAGATGTCCCCGGGTGCCAAACATGCGAGCGTCTGCACGTCGGAACATCCGAACGTCGAAAGGGGCCCCCGAGTTTTTTGTAAGTGTTGCATCTAAAGGGTTTAGCTAAAACGTAAGTCTTTTGTTTGCAACACTTGGGGGGAGGTTCATAAGTGTTGCAGATAAAGGACGTAAAGGAATGGTGGGCATTGACCTCGACAGGGTCGGGGCAGTTCAGTGGACAGCGG
>WNFH01003404.1_pt1 | contig 11270 bp, 10 predicted proteins | sample 5400411 | NCBI WGS metagenome assembly WNFH01 (sample SAMN13153347, study PRJNA577476) | soil metagenome | isolation source: 200 cm saprolite under Douglas fir tree site 2 hole 3 | place: USA:California | collected 2015-04-18
GCGCAGTGCCACCGGGGGTCGAGAGTATCGGGCCGGACGGCAAGGTCAATCGGTCGAGCGATGGATTTTTTTGGTTGCCGCACGGTTCCAGGGCTTCCGGGTCGCCCCTCGCGGGTCATGGAACTTATCTGGTCCGCGGGCGAGCGAAGCGCGGGGCACTCCGCTGGTTTGGGCTGACTGCGATCGGCCTGACGAACTCGGCAATATCCCGCGCGGGTGTCTCTTCTGCGGCCCCGGGCACCGATTGCAATCGATATCGACCGGCGCATAATCCGAAAAAGCGTCTTCTCCGCGACACCGCCTCGCGTGCCGCCGAAGCTGCGCAGAGCCAAGGAGGAGGAAGCCATGACGTCGAGCCTGAAGGAAATGTTGGCTGCCGCGAACGCGGCGGTGCCGCGGATCAATGCCGGCGATCTGCGGAAGCTCCAGAGCGGAGGCAATGTGCTCATCGTCGATATTCGCGACGCGCCCGAGCTGGCGGCCGGCGGGAAATTGAAGGGCGCCGTCAACGTGTCGCGCGGCATGCTGGAGTTCCGCGCCGACCCCGAAAGTCCGTACCACAATCCGGCCTTTCGCAAGGACAAGACCGTCGTTCTCTATTGCGCGTCCGGCGGCCGCAGTGCGCTCGCCGGAAAAGCCCTGCAAGAGCTCGGCTACCAATCGGTGTACAACGCCGGTGCATTCAAGGAACTGGCCGAGGCGGGTCTCGAGACCGAGCCGGCCTGAGAGGCGAGCGCGCCGGGGAACTGCCCCACCTCCGCTCGTCCCCGCGTAAGCGGGGACCCAGCCGCGGCAGACGCGATGCCTCTTGGCTTCTGGGCCCCCGCAACGGGGCTCCCCATCGCGCTTGCGCGATGGGGACCCCCACGCGGGGGCGAGCGGATACAATTTCGTCTCTTGAGTATCAGCGATCACGGCGCCCGGTAGGTCAGCGCCTGCTTGGTCTTTTCGACGAAGCCCGCGGGTGTCGCGAAAATATTGGCGGCCAGCGTCTGCAAGTCCTCGCCCGCGATCGGATCGATGGCGAGCCCGATCCGCTCCGCCTCCGCCAGCAGCTCCCGGTCCGACATCGTCTCCTGGAACGCCCTGCGCAGCGCCGCGATCCGATCCGCCGGCACGCCGGGCGCCAGCATGTAGGGGCGGCCGAACGTTTCCGAGGAGTACACCAGTTCCATGATCTTGCGGTTCTCCGGCGAGGTGGCGAAATCAACCGCCAGCGGCACGCCCATCCGGTTGATCTCCGGATTGCCCTTGTCGTGCTCCTGCACGATGACGCGGATGAATCCGGATTTGATCCAATCCGGGCGCTGCGCCTGCAGGCTCGACCAGCTGAAGCCGCACAGGCCCTGCACCTCGTTCTTCTCGATCGCGAGGGTGATCTCGCGCGTGCCGGGATAGCCGCCGACCTGCCGGATCCTGGCGCCGGTCGTGTTGTTGAGCATCGCGGGATAGTCGCGGGTCGAGGTCCCGGGCTGGCTCGCTCCAATCAGGAATTCGCGCGTGAGCGTGTCCTTGAAGGTCCTGATCGGCGCGTCGGAACGCGCGATGCAGACGTAGTGATCGGTCGTGGCCGAGCCGAGATGGACGAACTTGGTCGCGTCGTGGCGCAGCTGCCGGGCGTTGCCGAGCAGCGCGCCGAACAGCGCGTCCATCACCGCGCTGTTCTGCAGCGCGGCGATAGTGGTGCCGTCCTTCGGCGCCACATTGAACAGATGCGCGGCCGCGGCGTTGCTGCCGGCGCCGGGCATGTTGGTGACCATCACGCCCGGGTTGCCGGGAATATGCTTCGGCATATGGCGCGCGAGCAGCCGGGCATAGATGTCGTAGCCGCCGCCGGCCGACGAGCCGACGATCACCGTGATCTGCCGGCCCTTGTAGAATTGCGCGACCGGATCCTGGGCAAACGCGCTCCCGTCCGGGAGCGCCATGATCGCGACGACGGCGAGCGGCAGCAGACGGCGTCGCATCGCATCCTCCGGCCTTCTCCCGCGCCCAGGCGCAGGCGCTCCCAAGCGTCGAGCCTACCGAAGCGATGGCGGCCGGCACAAGACTGCGCCGTCCATCGTCCGATGAACCGGGGGACGCCGATCTTGTGAGGTGTAGCCGCCGATTCGCGAATCAGCTAACGACATGATCGATGCCCTCTACCCTCGGGAGGCTCGACGTGTTTACGGTCGCAGTCATCGCCCAAAAGGGCGGCGTCGGGAAGACGACGCTTGCCCTGCATCTCGGTGTCGAGGCCGCCAGATCCGGACCCGTCACCATCATCGATCTCGATCCGCAGTCGAGCGCCGCGCAATGGGCGGACGGTCGGCAGGCGCAGCAGCCGGCGGTGGTGGCCTGCCCGCCGGCCCGGCTCGCGGTAGCGCTTCATGCCGCCAGGCGCAACGGCACTCGCATCGCCTTCATCGACACCGCGCCCGCGGTCGAGAGCCCGGCACTCGCCGCGGTACGGGCAGCCGACTTCTGCCTGATCGTGTCGCGGCCGGGCATCCTCGATCTGCGCTCGATCGGGGTCAACGTGGAGATCGCCAAGCTCGCCGGCAAGCCGGTGGTCCTCGTGATCAACGCCGCCCCCGTGCAGGGCGGCCAGGCGGTCGCGGCAGGCGAGGATGCCCACAAGAGATACGGCGTGGAGGTCTGCCCGATCATCGTTCGCCAGCGCGCCGTCTTCGGTCACGCCCTGGTCGGAAGCCGGTGCGCGCAGGAGGTGGAACCCGCGGGCAAGGCCGCGATCGAGGTCGCCGCCCTGTGGGACTGGCTCGCTCGCCGCGCGGCGGATCAAGGTCAATATGACGTGCCGGGCATCTCGATGGCGCGGATATCGGCGGCTTAGAGCACGATCACGATGTCGAGTGCCGCTTCACGTCGGCCGAAGCCGACCGATTGGCCGGATTTGCGCTTTCGTTGCCCCTCCTCGGCGGCGAGGCTGCCATCCGCTCGGGCGGCGCGGTTCTTGCCGGTAAGACGTGCCGATTTGACGGCGCCGAGATCGCAAGGCCCGGCGCACGCACCCGTGCAGGCATCACAAGCCCCCTCAGCGGAGGCCGCGCCGGACCATGGAACGGCGTTCCAGTCGTCTGCCGCAGGGCGGAAGAAGCCGAGAAAGATCGTGCAGACTCCGAATCGCTCCAGCAATGAGGGCGACGACGATTCGTCCATGCGCGCCGAGCGGACGGATCGGTGGAACGGTCGGGGCTACACCGGTTATGCCGCTCAAGATCGCCGGCGCAGCGACGCGGGCAACGACGGCCGCTGGCGAGACGAGCGCGCGGAGCGCTGGGACGGTCGCGGCTTTACCGGATATGCGGGATATGCGGGCCAAGATCGCCGGCGCGGTGAAGCGGACGATGACAGCCCGTGGTGGCGCGCCGAGCGGACGGATCGATGGGACGGTCGCGCCGGTTATGCCGGCCAAGATCGCCGGCGCAGCGAAGCCGGCGACGATGGCCGTTGGCGCGACAAGCGCCCACGAAGTGGGCGCGGTCGCGCATCTGCCGGCGATGACGATGAAGGCCGCGGCGGATTTGGCCGAGACGGTGCCGATGCGCGCGAAGGCTCACGCGGCACGAGGGGGCTTTGGTTCTGGTGAGGCTGCCCCCGGTGTGCCGCCTCGTGAGAGGCGGACAGCGGGAACTCCCTTTGCGGCCGCTCTTCCAAGCGGACGCTCCAACCCTCCCGACCGCGCTCGCGTCGATTCTCCCTGCCTCACGAAGACAGGTCGTAACGCGAGCGCCGGTCGGCGGATTGTCGACGTCAGCCCTTCGTCACGACCGGCGTCGGATACTTGCCGACGGGATATTTGCCGATCGGAGCCTTGCCGATGGGCAGCTTGCCGATCGGAGCCTTGCCAACCGCAGCGACTGGCGGAGGCGGTTCCTTGCGCGGCATGTCGGCGGCGGCGGCAGCGCCCAGCATCGCTAAGGATGCAGCCGCGGCGAGTAGCATCTTCGTCATGATCTGTCCCCTGTGTCTGGCCCCAACTTTGAGTCTGGCCTGCGCCCGGGGAGCCCCCCTCGTCGCGCCGCCCCATCAAGCCGAAACGGCATTCGCCGCTTCACGGTTAAAAATGATCCGACTGCGAGCGTCCCGCAACGAGAAAATGGCTAATCCACCCGCGGGAGGCGCTCTTTCCCGAGAAGTGTTGCATAAACAGCACGCGCATTGCGATCGATCGCTCGAAATCGTTCGACAAAGCCGCGAAATCCCTTCGTTCCGCCGGGAGCAGGCCCTTCTCGTCCGGGCTGGCGCGGCCTTCGAGGGGCTGGCGCGCCGTGGCGATTCTCCAATATCGACGCGGACGGACGCCTCCGGAACGCTGCCGCGAATCCGCTCCAGGGGTTCCAGTGATGTGTCGTCGATTGCTATGATGCAGCCCGATCGGACGTTTCCCGGACTCCATGCACAAGCTCGAACTGACGCTGGCCTGCGGCCGCTACGATCGCACCCAACCGCTCATCGACGGCAGGGTGCAGCCTCTCGGCGTGGATCTGACATTCCTGCCGCTGCGCCCGGGCGAGACTTTTTGGCGCATGCTGAACCATGGCGAGTTCGACGCATCCGAAATGTCGCTGTCGTCCTATACGATCCTGCGCTCGGAAGGCGATACGCGCTTCATCGCGATTCCGGTCTTTCCGTCGCGGGTCTTTCGCCACTCGGCGCTCTACGTGCGGGCCGATTCCGCCATCGAGCGCGCCGAAGACCTGAAGGGCAAGCGCGTCGGTGTGGGCGACTACCAGATGACCGCGGCGGTCTGGGTCCGCGGGTTCCTCACGCACGAGTACGGGGTGACGCCGGAGGACATCGCATGGGTCACCGGCAAGCCGGTCCGCTCCATCAAGGCACCTGACGGCGTCAGGCTGGAGCCGCTTCCGGCCGATACGACTCTCGAGGCGATGCTCGAGCGCGGCGATATCGACGCTCTCATATCCGTGATGATTCCGGAGGGGCTCGGCAAGACCGTCCGGCGGCTGTTCCGGGATTCACGTCGGGTCGAGGTCGAATATTACAAAAAGACGCGCATCTTCCCGATCATGCATACGGTTGTGCTGAAAACGAGCCTTTACAAGGAAAAGCCCTGGCTCGCGGTCAGCCTCTACCATGCGTTCTGCAGGGCGCGAGAGCTCGCCTGTCAGTCGACGTACGACACCAATGCGCTGACCGTCAGCCTCCCGTGGGTCATCGACGAGGTGGAAACGACACGCGGAATCTTCGGGCCGCAGATCTGGGATTATTCGATCGACGGCAGCCTGCCGACGCTGACTGCGCTGGTAACCTACCTCGACGAGCAAAAGCTCTTGCGCCGCCGGATGAGCGTCGATGAGCTGTTCGTGCCCAACATCGGTCCGGCTCTCGCTGATTATCTCCGCGCGACCGGAGAGGACTGACCGGAAAGATCGCCAAAGCAGCTCTCGCCTTCGCGCCGACGAGCGGAGCGGATATCGCGAGCTTCGTCGAGCAGGCATACGAGACCTCGGCCGCGGTGGCGCAAAAGGCCGCGCAATTGCTCGGTCGCACGCGATAGCAATCCCGAATTGCAATGGTGCCGTCTCGGCGCCAGAATGGCCGATCTTCCGCCCGGAATCGACCGATGGAGCGCGCCCATGCTCTCGCAACAAGACAATGAATTGCTGACCCGAGTTGGTCCAGGGACGCCGATGGGCGAGCTGATGCGCCGCTACTGGATCCCGGCAACGTTCTCGCAGCAAATCCCGCAGCCCGACGGTCCGCCCGTGCGAGTGAGGCTCCTGGGCGAAAATCTGGTGCTGTTTCGCGACACGCAGGGGCGCATCGGGCTCATCGACGAGCGCTGCCCGCATCGTACCGCCTCGCTGTTCTACGGCCGCAACGAGGATGGCGGGCTGCGCTGCGTCTATCACGGCCTGAAATTCGACGTCGACGGCAAGTGCATCGACCTGCCGTGCGTGCCGCAGACCGGCGATATCCAGAAGGCGAACATCCAGGCGCAGTTGCGAGTCAAATCCTACCCGTGCCTGGAGCGCGGCGACGTGGTGTGGACCTATATGGGCCCGCCGGACCGCAAGCCGCAATTCCCCGAGCTCGAATGGACCCTCGTCCCGCCGTCCCAGCGCTACGCCAGCCGCCACATCCAGGAATGCAACTGGCTGCAGGCGCTCGAAGGCGGCTTTGACGCGACGCATCTCACTTTTCTGCACGGCGGCGAGACCGATGCGAGCCGGCGCATCGTCGCGACGCTCTACGAAGTCATTGCGACTGATTTCGGATTCGTCGTCGGGACCGGCCGCGATCCCGGCAACGGCAGCATCATGTGGAACATGAACGTGATGCTGATGCCGTTTCACAAGGTCATTTCGTCGATCCCGCACGGCGCGCATGTATGGGCGCCGATCGACGACGAGAACACCATGCTCTACAGCGTCGATTTCCATCCGTCGCGGCCGCTCACGGAAGAGGATCTCGCCCGGTCGAGGGCGGGGCTTGGCATCCACACCGAAAATATCCCGGGCACCGACCATGCCCTCCGCAACAAGGCCAACGACTACCTGATCGACCGCGCGCTGCAGGCCAGCGGCAAGTCGTTTACGGGAATGAAGGGCTTCGGCACCCAGGACTGCGCCATCCAGGAATCGATGGGGCCGATCGCCGACCGCACCGCCGAGCACCTGCTCGCTTGCGACGCGGCGATCGTCAAAATCCGCAGGCTGCTGCTGCAGACGCTCAAGGACCATGCCGCCGGCAAGTCGCTGCCGGGCATCGACCCCGCGAGCTACCGGGTCCGCTCCGGCCGCTTCGAGGCGCCAACGGGAGAGCCGTTCGCCGAGGCGATGGAACGATACATCCGCCACGATACACCGATTGCGGCCGAATAGGCGCCGTGCGTTGCCAGAGCATTTTCAGGAAAAAAGCCTGCCCCGGACTTGATCCGGGGTGGGAACCGGTTTTCCGTCCGAAAATGCGACCACGCAAAGAAGCTAGAACGCATTCAGCTTCCAGCAAAGCTGAATGCGCTCTAGCGATGTCGGGCCGCCGACTTGCGAGGGCCGCAGGCGCCATGCGCGCTCGCGTGATTCTCGGCGCGATCGTCGCACTCGCCGCGTTGCCGTCTCGCGCCGAGACCGCCGAGGTCGACGCTTACAGGGGCAAGACGATCACGGTGATCACGAGCACGGGCGTCGGCGGCACCTACGACCTCGTCGCTCGGCTGATTGCGCGCCACATGCCCCGACATGTCCCCGGCAATCCGATCATGATCGTGCAGAACATGCCGGGCGGCGGCAACGTGCTGGCGACCAATTACATGTACAACATCGCGCCGAAGGACGGAACCGCGATCGCCACCATCCACAGCGCGATGCCGTTGCACCAGGTGCTCGACGGCCAGGGCGTGCGCTATGACGCCGATCGGTTCAACTGGCTCGGTTCGACCGGGGCGCAGAACGAGGTGATCCTGGTCTGGCACACCGCCGGGATCAGGACGATCGAACAAGCCATGGAGAAGGAGGTCATCCTCGGCGGTACCGGCGCCGGATCGGGGATCGTCATCATTCCCACACTCATGAACAGCCTGCTCGGGACCAGGTTCAAGATCGTGACCGGCTACCGGACCTCCGAGGAGGTCAATCTCGGCCTGCAGCGCGGCGAGGTGCAGGCTCGCGCATTCGGGTTCGGTTCGATCACCAGCCAGCACCCCGACTGGCTCAAGGAGAGGAAGGTCGTGTTTCTCGCGCAGGCGGGCGCCAGGCGGGAAAAGCTCTTGCCGGACGTGCCGCTGCTGACCGAGCTCGCGAAGAACGAAGAGCAGCGCCGCATCATGCAGCTGGTCTCGTCGGCCCCGGCGCTCGGACAACCCTACATCGCGCCGCCCGGCGTCCCGGCGGATCGGCTCGCCATCCTGCGCAAGGCCTTCGACGCGACGCTGCGGGACAACGCGTTTCTCGCCGATGCCGAAAGGATCGGCTTCGCCGTCGAGCCCATGAGCGCCGAGGAAGCGGGTCGGATCGTCCACGCGACGATCAACGCGCCGGCAGAAGTGGTCGCCAAGGCCAAGGCCGCGATGGGCGTCCCGGATCGATGATCGACCGCCCGATTGGCCCATTCACCGAACTTGCCGGCAACCGACCTCGAGGCGAGCGCCAACGCGAACAGCGGCCCTGGCGTCATGGATTCCTGCGAGATGTTCCGGACATGCCGGCCAAGAGGATAGCGGCGAAGGAGCGGCGCTGCGCCGGGCTTCGACAACGAATTTCATACGATTTCGTCGTCTGGATTTTGTCCATGCCGCCGGAATAGCGAAGTCCGGTCACGGGAGTAAAGCCGAAGTTGCCACGACGCGCTTGAAGCATCCCGAGTGACCGCACAGCACGATATTGCGGCCGTAACGGAAACACAGGCGTCCCGCCTTCCTGAACGTGAACGATTCAAATTTGGCGTGAGGACAACCCTTGATCTCTTTGCTACCGTGCAGGCAGTCTGTGCGGCATGTCGGGAGAAAAAGGGACCATGCAACGCGGGTTTCTCACCCTTCTCGGCGGCTCGGCGATCGCGTGGCCGCGCGCTGCCATCGCCCAGGCACCATCCAAGGTCTACCGTATGAGGTTGCTCAGCCCCGCTCTCAAAATAAACCGGTGTAACGCGGCGTGACAGCCTTTTGCCGGGGAAGTGAAATGATCCGTACTGTTGCCGGCGTTCTGGTTCTCTCTGCCTACTCGACCGCCGCGGCGGCTTTTTCGAATTGCAATGAATTCAGAGCCCGATTGGCGGCCGCAGAAGCTCAGCTTCGAATTCCGGTACCCCGGGTCATGTTCAAAGAGCTCGAATCATTGCCGGGGTTGGGGGTCGAATTTGACCTCGGTAATGTACAGGGATTTGTTGGCCAGCTTAACTGCCGACATGATGGTCGATTCGATTTTTTCCAGGTTCAGCAGAAGCAGAGCGACGATTATTCGTCCAGGCGATTCGTCAACCTGCTGACCGCGGCGATTTGGGCTTTTACCGATTGGCCGAAGGAGAAGATCGACACCGCCGTCAAGCGGGTATTGGTTGAGCTCGATCGCAAGATCAAGGACAACCGGGTGCGCGGCGGCTCCATCGAGGATGACCGTGCATATATCGATCTCAGCGATGACGAACTGAGCAACGTCCAGGTCGGAGGCGGCCGGAAACACGGCCTTTATTTCCTGGTGGATGACAGCGTGCGAGACTAGCCCGCGCACGGGCGCGGCCCATTATCGTTCTGCGTCCTGCGGCATCTGGGACGGCATTCGGCCGATTGCCAAAAGCCCATGTTCCATGGGCCTTTCATGGTGCTGCCGGTAAGGATTGAACTTACGACCTCCCCCTTACCAAGGGGGTGCTCTACCACTGAGCTACGGCAGCGCCGGGCCGGATGCGGGAATCTGAAACGTTTCGAATGCGGCCGCGAGCGGCGCGATCCTTGCCACAAGGCCGGAACCGGCGCAAGCGCACGCCGCCCGATCCGCGCTCCCTTCCATGCCGTGCCGGACGCTCGTATCCTGCCGGTCATGAACGAGCGACCGAAGACTGCGGAGAAGGCGAGGCGGCAGCGGCGCTTGGGCGCGGTGCTGCGCGAAAATCTCAAGCGCCGCAAAGCGCAAGCCAAGGGGCGCTCGGCCGCCGCTCCCGACCGCGCACCCCACGATTCCGCCGGAATTGCCGCAGATAAGCGGGACAGCTAGGCCGGCGTCGGCACGTCGATCGTGCCGCCGCTTGTTGCTGCCTCGGCGTCCCGGCTCACCGCGATCGGCGCCGTTCGCCGGAAAACCGGGAGGGGAAAGTGGATCGGATTCGCATCAGCGGGGGCCAACGGCTCAACGGAACCATTCCGATCTCGGGCGCCAAGAACGCGACCCTGCCGTTGATGATCGCGAGCCTGCTCACCGACCAGACCCTCGTTCTCGACAACGTTCCCCGCCTCGCCGACGTCGGCCTGCTGCAACGCATTCTCGGCAATCACGGCGTCGATATCATGGTCGGCGGCAAGCGTCCGGGCGAGACCCAGTACGACGGGCAGACGCTGCACATCTCCGCCGCCAATATCGTGGACACCACGGCTCCCTACGAGCTGGTCTCGCGCATGCGGGCGAGCTTCTGGGTGGTGGCGCCGCTGCTGGCGCGCATGGGCGAAGCCAAGGTGTCGATGCCGGGCGGCTGTGCCATCGGCACGCGGCCGGTCGACCTCCTCATCATGGCGCTGGAGCGGCTCGGCGCCGAGATCGAGATCGATCGCGGCTATGTCGTCGCCCACGCCGGGAACGGCCTCAAGGGCGGCGAGATAAAATTTCCCAAGGTGACGGTCGGCGGCACCCATACCGCGCTGATGGCGGCCTCGCTCGCGCACGGGACGACCGTGATCGAGAACGCAGCGCGCGAGCCCGAGATCGCGGACGTCGCCGATTGCCTCAATAAGATGGGCGCCAGGATCGCGGGCGCGGGAACCTCGCGCATCGTCGTCGACGGGGTGGCGCGCCTCAACGGCGCGCGCCATCGCGTGCTGCCCGACCGTATCGAGACCGGTACCTATGCCATGGCGGTCGCCATGACCGGCGGCGACGTCCTCCTGGAGAACGCGCGCGCGGAACTGCTGCAGTCCGCGCTCGACGTGCTGGGGCGGGCCGGCGTCGAGATCACCGCCACCAACGCGGGCGTGCGCGTGGCGCGCAACGGCTCCGGCCTCGGGGCGGTCGAGGTGACGACCGCGCCGTTCCCGGGCTTCCCCACCGATTTGCAGGCGCAGCTCATGGCCTTGATGACGCGGGCGAAGGGCACGTCGCGGATCACCGAGACGATCTTCGAGAACCGGTTCATGCACGTTCAGGAGCTGGTCCGGCTCGGCGCCCATATCCATCTCGACGGCGAATGCGCGACCATCGAAGGCGTGGACCGGCTCAAGGGGGCGCCCGTCATGGCGACCGATCTGCGCGCCTCGGTCTCCCTCGTCATCGCGGCGCTGGCGGCCGAAGGCGAGACCATGGTCAACCGCGTCTACCATCTCGACCGCGGCTTCGAACGGCTCGAGGACAAGCTCTCCGCCTGCGGCGCTGCGATCGAGCGCATCAGCGGGTGAGGACGATATTCGTCGTTATCTCCGGATGCCGGGCGTCGGCGCCAGCGTAACAGGCTCTCCACCGGTCATGCGCGGGCTTGACCCGCGCATCCATCTTCTTCGCGAGAAAGTTCTTACGAAGATTGGATGGATTGCATCGGAACTCGGGCTTGCCCGAGTTCCGCATCATTGAGTGCCGCAAGTCGGGCAAGCCCGACTTGCGGTG
>WNFH01003406.1_pt1 | contig 11265 bp, 10 predicted proteins | sample 5400411 | NCBI WGS metagenome assembly WNFH01 (sample SAMN13153347, study PRJNA577476) | soil metagenome | isolation source: 200 cm saprolite under Douglas fir tree site 2 hole 3 | place: USA:California | collected 2015-04-18
TGAGCAGGAGAAGCGGCAAAACGAAGATAACTCCTGGGGCACTCGGCATGACAAACACCAGAAACAGGTAGAGGCTGATGAAGACTGCCATGGCTATCGGCACAGCGAGTGCAGCGGCAATCCATCGCCTGGCTATGAGCAGGGCAATCGTGCTGAACAGCCCGACCAACAAAAGCGTGGGAAGGGAGAAAAAAATGGTCGCGAGGAATTTGCCTTCCAGATCGAGGTTTGTTGCCGTAATGATCCCCAACAGGTTCAGGTTTCCGTCTCCAAGCCAGAGGAGACTGAGGATCAGGGAGCTGAAGGCAAGTGAAACGCATGCCAGGATCGTGAAGATCAGTGGGAGGATGCGGAAAGGACTTCGGTTGGTGACGGCCGGGAAGATGGATGGTTGACTCATGGTATGCTCCTTTATGAGAGAATGCTCTCGTGTTTTCTCCTGTTCCATTTCCGTGAGTGTACACGGCTGTCTCGCAGAACAGGTCTATCTCAAGAGTACAGCAAAACGTCAGAGAGGAGCAGTGTCATATGACCCATTCTATGAAAAGTGAGTTCCTTGTTGCAAAAGAGCGCTTTCGTATCCTTCTGTGTTGTGTCAGGTTATCTACGAGGTCTGCCGCCAGAATGTGGCGTGAGATCATTGCGAAGACGATTGAGGCCTGGCATGTCTTTTCTCTCATCTCTTCATGGAGACCATTCAAATTCGGGTGCTGGCTATGCTGCTCTGTCGTTTTCAGTAGTTAATGGTGTTATTAAGCATGATATATTATCTTTTATAAAGTATCCACCATAATTTGTCATTTAGCAATTTTAATTTGTATTTTGAGTGATACGCAACTTAAAATCTTTATAAATTGCATAAGCTCCCTATCACTGTTAGATAACAATATGACATGTTACGTCTAGTTCGCTGATCTCTAGCGCCTCATTTTAAATGGTCTCCCATAATGGTAAATCGCAGATCTCATGATAAATCCTAGTCTGGCTCCGTTGTCGTTGCTTGGGCGTCCCGTCTTATCACGCGCAAAAGCGCTACATAGTTTGCACGGAGGCGCAGAGTATGGGGGTGCTCTGGCCCTAGCACCTGCTCCTGGATCGCCAACGCTCGCTTCAGTAACTGCTCTGCCTCCTTATTTTCATCTCGCATTTGATAGATTTTTGCCAGATTGTTCAGACTTCTGGCGACATCTGGATGGAGCCCTAGCACTTTCTCTAAGATTTGCAGAGCCAAAGTACCCAGGGTCGCGTCTGGGTAATTCAAACCCATCGTTTTTTCCCAGATCCGCAATGCTTGCAGGTACATTTGCTCTGCTTTTTCATATTTTCCCTGATTGACATAGAATGTCGCCAAGCTATTAAGGCTTTGCGCCACATCCCAACTCTCTTGTCCTAGCTTTTGCTCCCTGATTTCTAATGATCGCGTATGGAGTTGCTCTGCTTTTTCGTAATTTGACTGAAAGCGATAAAATTCTGCCAGATTATTCAAGTTTCTCGTTATATCCACATTATCCTTCCCCAACAACTGCTCCATCATTGTCAACGCCAACTGTAAAGGCATTTCGGCCTCAGCAAAGCGTCCACGTCTCTGCATATAGACTCCAGCCTGATTGAGCAATTGCGCCGCTTCCAGGTTCTGGATACTGCCCTGATTGATGTAGTCAATACAGAGCTGAGCATGTGGAAGCCACAAGTCACATAACCGCCATTCTTTAAACCGTATATCAGGAAATGTTTGCCCCACAGCTTGCACAGCTCTCTGCCTCCATACCTCCCGCTCCTGACTCTCTATGTTATCCTGAAGAACCGTCTGTACCAGACGATGGATACTGAGAATGCTACTTTCTACTGTACTGTCGGCATCCCGCCGTACCAGTGAATAAGCCAGAAGAGTGCCAATCGTAGCATTCAGCGCTAGAGGGTCAGCTACAACTGTTGTAAGTTTTGCCCCCAGATAGGATCGCCCCTCAATAAGCAGCTTCTCAGGAATGTTATCGGCTGCCAGAAAAGCCACAAAGTCCAATAATTCCGTGGCTGCTGGATCTGCCTTAGCCACTTTTTCAAAACTTCCGCGCTTCTGTAGCAGATCAAAGCGACGTTGCCGGTAGAGTGTCAGGTACTCTTGCAACGAACAAGGCGTTTCTTTAATATAAGCTCCAGCCTGGTCAAGAGCTAGTGGAAGCCCGTCGAGTGCCCGGACAATGAGGTAGGCAACGCTACAATCCTCGGGTGAAGCAAGGTCTAGCGTAGCTTGCAAGGGGATCATGCTGGCACGGCGCAAGAGCAACAATGCCCCCGTCTCTGGTTCCATCTTCTCTACTTCCAGGAACTGCGCTATTGCCGCCAGAGCATGTGCTCGCGTCGTGAATATCGTGTGTCCCTGTCCCGCCTTCGGCAAAAAAGGCTCAGCAACTCGCAGATCCTCGATATTGTCAAAGATCAACAACCAGCCTTCATGATGATGGAACCAGTGCAAGACCGCCTTCACAATGATATCCTGATTACGCTCATTTTGCAGGGGAAGATCTAGCAAGTGTGCCAGTTCCATGAAGCTAGCGAGAAGCGCAACGGTAGAATCCGCTCGTACCCAACACACTGCATTATAGTCTCCACCATAGCGATAAGCATATTCGAGTGCAGTCTGCGTTTTTCCAATTCCGCCCAGCCCGGTGATTCCCAGGGGATGAGCAAGAACCACAGCATTATTGGCTTGCAAGCCCTGATAGAGCGCATCCAGCACTTCTTCCCGCCCTGTGAAAAATGGGTTGCGCTGATAGGGAATGTTCCATACTTGAGCTGGCTTGTTGGCTGCAACCATGGGTCTTTTCTCCTTACATTACTTTTTCCGCATATTTTCTTATAACATCCACTTCAGGAAAGGACATGTGCCATTGCTCGATGAGTTGAAGACAATTTTGTACCTGGGCCTGGGGCAGATTATCGCCTATGGCTGGTAGGGCCAGACTAACAGCACGAACAGCTCTTTCCGCCCAGAGTTGGCGCGTTGGCTCATCCATCTCATCGATCAGGATGTCTTGCATAATTCGGTGAATGGAGAGCCTCGTTAGTTCTGTATCACGATCAAATTCACGATTGAGGAGGGAATAGGTTCGTAGGAGACGGATAGTCAGGTTCAAGGCAAAGAGATCTCCTGCGACCGGGCCAAGGACTGGTGCTCCCAGCATCAGCAATTTCTCAGGAATCCCCTCAGGCGCAAGGTAGGCACACAAACACAAAAGCTCAGAGGCCGCTGGATCGCTTCGCTCAACTATCGATCTTGAAATCCTCCAGGCAAAGGCCACCGCTTCCGGGTAATCGGGGACTGTTCCGGAGTGGTGCTGATAAAGTCTGGGCCGATAGCGTTCGTACAGATACAGGTATCCTTTCACGCCACATGCAGTATCGTTGATATAGGCTCCTGCCTGCTCCAGCGCCATGGGTAAACCACCCATCTTTTGAGAAAGTTCTTGCGCTGCCTCTACGTTTGCTGGTAGGGTATCATGCAGTTGTTTGCTTCCCTTCAAAATACCCGCCCGACGCAGAATACAAAGTGCACCATCCTCTGGTTTCAATGATTCCAATACCAACTGTTGTGCTTGCCCAATCATCGCACCAGCACGTGTCGTTAAGAGAACATGTCCTCGCGTCGCACTGGGAAGAAAGGGATCAACAAGAGCAGGGTCATCTGCATTGTCGAAGACAAGCAACCAGTCAGCCTGCTTCTTGAGCCATCCCTGCACCGTTTGTATGAGACTGGTACGATCTTGTAAGCGCTCCTGAGGCAATTCAAGCAAATCAGCGATGGTTTTGAAGTCTGCAATAAGTGTCTCTTGTGTTTCAGCATGAACCCAGAATACGGCTTTATAATCCGCTCGAAAGAGATATGCATACTCAGCAGCCGTTTGCGTCTTTCCCATTCCGCCCAGACCTGTAATCGCTTGATGTTGCACCATCTCCACCCCGCTCTCTAACAGAAAGCCATCAGCGAGTTGTTGGAGTACATGGTCACGACCAGTAAAAAAGGGAGTATGCCGACGGGGAACATTCCATACCTCTGGAAAGGGAGCACTGAAGCTTGCACGCCGTCGATGCACAGTGGCAACCTCCTCTTTCTGGTGTTTTTCCTCCTCTACTGCTTTTCTTTCCTCGGTCGGCGTTGTGTAGAGAGAAACATTTGCAGTCAGCGAGAAGAGGCTATCAATGGCGCGGCAAATACCCGTCTCCACATCGTTCCAGGCTATATCCTGGTTGTCCCATGTTGTGATGGGTTTTCCATCCTGAGGAAGGCATGACAGATGAGCAAAGGGAGCGTGGTTCCAACCGCAAGGGCGAAGTATGATGGGGATCACACGAGCTTCTTTGGATTCGTGCCGCTTTAATGCTCGCCGCATCTCGACATCGTAGCAGTAATCGGAAGCCAAAAAGTCGGGACTCACTAGCAGAAGAATGATAGATGCTTGCTCCAGGTGGGTGCTGATGGTCTCGGCCCAATCGGTACCAGGAACGATTTGTCGGTCATACCAAGTCGAGATGAGGCTTTGTCGCTTGAGTAGGCTCAGATGCACTTCTAGTATGCGGAGCAATGCTTCGTCCTCATGAGCATAAGAAAGAAAGAGGACAACGGACTCATGATGTATCGTCATCGGCATACTTTTTCAACTCCTAAATAATGTTATTCACCATGTTAAATACGTGATAATAAATCGAAAGTTATATTTTATCATTTGCAATTTACAACAATGAATCTTGTGTAAATCATACAACAGAAGATTACTCAAAAACGAGTGTTGAGCTAGTGCTCAACTTGTCGGAGAATGCTCGTCGTAGACTAGCCATTATCTTGACCCCGTTTTCTCAGTGTCAACAAAGTACAGAAAGTGGTAGTGGTACAAAGAAGCAGGATATGGTAGACTTTGAAGGTCAATCAGTTCTCAAAAAGAGGAGCCTTTCATGGTGACCATCACCCTGCACTGCCTTCACTGTCAGAGCGATGCCCTCGTACGGAATGGCCACCCTCCTAATGGCAAGCAGTTGTATCGCTGCCGCGCATGCGGACGTCAAAGTCGCGAGAACCCAACTCCCAACGCCTATACAGAAGCTCGCCGCGAGGAAATTCTGCATGCCTACCAAGAACGAAGCAGCCTGCGCGGCCTCACCCGCACCTTTGGCATCTCTCGCACCACTGTGTCCACTTGGATCAAAAAAAAGGAGCTCAGCTTCCCCCTTTGAGCACGACCTTGCTAGTCCCCGATCCAGAAGATGCTGCTTCCACCACGCTGGAACTGGATGAACTGTGGTCGTTTGTGCTCAAACAAGCCAAGGAAGTCTGGGTGTGGATTGCCCTCTGCCGCAAGACACGACAGGTGGTTGCCTATGCGGTGGGTGATCGGAGTAAAAAGACGTGTCAACGATTGTGGGAGGCCATTCCAGACAGCTATCGCCAGGGGCAGTGTTTCACCGACTTCTGGGCAGCGTATGCGGCGGTGATTCCTGGGGAGCGCCACTTCGCTGTGGGAAAAGAGACAGGAGAAACCGCCCACGTGGAGCGCTGGAATAACACTTTGCGTCAACGCCTCGCTCGTTTCGTGCGCATGACGTTGTCGTTTTCAAAGTCAGAGGTCATGCACGAGATGTGTTTGCTCCTCTTTCTTCATCGCTATAATTGAGACAAGGCTATCCTGCTCAAATGAGCCACTACCTCCCTGGTCAAAGACCGCCCCCACTGATCCAGCCTGAGGAGCTGGCGTCCGTTGAGTCGGCGGTGCGGCAGCACCCCGTGGCGCGCCGGTACCGGGTCGCCGTCAAGCACGACCGGATCGAGATCTACGAGCAAGTCGGCCCCGATTACGACGCGCTGCTCGACGAGTTGTATACGGTCGGCCTATCGAGCTCGGGCCTCGCCGAGCAGTTGCAGGCCGAGGAGGAGCGCTTCATCCTCCTCGATACGAAGCAGCGGCGGTTCGGCGCGCAGCGGATGTGCGACCTGGAGAGTGTCGACGGCTGGTTGGAACTGGGGCAAATGGGACCCCTGGCAAAGCTGGCCCGTGCGCTCATTCCCACCTTGGGCACCGATCAATTCAATGAACTCTGGTGAGCCAGCGACGGACACAGGAGCGACAAAGCACTTCCCAGAAGGGACATTATCTCGACTTCACGTCGAAAATGAGCACATACTACGTTGTTGATATGTCCAGAAACGGCCAACACCACCTCGGCGTTTGATTGGTGGCTTAACAGACAACCCTGCAGGAGAATTGTCTAGTAAGGCTACTGTTTGAGTAGAGAGAGCTCTACCTCATCGAGCGAGGTAGGAAGGCCATAGATTTCCAGCAAATTGTGTTTTACCTGCCAGAGAGGTTCACAACGCAACACGGATCGAAGAGCGTCTTTCTGATGATCGAGGAGTACACGCGATCCTTCCTGCTCAAAACGCTGCTTGAGTCTCTCAGCCTCGCTTCGATCGTAACCAGCGACCTCAATGAAAAAATCACTGAAAACGTTTGTATAAGTCTGTGAATATCCCTCTCGATCGAAGTCGGGCAGAAGAAAGTATGCATTGTCATCGTCCAGATCGGGAAGGTCTTTGTCAAAGTAGGGGTCATCAGGATTCAGGTTGCTGACTGCATTTCGGAGACTATCTATATGCAGGAACGGAGAACTCACGGTACGATAACTCCAAAAACGGTTCGCAACCCAGCAACCGAAAAACGCCACATCAAGCAGCGCTTCTGCCACCCGCACACTATCAAGAATGCTCCACAGGACGGCGCCTTGTTCGAGAGCGCTGATAAGCCCCTGTACGCCCATGGGAACGCCCAGGCAACTGAGGGGGCGACAATCCAGAAAATACGTTGGCCGTCTCTGTTTCTTCCCAGGAACATCAGCGTCCTCACCAGGAGCTTCATTGAAGGTATGTGGTTGGAGCATTTCTTCCGCCAGTATGTTCACTGCGGCTGGCGGAATATCGTCTGGGTGATCCAGAGCGAGCTCACGCGCAGCGACAGAACGTACCATCGGGTGAACATCAGGTGTGGTCACCGCCTGGTGATACATTTCCCACTCAGGTGAGTGCGGGTCGAGGAGATCGCTAAGACAGTGAAGGGCCAGAACCTTGAGAAGAGAACTGGCCGTCTCAGTATATAACTCAACCACGACCGGAACCAGAACCTCCGACAGATCTTGAAAACGCCCAAAGAGTTCGAGTGTGCCCCTTACGGTATCCTCATGAGCCGAGTGCAGAAGCGAGAGATAGGTGGGCAAACCTTCACCAACCAACTGGTGTGCTCGTTCTGCCCACCGAGCATCAGAATACGAATTCCATTCCTGAGAAAACTGCTTCATAGACTGCCAGCGTTGGCGAGTTTCCTGCCCATGGTGATCCATTTTGAGTACCATGCGCTCTCGATGCGCAGACCTGGGTTGGCCTGCGAGTTCACTGAGAAGGCGGAGAAGAGAGTGTTTCCGCTGATCAGGAATCTCTTGAAGGAGTAAAATCAAAAAAGGTACTGCCGCACACGAGGCTTCAGTGATTGAAAAGCACTGATCATACGTGCAGAGAGATTCATCCAGTTGGTCGAATGCACTTTGCCATTCTTCGGCATTGTGAGAGAGAAGGGTGAAGAGATGCGTGGGGATCTCGGTCGCCGCTCTGTATGGATGGGAAAGTTGCTCCCAGGGAACTTGATTCAACTGCTCTTGCAGTGAAGACATGACACACCTTTTTTCTTGTTGATGAGATAGATGATATCACATCTCAGCGAGCGTTCCTAGTGGGCTGCTTGCCTTCTTAGGAAACGCATGTCGATATTTCCCATTTTCTGCTGTTTAGATCTGGTCGTATGCTTTTCCTAAGGCCACCTTGAGCTGCTGCTGAAGTTTCCGATTTTCTATCTCCAACTCTTTGATGCGACGATCTTTGGCGAGGATCACCAGGTCGCGGCTCGCATCTGTTTTGCCAGTTGAACGAGTCACTCGCTCGCGTACCATCTGTTCCACGCCCTGTTGCCGAAGGGCTTCAATGCGCTCTCGCAGGTCTGGCTGACTGTAGAGATACGCTTTGCTTACTTGAGCTGCCCTCGCCACCGTATTGAAGTTCACGGGCTTCTGTTCGCGGAGAAGGACGGTAATGGCATCCTCTACCCCTTTGCGCTTTTGCGCTTTGCGCTTCTGTGCATGGGCCGTCATGCCAGCCGTATTGCGCTCCCAGGTCTTTTCACTCATGCGCTTCCCGCCTTCCCGTGAGGGTTCCGTTGCTCCCATTCTTCGTCGGTGTATTCGCGTTCGTGCTTGCCGGTCTTTGCCACGATGTGCTCCTGTTTGAGCAGAGCAATGGCCGGGCGGACACGTTCATCCAGGTTTTTCTGGTTGACCTCAATCCAGTGGACATTCCCTGCCTGCTTCCCCACCTCGACGCGTTCAAGAATTTGCTGTTCGTAGACTTCGAGTGCGGGGAGGTCGTCTGGGGTAAGCATATAGGCTGGACAATGAAAACAAGGCAGTTCCACAAACTTGCACATGATTTTCGCCGTTTTCAAACACGAGCCAAGGGCCATCTTCACATTTTGTCGGTGCTCTCGGACACGCTCTGGATCAAACATATTCGCGCCTGCCATCGGCAGCAATTTTTTGCCAGGGACGTACTCTGGTTTGCCATCGTTGAACTGGACAATTCCTTGCTGCACGGTCTTTTCCCATTGCGTGCGCATGGTTTCGTCCAGGATTTTGGCGTAGATCAGTGTCATTTCTGGTGACGCGTGCGCCATCCACTGCTGAACCAACGTCAGCGACATACCGTTGTTCACCAATTCTATCCCTTTTGTATGTCGAAAGGCATGCAATTTGAAGTGAAAGATATTTCCCTCTCCATCACGAATCTGATATTTGCGCGCAAGCCCATTCAATGCGAGGGAAACACCTTTTCCTTCTAACGGACCTCCTCGGAGATACCGTCGGCTCTTGTTGATTCGGTGTTTTTTTGATGCTGGGAAGAGCCATTGTTTGGGATTTTCTTCAGGGGTGTAATGCTGATTGACCCACCTGATCTGAGTGAGCACAACAGCGGCTACCTCGGCGGTAATGGGAATCTTGTGACCAAGCACACGAGTTTTCTGAATGTCTCCCACTAACCAGTAGTTGTTGCCATCCTGTTCCAAGCAACTCTTGAGCTTGAGATACAAGATATCTGAGATGCGCCAACCACTTGCACGCAGAAGAAGCACAATAGGGATATAGGTCGGGTGTAAATGCTGGAAATGTGAATCAAGTTGGATGAGCACCGCTTGTGGAATATACTTTACTTGCTCGCCTCGTCGGTTGTTACAGCGGGGATAATGCTCTGGCCAGATGATACGAGTGATTGGCTCATCGGGTTTGAGGGGACTCTGAATACGTTCGAGATAGCGGAGGAGTTCTTCTACATAGGAAATATGAAGACGAGTCCGTTGATTGTTGTCCTTCCAACCATGCACTTCCGCTTCTGCTTTGAGCGTCGTAATAAACGCATCAATATCCTGCCTGGAAAGTGCTTGCAGCCGTCGCATGTGAGGATACTTCTGCACAAAAAAAACGAGAAAATTTCCTAAGCAAAAAGCACATTTGTATAGCGTGCCTGCTGTGACATCGGTAGCAAGTTTAAATCTGATAAATTCCTTCACCATGGGACGGAACACATCTGGTATCCGCCGAAAGTCGATGTAATGATCAGAGGTATGGGGAGCGTAGCGGAGTCCAGGAATATTGCTGGCGTCCCAACGATCTTTTTCAAACTCTGTTTCGAGCCGGACAGCGAATGAGAGCGCTGATGTTCCGTTCACTTCACTGAACTGGATCTGTTCCATCATTCCCGACCCCTCAAACAGATCTGATCTTGTACTTGCTCCCATGAAGTTCGCAATGCCTCTGGTGAAGGATGTACGTAAGTCTGATAGGTCTGTTGAAAGGAGGCATGTCCAGCGCGCTCCTGAAGCAGTTCTGGCTGCCATCCTAACTCAGCCAATTTCGTGAGCATCGTGTGACGCAGGACATGGGGGGTGACATTCAGGCCAGTCTTCTTTCGCAGTCGCCGAAAGAGGGAATCGACATCGGCGTAGGTCATGGCTGTTCCCACATGCTCGCCATACAATTTGAGGAAGAGATGGTTGGTCTCTACTTCTGCTGTATGTGCTCGCCCCACATAAGCTACCATTTCATCGATCAGATCAGAAGAAACATCGAGAGATCGTGGCGCATGGATCGTCTTGATCTCTGCTCCATTCGGAAGTTCTCCACGGTCACGAATATGAATGCGATTCTCAGCAACATCGATGTCTTCGACAAAAAGCGCTAGCGATTCTCCTACGCGCATGGCTGTTTCGTACAAGAGGCGCACCAGGAGCCGATCACGCTCGTTGGCACAGGCGTTGAGCAATTCCTGAACCTGGTCCTTCGTGATCGTTTTGGGGCGCTGTCGTTTCTCTTCCTTCTGTTTGAGGATATTTTTCGCAACAGGTGATCCCTTCGTGATATGGTGAAGAAATCCTTTGTACCATCTGGCACGAGCTGGTAAGTCGGTCGTCGTCTTGTCTTTCAGGTTGGTTGAAACCTCTTCCATCCTCCAATAGTAGTCGTAAAAGCCCCGGACGACAGTCAAGGCATGATTGATCGTGCGATTAGACCGAGCTTGCTCCGCCGGATGGGCTGGAAGAACCTTGAACGAACCAGAAGGGAGTTTGAGCCACAAGACAAATCGCGAGAGATCATCCAGGGTGATCTGCTGCCAGTCGAGTTGCTCTTGCAACAAAAATTCCCAATAGAACCGGAGGGCAGACGCGTAAGAGCGCAACGTCTGACGCGCCGAACCAATGCGATCCAGATATTTGAGATACTGGATAATGGGTGCCACCAGGTTGCCTTCTTCATCCACCACAACATACCGGATCTTTTGGTCCTGGGTTTTAACTTCTACAACACGCATACTTCTTTCCTCCTCACACCACTCACCCCAAAGAGTGCTGTAGCAACTTTCCCTTACTTACCAGTATACTTCCCTTACAAAATCATGTTCATTGAGATAACACTTCCGGAATGAAAGAAAAAAGGCAACAGACTATTCTTTGTCTACTTTGTTGCCTCTCCCAAAAAGGAGTCGAGATAAGGTCCTTTCTGGGAAGCAAGCGATCCTGAGATACTAGGACACTGCCATTATCGGCACTTATCTCCCACGGAATTCACGACACATAAGGAGAGCAGCCCATGGCGCGGTCTGTGGACGAGGCATTCCCGCACCTGACG